>Ga0081527_100814_pt1 | contig 10661 bp, 13 predicted proteins | sample HotLakmasection5_FD_70992 | JGI IMG/M metagenome (GOLD analysis project Ga0081527, IMG submission 70992) | Hypersaline microbial mat communities from Hot Lake, Washington, USA - Section #5 (SPADES assembly) (version 2) | ecosystem: Environmental > Aquatic > Non-marine Saline and Alkaline >... | reverse complement strand
GGGGTCGCGATGGGGGTGCCGTCGGCCAGTGTCCAGTGGGTCGCGTCGGCCTGCCAGCGTTCGTTGGGTTGATCGGCCTGGAACCGGAGGTAGGACGACTTGGGGCGTTTGCGGGGTTGGGGGGTCACGAACCCGCGACGGACCAGGATCCGCCAGATCGTTGCTGGTGCGGGTACCTGGTCCAGTTCGTGGGCCAGGTGCCAGGCGATGGTGTGTGCCCCGGCGTCCAGCCCCTCATCGGTCAGCTGTTTGCGCAGCGCCACGATGCGGTCCTCGACCGCAGGTGGGGTGCGCCGGGCGTTGCCATGCGGTCGTCGCGACCGTGGGAGCAGGCCGGCCTCGCCTTCTGCGTCGTAGCGGGCCAGCAGCGTGTAGACCCACTGCCGTGACACGCCGTAGTCGCGGGCGACCTCGGTCACCGTGCGCCCCTCGAGACGTACCCCGGTCACGACCAGCCTCGCAAGCGACATGTCGACCACCTCCACAAGGTGTCAACGATGTCCCGAGACAGCTGTCAACTATGTTCTGAAACCACACACCACCAAGAAACGGCTCCAGATCGCCAAGGCCATCGTGGCGGATGCGGGCGGGGACACCACTGCGGTCGAGCAGGCCAGCGACATCTGTGCGCCGCACGTCGATGGCTGGAACATGGCGGCGCACGGTAACCCTGAGACCACACCGGTGACCGAGGCCGAGATCGATGCGGCACGCGACGCGTGCGTCACGCTCGCAGCGGGTGCGGCGTGACGCAGCTCGAAGGAACCCACCGCCGAGTGCAGATGCTGGACCTCCGGATCCGGCTCGAAACGATGGTGGCTGACGCCGTCATCGAGGCTTGTCGGGCCGAGGGCTCACGCGACCAGTACCAGAACAGGCTGAAGCGGAGGTTGCCCTTCCTCCTGTGCAGCATCCCGCCGGAAGGGCATGACGAGGGGCACGCCCTGATCGTGCTCGCTCGGCACATCTACGCCAAGAGCTCCGACGTCCTTCACGGACGCAGCGAAGCACTCGATGTTCCAGAGGTGCTCATCCTCGAGTGGCGTCAGGTGATCGAGCGTCTCGAGGTGCTCACTGGGCGAGTGGCCGCCTGAACCCTGCGCTCGGCCCGTCGCGCCCTCAGGTGGCGTTGACGCCACCGAAAGGGTGGCGCGGTCGGCGACACCCCGGACGGTGTGAGGGAGAGCGGCCGTGCGCGAAGCGGACTCTGCAGGGGGGCCCTGCGGTGACGTATCGAGTCCCCCTACGTCCGCGCTGACCAGGGCGGCCTACACGTCCAGAACCCGATCATGCGCTTCAACCTGCCGTGGGCGGACGTCGCGGAGATCCTCCCCGGCTACAACGGTCAGGAGATCAGGATCCGTGACGAGGTGAAGTTCGTGTGGGCTGTGCAGAAGTCGAACCTGGCCCGCTGCCTGAAACGTCGCACTCGGGCCGACCACGTGGCCGATGTACTACAAGAGATGGCGGCCGGACACGGACGAGGTCACACCACCGCGCAGTCACCGCCGCATGTGCACGATGCCTGTGACGTCGAATCGACACCAGCACCCTGCAGTTATGGACGAAGACGCCCGGCGAGCCTGCCGCACAGAATCACGGCATCGTGCTACCGGGGCCGGCGCTCAATCAGCGCCCGTCGACGTCTTCAGGCCGAGAGCGATCGACAACGGACCTCCGAGAAGGAAGTACTCCGGGGAGTCAGCCACACGGGGAGGGGGCCAGTCGGATTCGCCCCGGAGCGCGGGTGCGCCACCGTGTCGCTTGGTGAGTCTTCGTCGCGACTTCGGCCGTCTTGGTCGCCATCCGCGACCAGGACGGGATTCTCGACCCCGCTCCGAGCGGCTTCCTTCGGCGGAACGAGGCGTCAACTCGCCAGTAGCTGAGCCGCCTCCTGATGGCGCTGTTGTTGACGTCGTCAACAATGGCGGGTGCTGTTCACGTGCTCGTACTACCGAGCGCGGCATAGGACGGGCCCGCCGTTCTGCGCGGCGGGGTCCCGCGTGGAAGGCGACCGAAGAACCACGGTTGGGAGCGGGCCTCGAGGACCGTACGGTTCCGACACGACCTCGTACCGGACCACCGGTGAGGGCGAGCCCGACAACGTCGGCAAAGCGCAGGGAGGGTTGACGTGAACCGAGAGCGGCTGAAGACCTGGACGAAGGTGATGGCCATCGAGCGCGTCGCCGTCGGAGGGCTCGTTGGTCTCGCGCCGGGGTTGGCGGTGAAGGTGTTCGGTCTGCCGCCGGACGCCGACACGCCACCCTTGCGCATGCTGGCACGCCTGTTCGCCGTCCGGAACGTGCTGCTGGGGGTGCTGCTGTGGCAGGCGCGAGACGATCGTTCGAAGCTGGCGCACGCGGCGCTGCTCAACGCCGCCACCGACGGTGCGGACGCGGTCGCTGCAGCCGTGCCCCTGGTTCGTCGCCAGGGCATGGACCGAGGCGCCATCTCGGCGATGGCAGCTGCGCTCACGGCGGCAGCCGGGTTCCTACGGCTGCGGTCGCTGGCGGAGGCCGACGGGTAACGCTGAAAACGACGGCTGACCCCCGGACCTCGGCGACCGTCATGGGAGTACCTGGATGAGCTCCTGCCCGCTGATCGACTCGTAGAGCATCGCGCAGTCGAGGGCGATGGCGTTGTGGTGTTCCTCGGGCGAGATCGCAACGGTGCAGTCGGTCAACGTATAGACCTCGTAGCCGTCTACACCCCTGGGCCGAAGGACCACGATGTCGGGCGAGCTCCGCAGGCGTTCCCCTCCCCGGATGGGGACCCCAGCGGAAGCGGTTACGGGCGCCGGGCCGCCGAGAAGTGCGCGTTCCCGGAGCCGGGATCGGCAGTGGTCGACGATGCTCCACCGCTCATGCTGAACGGAACCGCTCCCAACGCCGTTCGAGGAACTCCGACGAAGGTTGCTCGTCACGCCGTCACGGGATCACGCTGAGTCGAAGACCGTGGAAATCCTGGAGGCCATGCAAGAGCATGGGGCGTCGATCTCCTCGAGGACGTCTTGGCGGATCGCAACACACAAGTCGGGGCGGACGTCGAGGATGTTTCGGTCGAACGCCGCGTGGTGCAGCTTGCACAGCGCCATGCCGTTGGGAACCACGGGCTCGCCGCCCTCGGCGTCCCCGAGGGATGTTGGCGGCCTCAACCAACTCCGAGCCCTTCCGGCCGCAGATGGCGCAGGAGGAGTGGTAGGCGCGCATGACCGCTTCGCGGAATCGAGCCTGGCTCGACGAAGGCTTCGACCTCCGGGTCCTGACCCCGAGCTGGCCGGCGGTCATCCGGCTGAAGGAACACTCGCGAGCCCGGCCTGGACCGTGCCTACTTCGTCGATGCTGCGGTTTGGGCGCGGCCGCGGGACGGCCGCGGTGCTATCCACTCGCTGGAACGGCGGTGTCGCCGTCACCCTGCACCGGGGGCTCGTGAGTTCGGTCCGGTGGGACTCCCGGGAGACCTGAACCGCACGCCTGGAAAGCCGCGGGAGGGGGAAGTTCCGGTCGGTGGCCTCTAGCCGCTCGTCCTGTCGGGAGGGACGATCAGATGATGGCGGATGCTGGGAGCCGTCGCGTCATCCCCGGACAAGGGCAAGGGGGGAAGGATGCGCTGCTCAACCCGATCTCTCGCGACCGCATCGATGATGCGCTGCCCAACTCGATCTCCCGCGACCGCATCGACGCGGCGCTGGTCAGTGCCTGTGGCCCTGATCGCGCTCCTCCTCGCTGCCTGCGGGGGTCCCACCGAACAAGCGGACGCGCCGACGTCGGCTCTGCAGATCGAGGAGGGACCGCTCGTCTATGTCCCGATGGGCAACTCGCTGACCTTTTCGGGCGCACCCTCGTTCATCAACCGGTACACGGCGATGCTGGAGGAGGACTTCGGTGTCGAGGTGGCACGCCTGTCCCACACCGTCGGAGGCCAGCGCACCGATCACTTCCTCGAACAGCTGCGCAGCAACGACCGCCTCAGAGAAGATCTTGTGGAGGCTGACGTGGTCACGCTGGTGATCCCGAACGACGAATGGTCAGAGCCGTTCCAGACCGCGATCGGACTCGACGGTCGCGACCCGTCCGACTGCGGTGGGGACGACAACCAGCAGTGCCTACGGGACGTGATCGACGCCTACAAGGAGCAGGTCGAGCAGATCTTCGACGAACTGACGGCCATCGTGGACCCGTCGGAGACCCTGATCCGCGTTCACGACTTCTATCAGTTCGGGACGAACACCATGACGCCGGAAGACTTCGACATCGTGTATCCCTACTGGCGGGAAGCGCAGGAGCACGTGGAGGAGGTCGCCGGTCAGCACGGCGTGCCCGTCGCCCAGGTGTGCGACGACTTCATGGGCACCGACGGTGCCTACATCGACCTGGTCGCCGAAGGCTTGGTCGTTCCTGACGGCCTCCACCCGACACCAGAGGGCACCGAACGCATGGCGCAGCTGGTGCACGACCTCGGCTACGACCTGGCGAACTGACCCGCCATCCGAACGCCGCCCACGGGCGTCGCAGACGCCGGATCGGGCACGGTCTACAACCCGCGACCCTTGGCCAGGCCCGCCCCCGGTCACCCCATCACCCCCCTCGAATCCGAACACTCGGAATACCTCCGGGGAGATCGTCGTTCGTCGTTTCGGCAGTTCGCACTCCGTCTATCCACATCAGGGAGACCGCCGTGACCGTCAACGAAAGCGACCTCGACCGGCTCATCCGCGCCGGCATCGCCGTGACCGCTCTCGGCACCGGGGTGGCGATCGGTGGCATCTTCAACCCCATCGGCATCAGCCTCTTCGGCGTCGCAGGGATGGCGGCCTTCACAGCCGTCTCCGGCTACTGCCCGCTCTACGCCCTCCTAGGAGTCTCGACCTGCCCTGTCCCTCAGCAGGACTGAAGCAGAGCCAGCGTTGCAGCAGGACTCGCTTTCCGCACCTCGCGAACAGCCTTGAGTGACACTTACGTCGCGGGCTGTAGAGGCTGGTGGGGGTGTCGAGCAGGTTCAGGGGCGCGCCGAGCGCCTGGCTGCGATCGAAGCGGGCTTCGGTGCCTGGACCGATAAGGCCCACGACGGGGACGGCGTCACCTACGTCGAACGCATCCGTCCGGGGATGGTCAAGAGTCTCGCTGACGCCAACGGGTAGCGGTTCTCCTTCACGCGAGCCTCTCGTTCGACCATGGGCCGCCCAGTCACGGCGTCCGCGGGCGCTGCGCTTCCCGGAGGTCATCCACCCGTCGGACACCGAGATCGCGGCAGACCTGCAGCTCAATCTGTACGGCGCCCTCGTCCGAGAGATCTGGCCGGAGACCACCATGGTCCGTGCCACGTTGCACTATCCGACCGGTCCCGATCTGGTGTCGGCCACGTTGACCGACGAGGGGATGGCGGCTGCTCGAGCACGGGTCGAACGCACGGCGGTGCTGGCGGCCGCGGACACGGAGTTCGTCCCCCGACCGGCCGCGCACTGTGACCACTGCCCATGGCGCCCACGCTGCCCAGCCGGATGAGATCTGGCCGCGGGCGCCCCTCGCGGACCCACCCGGCCAGTCCCACATCGGTGACCGGAGCGTCAAGCGTCCGCCGTGGACGTGACCCCCTTCGGCCGGCTCCCCGCGTCGCGTAGCTGCGCCGCCAGGAGTTCGAACCCGACCGCCTCGGCGGCGTCGGGGTCGCCGACGACGACCAGCAGCGATCGTGCCCGTGTCGCCGCGGTGTAGATCGCCCGGCTGATCTCCTCCGACCGGTCGGCCTTGGTCGCGTCGATGTCCAGCCCGAGAACGACGACCGGGCGCTCCATCCCCTTGAACGACGCACCGTTGGTCGCCACCCGTCCGCCGGCGAGCGCAGCCGCTGCGAGCTCATCGGTGTGACCGCGGTGCGGGTTGTGGAACAGCCACAGCACCGCGAGATCCTCATCGCGGACCCGCTCGTCGCGTTGGAGCCGGCGTGCGACCACCTCGGTGTGGTCCACCACCTCGCCGCTGCTGACGGGCACGAAACGGACGGCCGGTCCGTCACCGGTGACACAGTCCAGCTGGACGTCACCGAAGCCGGCAGCGAACCGGGCGATCGATCGCGAGTTGCGGAAGTTCTCCCGCAGCTCGTGTTCGACCTCGAGGAAGTCGGGGAGGGCGGCGTCGGCCCGGAACAGGTCCTGTTGGCCGTCGGCGAACGCGTACCACCTCCCGTGTTTGGCGAGCAGCCCGGCGACGGCCAGGACCCACAGCTCGGTGAGGTCCTGCGCCTCGTCGAGTACCACGACGTCGAACTCGCCGCGGCAGGTCGCAGGGGTGAGCTGCATCGGCAGCGTCTCGTGGTACCAGGTGGTGGGGTCGTCGCCCGGCTCGTCGTCGTTACCTCGGCGTGCCAGCTCCACGAGGTGGCTCACCACGACCTTGCCGTCCGGGTCGGAGGTGACCTCGTCGGCGGCTGGGCTGCCGATCGCCTCCAGCTCGGCACGTAACGCATCGCGCAGCCAGTGGGCGAGCATCACGTTCCAGCAGCCCAGCAGCACCCGCTCTCCGAGCGAAGCGAACTGCACCGCAGCCTCCAACGCGAGGACGGTCTTGCCGGTCCCAGCGGCGCCATGCACGAGCACGTGTGGGTGTGTGGCGAACCGGCGCAGCACGTTGCGGTGCGACTCGGTGTGGATCCGGATGGTCGCCTCGTGCGTATCGATCGCGGCAGCAAGCGTCGGCCGGCCCTGCCGGCTGCGACCGCGCAGCAGCTCGGCGAGACGCCGCGCCTGGTCCGCACCGAGCGGCTGTTCGCCCTGCGACAGTGGCCCGCACGTCCGCCGGTAGAGCACCTCCAGCTGGTCCGCCGCCAGCGCATCCCACAGCTGCGCTCCGTCCAGGACCGGCTCCCCGGGTGCGCCCAGCCGGCAGTCCGGCGCCGCCACCGCCCACCGCAGCGCCACCACCGAGGTATCGACACCGCCGCCCTTCAGCGCAGCCTCGACGATGGAGCGGGTGCGCTTGGCCTGCTGTACGGGATCGCGGATCTGCGTCGCGCCTGCCTCGCGACGCCGCCAAAGCGCGCGGCGCGCGTCGTAGGAGAGGGTGCCGCCCTTGACCTCGACCACGACCACCCCGTGGTCCGGATCGATCAGGATGAGGTCGGCTTCCGCCTCCCGGGTCCGTCCACCACTGCCCACCGTCATCGCCACCTGCGGGAGCACCAGCACCCGGTCGTCGAGCTGCTCCACCGCCCAGCGCCACAGCGACCGCTCCGCCGGTGAGGCATCCTCCGCCCACCTCGGCTCCTCAGGGACGGACGTGCCCACAGCTCCCCCCGGTGTGACGATCACCTCGCAGGATAGGAGGCGCACGCGCCGGAACCGCCCGCGCGCATGTCACCACGACCGGGCTGTCTGGAGTCGCAAAGATCAACTGAACATCCGCCAGCAGCGTGCCGACGGTGCCGGCCGCGTCGAGGACCAGCGCCCGGAATCGCCACCCGCGGCATCCAGCCAGATCTGGCCGGGGCGCGGCGTGGTACGCCGGATCATCCGGTGGGCAGGAGGAGCGTCGGTTCCAGACCGGCGATCTGCGCCGCCAGGACCGACTGGCGTCGATCGAGTGTCATCAGTGGGAGGTCGTGGTTCCGGCAGGTGAGGGCGATGAGCAGGTCGTGCACGTTGCCGCCGAGGTTCAGGGACCTGCCGGTGTGCAGGACCTCCACGTAGGCCGACGCGGGTGTGGCCACGATGCGGTTCTCGTCAGACCACGGAGCCAACGCAACCTCGACCGTTCGTGCGTCGAGGTTCCACGGCGCACGTCGCAGCGCCGCCCAGGTCTCAGCGAGCACGATCCCCGGCACGCGACCGCGCGCGGCCGCAACGACGTGGGGTCGGGCGAGCGTGTGGAACTCGTGGTTGGTGACCAGGCCCGCCACCATGACCGAGGTGTCGATCACCGGTCATCGCGCTGGTCGTGGATCGCCTGGACCGCCTCGACGTTGCTGACCGTGCCGGCGTCATCGAGTGTGACCATCGGAAGTCCGTCCTCATCGGAGGTCACTGTGGCCTGTCGGCGCCGCTCGAGCAGGACACCCTCGGGCGTCGAGACGAGTTCTAGGGTCCCCCCAGCCGGCAGCCCCAGCCGCTCCCGCTCGACTTGCGGGATCACGACGCGGCCCTGTGCGTCGATCTTCACGGTGACGGTCATGGTTGCTCCTTCGCTGCCACGGCGATGGTGTCATGGTTCCATCATCGTGGCAACACTCTCCCACCTCTCCTACCACGCGACCATGCTCAGTGAGGAGGACTCGATGGAACTCCATGGGCGCACAGCAATCGTCACCGGCGCGGCCAGCGGCATCGGCCGCGCGCTCGCCCTGGACATTCACGCCCGCGGCGGACGCCTCGTGCTCGTCGACCGCGAGGTGGACGGCCTACAGCGCACAGCCGATGACACCGGTGGCACCCCCATCGAACTCGACGTCGCCTCACCCGACGACCACGACCAGCTCGCCGCGCTGACCGGCACCCCGACACTGCTGTGCCTCAACGCCGGCGTCACCAGCACAGCACCCGGCCGGATCTGGGAAGCGCCGCCCGAGGAGTGGCGGCGCGTCCTCGACATCAACCTCGGCGGCGTCGTCAATGGCCTTCGAACCTTCGTCCCCAGGATGCTCGCCACCGGCGAAGACCACCACATCCTCATCACCGCCTCACTCGCCGGCCTGGCCACCTGGCCGGGCGGCGGCCCCTACGCCGCCTCCAAGCACGCCGTCGTCACGGTCGCCGAACAGGCCGCACTCGCCCTCGCCGACACACCGGTGACCGTCACCGTCCTGTGCCCTGCCCTGGTCCGCGGCGGCATGTCGGAGATCGGCGAGGACCCAGCGGACGTCGCCACCCGCGCGCTTGACGCGGTGGCTCGAAACACCTTCGCCGTCGTACCCCACGAATGGACCGACGCCGTGGTCCAGCGCGGCCACCGCATCGCCTCCGGTCAACAACCGAAGACACCTGTTCCTGGCTGAGCGACGCGCAACCACTCCCGGGGATCGTGGTCGAGTGAACTCTCGGCCGATCCCGAGGACCGAACCGGCAAGGAACTACCCCTAACCCCGATGTTTCATGCGGCTGAGGGTGTGGATGTGCCGGTTACGTAGATGAGCCCTTCTGATGTTGCAGGATGTGGGTGTCGAAGACCACGATCCGCTCACAGAAGGGCTCACCTTGCGGGTGAAGGCTATCCGTCGTCACAGGCAGCTGTCGGTAACCGGTGATGGGCGGGGGTTGGTGTCGCGGGCGGGCACCGGGTTGGTGGTCGGGACCTCCCGGCATCTGGGACTCGAGCGGTCGCTGTTGGCGGCGACCGAAGGGGTGCGTCCACAGGCGACACATGCTCCGGGTGGGGTGCTGCATGACCTGGCGGTGATGCTTGCGGATGGCGGGACTCGGTTGCGGCATTTGGATGTGTTGCGTGGTCAGCCGGGACTGTTCGGGAAGGTCGCCTCGGTGCCGACCGCGACCCGCACGCTGGCCGCGCTGGCTGATGATGAGGCGATCGAGTCGACGGTCGCGGCGGTGGATGCCGCCCGGGCGAAGGTTCGTGAGCGGGCGTGGCGTTCGGGTGCGCTGCCGGCCCCGGTCGCCGCGGCTGCGGCAGGCACCCCGGAGGGGCCGTTGGCGATCGATCTGGATGCCACGCTGGTGATCGCCCATTCGGATGACAAGGACGGGGCGGGCAAGACCTACAAGCGCAGCTGGGGGTTCCATCCGATGACCGCGTGGCTCGACCGGGGTGACGGGACCGGTGAAGCGCTCGCGATCGAGCTGCGCCGTGGCAACGCCGGGGCGAACACCGCCGCCGATCAGATCACCATGGTTGACCGGGCGTTGGCGCAGCTGCCCGAGCTGCCTGACGAGTTGGAGGTGTTGATCCGGGCGGACACCGCCGGAGCGGTCCACCGGCTGCTCGACCACATCCGCGGCGTGGCCCGATGCCGGTTCTCGGTCGGGATGCGCCTGCAGGGCCAGATCCGCACGGCCATCCATGATCTGGCGTTCGACGACGACCGGTGGGTCGCGGCGATCACCCAGCAAGGAGCGCGACGCAAGGGCGCGGCGGTCGCCGAGATCACCGACCTGGTCGAGCTGACCGGCTGGCCGGCCGGGTCCCGTCTGATCGTGCGTCGTGAACCGCTACATCCCGGCGCGCAGCAGACCTTCGACGACATCGACGGGCACCGGTTCACCGCCTTCCTGACCGACCAGCCCGACACCGACATCGCCATCCTCGACGCCCGCCATCGGGCGCACGCCCGTGTCGAGGACCGCATCCGGTGCGCGAAGAACACCGGCCTCGCGGCGATGCCACTGGACACCTTCGAGCGCAACCAGCTGTGGTGCCAACTCGTGCTCATTGCCGCTGACATGCTCACGTTCACCCAGCAGCTCGCGCTGCGCGGCCGGCACGCGATCGCCGAACCACGTGTGTTGCGCTACCAGCTGCTCCACGTCGCCGGACGGATCGTGCGACACGCCCGCCAGACCGTCATGCACCTCCAAGCCGACTGGCCCTACACCGACGTGCTGCTTGCCGCGTTCCGACGACTCAGATCCCTACCCGCTCCCGCGACCTGAACCGGACCGCCCCGCTCCTTGACACCTTCAGCCCGAACTTTCACGACGTCACCGACGTCGCACCCCG
>Ga0081527_100811_pt1 | contig 10691 bp, 8 predicted proteins | sample HotLakmasection5_FD_70992 | JGI IMG/M metagenome (GOLD analysis project Ga0081527, IMG submission 70992) | Hypersaline microbial mat communities from Hot Lake, Washington, USA - Section #5 (SPADES assembly) (version 2) | ecosystem: Environmental > Aquatic > Non-marine Saline and Alkaline >... | reverse complement strand
CAAGCAACGGCCAATTAAAACCCGTGGAGCCCCAAAAAAACCATGAATTTAACTAAGGCCCCATTCTGCTAAATTCCATTTGGTGAGTGCCGAGTAGCCTTGATCTAAACCCTGCTTCGCAATAGCCAAAATAGTAGAGCCACTTTTTGATAAAATCCTGGCCAACGCTATCTAAGAGCGCACTGTTAGATTCATTTAGGAATCTGGTGCGCCATTCCGCTAAGGTTCTAGCGTAGTGTAACCCAATATTATCGGATCCTTCCAAAACAAGATCGGTCTTTTTTGTTGCAGCATCCTGGAGTTTTTTTACAGAAGGTACAAAGCACCCAGGGAAAATATATTTTTGTATCCAATCACAACCCCGCCGATATTCCTGCTCTCTCTGTTCAGCAAGAGTTATTGCTTGTAGTACTAACTTTCCACCCGGTTTTAGCAGGTGATTGCAGTGCTCAAAAAATGTCTCTAAGAATCGCTCTCCAACTGCCTCAACCATTTCAATCGAGACAATCTTGTCAAATTGACCGATAACTTTGCGGTAATCTTTAAGCTGTATATCAACCAGGCTAGAGAGCCCAAGCGACTCGACCTTCTCAGTGGCGAATGCATACTGCTGCTCAGAGAGCGTTACACAATATACCTGACAGCCAGTGGTCTGCGCTGCTCGAATGGCAAAGCTACCCCAGCCGCATCCGATCTCAAGAACTCTATCGGTGCTTTTAATCTCAGCCTTTTTAATAATAGCATCAAGTTTAGCAACCTGTGCCCCGGCCAGATCTTGCTGCTCATCACTAAACAGAGCACAAGAGTAAGTCATGCTAGGATCAAGAAAGCTCTGAAATATTTCGTTTCCTAGATCATAGTGATTGGCTATATTTTTTTTGCTACCCCTAAGACTATTGGGACGGAGTAGGTGTAGAAATCTGTTAAGCAATACTGAGAAGATTGAAAGACCGGTGTTACGAGTCTCAACCTCCTCCTGGTTTTTACCAAGCACCTCTAATAAGACTGGGAGGTCTGGCGAGTCCCAGTCACCCTGCATAAAAGACTCCCCAGCACCTACATCCCCCGAGAAGAGGATTTTCAGAAAAAACTCATAGTTTTTTACATGGATAGTAGCTTTTCTGGTGGGATTCTGTGTTCCAACAAAATTAATAACCTCACCGCACGGAAGTACTATCTCTAAACTTCCATTTCGGATCTTCTTTAGCCTCGAAAATATTACTCGCATGGCCAGTCGCTCTTGCCAATTTGCTCCTCTGTGAATGAAAGTATATTCGCTAACTGGAGTGGGCCGGGTATACACTTTTAACCTCCTTAGATAGTAAAGTTGTGCCGCCTGCCATAAAATCCTAGGCATTGAAAGCCAGATCTGGACAGGATAGCTAACTAACAACTTGGCGATACTCCACCGGGTAATCTGATTTAGTCTGCCTGTGATCCCGGATTTAAACGAGATCCCCTCTTTGCGAACTATGTCTATTCCGATCTTTAAAGAATCGCCTATTTCAGTAAATCTAAAGTCATATTTTCCCTCCATGTCATTAAAGGGAGAGACATGAAAATCTTTATCTACTAGAAATTGGACGTCGTATTCACCGTCAACCTTACGCTCTTGATGGAGAAAATAGAGGTGAGAGTCGCCAAAAGTATTGTTAACCTGAGCCAGTATTGCCAGCAGATTGCTATCTTTATCGAGACAATAGATAAAGCTGACCGGATTAAAGACATAGCCAAAATAACGTGGGGCAGTTAGCAATAGAATTCTCGATGGCAACTCTTCAATCCCCTCTTTTCTAAACCACTTCTCTATTTTAGCCCGGATGCTACAGCACTCTTTACCAAGAAAGTCAGAGTCGTAAATTGAGATAATGCCCCAACGGTTATATCTAAATAGAGCAACTTTTTGGTTGAGCTCTAGAAGTCTATCTACATCGAGAAGCAATAGTCTATACGGATAGGAAAAACGGTGTGCTCGCGGTGTTTGCCTGGAGTGCCAGACTTTACCGTGGAAAATAAAACTATTCCTTGGATGATTTTTATTAAACACTACTACCCTTAAGAAGCTTAATTACATTCCAGGCAGATCTGACTGCATCCTCATGAAACCCAAAACCAAAATAACTACCACAAAAGTATGTTGAGCGTTCGCCGCAAAGAGCAAGTAATTTACCCCTACCATCGATGGCTTCTCGTGAGTATGACGGATGATAATAATCAAACTGAGCCACAATCTTATCAGGAGATATCTCTCTTGATGGATTTAGGGTTACACAGTAGTGATTTTCAGCGGAAAAGCCCTGCAATCGGTTCATATAGTATGTCACCGAAACAGGTTCGCTCCCCGCTCTACCTCTTTCTCTTCGGTAGTTCCAGCAAGCCCAGGCTGATTTTAGCGGAGGAAGAAATGAGTGATCTGTATGGAGAATAGTTCTGTTTAAATTGTACGACCAGGGAGTTAAACCCTCTAACTCTTCTTTTGAGGGATCGGCCAACAGCTTTAGAGCTTGATCTGCGTGTGTTGCTAGTACAACTTTATCAAAATTAAGGTTACCCTCGGCCGTAACAATCTCAATACCACTATTTTTTCTAGCGACACTCTTTACTGGGCAATTAGACCTAATCGTCCCAGTAAATAGACTCTTAAAGCGATTTACATATTGATAACTACCCCCAACTACTGTCTGCCACTGAGGTCGCCTGTGATAAGCAAGTAGTCCGTGGTTTTTAAAAAAGGCAAAAAAGGTTTCAGCTGGAAAGTCAAAGAGGTCTAAATCTGGACTTGACCAGATAGCTGCTGCCATCGGTAAGAGATAGTCTTTAATAAGTCGGGGCGAAACCTTCTCTTTTTTAAGATATTGACCGAGGGTAATTCCCGATAAGCTCCCTGCCTCAAAAGCAGCCAAGGCTTTTTTATTAAACAAAAATAGCTCAAAGAGCATTCTAATAAAGCTCGGTGAGAAAACATTAGAGGGTTGCGCAAAGATTCCACGAAGTGAGGTGCCAGCATACTGTAGTCCACTTATCTCATCGTAATATCCAAATGACATATCCGCACTACGAACAGAAACACCGATATCGTCAAGAAATTGATGAAAAAGTGGATAAGTCTGGTCATTACAAACTATAAATCCAGTATCAACTGCAAGCCCCTTATCAGGCCCAGCGGCAATCTCTACTGTATTGGTGTGACCACCAACATAGTCATTCTTTTCAAAGAGAGTAACTTCAAAGAGAGCAGAGAGGTAATAGGCCGAAACTATACCAGAGACCCCACCACCTATAATTGCTAAACTCTTTTTCTTACTTCTCGGTATCATAATCCTTTTTGACAAGTGGACTTTTACTTAAAAGAAAGTGATATAGCCGGTAAGGTAAAACTCGAAAAAACTTGCAGATCCAGGAGAGCTGCCAGGGAAAATGGATCTCTAACCGCTCATTTTCTATACCGGTTACTATTTTGTTTGCGGCAAACTCAGGTGACACAAGAAATGGCATCTTGAACTCATTTTTATCTGTAAGCGGGGTTTTTACGAAACCGGGACTAATCACCGTAACTTTAATTCCGTGGGGCTCTAAATCAAAGCGAGCACTCTCTAAAAAATAGCTCATAGCTGCCTTGCTTGCCCCATAGGCGGCAGCTTTTGGAATTCCCCGGTAGCCGACAACACTAGATACCCCACAGATAACACCGGAGCCTCTCTTAATCATTTCGGGAATCACGGCCTCCATACAGTGCAGTAGACCGCCATAATTGACATCCATAAGGGACTTGTATTGTCCCGAGTTAAAACAGTCGATCTCACTTGGAACATAGTCTCCAGCATTTGCTATCAGTATATCGATTGCGGAGTGCTCGTTGGCTATCGATTTCATTCTTTCTAGATCGCAAACATCTCCCGGTGCCAGAAGGACTGAGACTCCAAGTGGTAAGAGCTCTTCTTTTAGCGCTGCTAATCGGTCTTGGTCTCTAGCAGTAATCACCAAATCCGCACCCTTTGACGCGAGCTTTAAGCAAACGGCTCTTCCTATTCCACTACTGGCACCGGTGACCCAAATTAATTTGTTTCTTATTTCCATCTACTTATAGTCGTAAGATTTGAGTTATCATTACACCGTACCCGGAGCAAAACAGAAATGATTTTAGCAAATTAGCCCTCGACTCTAGTCAGTTTGCGGTAATTTTCAGGGTCAATAGAGTAGTCGCTAAGCCAGATCTCAAGGTAAAGCCTACCGGCGGCTGTATCAGATAGAGACCCAAGCTTTGCTCCATCAAGATATAGCTCTAGTCCCTCCTTGGGGTTCCAGACCAGGGTGTAAGATTGCCCCTCTGAGATATCTCTAAAACTGGCATAAAACTGCTCAAAAATCCCCTCAGTTGAATTCCTATCATACTCTGGGTTCTTCTCTAACAACTCGTTTGAGCTTCGGATAAAGTCCTTAGCCTGAATGTCGCGATAATAAGAGAGAGTGAGTGCCAGGGGATGATCAAATAGAGTGTTCGGATCTGTAACCAAGGAATCCTTCTGCACAAAAAGAGCTGCAGAATAGACCTTAAACCCCCAAAAACGGTACAAGGCTGTATTATTTAGTACAAAGCGATTACCTGAAACCTCAAACCTCTCAGGAAAGCATGTGCTTGCTATACAGTTTGCAGACTCCTTAGTAGAAGCACTTACTGCTCCAGCTAAAAGTACAACTTGTACCACTAAAAAAAGATACAGTATCCTGATCATCTATTTTCTACCTCCAATTTTATACTACTTAGTCTTTCTCGATTTAACTGATAGCGAGATGCCACTACTATTGCTAAGAGATTAAACAGACACGGCACCAGCGTATACCAAACTCGGATAGCGTAGACGGCCTCTTCTTCCGGAGCGCTACCAGACTCATAGCCTGCTAGAGATAGTCCGAGCAGTGCTGATGAGGCTGCAATTGCTGCGCTAACTTTCCGGGCTATCGCCCAAAAGCCAACGAAAAGTCCCTCTCGCCTGGTCGAGTGCAGATACTCATCGTAGTCAATTACATCTGCTTGCATTGATGGAGGAATCGCCATGGTGGCACCGAACCCTACCCCCGAGAGCGCAACTAAAAATCCATATCCAATCTCTTGACCGGGGGCTACAAAATATACCATCAGGAATGCCCCTGTATTTAGAGTCAGGGCATATAGCCAGATATTTTTCTTCTCAAGAGTTCGGGAGAGCTTTAGCCAGAGTGGCAGAGTTACAATTCCCGCAAGAAAGTAGATACTGAGAAAGAGGTTTGCATTACCACTTTGCAAAACATGTTCAACATAGAACAGTATCAGAGTAGCTGGAATCACGGCGCCAATTGCGGAGAGAACATAGGCGATAATAAGTATCCTGAAAGGTTTATTATCCCAGGCCTCTTTAAAACTGGTTAAAAACGGGCCCTGCTTTACCTGTTGATACCTGGCATTAGCTGGCTCGGGTACAACCTTTAGGGTAATTGCGACCAGAGCTATTAAGAAAATCGAGTAATAGAGTGCAAGGGTCTCAATTGCACCATCTTGTGTATAACCCGCAGCCTCAAAGAGAAATGGAATTGCGCCAGAAAGCAGAGTGCCGACTATTACAAAACCTTCCCGCCAACTCATAATCGAATTTCGTTGGTCATAATCGGTAGCAAGGGTAATTCCCCACGCCTCAAACGGAATTAACACCGCTGAAAGGAAGAGAAAGAAAAGGGATGACACCACAAAGAATGCCCACACATCGGTGTTAGCCGGCCAATAGAAAAAGGCAACAAATGAAATGGCAAGCGGAACAAATGCTATAGCGATCCACCTCTTTCTATTAGGTCCGTCACTTCCTCCCCGATCACTAAAGCGACCAATTAGGGGGTCCAGTAGTGCATCCCAGAACCTGCTAAACAAGATAACCATAGAAAGCGAAAAAATAGGAAAGGCTCTGTAGTCCACCAGGTACTTTGGTAGATACACATAGTAGGTCATGGCCATTATGGCCAGCGGAATTGCCGGAAGAGCATAGAAGAAATAACTGGCTCCACCACTGTCTGAGTGTGAAAGTGGAGCGTCTTTTGACAATCTATCCATTCGACTCCCTAAAGAGGAGAAGTCGAATGCCACCAGAGTCTCTTACATAATTTTAAGCCAAGAGCACTAAAAGTTAATGATTTAAGCAGCAGGAAATGCACCAAGGAGACTTGCAACCCCGCCCACTACCAATCCAAAAATAATATGAGCAACCAGGTACGCAAAACCAATCCCCCCACCCGCTTCACGGATAGATTTTACTGGATGGTGCTCTGCTAGGAGTGGAATAAGAATGAAAAAGAGGACAAACCCGTGAGCAAGACCGAAGAGCCCGCCTACCACTGATAGGGGAACACTTTGAATCCCAAGGATTCCAAATCCCAGGCAATATAATGTGGCAAAGGCAATTCCGGCTGAGATATGAACCAAAGTTCCTATGGTACGTGCTGACTGAAACCCTCCGCCGGTAAAGATACTCCCTATCGCCGAAACAAGTCCTATATTTCCTACCAATGATTTAGGGGCAAGATAAATAACCGCTGACATAGCAAGGGTGCCTAAAAGCCCCGCTGAGACTGCTACAAGTAAAAATTCAGCGATAGCTTCAGTTCCAAGCAACATAAAAATTCCTCCAAAAATAAAGTACGGGTCTTGAGCAACAGCTAAACTTTAAAGCTAGTTGTGCAATTTACGATAATCTTTCAATCGTACCGCCCACTTAAACATACTAAGAGCCTTCTGTTAACTGTATGAGCGGGGTCATACTGGGATAAAAAAGCAATTTTCTTGGGTATTTAACCGATGAGTGTTGGGGCTAAAGGCCAAATAGGCTCCAAAAGCGGCTACACAGTCCCCGCTTCTTTGAGAGCATTTCTGCTACAGACTGAACATTATAGATATCTGGATCAACTCTGTGTGCCGATGAAAAGGCTCCCGAGCCGAAGGTGCCCATACTTGCTGTGCCATGGGCGCTCTTTTTTAGAACCCACTCTTTGTGATCTTCTTTACTTTGCTGATCCCAACCATTTAATTCAGGTGGCATACTCTCATTATAGAGCTTTCTCTTCTCTGGATTTGATAACGTACTGTAAGCCTCGGTGATTGCTTTAAATGTCTCCAGGCTCTCAGGGGGTAGCCCATCATCAATAATCTCGTCAAAGAAGTTAGAGTCTGGATGAAAAACCCGTGCTATCTCACGATAAGCCTCTTTAATCTGCTCGGGTGAAGCATCTTTTTCAACACCGAGTAATTGATAATAGTTTTTCTCAGAATGCTCAGACATTACCCTCTCGGCCCCAATCTCCAATAGAAAATAAAATAGCGCTTTAGTCTAGCTGTGTGCGAAAAGTGATCTAAAACTGCCCCACTATACCTCTCGGTAAAAACTCGGACTTGCTCAAGAGCTGGTGGTGAACTTTTTTCTAAGAAATTTTATTAGGATTCAGCTAACTAAGTGCTGTTTTTATCTCTGATTGTTGATAATAACTAACAATTTGGTCCCGAATTTCGCTATCTTCAGGGCTATCAATCCTGGCTTTTTCAATCTCTGCCTCAAGCTCCATTAAAGTAGGATGTCTAACTGATTCATCGTATTTGGATAAAATCATGCCCCCTGCGTACCTGTAGCTAGCATACCGTGCAAGAAGCTTTCTAACCTTATCATCTTGACCACTACCCCACTCATAGCGATTCAGAAAGTATCTTAAAAAAAGAGTTTTCTCGTCGTCACTCTCTAATATACTACGATCCCCAAGTTCAATTGCTTTGCAAAGTCGATCAAGCCCGGAAAAACCATTCTCATGGATGCGATATATATGTTGCTCGATATCACAGATTGGACGCGAAAAAAATGTCTTAAGGCTGACACTACTAAACCTTGTGCGTGCATTTTGCACTTGTTTCTCGAATGATGACGGAGAAACGGTCTCAGAACCCAGAATAAACTCTTTGCTGTTTGGACGGCTCCACTGAATAGCTCGTTGGTTTTCCAAGTCCTCAACCAAATCTAAATTAACCCAGAGCGCGTTTCCACGGTGGTCGCAGTCGTAAAGCAACATCGGTGCAGCAATGTACCGTTGCTGGTCTGGTTGGTAATTTACAAGCCGCCTCTCAACAATTAGCGGGTCTATTTCTTGAAATTTACTGTGAAACTTCAAGACCTCATAACCATCGTATGTTCGTATGTCCAACCCGAATTTATCGAGTAGCAATTTTGCTAGACTAACTGAGAGCCTAACATCATCACTTGATTCATGGGTCTGTTCTCCGCTTAGAATATTAAAACTCTGGCAGACCTTCTCCATCGTAAGTGACAATTTACTAACCCCATCAACCTCTGTAACTGGGGCGGGAAAGTCGGGGTTATTGACATAAAGATGGCGAACAGCGTGCAAGAGATCTCGCACAATTAGCCGTCCACCAAAGTATGGCGCAAAACCGTTTCGAATTAGGCTGGTTCTTAGAAAGGGAAGATCAAACCTATTTGAATTATAACCAACCATAGCAAGTGGTTGTTTCTCTTTCCTTACCCAGGAATCAAGAAAATCAAAAATCTCACCCATAGCCTCCCACTCTGGTGGGTGTAAGGCTGCCTGGTGGTCAATAATCTTGATCCGATTTGCTAAAAGAGCTGCAAGTCGTGGAAGTTGAAGTCGCGATAGTGCAACTTCACCTCTACACTCGTCTACAATTTCAAAATTATGGTCAACAACGAAGAAACAAAAGTTTAGTATCTGCCCTACTGGTTGTTGATCGGAGGTTTCAAGATCGTAGAATACAGAATGCAAGAGACTCCTTGACTATTTTAAGCATAAACTAGCTCAGTTTACCGAGTAGCTCATTGATTAATTTTTTCTGCTCAGAGAGATGGCGCTTGGCTGAACCAGCTGCAGTGCTGGCGGAAGCTGGACGACCGATATACTCTAATTTAAGTTGTAGCGAGTCTTCCAAAAGCGGCCGTATATACCGCCATGCGCCCATATTTTCAGGCTCCTCCTGGATCCAGAGAGCCTGAGATATCTCTAGTCCCCCTAACTCACGAACGATATCTTTTTGAGGGAACGGGTAGAGCTGCTCAAGCCTAAATAGCGATACCGACAACTCACTATGCTCCTTGATAGCGGCTGCAACCTCGTAGTATAGCTTACCAGAGAGAAAGACTACTGAGCGATCACCACTGTCATCGCAAAAATCTTCCCTAATAACATTTTGAAATACACCGTCAGTAAGTTGATCTCTGGTACAGGCAGCTTCCGGTAATCTTAGCAGACTCTTCGGAGTCATTATAACCAGTGGACGCTGGAGATTTCTAAGTCCTTGTCTCCTTAGGAGATGGAAATACTGACCAGCGCTAGAGGGGTAGCAGACCTCCATATTTCCTTCAGCACACAGTTGTAAAAAACGCTCAAGTCTAGCACTAGAATGCTCGGGCCCCTGGCCTTCATATCCATGCGGCAAAAGTAGCACCAAACCAGATAATTGGTTCCATTTCGCCTCAGACCCAGCTAAAAATTGATCTATGTGGATCTGAGCCCCGTTTACAAAATCACCAAATTGAGCCTCCCACAACACCAGGGTTTGTTTTCCAACTGTGGAATATCCAAACTCAAACCCCAACACTCCCGCCTCAGAAAGGGTGCTGTTAATCACCTCAAAATCACCGACAGAGCTGGTTCCATCTTTTAGTGAATTTAGCGGGAAAAAAACATCCGGCGACCCGTAGCAATTAAGAGCAAGGTGACGCTGACTAAAGGTTCCCCGTCCCGAGTCTTGACCGCTTAGACGTATATTTTTACCGTCAAGCATTAAAGAGCCAAATGCAAGCGCCTCTGCAAACCCCCACTCAATCCCCTCACCCTTGTCCAGGGTATCGACTCTTCGTTGTAAAATTCGTGCTAATTTAGGGTGAGGATCAAAACCTTCTGGATACTCAACCAAAGTCTGGGCAATTTTAGCCAAAGAGTCTTCGGAGACTTTGGTCTCTGGAATCTGAGGTAAAAACCTCCCGACGGTTGAACAAGCCTCCCCAATCGGTGCAGTAGAGGATGTAATCTCATGAGCCTTTTCGAACCTCTCATGAAACGAGTCAAAGTATTCCTTTATCTGTTCCTCTCCAATATGCCCACCCTCAACCAGGCTTCTGCCATACCCTGTTGCTATAGTCTCCTTATTTTCAATCTCGGAATAGGTTTGAGGCTGTGTAAAACTAGGATCGTCTCCTTCATTGTGCCCGTATCTTCTATAACAATAAAGATCGACTATCACATCACGTCCATATCTATTCCTAAAATCAATCGCCGTCTTAACGGTCCAACAGGCAGCCTCAACATTTTCGCAATTGACGTGAAATACTGGAGCCTGAACTGCTTTAGCCATATCGGTGCAATAAATAGAAGACCGTGACTCGTCAGGAGTTGTTGTAAAACCAATCTGGTTATTAACTATAATGTGAATTGTGCCGCCAGTAGTGTATCCTTCGACGTTAGAGAGATTTAAGGTCTCAAACACAACCCCCTGGCCGGCAAATGCAGCATCACCGTGGATAAGGAGAGGCAGAACCTCCCTTCTATCTCTATCGTAACGGAGATCTTGGATAGCTCGGGCCATACCCTCAACAACTGGATCAACAAACTCAAGGTGACTCGGATTCGGTGCTAAAAAAAGCTCCAGGTTC
>Ga0081527_100808_pt1 | contig 10709 bp, 6 predicted proteins | sample HotLakmasection5_FD_70992 | JGI IMG/M metagenome (GOLD analysis project Ga0081527, IMG submission 70992) | Hypersaline microbial mat communities from Hot Lake, Washington, USA - Section #5 (SPADES assembly) (version 2) | ecosystem: Environmental > Aquatic > Non-marine Saline and Alkaline >... | reverse complement strand
CATGGTGTTTTGCAGCAGCATGGTGATGGTCATCGGCCCCACGCCGCCCGGCACTTTGGTGATCGCGCCGACGACATCCTTTGCTGATTCAAAATCGACATCGCCCACGAAGCGATAGCCTTTCTCCGCACTGGGATCGTCGATCCTGTTGGTGCCCACGTCGATGACGATAGCGCCCGGTTTGAGCCAGTCGCCTTTGATGTATTCCGGCAGGCCGGCGGCGGCGATGACGACATCGGAATTGCGCAGCACACTTTCGATGTCGCGGGTGCGGCTGTGGCAGATGGTCACGGTGGCGTTGGCTTTGACCAGCATCAGCGCGACGGGCATGCCAACGATGTTGCTGCGCCCGACGACGGCTACATTCGCCCCGGAGAGCTGGGCACCGGCTTCTTCGAGCAGGACCATGCAGCCGGTGGGGGTGGCCGGTGTAAACAGCGGGTCGCGGCCTTTCATCGCCAGCAGGCCGATGTTGAGCGGGTGGAAGCCGTCTACGTCTTTATCCAGGCTGACCTGACCCAGCACGCTCTGATCGTCGATGTGTTTGGGCAGGGGAAGCTGCACCAGAATGCCGTGAATTTTCGGGTCAGCGTTGAGCTGGGCCACGATGCTTTCGATCTCTTCCTGCGAGCTGCTGGCATCGATAATGTGGGCGACGGATTCGATGCCCACCTGCTCGCAGGCGCGCCGCTTCATACGGACGTACTGGGCCGAAGCCGGGTTATCCCCGGCCAGGACGACGCCCAGCCCCGGCGCATAGCCGAAACGCTCTCTGAAGCGCACGGCGTCTTCGGTTAGCTCGGCGCGGATGCGGTCGGCGATTACCTTACCGTCGATGACTGTTGCTGACATTGGGATGTCCTCCGTTGTGAATAGCTGGAAATCGGATTATAAAAGAATTGTTTAATTGTAAACGATTCCGTACAACTCGCTCACAAAATTAACCATCGCGTCAATCCATTTTCAATTACCATAATAACAGGACTACCAGACTGACGACACATCAGAATCGGAATCTGATACAAAACGTTCGGCCACCAACCAGTACAAGGGTTTCGACACCATGCGACAGACAAGCATACGGAGACAGTTGACGAGACAGGCCCGGCGCGGCCAGGCCCTCGTCGAGTACGCGCTGATTCTGGCGCTGATTGCCCTGGCGTTTGGCTTTGCATTGGCGGCGACCGGGCCGGTGATTGGCAACGTCTTCAGCAACACGGTCTATAACCTCATCGGGCAGACGCCAGAGATGCGCGAGCTGCCGGGACCGGCAGACTTCTGGCTGACGGTCACGTGGGTGCATGAGAACCCATTGGAAGAAAGGCTGCTGCCGACGCGCACCCTCGCGCCGCCCAGCGCCACGCCCACCGATGGGCCATCGCCGACTCCGACACCGATCACGCCAACCAACACACCACTGCCGACCAGCACCCCCAGGCCAACTAACACGCCTGAGGACTTCGCCTATGACGCACCCCACCTGGACACGGTCGACTCGCCGCGTCACTGGCGCGTGGACGAGACGCAGTTCCTGGGCACAGCGGACTGGAAGGGTTACTACTTCGAGGGCATGAACCTGGATTACGAAGGTGCGGAGCCGACGCACCCCGAAGGGCTGTGGAACCGGACCGTTTACGGCTCTGCGGCTTACGGTGTGCTCGATTTCCCCAACTCGCAGTTCCTGGCCTGGACCAACCCAGACAGCGGTCCTCTGGCGAACTGGCCGGAGGCGGACTCTTATCAGGAGTTCTCCATCCGTTTCGTGCGCGAGATTTATCTGCCCGGCCCGGACCCGGTGACGCTCAACTTCCACCTGCGCTCGGACGATGGTTCCCGTATGTGGCTGCTGGCGCCCGGTCAATCGACGGCGACCTGTTCCAATGTGCCGCGCGAGGCAAACGCTGGCGATGACGGTGGTCGCATTTTGAGTGGTTCGCGGCAGTCCAGCAACAGCAATCGCAGCTTCGGCGATGACAGCGCTTACTCCGATGACTGTCTGATGATCGACGCCTGGACCAACCAATCGCCGACGACGACTTCGGTGACGCGGACTATCGCGCCGGGGCATTATCGCCTGCAGGTGGACTACTACGAAAACTCCGGCGGGGCCGAACTCCGCCTGGATATCAACGTGCCCAGCAACCCGGACGACTCCCGCGTGGCGGGCACCGGCGGCGTCGAATGTAACTGGGGACAGATCGCCCGCGAGATGGACGCCAACTCGCTGGATACGATGTGGAAAGAGTATGTGGGAGACGAGCCGTTTAAGCTCGATATGCGCTGCCATCTGGAATTCCGGGGGTTCGTGTACATCCCGGTGGCGGGAGACACTGCGGAGGATGGTTCCGCGTTGGAACCGATGGAACGTCCAGAGCTGGTGTTCTGGGATGTGTGGGACATGCCCAGTCCGCTGCACACCACCTGGCTGGAAATCGCAGAGTACATTCCCGAACCGGGCACAGAGCGCGCGCTGGACCGGGACCAGCTCGACTGGATTCGTGTGGACCTGCATGAGGGCGTGCCGATTAACTACAACTGGACGCGCAACGTGGTTGACCTGACCAACGTCAATGGCGTGGACTTCAGAGGCAAACGGGTGACATTCCGCTTTGTTATGGAAGCCGCCAATGGCGATGACTGGCAAACACGCACCTGGTACATTGACGATATCGAAGTGCGCGAGGGGAATGTCAACAATTTCCTGCCGGGCACATCCTGGAACCTGAATACGCCGGACCAGCGCGACGACTTCATCGCGTCTGGCCACTGGGACCTGACAGCCAACAACGCCGCCCCGGACCCCGATAACCCCGGTGAGTCGATTGACTGCTGTTCGTGGGAGCTGATGCCGGATGACCGGGTTTACAATTTCACAGAGTCGCTATGGGACGACGAACCAACCAGCCTGCGCGTACACTACGTCGAGATCGACGGCTGGGTCGATTTCTCTGGTGGCATCCCTGACGATGAGGGTCACACCGGCTGGCCGCTGCTGACGTTCTACCATGCTTATGACGTGCGGGAACAGGTGGGGCTGGAAGTCCAGTACACGCTGGATCCGCCCGGTGTGGGACCGTCCAACTGGCAGGTTGTTCCCGGCGATCCAGGCGACCTGACACCGGCGGGGCAAATTCGGACCATCAGCGAAATTGCCAGCGATCGGCTGATGCAGCCCATCGATGTGACGCTGCGCAACATCCCGGCGGAACGCTTCCGCCTGCGCTTCGCTGTGCTGGCGCATCGCGGAGCGGGGGAATCGTCGGCTGGTGAAGGCTGGTGGATTGACAACATCTATCTGCACCGCGAGGACCCGCCAAACTTCCTCGACTATCCTTTCTATGACGATGCCGAGGCGGGCATGGTCAACTGGTCGGTGATCGGTACCTGGGGGCGCACCAATGCCACCGCGCGCGTTGGCGACCACTCGTTTACGGACAGCCCTGGCGGCACTTATGGCAACAACCAGAGCCTGCGCATGGAGTTCTCTGATCCGATTGACCTGTGCAACAACACCGAGGCCAATCTGGACCTGACCGACCGTAATGCGGCAGGCGGTAACGGTGGCGGCGCGGCCATTGATCCGGTGCTGACCTTCTGGCATAAGCGCGACCTGGCCATAACAGACCACTTTTATGTGGATTGGCGACGCTATGACGAGCCGGGTAACTGGCAGCCGCTGTGGGCTTACCGGCATGCCATGAATACCGACCCTAACGACAGCAACTATCGATCTGCTAACCAGCTTGCCTGGGAGTTTGTCGAGATCGACCTGGCACCCATCTACGACTCAGGCGCGTGCTCGACTGACACCCCGGAAATCGACGACATCATGTTGCGGCTTCGCGTTGAGACAGACAATGATACCGTCGCCGATGGCGTGTACATCGATGACATTCGCATCGACGAGCGCCAGCAGACGTTCTACCGGCTGTGGCCCAGCAGCGCCGAGCGTGACCTGGGCGATGGTCAGGCCGCTTATGGCGATGGCGCGACGTTCACCGCCAATCTGGAAGAATCCGATTGGGCCGAACGCTGGCGCGCCAGCGGCAACTGGACGCCTGTCGCCTGGGAGCAGCGCACCGGCCTGCTGTCCTGGCACGAGAGCACGCTGGGCCAGGAATCCGCTCCCGATGGCTATGATGACTGGTGGAATGACCCCGACAGCGGCATCACGCGGACGCTGACCGACGCTTTCCAGGTTCTGGAGATCGCGCCGATTATCGACCTGCGCGGGACGCTGGCCAGCGAAAACCCGACGCTGACCTTCTGGACGCGCTATCACACTGGCGAGAAAGACCGGATCAGGGTCGAAATCTCCGAGATGCTGACAGCAGACAGCAGGGCCGAAGACCTGGATATGGACGAACGCTGCGATGGCTTTGGCCTGTCGCAGTGTTATGAGCAGAACTATGGCTGGAGCCAATGGCGCACGATAGGGTTCGATGTTGATGGCTGGAAGGCCAACTACGCCTGGCACCGGCAGCAGATTTCGCTGACCAACTACATCGGCAAGCAGATACGCATCCGCTTTGTTCACAATTCGCTGGATACCAACGATAACGCCGCGCGCGATGGCTGGTATATCGATGATGTGTCGATTGGGCCGCGCAACCCGCGCGTGCTTAAGGTCATCAGCGAGGGCGCTTTCTACGACCCGGCGCGTAACATGGTTAACTGGGTCGGTGAAGGTGACTGGGGGCTGTCGCCGGAGTTGTATCGTGGCGATGGTGGCGGCCCGACCACGCTGGGTGTCTGGCAGGAACGGCTGTGGCTTCTGGATAGCACCGAGCGCAATCGCCTGAACTCGCTGCACGGGCTGAATCTATCGTGGAATATGCGTGACCGGGCCAGCCAGTTCCTGTATCTGTCGGAAGATATTCAGGACGATGTGGTTCACAAAGCTTACCGGGAAGTGCTCAATATCAACTATGTTCGGAGTAGCGGTGAGGCAATCCGCCCCGGCACGCTGGACTATGACGAATATATTGCTGGCGAGTGGGTGATGGATGTGGGACCGATTGGCCTGGGCATCCAGCCAGGTGAATACACGTTTATCACCATCGGCGATGACGGCATGCGACTGCGTTACGAGGAAATCGACGCGGCTGGCAATCCGGTTGACCCGCCGGACGACGATGCGCCAGAGTCAGAGATATGGAATATGGTCTGGGACTGGCGCAATCGTGGCGCGACGACCGATATGAGCGTCGCCACGCTGGAACAGGGCAAACGCTACCGCTTTACGCTGCAGTGGTTCGAGAACACCGGCAATATGCGCGCCGTGCTGACGACGGGCGGTACCAACTTCTCGTTCACCGACACGCCCAAACAGGGCGCTGGGCCGGCTTTCCCGGATATTCCGCCGATCCCGCGCAGCAACTCTGCGCTGATCTCAAACGGCGTCTTTGACCTATCAGATACAACCGAGCCTGTATTGGAATACTATACTTACTACCATGCCAGTAATGGTATCAAAGTGCAGGTGTCGCGGGATGGTGGCTTTACCTGGACGCAGGATGGGATGAACGACCGTCGTCCGCTACCCGGGGGCGGCCACGTTACCCATGACAACCCGAATCTTTCCTGGAAGACGTACCTGCCCAGCCCCACCAGAGACTGGCGACGGCGGCGGCACACGCTGTACAAATTCGCCGGTGAGCAGATCATGGTGCGTTTCCTGATGCAGCATGATACAAACCTAAACATGAACAGTGGTTACTATCGTGGCTGGTGGGTGACCGACATCACCATCGGCGAGTAGATCACTGGCTGTTCTGTGCAGCATCGATGAGAGCCGTTCCCGCCGGGAGCGGCTCTTTGATAGTGTATCCCTGTCGGTTGAAACTCAAATCAGACGGGACGTAGAGAAGGACACGAGCGACATCGGCCAACAGGCCTGTGGACGAGTGGTAAGCACCAGCGGCACGGAACAGGCGCCGGATCATGCGGTTCACGCGTTCCAGTAGACTCGTCGTTCGCAGCGCGGACCGGGGCCAGGTCGGTTAGCGTTCAAGGATACGCAGATAGGCTACACATTCATCCCAATCACGCTCAAGTGAGGCCACCCCCACCGGCTGCATGGTCCTGCTCGAAGAAGCAGGTGCCCAGCTCTCCGGGGCGAATGTAGCCGTCGTCGGGCGCAGCAACATCGAAAGTGTGCTGCGCAATTCGGATGTCGTCATCGACGTGGGCACCACCAGGATCGACGATCCCAGCGCCGAGAAAGGCTATCGTTTCGTGGGCGATGTCGATTTTGAATCAGCAAAGGATGTCGTCGGCGCGATCACCAAAGTGCCGGGCGGCGTGGGGCCGATGACCATCACCATGCTGCTGCAAAACACCATGAAAGCCGCCTGGCGCATCGCCGAACGGGCAGAATCGACACCATAACAAACAGGCGGGAGCGGCTCTTTAGTTAGGGTCTGCTGAATACACAGGCCCGCTATGGTCCACTGCCGGATGTGCTGTTACACTTGGACTTGTACCGATTCAGAACAATCGAGGAAATCCGCTTGTGAATGTCCCACGCGAACGCTCTGGTATGTTGTATATCCTCGTTGGTCCCGGTGGTGTTGGCAAAAATGTGCTGCTCGCCGATGCGGTAACCCATCTGGACAATCTGCGGCAGCTCCCCACCGCGACCACGCGCCCGCGCCGTCCCGAGGAACAGCATGGGCGGGAACGTTTGTTTGTCTCTGACGAGGAATTTCAGCGGATGATCGATGAGGACCGGCTCATCGAACATCAGGAAGTGCACCCGGGGCAGTTCTACGGCGTCCCGCGCGATTTTGTCGAACAGGCCATCGCCGAAGGCCGCGATCTGATCGCCGACATCGAATATAAGGGTGCCGATATCATCCGCCGGCAGTATCCGCAGAACAGTGTGACGATCTTCATCGCGCCGCCAACGCTGGATACGCTGCGCCAGCGGCTGGAACAGCGGGACGCGTCGACGCAGGACATTCAGGACCGGTTGCAACGCGCCATTGAGGAGATGTTCTATGCGCCCACCTGTAGCTATCTGCTGGTCAATGACGATATGCAGGTGGCCCGCAGCGAGCTAAGGGCGATTATCCGCGCGGAACGCGGCGAACTGGAACTGCCGGTGGCAGGCTATCCGCTTAATCGGGCGCAGTATGTGGTCGAGGTTTTGCCGTTGTTTGGTAACGAGACCCTGGTCCAGATGAGCAGCGATGATCTTCCGCTGCGCCTGTCGTTGGCTCAAGGCGATGATCCGGTCGCTTATGCTCTTGCGCTTGTGGAGCGTTGGCTGCCAGCCGTGCTGCCAGTGGCGGAGTCGCTGCGCTTTGATATGCCGGTCCATGAGCCGGTGTCTGTTGATTATGACCGTGCGGCGCATATCTACCAACTGACGCTGCGTTACGTCTACCATCTGCCGCTACGCATCGAGCCGCCGGATGGCTGGCACTGGGTCGATTACCGGCTGGCCGGTGCGGTCTCTCAGGCCGCTGGTGGCAAAGACAAGAGCGAAATCGAGTAAGTGTGCGCGTGAGATGACCGAATCGCTTCAGGAACATTACCGGGGATTGGGCGCGCAACTGGCGCCGGATGGCATTCCACTACATTTTGGCGATCTGCTGGCTGAATATGAAGCTGCCCTTAACGCTGCGGTGCTGATGGATCGCTCACATGAGGCGCGCCTGCTCATCGATGGCAGTGATCGCGCGGTATGGATTGATCGCATGTCCACCAACGCCATCGTTGATATTCAACCGGGGCAGGTGCGCGCCACGCTTTACACCAACGCCAACGCGCGCGTGCTGGACCGGGTCGAGATTCTGGCGCAGGCTGACGACTCGCTGCTGATGCTGGGCGGACCAGGGCGTGGGCCAGCGCTACACAATTATCTGCGGCGCAACATCTTCTTCAATGACCGCGTCGCATTGCAGAATCTCGCGCCGGCGACGCATCAGTTGGCGCTGCACGGCCCGTCTGCGACTTCGGTGCTGGCGCGTCTGCTGCCGGCGGTGGCCGATGTTCCGCTGAGGCACGGCCTGCAGGGGCAGATTGATGGCGCTGCGGTGACGCTGCTGCGACTGCCCGCCTTCAGCGGTCAGCACTGGGTGCTGGTTATGCCGGTCGAGGCGGTGTCGGGTATCTTCCGGGCGCTGCTGGACGTAGGCGCTCAACCGGCTGGCGGACTGACGTACAACACGCTGCGCATCCGGGCCGGGGTGCCGGGCGTGGGCCGCGAGCTGACCGACGCCTATATTCCGCTGGAACTGGGCCTGTGGGATGAGGTGAGCTTCACCAAGGGGTGTTACACCGGCCAGGAGATTCTGGCGCGTATGGAGAGCCGCGAACGGCTGGCGCGTGTGCTGGTGCGGCTGAATCTGCCCCCCATGCTTGACGCGCCCCAGCCTCTGTTTTACGAAGGCCGGGCCGTTGGCGAACTGACCAGTAGCGTGACCGCACCGGATGGACAGGAGTTTGCGATGGGCGTGGTCAAAGTGGCGCAGGCCGTTGCCGGCGCTGAACTGCGCGTGGCAGATGCCGCCGGAGGGCCATTGGCGACAGTCGGTGAGCGCCTGGGTACGCCACCGCCTTACCTCAACACTTAGAAGCTGGGTGGCGGCGTGTCGAAGAAGAGCGACCACCACAATTCCCAGGTGGACGGGCGCGGCGGTGATGTCTCGACCTCGACAAAGACCGGCGGGTCTGCTGTGGGGGCGGTCAGGACATCGACCGACAGCGGCACCACCAGCACCTCGCCAGGGCGCACCATCTTGCCGCCTTCTCGCGCCCAGCGTTCGACGTAAGCATCGCTCAGGGCGTAGTCCCGCTCTTCGTAAAGCTGCGCCTGTTCCAGCCGGAGCTGGTCGATTTCACGGAGAGTACTATCGTACAGGTCGTTGAGGGGGCGGCTTGCGCTCAGCCGGGTGCTGAAGTTAATAGCCAGGATGAGTCCAACAGCCAGAATAGCGGCAAACATGATCTGCATGCCGGATAGCTGGCTGCTGCCCTTTCGACGTTCCGGGCTGCGTTTTACCGCTGGGGGCTGCTTTGCGGGTGGGGGTGCGTTGCGCTGGCTCTGGGATGGCTGATCCAAAACGCTGATCCTGTATTACACAACAACGATCTGGCCGGTGGCCATGCTCATTGTAGCTGATGCCGATCGCCATCACAAATGCCATCTTTCGTGCTGGTATTTTATGTGGGTATGAGCAAAGGTTGTCAGTGAAATGATGGACAAAAAGCCTCAGAAGTGATAGAGGAAAGCTTGACAAGGCAAACTCTAACCACAACGGAGGCTCAGGATGGATTTTATCACCTTTTTGCAGAACTCGCTGACCGAACAGTTACCGCAGATTATCGCGTCTTATCCCGGTGATGTGTCGGCTGAAAGTCTGGCGGCCATGGAGACGTCCATCAGAGAGATGACGCAGCAACTGGGAGGTGAAACCCTGAAGCAGCTCCTGGAAGCCCAGACAGAGAAATACCCTGCCGATGAATGTGCGTGCCCGCATTGTGGGGCCAACGCCACCTATGAGCGTCGACGTGAAGGTACAATCATCACCCTGTTGGGCCGCATCAGATTTCGTCGACCTTACTACCTGTGCTCACACTGCGGGCGCGGTCATTATCCACTGGATGAAGCGCTGGGCATTGAACCGGGGCAAATGAGCCAGGAAGTCCGTCAGATGGCGGCTCTGGTCGCGGTTCACGCGTCATTTGGCAAGAGCAGCGATCTGTTGTATCGCCTGACCCGGATTGAGCTGAGTCCTAACAGCATCCGTAAAGCCACGCAACAGATTGGCCAGCAGATCGTGCAGCGAGAGGCGGCACTAGTCGAGGTCAGTCAGGATTTAGAGGCGCAACAGGCACACAAGCGCGTGCAACAGAAGCCGCAACAGATCTATGGCTCGCTGGATGGCTTTATGTCCCACATCGACGACGAGTGGCATGAGATGAAAGCGGGTGCCTGGTGGACCACCAATGGACAACACGCCGAGCAAATCCAGTACTACACCGATTTCAGGACTGCTGCCGACTTCAGCGCCTTAACCTGGGCCACCGGGTTTGGACGGCTGGCCGATCAGGCTGAGGTCGTCATCTTCATCGCCGATGGGGCCGAATGGATCTGGCGCATTGTCAGTGAGCATTTTCCGCAGGCCATCCAGATTGTGGACTGGTATCATGCCTTCAGCTACGTCCAGGCCGTGGCCCAGGCAGCCTTCTCCGATACGGCAGTGCGCGACGACTGGATTGAGCAACAACGACAGGCATTACGACACGGACGGCGGTCGGTTGTCTTTCGGGCCTGTCGCCAGCTCATGGACGCGGCTCCCGACGCCGTGAAGCGAGCGCTTACTTTCTTCACCAACCAGCGCGCACGCATGCGCTACGATCGTTATCGGGCTGCCGGTTACCAGATTGGATCCGGCACAATGGAAAGTGGCTGCAAACAATTGGGATTGGGACGTCTCAGAATTGCAGGGGCACAGTGGAGCGCAGATGGGGCGCGGCTCGTCGCTAAAGCGCGTGCTGCTTACCTCAGTGGCGAATGGGATGAGCTTACCGCACCCGCCGCTGCGTTACCACATGTTGCCTGACAGATTTTGCACGCACCCTGACGTATCAGGAACTTGGCAGACGGTGATAGTCGCTTTATACTCTGGACGTTTGATCGCTGAATAAGGTATCTGTTGGTTACACATGGCTAATGATCGCAAAACGGTGCGCCTGAC
>Ga0081527_100807_pt1 | contig 10710 bp, 13 predicted proteins | sample HotLakmasection5_FD_70992 | JGI IMG/M metagenome (GOLD analysis project Ga0081527, IMG submission 70992) | Hypersaline microbial mat communities from Hot Lake, Washington, USA - Section #5 (SPADES assembly) (version 2) | ecosystem: Environmental > Aquatic > Non-marine Saline and Alkaline >... | reverse complement strand
AAATTTATATTTAACAGGGGCGCAGCCTCCGCCTGCGCCACCTATAGGGCGGTTGTGGGTGGGGATTATTTTGAAAATTTTAAATAAGAATTTTTTGTTGCTCCCTTATAAAACTTAATAAAATGATTTTATATTCCCTGCGTTTTATAATGGGATAGGAGATAAAAATGAAAAAACAACACAAAGCAGTACTAAGAGGATTATTAGCCTACCTGCCCTTTATCAGGCATCAAGAGCCGAAGCATTCTTCATCTGCTCGATATTGTTACACAGTCTGGATGCGCCATCTTGTTATGGCCCATAAAAATAACCTTCCCTCTAACCCTGAAATTGTTGCGGAACTCGGCCCGGGAGCCTCTATAGGAACAGGCATAGCTGCGCTAATTTCCGGAGCAGAAAAATATTATGCGTTTGACGTAGAAAAATACGCCAGCATAGAAAAAAATATAGTGGTTTTTGATGAGATGGTGGAATTATTCAGGCAAAAATCTGACCTGCCGGGTGAGGAAGAATTTTCAAAAATTAAGCCATATCTTGATAACTATAAATTTCCTTGCCATATCCTGACTTCTCAAAGACTGGAAAAATAACTTGATAAAGAAAGGCTGGAAAAGATTAAATACTCTATACTTAATCCTGAGGCTGAAGATTCTGTAATAAAATATTTTGCTCCGTGGGAAAGTCCTGATCTGATTCAGGAAAATACTGTTGATATGATTTTTTCACAGGCGGTGCTGGAACACGTAGATGCCCTGCACAGTATATACAAAACCCAGTTTTCCTGGCTTAAACCCGGAGGGTTTATATCTCACAGGATAGACCTAAAATGTCACGGGACTCATGAAGAATGGGACGGACACCGGACATTTTCCGATTTAATGTGGAAGGTAATGCGTGGCAAAAGATCGTATTCCCTGAATCGTGAACCCTGTTCCCGTCATATTTTTTTAATTAATGAATCCGGGCTGCGCCTGGTGGTTGATAAAAAGGATTATGTAGAGTCCTGTTTGGACAAAAAATACTATTCTAAAAGATTTAAAGACTTATCAGGCGATGATATGATGATAAGCGGAGTGTTTTTACAGGCACAGAAGTAATTTTTTATAATTTCCTTTGAATTAATTCAAAAATATTTTTTAAATCTTCAGATATACTGGTTTTTTCATTAACATTTTTCGCTATAAGTCTTGCAAATTCAGCTTTTTTAAATTCTCCGAACCCTTTTTCCTTCCACAAATTTGTTAAAACCTGTGATTTCTTTTCCGCTCCTTGAATATCAGACAGATTTATCTTGCCTGTAAGCCTGTAGTGAAGATTCACTGCCCTGCAAATAAGGTTATCCGGCAGAATGTCTTCAAATTCCCCTTTTGTAATTATATAAATATCATCATTTTCTCTTAAATAATTTTTTATTGACTCTGCTTCTTCAAAACCGTCAGAATCAAATATCATTAGAATTGGAAGGTTAGTTTCAGGAGATAATTTTCTATATAGCTTTAACATCTGGTTTTTACCCCCGGAAGATATTATTTTTATACCGTTTTTATCAAAATCTGCTCCTGTAAATCTTGAAAACACAGGGAGCAGGATTTCCTCAGTAATACCTTCAGCAAGTACAAGCATTTCCAAAGGGTTCAAAAAACTGTTTTCCTTTCTGTATCTACATGCTGTCTTGTAGATACTTTCCAGCTTTTCTCTTAAATCCACATCATTAATACTTAATTTTTCCTGTTCAATGAGTTTATTAAGCCATATAAGCCTTTTAATATTCCCTGACAAGTATGGCTTTGTCTCTAAAATATCCAAAACACCCCTTATATTAATAGGAAATTGCATTTTATGAGCAATAAACAACTTTTCAACTTTACTGAACCCTTTTGCATTATCAAAAAAATCAGTATTAATTAGTCCTGCCCCTCTAAAAATGTCCTCTATTTCCTTAATACAGCATTTATTGCAAAAATCAAAATCCTCAACCGGATATTTTTCCGGCTTATAAAAACTTATTTTACCTGATTTAAGAAGATTTCTCAGGAATTCAGCAGCGGAAAATACCCGCATTTCCTCAAAAGCAAGATAAAGATTTATTCCGTGGCTGTTTAACCCGTTTTCTTTTGTATTTTTTAGAGATTCATTCCATATATACTGAAAAAGCAAGTTTATTTCTTTAAACTCCCAATCCCAAAAGTTTCTTGAAGTAATTTTCGGATTAAGAGAATGTTTTGCCAGAATTTCCTTATGTACCCTTTCTAACTTGTTAAAAGGGCTGTTAAACCGCAGGAGCCTTTCCAGAGAAATACTCAATTCCCTGTAACTCAGGGGCTTAAACTTTATTTCAGAAATGTTTTTTCCTTTATATTCTTTTTTATGCTGAAATTTTATAGTTTTTTCCTTATATTTTTTGATGTTTTTTATAAAATATGGCAAATTTTAATTAGCCCTGGTTTTTATAATTATAGCAGGGGAGTAAGCCAGGAAAAATGAACGAATTTATAAATATTTACCTGAAAAGGTATAAAAGTGATAAATCAGGGAATAGCCGGGATCAAACTGTTTCCAATATTAATTATACCAATAATGTGTCCCTTGCATTAAATGCTATTCCTTCAGACACACGAACAAAATCCGGGAAAAACATGGTTAATCGTTCTCAGAAACAATATCCCGATATACAGACCATGTATGCCGGAGTGTCCAATTCTCTGGACCATGAAGGCAGAGTCCTGATGAACCAGCTTTACAAACACGGAAAACTTTTTTCAAGAGACTCAAATGACGGGTCTTCAACTCTTGAAAATCTTTATACTATCCTGTCAGAACCTCGCTTACCCATTTTTAACAAGAAAAATATACTTAAATCAACTTTAAAAACCCTGGATGACCCTTACCTGGTAACTCAAAATATCGGGGTAATTCCCCGAAAAATGGTTGACGGTATCTTGAAAACCGAAAACACCAGAATCCTGGCAAAAATGCGGAACACTCAAGCGAAAGGAACTTATAACCCTGAAGATTTCAGTGGCAGATATCCCCTTGAGCCCCGAGATTTACTTAATATACACAGTGCTACATGTCCTGCTGCAAGTATAGAATTTAATCTGGCAGACCGAAGACCCGCTGAATTTACACGATACGTGGAAGGTTTTACCAGTCCGAGAAAAAGCGCAAAAACAGCTGTAAAATACTCTGAACTTTCACCTTATATGATGGAAGGTTTGAGTGCGATGGTTGATCAACACGCTGATTTTAAACCACTTGACTGGGAAACCGTTGAGGTAACAATCAAGCCGGATGAAAATGCCTATTTAAGAGCTGATATACAGGAAGATCACAGGGCAAAAAATACCAGGTCAATGATTGATGTTCTTATGCAGTCAGCTTTTATGCAGCTTGGAAGCCGTCAAACATATAATTCTCTTATTGACAAAAGGTCCCGGGATGTAGGCGGCGGAGAAGGGCTTAATCAGTTTGAAATAGCTTTTGTTGAGTCCATCGTGGACAGCAACAGTAAAAAAATTCCTGTAGTTTATATGGAATTAGATGATGATCTGACCAAAGTACTGAATTATACATATAGTTTTGAAGAAACCAAAAAACATTTTCTGGATTCACTTGATCAGGGTAAAAATATAATTACAGGTTTCCTTATAGATGTTAATAAAAATGGTGATATACTTACCCCCCAGGGACATGAAATTCTGTTGACCGGCTATAAATTTGATAAAAAGGGAGATCTCTGGTTTAAATACAATGATACTGATGATGGAGACTATTTTGCACCATCCTGGGTAAAGGCGGAAAGTTTTATACCTAAAGTTCACCATGCGAATGTTCCTCAAAATGTTCTGGGAAAACTCCCTGAACAGCCTCCTATAGGTTTTTTATATTTACAGGAATATAAAGCTCTTAACAAACAAAAGAAAAATACAAATCCGAATATAGCTTACCAAAGGGGGTTTTAATCAATAAATTCCTTTGTTAATTTATATACAGAGCTATTTAAACAGATATTGAAAACTTATTTTAATGTTCTAAAAAAATAAACGATAAATAAGAAATTTTATTCAGAAACTATAAAACGGATAAATTTTAAAAAACCTGTATAAAAAAAGTATTTAACGAAAACCTATTAGGACCACTATAATAAATGTAAAATTATCCTTCTGGTAATTAAAAAATAGCCGTTGTTGTTAATTAAAGAAATTCATTTTTTTAATGAAAATGAAAACCTGAACCCCAAAACTAACGTTAAAATTCACCAGGAGGAGAAAGTATGAAAAAACATTTATTGTTGCTAGGTTTAATGGCTATTGCAGCGCAACCCGCATTATCCCAAGGCGGATGTCCTCTGGGCGGATGCCCTCAGGCTGCCCAACCGGTTTATCAACAACCGGACCAACAACAGGTTTACCACCAGGCTCAGCCAATACCTCAGGCTGCTCAACCGGTTTACCACCAGGCTATGCCTACTTATCAGGCCGCACCCCAGGTTAACACAGCTTATCCTCAAAGAGCATTTTACTATAACCCCAATCCTCAGTGCATGACAGGAGCAGCAGCTTCTTTATGCCCGAAAGAAAGAGGAGCATGGGATATATTTGTTGAGGATTTCCTGGGATTTGACTAAAAAGCATTAAATTCCCGGTAAACGGCATTCTTAAAGAGGCTGGCTTATTTATAGTCAGCCCTCTTTAATGGAGATTAAATATTTGTACTAAAATAAGTTAGTTTTCTGCTTATGTATACCGATTTATATTAATTTATTGAATCGGTATAGGTTTAATCTGTTACTGGTTTTTCATAGCTTGTTTATTAACCGGTATATCAGGTCGATTGAAAATTATGCCGGTGGTATTTAATATATAAAAAGAAAGCAGGAAAAATTTATGGAAAAAGTTTCTAAAACAAAAGAAGAATGGAAAAAAATCCTTTCTGACGAAGAATATAGAGTAACAAGGGAAAAAGGTACTGAACTACCGTTTTCCGGGGAATATAACAAGTTTTATAATGAGGGTGTATATAAATGTTCCAATTGCGGAAATATCCTGTTTGATTCCAAAACCAAATATGATTCCGGCTCCGGTTGGCCAAGCTTCTGGGATAAGATTTCCGAGGATAGTGTTGAGTTTGTTGAAGATACAAGCCTTAGTATGACAAGAACAGAAGTTGTATGCAAAAAATGCGGAGCTCACCTCGGACATATTTTCAACGACGGACCTCAACCCACCGGTCACAGGTACTGCATAAATTCAGTTGCGCTTAATTTTGAGAAGGAATAATAATGGATAATGATCAAAACTATATTTTTAAAGAAACACAGACATTTATGCCGCAAGGGCTTTTTTTATTGGTTATTATCTTAATTTCCGGCTCACTTATTTATCTGGAACTCGTAAAAAAAGTAGTTATTGAAGAAAATCTGTGGAAAAATTTGTATTTTCATATAACAGCTTTTGGTTTACTGTTTTTGTTCTATAAATTAAAGCTCGAAACAAAAATTTCTCCGCAGGCTATAGATGTAAAGTTTTTACCTTTTCACCATAAATTTAAAGAAATAAAGTTTTCTGAATTAAAAAATTTTGAAGTAAGAAAATACAGGCCCTTTGTTAAATACGGCGGATGGGAATTTAAATGGGGTTATAAATCGGGCAAAGCCTATAATATTTCCGGAAATAAAGGTTTGTAACCGAAATTTAATGATAGTAAAAAGCTTCTTATAGGAACTCAAAAATCGGCAGAATTACAAAAAGTTCTTCAGGATGTCAAAAAAATTTAGTTAAAACTAATTAAAAAGGCAATTTTTAGTATCTTTTTGACTTTATATATATAGGACAGTATATAAATATGCGTTCTTACAAAGTTAAAAGTTACGTTATCTCGGAGAAGAAAACAAATGGCAGTAGGAGCAAAAGACTATATAGACCAGATGCTGGTAAAAAGATACGCAAAAGAGCAGACAACCAATCCGGAAGATGCCCAGATACTTAAAATGTCTTCTGATAAGTATTGGGAGATAATGAAAGAAGTTGCGCAGGTTCATAAGACGATGGTACAGGTTGCTACAGCTGCAAAGAAAGTTGTGAAGAAAGACGAAAGAGCCCAGGAATCTCAAAGCCGGGCATAATTTTAATTATAGTGAAAAATGCCCGACTGTTCTTCACAGTCGGGCATTTTGACATTAAGGAACAAATAAAAAGTTTTTACGCCTTAAAATTTTCAAAAAATCTATATTTAACAAGTGCGCAGGCTACGCCTGCACCACCTATAGGGTGGTTGTGGGCGGGGATTATTTTGAAAATTTTAAGTAAGAATTTTTTGTTGCTCCCTTAGTCTTGATTTCTTTTTAAATGCACAATATTAATATAAAAAAATTTGATGACCGGTTTATGGTACAGGAAATAATTTATAAATATTAGCCGGTTGTGGTATAAAATTCAGCCTGAATAAAGTTTAAAATAATTTTTATCTCTGCGTAAAAAAAAAGAGAGGGAAATCAGGGGGAATTTTATGCATTTATTTAAGCATTTTATTAATGCTTGTTTGTTTTCAGGACTGCTTCTGGCTTGTTCAGCATCATCAGCTGTAAATATACAGGATTATGAACTCAGAAGCCTTGCAAACGGAAAAGTCTTATTTAAATCAATTCAGGGAAAGTCTTTAACTTCTCAAAAGAGCATTAAAGGCTCAGAAGGCAAAATCCTGATAAATGCCCCGGCGGAAAAGGTATGGAGAGTACTTGATAAAAAGGAAAACCTGCCCAGAATAATAAAACAGATAACAAAAGCCCGGGTTATTGAGGATAATGGCAGTAAACAGAAAGTGAAGACTTCCATTAAGGTATGCCGTGTTCTGCCTACGTTCGATTATATTCTAAGCTTCGATAAAAGTATAAAATACAGGAGAATGAAGTTCAGAAAAACAGACGGATGTTTTAAGGAACTTTACGGATACTTTGACCTGATTCCTTATGGAGAAGCAACAATACTCAGTTACAGGATTTATTCCGACCCGGGCATTTATATCCCGAAATTTATTTGCAGCGGTCTCAGGGATGATGCAAAAGACGTAATGAGAGCAATCAAAAAAGAAGCTGAAAGTTAAACCTTTCAGCTTCTTTTATACCAGAAGTCTCTATGTAAAGGTCTCATTCATGCCCGGCTAAAACGGGAGCATAGCCTCATTCATGCCCGGCAAGCGGGAGTGTAACCTCATTTGCCCGATTATAAGAAAACTAACTCATTAGGTATAAAATATCTAAGCAGCTTGTAGCTGCAAGGATTTAATCTGGTATTGATATGGTTAATTATACTTGTAAACTATTTATAAAATTTTGATTGTTTTTAATTTCTTAATTTAAGAAATTCCCTTTGCCTCCCTCATCCTTTTCATCAATATTAAAGCTCAGTGTGGCTGACCGGGGTCTTCAGCTTCTCCAGTAAGCAGAATGCTTGGTGATTGTTCCTCGATAATCGGATCTTCTAATAAAAGCTGACTTGGTTCACCACCCTGTGGACCTGGTGCAATACTCTGAGGTTCGCTTAAAGGGCTCTGAGGCAGAGGAACCTGGGATAGAACAGCTGATACTGCCAGCAGTGATGCGGCAATCAGACCGGTAGTACCTGATTTTGCTTTCTCTTTCAACCTCTCTCTTTCAGCTTTAGCTTCTTCTATTTCTATACTGAGTTTTTGGCTTTTTTGTCTGAGAACTTGAATCCTTTTGCCCTCAGTTCCAAAACTTAAATTTTGAGATACATTTATCCTGTAAACCGGGCTCCATAGTCCTATATTTATGCCTGACGTTAACATTATTTTTCCTTACATCCTATAAAAATTATCTTTCCTCGTTTTATTCCGTTGTAATTCTTTCTTCCGGTTCTTCACTTATATCAAGAGGAACCGAGTCTTCAACAATTTCCTCTCCGTCTAAAAATGAATGACTGAAAACTCCCATGGTAGCGAATACAAGTGCAGCCGTAAGTACTGTTTTAGCTATATTTCTGTGCTTTTGATCCCTGCTTTCTGCCTTAATTTCTTCTAGCCTTCTCTTTTGATTCCTGATACTTTCTTCTGCTTGAGTTACTAACATTTCTTCATCCATTTTCGGTGTATAAACATCAGTGTTATTTGTAATACAGTCATAAGGGTTATCAGCTCTAAAGCTTATAGTTTGTTTTGGTTGTATTGATGTATTTTTCCTTAAATTTAAATTCCCTGCTTCTGGAGTAATATACGTCATAAACAATTTTTATACCTAACCCTCCTTTATTTATTGCCTTTATTTATTGCGTTTAGGTATAAGGCCTGAATATTAAAAAAATTAACCCCAAAAGGTTATTTTATAAAATAAATTTTAATAGTTTGTTACAAATTAAAAAAAATAAAGTTATAAGGCAAATTTATTTTACTGTGCGGTTTAACCTAAATAGAAATATAAATTTGTAATAAAGTTATCTATTTGTTAGATTTAGTTTACATCATTAATTTAAGAAGAGAAGAACGGATCATGAGCGATATAGAGCAGATTTCAAAGCTAAGAAATATAGCTATAATAGCGCACGTAGACCATGGCAAGACAACCCTGGTCGACTGTATGCTGAAACAAAGCGGAATTTTCAGGGATAATGAAGTTGTGCAGGAAAGAGTTCTGGATTCCAACGACCTTGAAAGGGAAAGAGGGATAACTATTCTTTCCAAGAATATTTCCGTCAACTACGAGGATTACAGGATAAATATAGTGGATACTCCCGGCCACTCAGATTTTGGCGGGGAAGTCGAGCGGGTACTGGGCATGGTTGACGGTGCACTCCTGATTGTTGACGCAGCAGAAGGGCCGATGCCGCAGACAAGGTTTGTATTATCCAAGGCAATTGAGTTGGGCTTAAAAATCATTGTGGTAATAAATAAAATTGACCGGGGCGGAGCAGAACCTCATCAAGCGCTTGATAAAGTTTTTGAGCTGTTTGTTGAACTTACTGATAACGAGGAGTTGCTTGATTTTCCGGTAATCTATGCCAGCTCTGTCGCAGGAATCGCTAAAAACGAACTGGAAGACGAAAGCGAAAACTTTAAACCCCTGTTCAATTCTATAATTAAGCATATAAAACCGCCAAAAGGGAATCCTGAAGATAATTTGCAGTTTCATGTAACCACGCTGGATTACAGCAACTATCTTGGAAGAATTGCCATAGGCAGGATAGTCAACGGAGAAGTTGAAACCAACCGTCAGGTAAGTTTGATAAACAGAAACGGTGATACTATAAAAGGAAAAATAACCAAATTAATAGGATTTAACGGGCTGGGCAGGATTGAACTTGATAAGGCTTATGCCGGGGATATTGTAGGAATCGCCGGATTCCCGGATGTTCAGATAGGAGAAACCATTTCCTCTGTGGAAGACCCTCAGCCACTGCCGCTGATTAATATTGATGAGCCTACACTGCAGATGAATTTTTCTGTTAATGATTCGCCATTTGCCGGGCAGGAAGGCAAGTTTGTTACTTCAAGACAGCTGAGAAAAAGGCTGTATCTTGAACTGGAAAAAAACGTCAGCCTGAGAGTGGATGATACTGAAAGCACGGATATTTTCAGGGTAAGCGGTCGTGGAGAACTGCACCTGGGAATTTTAATTGAAACAATGCGCCGGGAAGGCTATGAGTTTCAGGTGAGTAAACCGGAAGTTATTTTTAAAACCATAGATGGAGTACAATGCGAACCGTTTGAAAATCTTGTTATTGATGTTCCTGAAGGATATTCCGGTTCCTGTATAGAGAAGCTTGCCGGTAGAAAAGGCGAAATGCTGGATATGAACTCCAACGGAATTCGGACGATAATGACATTTTTGATTCCCGCAAGAGGATTAATAGGCTTTAGAGGCGAATTTATCCGGATGACAAAAGGTGATGGCATTATGTACCATACATTTGATTCCTATAAACCGCTTGCCGGAGATATTCCCAGACAAAGAACCGGTTCTCTCATAGCATTTGAGGACGGAGAAGCTATTCCCTATGCGCTTCAAATGTTTGAAGACAGGGGTGTATTCTTTATCAGACCCAAGACAAAGGTTTATCGGGGAATGATTGTCGGAGAATGTAACAAATTACAGGATCTGGCAATTAACGTGTGCAAGACCAAAAAACTCACTAACATGCGCAGCGCAGGAGCAGACGTAATGGTTGCCCTTGCAGCGCCGAGACAAATGTCTCTTGAAGACTGCCTCGAGTATATCGGAGATGATGAACTTGTAGAAATTACTCCTCAGAACATTCGTATGAGAAAACATGGGTCATATAGAATTAGATAATAAATTTGATACTATTTTTCCCAGTGATCGGAATGGGTAAACATATTGTCGATAAAACATGCGTCCTCATTCCAATGGCAGATATCAGGAGAACACCTGTGTTGCTTATATTTATAGTATGTGCTATATGCTTTTCGTTCTTATCATTGATAAGAGCGCTCTCATGTCTTATCGGAATCCTTAAAGCTCCTCTTATACCTAATGAGTTAGTTTTCTTAAAATCGAATACGAATAAGGCTATGCTCCCGCTCAAGCCGGGCAAAGCCCTGCTTTAAGAAAACGTCGCTCTCTGCTCACGCATACTGATTTATACTATACTACTTTCATTTAATAACCTTTAAATCGTTGTCATTCTAAGCTTGATTTGGAATCGTATAAATATTGCGATCCCGCATCTGGTGCGGGAT
>Ga0081527_100806_pt1 | contig 10719 bp, 9 predicted proteins | sample HotLakmasection5_FD_70992 | JGI IMG/M metagenome (GOLD analysis project Ga0081527, IMG submission 70992) | Hypersaline microbial mat communities from Hot Lake, Washington, USA - Section #5 (SPADES assembly) (version 2) | ecosystem: Environmental > Aquatic > Non-marine Saline and Alkaline >... | reverse complement strand
CGCCGGCCGGCGTCGCCTCGGCGGCGCCGAGCGTCAGCGCCTCGTGGATCGCGGCGGCGCGGGCGCGGTCCTCGGGGGGGAGGAAGCGGTTGCGGCTGCTCATGGCCAGGCCGTCGTCTTCCCGGACGGTGGGGGCGCCGAGGATCTCGAGCGGGCGCCCGCGCTCGGCGCCGAAGCGTTCGGCGAGCTGGGTGGCGAGGCGGAGCTGCTGCCAGTCCTTCTCGCCGAAGACGACGACGGCGGGCCGGACGAGATCGAAGAGGCGCCACAGCACGGCGCACACGCCCTCGAGGTGGCCCGGGCGGTGCTGGTCCTCGAGTCCCCGATCCCGGGCGACGGGCGGGAGGAAGGGCGTCGGCGCGTCGGGGTCGGGGTAGACGGCGTCGACCGACGGCGCGAAGAGGACGTCCGCGCCGGCGGGCGCGACCTTGTCGCGGTCCTGCTCGAGCTCGCGCGGGTAGCGGTCGAAGTCGACCCGCTCCTCGAACTGCTTCGGGTTGACGAAGACGCTCACGACGACGGCGTTCAGGGCGCGGCGGTCGCGCTCGCGGGCGGCGAGACGGACGAGGCTCACGTGGCCCTGGTGCAGGCCGCCCATGGTGGGGACGAAGACGCCGCCGAAGCAGGGTTCGAGCTGCGCCGCGGTCGCGACGATGGGGACCTCGGGGGGCATCAGTCGAGCAGGTCGCACTCGCCCCGCAGCGCGAAGCCCTTCTTGCGGAGGACCATGCCCGCCATGTGGAGGTCGTCGACGGCGAGGGCGATGCGGGTGGCGCGCTTGCTTTCGGTCATGAGCGGGTAGGCGAACTTGATGTTGAGCTCCGCGTTGAGCAGGTAGAGGCAGAGCTGCCCGAGAGAGTGCCCGCTCTCGAGTTCCACGACGAGCACCTCGGTCTCGCAGCAGGCGAGGCCGCGCCGGCGGATGATCTCCTTGGCGGTGTCGGTGTGGTTGGTGATGAGGCGGACGACGGCGAAGTCGGAGGCCTCGTGGACGCTGAGCGCGCAGAGCGTGCAGTCGGGGTGGTCCTCGAAGGCCTCGACGATGTCCAGGAGCTTGCCGACGCGATTGTCGAGGAAGACGCTGAGCTGGGTGACGCTCGGGGGGCTGTAGCCCTGCAAGGTCTGGAACGGGTTGGACATCTGGCTCATGCGGGAGGCGCCTCGGAGCGAGGATGATCAGACGAGACTAGCGGACGCAATCGCGGGCACAACCGGAATCCGCCCGGTTTGGGGCGGGCGACGGCCCGGGGTCGGGCGCCTCAGTCGGGCGCGGGGCGGACGACGTCGATCGGGCCGGCGTTCGGGAGGAGGCCCGCCGCGGCGGCTCGGCCCAGAAGCTCCGCGACGCCGCGCTCGCCCTCCGGCCCCAGGTCGAGGGTGCGGTCGCTGACGTAGAGGCGGACGAACTCGCGCGTCTGCTCGAGGGTGACGCCGCGGCCGAAGGCGTGGGCGGCCTCGATGTTCTCATCGAGGCGGTCGAGCCCGCGCTCGATGGAGCGACGGAGGATCGCCGCGACTTCCGCGAGCGTTCCGGATCCGTGGCGGTCCTCGAGGTCGCGGCGGACGACGTTGGCGCCGGGGGGGGGCGGGGGGGCCCTCTCGCCCTTCCCCCCGGCCCCGGGGCCCGCCGGGCAGCTCAGGGCCGAGAGGCCCGGGAGCCGCGGGCGCCTGAGCGAGGCGATCGCCGAGGTGCGACGCGCCGCCGAGGCCAACCCTCAGGATGACGACCTCCGAACGCTCCTGATCCGGCTCTCGGTGCAGAACGACGACTACGCCGCGGCGATCGACGTCGCGGAGCGCACCTCCCGCGACCGCGACGAGGACCCCTACTGGATCCGCGTCGCCGCCGACCTCGCGGCCCGCGCCGCCGAGGTGACCGCCGACCCCGACCGCCGCGCCGACCTCTGGACCACCGCGGCCGAGCGGTACGCCGAGCTCTTCGAGATCGACTCGAGCGACCAGATGGCCCTCCGCGTCGCCAACGCGCGGCTCCAGCAGCGCGAGCCTGACCCCTCCCGCGCCCTCGAGCTCGTCGAGCAGATGAGCGAGGAGACGCGCCAGCAGCCCAACATCCAGATGCTTCGCGCTCGCGCCCTGCACGAGCTGGGCCGCGAGGACGAGGCCCTCCGCGCGGCGAGCGCCTCGATCGGCGCCGTCCAGGAACGCGGGCAGATGCGCGTCTGGTTCCAGCAGCTCGACGAGATGCTCAAGAGCCCCCTCGCCGCGGGACGGTTCGCCGAGGACCTCACGCCCCCGTCCGAGTTCCGCGATCTCTACGACCTCCTCCTCGTCGTCCGGCTCTCCCCCGACCCGAACCGCACGAGCGAGCTCCTCGCGACGCTGGATCGGCTCGACGGCTCGCTCAGCGCGCGGGAGGACCGCATCGACTTCTACCGCCAGCGCGGCCGCCTTCTCTTCGGCCAGCAGGACTACCGCGGCTCGGCGGAAGCCTTCGCCTCGGCGCTCGAGCTCGAGCCCAACGATCTTGAGTTCAACAACAACCTCGCGTACCTGCGCACGACGTTCCTCGACGACGCCGAGGGCGCCCTCGAGCCCGCCGAGCGCGCCGCCCGCCTGAACCCCCAGAGCCCGACGATCCTCGACACCCTCGGGTGGGTGTACTTCCAGACCGGTCGCAAGATGGAGGCGCAGCAGTCGCTCCAGCAGGCCCGCCAGTACGCCACGACGCCCGCCGAGTTCGTCCCGATCGAGGTCCACCTCGCCTTCGTGTACCTCGACCGCGGCGACCTTCCGCAGGCGAGGCGGATGTACACCTCCGCCCGTGAGCGACTCCTCGAGGTCCCGGGGCTCGCGTCGGTGTACGCGCAGAAGCTGGAAACGCTCAGGGCGCAACTGGAAGAGACCGAATGATGGGGATGCCTGACACGTCGGCGCTCCGGCGCGTTATCGGATCCGGGAGGCCTTCGCCGGCCCCACGGAAGACTCGGGGAGACGGCTCATGAGCACGGCGCCAACACGACCGCCTTCGGTCCCGACGCCCCAGCGCGCGGCGCCCGCCGCCGGTCCGGCGTCGAAGCTCAACGTCGCGATCGATCCGGTCAAGCTCCTCCGCCAGAACTGGCTGTGGCTGGCGCTCGCGGGCGTCTTCGGCGTCGCGCTGGGCGTGGGCGCCCACTTTGCGCTCCTCCGGTTCGCTCCGCTGTTCACCGCCCGCGCCTACTTCGAGGTCGCGGGCCAGATCGAGTCCGCCGACGAGCAGACCTCCGCGATCGGCCGCTCCGAGGACGAGATCGAGCGCTACATCCAGACGCAGGTCGCCCGCATGGTGTCCGACGACGTCCTCCGTGACGCCGCCGCCGACCCGCAGATCCAGCGCGAGACGCGCTGGAGCCAGCAGTTCCTCAGCGCGAGCGGCCAGTACGACCCCGTCGAGGCCTACCTCGCGATCAAGGACATCGTGACCGTTCGCTCCATCCCCGAGACGAACTTTATCACGATGAGCATCGTCGCCGGACGCAAGACCGACGCCGAGACGATCGGTCGCGTCGTCACCTCCGAGTACCTCGAGAGCCTCACGCAGGAGCAGTCCCAGGGGCAGCTCGACGTCCAGCAGTCCCTCACCAACCAGCTCAACGCGATCCAGGAGGAGCGACTGCTCATCGAGGACCGCATGCGCCGACTGCTGCGCGACAACAACCTCACCACCCTCGACGAGCGGATGACCACCGAGCGCATGGTCCTCGAGCAGACCATGCCGCTCCTCCAGACCGTGCGCTACGAGCTCGGCAACCTGCGCGAGCTGCTCGCGATCTACGAGGAGCAGCTCCGCGCTCCGGGCGGCGCGAACTACCCCGAGGACGTCCGCGCCGCGGTGCGCCAGCACTCGATCATCTCCGGGTTCGAGCAGCGACTCGCGGACCTCAACGCCTCGCTCCGCGGGGCGCGCGAGAACTTCGGGCCCAACCACCGTTCCGTCAAGCAGCTCGAGCGCAACATCGCCTCCGTCGAGGCGGAGATGGCCGCGCAGGAGCAGTCCCTCCTCGACAACCAGTTCATCCAGACGATCGAGATGATCCGCAACCAGATCCGCTCGTACGAGACCAGCGAGGCCGAGAGCGTCGAGCGCGTCGAGGAGGCCCAGGCCCGGCTCTCGGAGATCCAGGCCATCCTCGAGGACTACAACACCCTCGCGGCCGACCTCGGGCGCCTCGGCGGACGCGAGACCGAGCTCGAGAGCCGCATCTCCGAGGCCCGCGCGCTCCAGGCGCGTCGCGATTCGCGCCGCGTCCGGATGGTCCAGCCCCCCACCGCCGACGAGCGGCCCACCTTCCCCAAGCTGGTCATCATCGTCGCGGCCTCGACCTTCCTCACCGTCGGCTTCGTCGGCGGCATGATCTTCCTTCGCGAGCTCCTCGAGCAGCGCGTTCGCGGCCCGGCGGACCTCGCGCTCATCCCGCGTCTGCGCATCGCCGGCGTCATCCCCGACCTCTCCGAGGATCCCTCCAAGCCGCCCGCGATCGAGACCGCGGTCCTCGACCGGCCCGAGGGCGTCGTCGCCGAGGCGATCCGCACGACGCGCATCGAGATCCTCAAGCGCTTCGCCCGCTCGGGCCACCGCACGCTCCTCGTCGCGGGGGGCATGCCGCAGTCGGGCGCCACGTCCTTCGCGGCCAACTTCGCCCGGAGCTGCGCCTCGAGCGAGCTCCGCACCCTCGTGATCGATGGGAACCTCCGCCGCCCGGGACTGCACCAGGCGATGGGCGTCCCCGAGGGCCCGGGCCTGAGCGGCGCCCTGAGCGGCATGCCGCTCTCGGAAGCGACGCACGCCGTGAGCGACTGGCTCCACGTCCTGCCCGCCGGAACCCGCGAACACCGCCAGCCCGAACGGCTCATCACGAAGGCGTTCGACTCGCTCCTGAGCGAGGCGCGCGACCGGTACGACCTCGTCGTGATCGACTCGCCCCCCGCCGTCGTCTCGAGCGACGCGCTGAGCCTCGCCGCCAAGTGCGACGCGAGCCTCCTGGTCGTTCGGGCCTACGCCGAGACCAGGGGCCTCGTCACCCGACTCCGCAACAAGCTCGACGAGTCCAACGCCGAGTTCATGGGCGTGATCGTCAACGGCGTCCGTTCGGCCGCCGGAGGCTACTTCCGGAAGAACTTCCTGGAGACGCATCGCTATCTTGAGGTCGCGTCGACGTCGCCCGGCGCCGACGCGGTGAAGGCCAAGCGAGGGCGCCGCAAGCGCCAGAGCGAGGCCGAGAGCGCGCGGGAGGAATGATCGGCCGGGGCGACGTTCGCCCCTGACGCCGAAGGAGAGAGACGCCCGCCGCGCCGAGTCGTCCGGCGGGCGAGACCGAGACGCTCATGGACCCGCTGCACTCCATCGTGGACCCCATCGGCGCGGGCGAGAACGACCTCGCCCCCCATCTCGCGCCCTCCACGAGCGACCCCGTCATCGACGAGCCCCTCGCGCAGACGGCGCTCGACATCTTCCACTCCTACCTCTGGGTGTTCCTGATCGCGTTCATCGTCACGCTCCTGGCCACGCCCGTCATGCGGCGCCTCGCGATCATGAACGGGGTCATCGACCGCCCCAACGACCCCCGCAAGGCTCACAAGATCCCGGTGGCGTACCTCGGCGGCGTGGCGGTCTGGGCGGGGCTCATGGCCGCGATCCTCTTCAGCTACGTCGCCTACGCGCCGGGCGAGGCCCTGCACGGGCACGCGAGCGAGCGGGCGCTCCGCGAGGTCCCCGTCGCCATCCTGGCGGGCATGACCGTCATCACGCTCCTGGGCGTCCTCGACGACGTCGTGGGCATCGATCCCCTCCTGAAGATCTCCGGGCAGCTCCTGGCCGCCGCCGCGATCGCCGTTGAGGAGTTCGGCACCAACGTCGCCCGAGGGGTGCTCGGTCCCATCGGCCGCCTCTTCGGGAACGAGGAACTCGTCTTCCTCGTGCCCCTTCCCGAGGCCCTCGCCGCCGCCCCGCTCCAGATCGACCTCATCTACTGGAGCGGCGTGATCATCATCGCGCTCTTCGTGCTCGGGGCCTGCAACGCCAGCAATCTCATCGACGGGCTCGACGGGCTCCTCTCGGGCGTCACGGCGATCGCGTCCATCGGGCTGCTCATCATCGCCCTGGGCATGGCGCTCGCCGACGACGGCGCCTACGACGGCGCCCGCGTGATCCTCTGCATGGCCCTCCTCGGCGCGAGCCTCGGCTTCCTCCCCCACAACTTCAATCCCGCCTCGATCTTTCTTGGCGACGCCGGCTCCCTCCTGCTCGGCTTCGTCACGGTGACGATCATCCTCTCCCTCGGGGACACCGGGAAGACGCCGCTCGTCGTGGCGGGGCTCATCATCTACGCCATCCCCATCATCGACACCATCCTCGCGATCTTCCGGCGCAAGCTCGCCGGCCAGCCCATCAGCGCCGCCGACGACCAGCATCTTCACCACATGCTCAAGCGCGCCCTCGGCGTCAAGGGCGCGGTGCTCTCGCTCTACGGGCTCGGGATCGCCTTCGCCGCGCTCGGCGTCCTCGTGACGCTCGGTCGGGCCCGCGACGCGTACACCCTGGCGATCGTGTTCGTCGCCTTCATCGCGGTGATGTCGATCAAGGTCGCGCGCCGGCAGGCGATCGAGCGCGACGCCGTCGCCAGGCTCGCCCTCGCCGAGGCCGCGAGCGAAACGCGCTCCGCGGCGTCGACCGAAAGCGACGCCCCCCGCGCCCGCCGCGAGAGCCCCGCCCGCGTCTGACCGCTACGCTGTGGCCTCCAAGCTCCAGGAGGCGCTCATGAGCGGAACCGGTTCGGACTTCGCGGCCTTCAAGGCCCGCCGAGAGGCGGGCAACCGCCGCGTCCTCGACACGGATCACCTCGGGATCAAGCGGTTCTACCGACTCGACGTCGACGCCTACGCCGACCGCGCGTCCTCGGGCGGCCTCGACACCAGGACCAAGGAGCTCCTCGGGCTCGTGGGCTCAGCCGTTCTCCGCTGCGACGACTGCGTCGACTACCATCTCGAGCAATGCGCCGAGGCGGGCGCCACCCGGGAGGAGATCATCGACGCCCTCAACGTCGCCCTCATCGTCGGCGGGTCGATCGTCATCCCGCACCTCCGCCACGCCACCGCCACCCTGGACCACCTCCTCCCGCCCGCCGACAGCGCGTGAAAAAGGCCGCCGGCGCGACGCGCGGGCGGCCCTCATCGGCGGGATTCGCGGCAAGCTCAGAGCGTCGCGGACGTGTAGGGCAGCAGCGCCATGAAGCGCGCCCGCTTGATCGCCTGAGCGACCAGCCGCTGCTCGCGGGCGCTCAGGCCCGAACGCTTGCGGCCGTAGATCTTGCCGTTGGGGCTCATCATGCGGCGGAGGGCCTCGACGTTCTTGTAGTCGACGTACGGGACGCCCTTGCTGGAGGTCTGGATCACGTCGGGCTTGCGGCCCGTGAAGCGGGTGAACTGGCTCATCTGACGGCTCCGTCCTGGTCATTGAAGGGCCCGCGGACACGGCCGCGGGCGACGGGGGATCGCGAAGTGTAGCGACGCCCGGGCCGTGGCTCAACGCGAGCGGGCCGGATCGGCGATCGATCGTCCGAAGACGCTGAGTCGAAAAAGCGACATTTCTTGCTGTACTCCGTAGGTGCTCTTGGTATAAGCGTCAAAGCACTGGCTGGCCTTCACTGGCTGGCCCGAAGGTCGGCGGGAAAGGACGACCAAGATGATGCATCAAGCGTTTGTCGTTGGGATGGCTAGCACAGCTCTAGCGCTCACACCGGCTCTTCCAGCGCTCGCTGACTCACCTCCGCCTCCACATGTCGTCAACCTAGAGCATTGGGCAAAGCAGTTTGAGGAGAATGGAGCAGCCGAAGAACTGCCGGGCCTCGCCGAGCAGGTCCATGCTGAATACATGGCGGCGTTCGAAGACGCCCTCGATGGCATCGGGGCCCAAAGGGATGCCTTTAGTTTGCTCGGGCAGGACCTGGACGACCTCTTCGGCAGCCTGAGCGGACGCCCTCGGCAGCACGGCGAACTGACTCTGTCGCTGAAGGGGCAGTTAGAGGATCATCCGATTCAAACGAAGCTCGCGGACGGCAAGGATGTTGTGCTTGACAGGATCGCCAGCCTCTCCGTGCATGACCTCAGAGACCCTGTCCAAGCTCTCACGCTCGATCCGGTTGCGGGTGAGGCTCTCGCTTTTCTCTTTGATCGAGCGGAGTGGTCCGTTCTTTCACTGAGCGGAAATGCTCAGACGAAGACCTTTCACACGCTCATCCTTCAACCTAGGGAAGAGCTGGGGCTAGGGAGCGATGTGTCAGTCGTCGTCCCTGTCGCCTCCGTTGATCCTGATAATATTCCTCCGGACGGCAGCGGCTTCAACCCGCTGGCTTCGTACGGCGCTGGCTGGTGCGTGTTCTTCGCATTAGTCACCGCAATCCTTCTCAGTTGGACGTTCTGGGCTATCGGCGCTTGCGCCGCATCAATACTGTTTCCGCCAGCTGCGGCCGGAACGTGCACGCTCGCCGCGACGCTCATCTTTGGTTCGATCTACGCCGTCGATCACCTCATCGCCAACTGCGGGCTCACGCAACCTCCGTCATATCACGAGTTCCGCGCTGGCGCAGCGGCCGCGGGCGTTGATCTCGATCTGCTGAACGACTGATGTCGGCTGGACACCATATCGCCTTGGCGATAGCTACCGTGGCGTATATGTCCGCGGCAATAGGAGCTAGCTGGGGGTGCTGGCGAGCACGGGCCGTAGACCGTGATCCAGAGGCAATGGCGATTTTCAATGAATCGTGGCGAGCGGGCGCGGCGTTGTATCTTGCTGGGCCGCTGAGGCTTCTCGGCGTGTCAATCGCTGCATTCTCGACATTGAAGCTGCTTCAGCAGCTTGGCGTTCTCCCGTGACCAGCGCGGCGTCATCCGAATGGAAAAGCCCAGTCGGCACGGCTGGGCTTTTTCTCGTTGGTCGTCCAGGTTCAGAACCGTCGCTCGACCGCCGCCCCCGCCATCGCCTCGAGCAGGTCGCGGGCCGGACTCGCAGGGAGCGCCCCAAGCCGCTCGCGGGCGCGCTCGGTGAGTTCCCGCGCGGTGCGCAGGGCCGAATCGATCGAGCCGTCCTCGCGGAGCCGGCTCACGAGCGTGGCGTGACGCTCCGGATCGCGAGCCGCCGCGAAGGCCTCCCGGGCCTCCTCCGAGCGTCCGTCTCGGTTCATCCGCTCGAGGTGGCGGATGAGCGGGAGGGTCAGCTTCCCCTTCTCCTGGTCCTTGCGGACGCTCTTGCCCACGACGCCCTCGTCGCCGAGCAGGTCAAGCAGGTCGTCCTGGATCTGGAACGCCGCGCCGACGTCGAGCCCGAAGTCGTGCAGCGCCCGCTGCTCCGCGTCCGAGGCGTCCGAGGCCCGGGCGCCGAGCTCGCTGGCGAGCGCGATGAGCGAGGCGGTCTTCCGCTCGATGATCTGGAAGTACGTCCGCTCGTCGAGGGCGTCGTTGCCGCGGTTGGAGAGCTGGAGCAGCTCCCCCGCGCAGAGCGTGGTCGTGACGCGCCCGATCCGCTCGGACACCGCGGGAGACCCGAGGGTTGAGCACAGATGGAACGCCGAGGAGATGAGGTAATCCCCCAGGATGACCGCCGTCTCGTTGCCCGAGAGCGCGTTGACCGTCCGGCCCCTGCGCCGCGTCTCCGCCTCGTCGAGGACGTCGTCGTGCACGAGCGTCGCCATGTGGATCATCTCCACCACCGCCGCGAGCGTCTCATGCTCGCGGGTGATCGCGGCGCGACCCGAGGCGAGGCCGGAGAGCAGCGTGAGCGACGGGCGGAGCATCTTGCCGCGGTAGCGGGCGACGTGCACGACGAGGCCCTCGACGCACTCGAGATCGGAGCGGAGATGCTCGTCGAACACCCTCGCCACGCGATCGAGCCCGCATCGGAGCTCCTCCGAGAGCCCGGCTTCCGCGCTGGCGAGATCCAGAGGCATGGTCATCTCGGTCGGCCCCGCCCCACCTTGACGCCGAGCGGCCTCCGCCGTCCGCGGGGGCAAGCGGATCAGCGTTCAGCGACGATATAGGCGATCCAGCCCGCGTCGGCGTCGCCGCGAGCGGCCGGGGAGAATTCACCGTCCCCCTCGCCCGTCTCTTCGTCGGTTCCTTCCCAGTAGATGGTGGTCCTCGAAAAGCCGGCCTCCTCGAGCATCTCGCGAAGCTCCGGCAGCGTCCAGAGCCGCCAGGTGTAGGAGAACGCCTCCTCGAGCTTCGAGCCGTCCGGGAACACGAAGTGGATGTAGCACCGCATCCGCCCCGAGATCGGGTCGTAGTCGTGCTGGTCCCACACGTACGTGAAATCGTGCCCGTCGACCTTCCGCCGCTCCTGGTACTCCCGGAACGCGTCGTAGCCGCCGTAGGCGTCGAGGAAGAAGATCCCGTCCTCCACCAGGCTCTCGCGAACCTTCCGGAAGTAGCGAATCATCTTCTCCCGCTCCATGAAGAGCCAGTACGAGAAGTTCATCGCGAGCAGGCAGTCCGCGGGCTCGGTCTCGACCTCGAGCACGTCCCCCTGCACGAGCTGCACGCGCCCGCGCGCCTCCTCGGGGAGCTCCGCCAGGTTGCGCTCCCGCCCCCACGCGAGCGGGTCCGGGTCGATGTCCACGCCGATCGCCCGGTGGGAGTTCCTGCGCCGCGCCCACTCGCACGAGGTGTTCGCCGTCCCGCAGAAGTCCTCGCGAAGCACCTGCGGCTTGCGCTTGCGAAGGCCCCGGA
>Ga0081527_100805_pt1 | contig 10723 bp, 8 predicted proteins | sample HotLakmasection5_FD_70992 | JGI IMG/M metagenome (GOLD analysis project Ga0081527, IMG submission 70992) | Hypersaline microbial mat communities from Hot Lake, Washington, USA - Section #5 (SPADES assembly) (version 2) | ecosystem: Environmental > Aquatic > Non-marine Saline and Alkaline >... | reverse complement strand
CTCGGGGCCGAGACGCTGGACGCGCTGGGGTGGGCCGGCGCACCCGGGGACGATGCCGCCGACCTGCTGGCCCGCTACGCCGACGCCGGGCTCGACCACCTGGTGGCCCGGGTGGTGGTCGTCGGCGACGATCCGGTGGCCAGCATCGACGCGGTCGTGCGCACGCTGGATCCGCACACCGGCTGACGGCAGGGCTGTCACGCACGCCGTCGGGGGCCGAGCCCGGCGAACAACTGCCGGCACTCCGGTACCCGGAGCAGCCAGGTGGCGAGCAGGTAGACCGCTCCGACGCCGCCACCGACGACCAGCAGGCGCGACAGCGACCCGCTGCCGTCGGGCAGGAGCCCCGCCAGCACGGGGCTGACCGCCATGCTCGCGACGGCTGCGAGGAGCAGCCGGCCGAGCGTGCCGCCACCCAGCCGCGGACGGGCGGCCAGGCGCGCGACCCGTCGGCGCAGGAGCAGGAACTCGAGCCACGACCCGACCAACGACCCGATCGCCAGCCCGGCGGCCCCGAGGCGCAGCTGGTTCTCGCTGGCCGCCCGGAGCGCGGCATCGGGGGGAGCGAGGGTCGGGAGCCGGGCGCCCTCGGCCAGAACGACCCCGGCGGGCGCCGTCAGGTCGACCGCGACACGGTCGAGGTTGAACATCAGCGGCACGGCCACCACGAGCGCCACCGCGACGCGGATGACCGCGATCACGGCCGGGGTCCGCGCATCGTCGACGGCGTAGAGCACCGACTGCAGCAGACGGGACGCGGTGGCCGGCAGCAGCCCCAGGCTGTAGACGCCCAACACGGCCGCCACCTGGAACGCGGCCGCCGCATCGAACTCGCCGCGACCGAACAGCAGGCCGACGATGTCGCCACCGAGCAGCAGGTAGCCGACCGTGGTCCCGGTGACGAAGAACGCGCTGCGGGCCAGTCCCGCGTCGAGGCGTCCCGCCAGGGCGGCGCGTCCGCGCGCTCCGAGCGCGGACAACGACGGCAGCTCTGCCGCTGCCACGCTCATGCCGAACAGCGCGATCGGGAGCAGGTAGAACGTCTGGGCGTATCCGAGGACGGCGACCGCCCCGACGGCCAGCAGCGACGCCACCGCCAGCTCGACCAGCGCGGACAGTTGCACGACGCCGCGACCGAGCACGATCGGTCCGAAGGCGTGCAGGACCGCGCGCACCCCCGGCAGCTCGCGATCGGTCGACAGGCGCAGGGTGCCGCGCAGCACCCGTCGCACCGTCGGGACCTGGACGGTGACCTGGAGGGCACCTCCGAGCACCACGCCCCAGGCCGCCGCCACCGCGGGATCGACCAGGGCCGCGGCTCCGAGGGTGAACAGCCCGATCAGGATGCCGAGGTTCCACAGCACCGGGGCCACGTAGGACAGGAAGAAGCGCCGGTGGGTGTTGAGGATGCCGAGACACCACGCCGAGATCACCAGCAGCCCGACGCCGGGGAACATGATCCGCACCAGCGTGACGGTGAGTTCGAGGCGTTCGCCGACGAAGCCGGGGGTGATCACCCGGACCAGGGGTCGAGCGAGCACGATCCCGGCCACGGCCAGGATCCCGACGAGCACGAGGAGCAGGCCGAGGACGGCCCCGGCGACACGCCCGGCGTCCTCCTCCCGGTCCTGCGCCAGCAGCCGGGAGTAGGTGGGGATGAAGGAGGCGGACAGCACGCCCTCACCCAGCAGGTTCTGGAGCAGGTTCGGGATCTTGAGCGCCGCCCGGAACGCGTCAGCACCGACGTTGGCGCCCAGGAAGAACGCCAGGGCGGCGTCGCGCACCAGGCCCGACAGTCGCGACAGCGCGATGCCCGCCGCGATCAGCGACGAGGACCGACGCATGCCCGTCGACGCCTCGGCACCGGGCTGCGGCTCGTCCGGTGACGGCGGCGGGCCCGAGGGGTCGTCACCCACGGCAGCTCACGCCCACCGCTGGGGGCGATCGCGCAGTTGACCGAGCCCGAGCTCCTCACACCAGGCCAGGTACCGCTCCCGGGGGACCCCTGTGACGGCGAGATCGTCGAGTGTCGCCTCTGGATCCAGGTGGGTGGCGAGCCGGGTCAGCTCGCGGTAGAGCAGGGCCTCCTCACGCCGGGCGGTGAGCGTGTCCGCGACCCGGGCGGCGCCGCGCACCGTCACCGACCACTGGTCCGGGTCCTCGGGGACGGCCTCCAGCGTGCCGTACTCGCCGAGCAGCGTGGCGGCGGTCTTCGCCCCGATACCGGGCAGTCCGGGGATCCCGTCGGCGTCGTCACCCACCAGGGCCAGGAGGTCGGGGATCGAGGCCGGCGCCACCCCGAACCGCTCCCAGACGGCGTTCTCGTCGCGGACGACGCCGCGTGCCCGGTCGACCTGCACGATGCGCTGCCCCGCGACCACCTGCGCGAGATCCTTGTCGGGGGTGAGGATGCGGACCTGCTCCACCTCGGGGGAGAGGTGCACCGCGGTGGCAGCCAGGCGGTCGTCGGCCTCGATGCGCTCGCAGCGCCACACGTGGAGGCCCAGGGTGGCGGTCGCCACCTCGGCACCCTCCAGCTGGGCGAGCAGCGCAGGGTCGACACCTTCGGAGCTCTTGTAGCCGGGGAACCGCTCGTTGCGCCAACTCTCGATCGGACGGTCGAATGCCACCCCGAGATGGGTGACGGCCTCGGCCTCGTCGTCGAGCAGGGCGAGCAGGCTGGCGACCAACCCGACCGTCGCCTTGATGTCGCGGCCGTCCGGCGCGGTCCGGGCGGGCCGCTTCGAGAAGTGGGCCCGGAACAGCTCGTAGGTGCCGTCGACGAGGTGGAGGCGCCGCGGTCGATCCGCTGCTCCACCCCTGCTCATGGCGACCCTCCTGCTCGTGCGGCACGGTAGTCCAGCGCTACCGTCGACCGGCGAGGTGGGAGGTGGCGACCGGATGCGGGGACCCGACCGCCACATGGACGGGACCCGATGGGCAGGTGCGCGTGGGACGGGACGGACAGGTGCACGACGGACGGGAGCCCCACCTCGGCGAGGCACCCCGGCTGCTCCCGGTGGCACCGGACGGGCGGGTGCGGCCCCCGCGGCCCGTCGCGCCGTCGGTGTGGGCCCTGCCCGATCCCGTCACGGGTACGCACGAGGACCTGATCGGGTTCGGCGCGGATCTGGCCCCCTCGACGCTGGTCGACGCCTACCGGCGGGGCATCTTCCCCTGGCCACACCAGGACACCCCGCTGCCCTGGTTCTCACCCGATCCCCGCGGGGTGATGACCACCTCGTCGCTGCACCTCGCGCGCAGCCTCAGGCGCACGCTGCGGCGCTGCGGCTGGACCACCACCGTCGACGCCGACTTCGCCGGCGTCGTCGCGGGCTGCGCGGCGCGCGGCCGGGAGGGCACCTGGATCACGATCGAGATGGCGCGTGCCTACCAGCGCCTCAACGAGCTCGGGTGGGCGCACAGCGTGGAGGTCTGGGCGGACCGGGAGCTCGTCGGCGGGATCTACGGCGTCCAGGTCGGTGCCGTCTTCACGGGCGAATCGATGTTCCACCGGCGTCCGGACGCCTCGAAGGTCGCCCTCGTCGACCTGCTCGACCGCTTCACCACGGCCGGCGGTGCGCTGCTGGACGTCCAGCTCCTGACGCCGCATCTGGCCACCCTCGGTGCCTACGAGGTGCCGCGATCGGTGTTCCTCGCCGACCTGCGCGTGCTCCGCGAGCGGACGGTCCGCATGCTCGTCGCCCGCCGGTCCGTGACGCCGCTCGCCGCGTAGGGCACACTGGGCCGCGAGGACGCCGAGCCCGGCCACACCTTCGATCACCGATCCAGCACCGCCCAGTGACCCGGATCCCGTGCGGATGCCGTCGTCGGCGGCCCGCCGCAACCCCCTCGACGGTCGACCCTCGGTCGGACGCGACCGGCAGAACCGCGCTGGCCGGACCCGATCATCGGAGCCGATGCGGACCAGCCGGAACCGGCGGGTCCTGAGCGCAGGGACCGTCCCAACCCGTCCGCCGAGCGCTGCCCCGCCGCCGTGGCTGGCATCCGGCGACACCACCGCTCGCGACGAGGCTCGGCCACCGGCCGACCGGCTCCGGGGATCGGCCGAGCAGACCCGGCCGGGGCAGCACCACCGACTGGATCGACGCCCGACGAGAGGCACACCACGTGAGCGAGACCACGACCACGACCATCGAGCGCCGCTATCCCGACGAGGACTTCGAGGTCCGGGACCTGTCGCTGGCCGAGTGGGGACGCAACGAGATCGGCCTGGCCGAGCGGGAGATGCCGGGCCTGATGGCCCTGCGCGAACGCTTCGACGGGCAGCAACCGTTGGCCGGCGCCCGCATCGCCGGCTGCCTGCACATGACGGTGCAGACCGCGGTGCTGATCGAGACCCTCCAGGCACTCGGCGCGAGCGTGCGCTGGTCCTCCTGCAACATCTTCTCCACCCAGGACGAGGCGGCGGCGGCGGTGGCGGCGGCCGGCACGCCCGTCTTCGCCTGGAAGGGCGAGACCGAGCAGGAGTACGTCTGGTGCATCGAACAGACCCTGACCTGGCCTGACGGGTCCGGTCCGAACCTGCTCCTCGACGACGGCGGCGACCTCACCGCCCTGGTCCACGAGCACCACACCGACCTCCTGCCCGGCATCGTCGGGGTGTCGGAGGAGACCACCACCGGCATCAAGCAGCTGCGGTCCTGGCAGAAGCGCGGAACGCTGCGCATGCGGGCGATCAACGTCAACGACTCGGTGACCAAGTCGAAGTTCGACAACCTCTACGGGTGCCGGGAGTCGCTGATCGACGGCATCAAGCGTGGCACCGACGTCATGATCGCCGGCAAGGTCGCGGTCGTGGCCGGCTACGGCGACGTCGGCAAGGGTTGCGCCCAGGCACTGGACGGCTTGGGTGCCACGGTCTACGTGACCGAGATCGACCCGATCAACGCCCTGCAGGCCGCCATGGAGGGCTACCGGGTCGTGCGCATCGAGGACGTGATCGACCAGGCGGACATCGTGGTCACCGCGACCGGCAACATGGGCGTCGTGACCCATGATCGGGTCCTCGAGATGAAGGACCACGCGATCCTGTGCAACATCGGGCACTTCGACACCGAGATCGAGACCGAAGCGCTCCGCGCGTACGAGTGGACCAACATCAAGCCGCAGGTCGACCTCGTCCACCTGCCGAACGGACGGGAGGTGATCCTGTTGGCCGAGGGCCGACTGGTCAACCTCGGCAACGCCACCGGCCACAGCTCGTTCGTGATGTCCACCTCCTTCACCAACCAGGTGCTGGCCCAGCTGGAGCTGTGGCAGCACCACGAGGACTACAAGCACGAGGTGTACGTCCTCCCCAAGCACCTCGACGAGGAGGTGGCACGGCTCCACCTGGAGAAGATCGGTGCCCGCCTCACCGAGCTGACCCCGGCGCAGGCCGACTACCTCGGCGTGGACGTCGACGGCCCCTACAAGGACGACAGCTACCGCTACTGATCGCTCCCTGCTCCCGGCGCGGCAACCCCGGGACGACCCCACTCCCGGCCCCGGACACCTCGGGGCCGGGAGTCCGCCGTTCCGGGTGTGAGGACACGGGTCCGCCCGCGCCCGCGACGGTCGAGGCTGCTTCCCTCAGGGCCTCCCGTCGCATAGCGTGGGTGATGTGGTTCCCGTGGCTCGAGATCGCACCGGATCAGGGCTCACGTCGGGGCTCGGACCTGCCGATACCCCCGGGGAGCCCGGCCGTGACCACGGACGGACCGTCGGACGACGCGAGCTTGGACGAGGAGGACACGGTGGGCCGACAGCGCCGGAGGACCGGCATGCTGACCGCTGCAGGCGTGGCGGTGCTCGCCATGATCGGGGTCGGGGTCGCCGCCGCCCAGTCCGAGGACGAGGCCGCGACCGGCACGAGCCCGGATGCGCTGCTGGAGCGCCTCGATGCGCTGGAAGCGGACCTGCCCACCACCGTCCCGCCCACCGACGTCCAGGTCTCGGACAACTCGGCGTGGGGAAGCCTCCAGGGCGATGCCACGAGCGTCCGGGCCATCCTCGACACCCTCGAGCCGGAGCTGCGCCAGCTGTTCGTCGACGCCGACGACGCTGAGGGTGACGTCGCCGACGGGGTCGCCCTCGTGGCGCGGGGGTGGCTGGACATCTGGACCGGCACGACCTCGATCGCGGTGGCCGAGTCGGCGGACCTGGCCTTCCCGCTCGATACCACCGACGCCAGCGGGGTCGCCACCGGCGCCGACGAGCTCCGCGGGCCGATCGCGATCGGCCTCGAGCTCCTGCTCAAGGGCCAGGAGCGCCACCTCGCCGGCTACGGCCTGCTGAGCGAGCTCGGCGAGGCCCCGCTGGAGGCGCAGCTCCGCCTGGACGACCGCGCCAGCGACGCGGAGACCTTCGATCAGGAGATCCGGCCGAAGGCGGTGGAGATGCTGTCCAACCCGAGCCCCTCGGTCATCGTGCCCACCGAACGCTTCGAGACCGACGCCCCCGGTGTGCGCAGCCGTGCGACCTCGGTGTCAGTGGTGTGCGTGGACCGTGACGCGCTCGAGGAGCTCGGCGGGACGGCCACCGACGAGGTCCTCGCGCAGCTCGAGGTCCTGGACCGGGCCGACTGCGAGGCGCTGGCAGGTGCCGCGACGGAGTGAGGGCGGCGTGCAGAGCATCCCCAAGCCCGACGAGCTCCTGGCGCTGCACGACATCACGGCCGAGCTGTTCGCGACGCTGAAGGGATGGTTCGACGTCGCCGACGAGGTCACGATCTCGTTGGCCGATGTCGACAGCGCCGTGGAGGAGCTCGGTGAACCGGTACTGATCGCCGCGATGGCGATGCGCAAGCTGCAGGCGCTGCGCCTGTTGGCCCAGCCCGGGGTGCGCACCACCACCGATGTCGTCGTCACGATCGTGCAGGACCTCGACCGGGCGCTGCTGCAGGCACCGGCGATGTGGCTGAAGCGCACCGCAGCCACGACCGACTGGGACGCGGAGTTCGCCGCCCTGGTCGACGAAGACGAGCTGCCCGGCGACCTCGCGGCGTCCACCGGCGGGGCGCCGGAGGGGGAGGAGGGGGTGCCGAGCCCGGCGCCGCGGCCTTCCACCGGCGACGACGATCCGGCGGTGACGAGGTTCCGGGAGCTGCACGCCGGGCTGCACCGGGCGCTGCGCGCCGTGGTCGCGGCCAGCGAGGGGGAGATCCGGATCCTGGTCTGAGCGAAGCGGCCGGGCCCGTGTCCGCGCGGCCCGACGGACCAGGGCCGAGCGGCCCCACCAGCGGGGGGCGCTCTCTGGCATGCTCGCGAGCGCGGCGCGCACCGGTGGTCCCGGTGACGCCGTGTTCTACGACATCCCTAGTAGTGTGGACGGACCCGTTGCGGAATCGCGCGACCGCACACGGTTCCCTGACTCCCGCGCGACGAATCGACCGCTCGGCCCACGGCTGTCCAGCCGTGCCTGGCGAAGGAAAGGTTCAGCTCGATGAGGAAGACCATCAGCCGCGCTGCTGCGGCCGTGCTCGCAGGTGCGCTGGTCCTCGCCGCCTGCGGCGACGCTCCAGAGGACGACGCCGACACCGGCGCTGAGGACACCGACGCGGCCGAGGATGAGGCCACCGAGGACGACGCGGCCGACGAGGACACCACCGAAGAGGACGACGCGACCGAGGAGGAGGACGAGGCAGCAGCCGGTGCCGACTTCCGCGGGTGCCTGGTCACCGACCAGGGCGGCGTCGACGACGCCTCGTTCAACGAGACCGCCTGGGCCGGCATGCAGCAGGCCGAGGAGGAGCTCGGCGTGGAGATCTCGGTCCTCGAGTCCAACTCCGAGGCGGACTTCGAGCCGAACATCCAGGCCTTCATCGAGCAGGACTGCGACCTGATCGTCACGGTCGGCTTCCTGCTCGGAGAGGCCACCACGGCCGCCGCAGAGGCGAACCCCGACCAGCTGTTCGCGATCGTGGACGAAGCCATCGAGGCCGACAACCTCCTCGGGCTCACCTTCGCCACCGAGCAGGCCGCGTTCCTGGCCGGCTACACGGCCGCCGGGATGACCGAGACCGGCACCATCGGCACCTACGGCGGCATCAACATCCCGCCGGTGACGGTGTTCATGGACGGTTACCTCGCCGGCGCCTCCTACTACAACCAGGAGATGGACACCGACGTCGTCGTCGAAGGCTGGGACGGCAGCGACGGGCTGTTCACGGGCAACTTCGAGTCGCAGGACGACGGTCGCAACATCACGGACACCCTCCTGCAGGCGGGTGCCGACATCATCATGCCGGTCGCCGGCCCGGTCGGTCTCGGGACCGCCACGGCGATCGAGGACTTCGGTTCGGGCAAGATGATCTGGGTCGACACCGACGGCTACGAGTCCACCCAGTTCGGCGACCTCATGCTGACCTCGGTGATGAAGAACATGGACGTCGCGGTCTTCGACGCGTTGTCGGCCGCGGTGGACGGGAGCTTCTCCGGCGGCATCTACGTCGGCACGCTCGAGAACGATGGGGTCGCGATCGCTCCCTTCCACGACTACGAGGAAGAGGTTCCCCAGGAGATCAAGGACGCGCTCGACGAGTTGCGCTCCGGCATCATCGACGGCGACATCTCGGTCGACCCCGCGGACTACTGATCACGGGCTCGCTCGGTCACGGATCGGAGGGGTGCCGCAGGCCGGCACCCCTCCGGTGCGTCAGGTGGTTCCGACCCGGGAGACGGTCGGGCTAGCGTGCGCGCCGGTCAGTCCGAGGAGGTGACCGGCGGCCAGGAGGGTGGCGTGCAACTCGAACTGCGAGGCATCACCAAGCGCTTCCCCGGCGTCGTCGCCAACGACTCGGTCGACCTGTTGGTGGAATCCGGGGAGGTCCACGGCCTGCTCGGAGAGAACGGGGCCGGCAAGTCCACCCTGATGAACATCCTGTACGGCCTCTACCGGGCCGACGAGGGCGAGATCCTGATCGACGGGCAACGCCTGGAGCTCGAGGACCCGGGTGACGCGATCGCCGCCGGCATCGGGATGGTCCACCAGCACTTCATGCTGGTGCCGGTGTTCACCGTGGCCGAGAACATCGTGCTCGGGATCGAGCACACCAACCGGCTCGGCCGGCTCGACCGGGCGCGGGCGTCGCGCGAGGTCGCCGAACTGGCCGAGCGGGCGGGGCTGCCCGTCGACCCGGATGCGCTGGTCGAGGACCTGCCGGTCGGTATCCAGCAACGGGTCGAGATCCTCAAGGCCCTCTACCGCGATGCGCGCCTGCTGATCCTCGACGAACCGACCGCGGTGCTCACCCCTCAGGAGGTGGACGACCTGTTCGATGCCATCCGGTCCTTCACCGAGGAGGGGCGCTCGGTCATCTTCATCTCCCACAAGCTCCGGGAGCACCGGGCGATCGCGGATCGGATCAGCGTGCTGCGGCGGGGCGCGGTCGTCGGGACCGCCGACCCGCGCGGGTCGAGCGAACAGGACCTCGCGAACCTGATGGTCGGTCGCCCGGTGGAGCTGACCGTGACCAAGGCGCCGGCCACGCCCACCGACACGGTGCTCTCGGTCCGCGGCCTGCAGGTCGACAACGCCATCGGCACCCCCGTGGTCAAGGACCTCGACCTCGAGATCAGGCGGGGCGAGATCGTCGCCGTGGCCGGCGTCGAAGGCAACGGCCAGACCCCGCTGGTGGCGGCGCTCACCGGCCTCCAGGAGATCGCCGACGGCGAGGTGGTGATCTCCGGCCGACAGGTCGCCGGGCGCACGCGCAAGCAGGTCCTGCGCGAAGGCACCGGCCACGTGCCCGAGGACCGCAGCAAGGACGGCCTGATCGCGGACTTCTCCGTCGCGCAGAACCTCGTGCTCAACCTCTGGGACGCGGAACCGTACGCGCGCCGCGGCACGCTGCAGTTCGATGCCATCAACGAGCACGCCAAGGAGCTCGTGGCCGCCTACGACATCCGCACGCCGTCGGTGGCCACCCCGGCCGGGTCGCTGTCCGGCGGGAACCAGCAGAAGGTGGTCGTCGCCCGGGAGTTCGACCGCCCGATCGACCTGCTGGTGGCCTCACAACCCACGCGTGGCGTCGACGTGGGCTCGATCGAGTACATCCACACCCAACTGATCGCCAAGCGCGATCAGGGCACGGCCGTGCTGCTGGTCTCCAGCGAGCTCGACGAGGTGCTGGCGCTCGCCGACCGCGTGGCGATCATGTACCACGGCCACCTCGTCGGACCGTTCGACATGCCCATCTCCAAGGAAGCCGTCGGCCGGATGATGGCCGGCGCCGATCCCGCCGAGGTCGTGGGAGGCGCCACCGCCTCCGCGCCTCCTGCGGACGCCCGGCACGAGGACGGCGCCGCCGAGCACGCGGCCCCCGCGGGACAGGAGAGCACGGCAGCCACGGCTCCGCCGGCCTCGGAGGCCGACAGCGACGACGACCCCGCCACCGGTGGGCCGACCCCGGGAGCACACGCATGAGCCAGGAGCAGGGGCCGCGGGACGCCCCGAGGAACGGGGGCACACCGACCGACGACCCCGCCGGTGGCGGCGTGCTGGTCGACGACGACGCGCGCGAGGAGATCGAGGCCGCGGCCGAGCGTGCCGCCGAGGGCAGGCAGATCGGCCTCGACGCCACCTTCGGGGAACGGCTCGTCGCCGCGCTCACCGGCACGAGCGTCATCGTCACGCTGCTCGCGATCCTCTCGGCGCTCGTCCCCGGCGCGGTCCTCATCCCCCCCCCCGAGGGGGCGGCCCGGCGCGGCCCCGGGGGCTC
>Ga0081527_100804_pt1 | contig 10732 bp, 11 predicted proteins | sample HotLakmasection5_FD_70992 | JGI IMG/M metagenome (GOLD analysis project Ga0081527, IMG submission 70992) | Hypersaline microbial mat communities from Hot Lake, Washington, USA - Section #5 (SPADES assembly) (version 2) | ecosystem: Environmental > Aquatic > Non-marine Saline and Alkaline >... | reverse complement strand
CAGACTATTCTGGCGGCACCCATGCGCAACCAGCAGCGTGAGATTATCGGCGTGGTGCAGCTCATTAACAAGCGCGACGGTCAGTTTAGTGTGCGTGACGAGCGGTTACTATCGGCGATGACTTCGCAGGCAGCCATCAGCATCGAAAATGCCCGGCTATACGAGCAGCACTTACAGCAGCAACTTATTAGCCGGGAGCTGGAAATGGCGCGCGCGATCCAGAAGAGCTTCCTGCCGTCGCAGATTCCACAGTATGCTGGCTGGGACATTTCTGCGTTCTGGAATCCAATGCGCGACGTGGCAGGGGACTTTTACGATTTTGTGCCTTTGTCTGATGGACGCACAGCAATTGTGGTGGCGGACGTCTCTGGTAAGGGGATACCGGCGGCGCTGTTTATGGCTCTGAGTGTGACGGTGCTGCGTTTCGCCATGCGGATAAATCTGGCTCCTGACGAACTGCTGCGCCATGCCAACGAAGCCATCCTCAACACGCAGCAATCGCGTATGTTCACGACGGCGCTTGTTGCTTATGTGGATTTTGCCAGCGGTGAGATTGAACTGGCATCCGCAGGGCACAATCCGCCGGTATGGTGGCGCGGCAGCGAGGCGACATTTGTCGAGGTCGAGGGTGTGGCTATGGGCTTGTTCCCGAGTGCGACCTTTGGGATGTCACAACTGGAGTTGGACACCGGTGATGTGCTGGTGTTGTATACGGATGGCATCACCGAGATTGCTAATGATTCCGAGGAAGAATTCGACGAATCTCAGTTGATGGCTGTGGTCGCGGCATCTGCCGGTTACTCTGCTTCAGAGATCAGTGAGCGTATAGTCGATGCCGCGTTGGCCTTTGGTGGTGATGCTGGCGTTTTCGACGATCAAACGCTGGTCGTCATTAAACGGTTGTAAGGCGCGGCATCAACGCAGCAGACGAGGAATCTCGTCCAGCGTGCGAGCCACGCGCACGCCCGCTTGCTGGAGTGCGAGTATTTTCTCCTGCGCGATCCCCATACCGCCTTCGATGATAGCGCCAGCATGCCCCATGCGCGTTCCTTCAGGGGCGCTTTTGCCGGCAATAAACGCAGCAATCGGCTTAGACATACGGTGTTTGATATACTCGGCGGCGTCGATTTCGGTGTTGCCGCCGATTTCACCGAGGATGACGATGCGTTCGGTGCTGGGATCGTCTTCGAACATCTCAAGAATTTCGACAAAGCTGGTGCCAATGACCGGGTCGCCGCCAATGCCGACACAGGTGGTCTGGCCGATATTATGCTGGCTCAGGGCATAGACGACTTCGTAAGTCATGGCGCCGCTGCGAGAGACCACACCCGTGCTGCCAGGTTTGTCGATGCCAGCGGGATAAATGCCGATGTTGGCAAGCCCGGGGACCAGAATACCGGGGCTGTTAGGTCCAATTAATCGACAGCCCGATTGTTTCGCGTAGTCACAAGCACGCATTGTATCGAGTATTGGCGTGCCTTCCGTAACGCAAACGATCAACCTGATACCAGCGTCAACAGCTTCGATGATGGTATCGGCTACCGCATCTGGTGGTACGAAGATAATCGTAGCATTGGCTTCGGTAGCCTCGAGAGCCAGCTTAACTGTGTCAAATACAGGTATACCGTGTTCCCACTGTCCACCTTTACCGGGTGAAACGCCGGCAACGATTGTGGTGCCATAATGCAGCATTCTTTCCGTATGGAAGCTGCCTTCACGCCCGGTTATGCCCTGAACAAGCAGACGTAGTTCGGAATTAACGAGGATCGCCATTGGTTGTTTCTTTCGGTGTTCGCGCCGATTGCACGGCTGACTGCACGAGTTCGGTTAGGTTGGCCGCCCGGCGGATATTGGGCAGTTGGGCGTCTTCGAGAAGCTGCCAGCCCTGGGCGGCATTGGTTCCTTTGAAGCGGACAATAATGGGCAGGCTCAGATGCTGATCATAACAGGTCCGTATAAGGCCAGAGGCGACTTCATCGCAGCGTGTCATACCGCCGAAGATGTTAATAAGTACTGAACGCACGTTCAGGTCTGAAAGTACGATTCTCAGGGCAGTTGATACTCTATCGGCCTCAGCGCCGCCGCCGATGTCGAGGAAGTTGGCGGGTGTAATGATTCCAGAACCGTAATCGTGGATCATATCCATAATGGTCATGCCCAGTCCGGCACCGTTGACCAGACAGCCGATCTGGCCGTCGAGCTTGATATAGCTCAAATGAGCCTGGCGAGCGAGACGCTCGGCTTCGGGTTCCGACTCCAGATCACGCATAGCGGCCAGATTGGGGTGACGATAAAGGGCGTTATCATCGATGATGAGTTTGCCATCAATAGCCAGAAATTCATCATCTTCGGTGATAGCCAGTGGGTTGATTTCCGCCAGAGTGGCGTCGCTCTGCATATAGCATTGATATAAAGCGCGGGTGATGAGGCTGAATGGTCGCCACAGGTGACGTGGAAGGTTGATATCACTGGCGATATGTGTGATCTGGTAAGCGCGCAGGCCCAGGATGGGGTCAATGTATTCGCGCATGATGGCTTCCGGGGCCTGAGCTGCTACCTGATCAATGTCGATCCCACCAGCAGCGGAGGCTATGAGAACCGGACGCGCGGCGACACGGTCATTGGTGATGCTCAGGTATATCTCCTGCTTAATCCTGATGACCGGCTCGATGAGTAAGCGACGGGTAACAAGCCCCTGTATGGGTGCGTTCATGATTTCGGTGGCGTGGTGGCGTGCTTCATCAGGGGTATGGGTAATGCGGATGCCACCGGCACGGCCTCGGCTACCAGCCAGGACCTGTGATTTGATAGCAACTGGTCCGCCGAGTCGCAGCGCGATATCGTAAACTTCGGCGGGGGTTGTGGCGATTTGCCCGGTAGGAATTGGAATGCCAAATGAGGCGAAATGTGCTTTGGACTGATATTCGTGCAGTTTCAAGCCGCTCCTCCATCTGTGTGCGGCCACACTCAATGTAGTAATAGTATAACCTGCAATTATGGCCGCCAGATATAGGATTTGTGGCAGGTCACAGGATTTCGGTCTCGTAGTGCGTGATGGGAGCGTCTGGGAAATGTGTTTCGATCCATTCCAGCACATTCTGGAGGACCTGGTTAACATGCACTGGAGATGTACCCACAAGAACGAAAGCAATACCGGCTGTTTGCCAGACATCGTGATGATCGACCTCGGCAGCGGATACGTTAAAGGTATTGTGCATCCGTGCCAGCATGGATTTCAGAATACCGCGCTTTTCCTTGAGAGAATGAGTGCCGGGGAGATAGAGTTTGACTGTGCATAATCCGATGATTGTTGGCATAATTGATATTTCGTATAGTCAATATACCCGCAAGAAGATCTAAACTTAACATGTTTCTCCATGAATAGCGATGACATCTTACTTGAGTTATACTTGACTTGCACTGATGTTGACCATACGTATACTTGGCATAAGAGAACTTATCACCCAACACGAGGGAAACCCATGAGACAGCTAATCCCACCCACTCTGAACCGATTACTGCTGTTGATTTTATGTGCTTTTCTGTTGCTGTCATTACCATTGGCTGTTCTGGGTCAGGGAGAACAAAACCTGTTGACCAATCCAGGTTTTGAAAATCCGTATCGTGTGGTTCCTGGAGAACCAGATCGGGAAGTCGCCACAGGTTGGACCCCCTGGCACGTAGAACGTACATCGGGAATGCGTGATTTTGAGAACGCTCAGCCAGAATATGCTCAGGCTGCTCCGAATAGTGCTCGGATACGTTCTGATAATAATGCTCAGATGTATTTCAACACCTGGTTTACCCATGATGGTGGTGTTTACCAGCGTGTTACGGGTATTACTCCTGGTACAGAGCTTCGTTTCAGTGTCTATGCGTATGTCTGGTCATCTAATGAGAGTGACCCGAATATCAGTAGCTCACCGGGTGGGATATTGGTTCAGGTCGGTATAGACCCTACGGGTGGAACAGATGGCAGTAGTAATAATATCGTGTGGTCGGTACCCGTAGAACAATATGATGCTTACCGCCAGTACAGCGTCATCGCGACAGCGGTGAGCAACGCAGTAACCGTGTTTGTTCGTTCTCGGATAGAGTTCCCTCAGGCCAACAATTATATCTATCTCGATGACGCTGTACTGGCTGCGACCATCGCAGACGAGCCAGCGACAGCGATCGCCACCACACCGGCGACGAACACATCCGTGCCACCAACCATGACCAACACGCTAGTTCCGCCGACACTGACCAGCATTCCATTGGACCCAACCCCAACCCGTGAGGATGGGATATCCGATCCGCAACCGACTGCCACATGGACCGCTATTCCGCTACCAACACGGACACCACCGGCGATAGGCGGTCCCATCGATGCTACATTCCCAAGCTCGATTGTCCATACGGTTCAGCGCGGTGATACGGTCAGCCGGTTGGCTGTATTGTACGGCAGCACGACACAGGCGATCATCGAGGTCAACAATCTAAATGATAACGGACTGATCTTTGTGGGGCAGGGGTTGATTGTTCCGGTCAGGGTGCCGTCCCCGGCGACTTCCACACCATCGCCAACCCCGCTAGTGCCAGTGCCTACAGCGACGCCGGCACCGGGCACGGGCGGGCCTATTGTCAACCCCAGCGTGTACATTGTTCAGCGGGGCGATACTTTGTCCAGGATTGCTGTGCGTTTCAGCACGACGGTCAGTATGCTGGCTCAGATGAACGGTATTGTCAATCCGAATCTGATTCAGGTTGGCCAGCAGTTGGTCATTCCGGGAACTGGAGATCCGGCGCCGGCGCCCACACCGCCGCCACCACCGCCGGTTGTGACGAATTACGTGGTTGCGCCTGGAGATACGCTGTTCCGCATTTCGGTTCGATTTGGCGTACCGATGCAACAGTTGGTGACGATAAACAACATTGGTAATCCGAATCTGATTTATGTCGGTCAGGTTCTGAGAATCCCTGGCTGATGAGTAAGCGATGGCGCGTCGTGAAGAACGCCCGCACCGGGACTACGGTCCTGGCGCGGGCGAAGTGGTGTACATCATTCTGGTGTCGCTTAAGAGGGCTGCAACTTGTACCCGGACTGCCGGATAACACCGGCATTCTTTTTGTGAACAAACGTGAAAGCCGGTCGCAGACGACAATCCATATGTTTTTCATGTTGTTCAGTATTGGTGTGGTCTGGTTAGATGCTAATGGTCAGGTGGTCGATAAACAACTGGCCAAACCCTGGCGTCCAGCGTATGCACCCAGACAGGCCGCAAGGTATTTTATTGAAGCGAATCCGAGTATCCTGGATCGCGTCCAGATTGGAGATGTACTGACGTTTAACGAAGAGGTGCAAGAGAACGGTTGATGGATCGCGGGTTTTCTGTGCTACTGCTGGTCATTTTGCTGACGCTGGCAGTTCCCATTCAGGGTGTGTCCGGACAAGTTAATTCCGATGAAGGCGTTCCAGTTACGGTACATGTGGTGCAGCGTGGGGAGACTCTGTTTCGTATCGCGCAGAGTTATGGCCTGACCGTTGACCAGATTGCCAGCGTCAACGGAATTGCGAACCCTGGTAACATCCAGGTGGGGCAGCGGTTGATCATCCCCGTTGATGGGTATGAACTCCCGCCGCCGGAACCCATTGTGCATATTGTGCAGGTGGGTGAGAATCTCAACCTGATCGCTGATCGTTATGATACGACTGTGCCGGCTATCCTGGACCTGAATAATCTGTCACAGGCCAACCTTTTGTTTGTGGGACAAACGATAGCAATTCCAGGCCCAGCGGCGACCTTACCCGATACGACAATTGCCGAGCCTGTAAGCAATGAAGCGTCGGCTGTGACCGAAGGCAGCGGTGTGCGCCATGTGGTGCAGCGTGGGGAGACTCTGTTCAGCATTGCGCAGCAGTACGGTGTGTCGCTGGCTGAACTGGAAGCGGCCAACGATCTTCCAAATTCGTCGCTGATTTTTGCCGGGCAGGAATTGATCGTCCCTGGGGCTGACCAACCGCAGCGGGTTGACTTTGGCTCGCCAATTCGCCTGGTCGATATACTGCCGCTGATACTGGTTGAAGGGCAGTCCGGGCGTGTGCGCGTCGAGACCACTGCTTCCGCCAGTGTGACAGGGACTTTTCTGGAACGAGACCTGAATTTTGTGCCTGGGGCGGATGGCACTGTACATTATGCGCTGCTCGCCATACCCGTTTACACATCGCCTGGCGTTTATCCAATGACACTGATTGCTACGGCGGTCAACGGTCAATCGGCATCACTTTCGCTCAATATTCAGATCAGATCGGGTGATTACAGCAGCCAGAACATCGATATACCAGAGGATCGTATGCAACTGCTGGCGCCAGCAGTCGAAGACAATGAACTGGGCTTACTGCGTAATGTGACTTCAGGATTCACAGTCGAGCGCTACTTCCAGGGAACCATGAGCTTACCGGCAGCCGCCGTGATGAATTCGCCGTTTGGTACGCGCCGTTCTTATAATGGTGGCGCTGTTGATCGCTTTCACGCTGGGGCAGATTTCGCAGGCGCGCCCGGTTCTGCGGTGCTGGCAGCGGCGGCAGGGCGTGTGGTGCTGGCTGATACGCTGCACATACGCGGGATTTCGGTGGTGATTGATCATGGTTGGGGCGTATACACGAATTACAGCCACCTGTCTGAGCGTTACGTGCATATAGGGGATTATGTGTCGATGGGGCAGGTCATTGGCACTGTGGGCAATACCGGGCGGGCGACGGGCGCGCATCTGCATTGGGAATTGTGGCTTAACGGTGTACCAGTTGATCCAATGCAGTGGGTACGGGAGAATTTCTTCTAGGCGAACTGGCTTGAGACAACCTGTTTATAGGTGACAACGCAAAACGAGGGCGGTGTGGACAGACCCGCCCTCGTTTGCATAACGCTGATCGGATAGTGATTGCCGAGGAATTAGTCGGCGGCAGCCGTTGCCTGACCTTTCCCGGAGCCATAGTAGGCATCGTCGAGCGCTTCAAAGTCTGTGAAGAGGAAGTGATCGTGATAATAGTGAATCCACAGGAAGGACAGGATTGACGTATAGTAGGCGACGTCGAAGCGCCAGTTGGAGAGAGCGCGCGGGTCTGTCGCGTCGATGGAACCTGGCGTGATGATGTGGGCGATGGCGTATACGACAGCGAAGATCGCCACCGAACCCAGCAGCATGATGGTACTCAGCAGATACAATCCACGCGAGTCTTTGCCTTTGCTAAAGCGAGAGACAAGCGGCGCACTTTTGTCGAGGTTGCTGTAGTGCTGCTTAATCTTGATGATGTAGAAGGTAATCGCCAGGTACTGGAATGAGTGCCATGTGTTGAGGCCCTGAAAAGCCGTGTCCAGATTGGGCAGGGCGGGAATGGTAAAGGCGACGACAATCGTAAACACGATGAATACGGTTTTGGGCCAGTTGATGTAACCGCCACGATACTCCATATAGGTTTTATGGGCATAGGCGATCACTGACACAGCAAAGACCGCGGAAAGCGTGAAGAAGAACCAGGATTGCTGGAAAACCCCAGGGATGACGCTAGTCAGGTCGTTGACACCGACATCAAAGCTACCCTGGCTGATTTTGAAGGCCGCCATCGGGAAAAGGCAGGTCAGGATGACCGCATAGTCGATGGCGCGCGCCTGCAAAGTGACCGCGCTACCCTGGCGGACATGATTGTGTTCCTTGTGGTTGTACAGCTCGACGATGTAAGTGACCTGATGCAGTACGTGCAGTGCCGCCCAGAAGAAGAATACGGTCAGCAACAGATTCAGATTGAGGAAGGCCAGTGAGACAACGACAATGGGAATGATGATAGACGACCGCAGCAGCATGGGATAGCGCTGTTTGAAGTTATCGTCCAGGCCCGTGCGCAAAAACGTTGACATCATATGCGGTCCGCCGATGGCGATGGCAACAAAGCCGTTGACCACATTCCGGCTTACGTCATCGTCGATGCCCAGATTGACACCCAGCAGATAGAACAGGTAGGGCAGGGGAACAACGATGACACTGAAGGTAATAAAGATCAGGTCCCATTTCTTATCGCGCAGCCAGAGTTTCTTCTGGTTGGATAATGACTCTGCCACTGGCATGTTTACAGCAGAAACACCCATCGAACGATACCTCCTTATACCACACTTGCTTCACAACACATCCAGCAGTTAGTAACAAACAGCAACAGCGCGTAATTCTACCGGAGCCGTTCGGGTATCGCCAGTGGCCTCTGTCAGATTTTAATGTGGGACCACGTGATGTTCGCGGCAGCGCGCCTCATAGGCTTCTTTAGCGCCTACCAGGATAATGGGGTCGTCGTAACGCGCCGGGCTGCCGTTGACCAGGCGCTGGGTTCGGCTGGCGAGATCACCGCATATGACACAGATCGCGTGCAGCTTGGTGACTTCCTCGGCACAGCACATCAACTGCGGCATCGAACCAAACGGCTCGCCGCGAAAGTCGGTATCCAGCCCTGCGACCAGTACCCGCAGGCCCTGGTTGGCGAGCGTATCAACCACACCGACGATCCCCTCGTCGAAAAACTGGGCTTCGTCAATGGCGACCACGGTTGTATCGTCCTGTACGAGGCTCATGATGTCCTGCGAACTGGTGACTGAGTGAGCCTCGACATTCTGGCCATTATGGCTGCTGACATGTTGCAGGCTGTAGCGGTCGTCGATACTGGGTTTGAACACCTGAACATGCTGCCTGGCGATGACTGCTCGCCGAATGCGACGAATCAGCTCTTCGGTTTTGCCGCTGAACATGCTGCCGCAGATGACTTCAACCCGTCCAGAGTGATGCTTCATGACACTTCCCCGTACAAAGCAAAGGCAGCCATGCCGGGTGGCGTGACTGCCTGTTTCTATTCAATGACTGGTGATGCTACTCCGCGACTTCGGGAACCTCATAGCCACGCTTCTTCAGCATCTTCTTGATGTCGCTCAACACTTTGCGGCCAATGCCCGGCAGTTCGAGCAGGCTTTCGTTGCCGCCTTCTTCCAGCCTGGCGAAGAAATCGGCAACGGTATTGATGCCGTTGTCTTCCAGGATGTTGATGAAGCGTTTGTTGAGTTCCAGCTCTGACAGCGGCATGTCCGACGGGGTTTTGGCGGCTTCGCGCGCCTGGGCCTCGGCGTAGATGTTGTCGCGGACCTGCAGACGCTTCATGAAGCGGTCCACCTGGCCTTCGGTGTCAACGATGCGCTGTTCGCCGGTGTAGAACGGGTGACAGGCCGAGCAGATGTCGGTGCGGATCTCGGCAACGGTAGCGCCAGTAACCCACGAATTACCGCAGGCACAGACGACTTTCGCCTCAGGATACCACTGAGGGTGCATATCCTTCTTCATGATGGAACATTCTCCTGTGAGGCATCACGGCCCGCTGTGGGGTGGCGTAATGCAGGTAAATTACAATACCCGGACTCTGGACTGCTGCACTATAGTGCAGCAGTTATGAACTTATTTCTGCTGCTGCAGGGGCTTCAGGGTAGACGCAGACGCGCTTCTGCCCGTTGCGGCCCCGCATGCGCTCGAAGACGACAAAGCCTTCGGTGACGGCAAACAACGTGTGGTCCTTGCCAATGCCGACATTTTCGCCGGGGTGGAACTTGGTGCCACGCTGGCGTACGATGATGTTGCCCGGAATCACGAACTCACCACCGAAACGTTTCACACCCAGGCGCTTTGACTGGCTGTCGCGGCCATTACGGCTGGAACCTGCACCTTTTTTATGAGCCATCGCTGCGATCCCTTCTTATAGAAAACTAGCCGACCGAGATATCGTCAATGCGCAGACGGGTGTAATACTGCCGATGCCCGCGCCGGCGACGGTAGTTGGTCCGTTGGCGATACTTGAAAACGATAACCTTTTTAGCGCGAATCTGGTCCATGACCGTCGCGGTGACCTTAGCGCCTTCGACAATCGGCTGGCCAATGAGCGTGTTATCGCCATCGCCAACCAGCAGCACATCGTCGATTTCGATAGAGTCGTTGACTTCGTTGGGCAACCGGTCCACGTCGATGACGCTGCCGACTTCGGCGCGGTACTGGCGACCCCCAGTGCGGATTATTGCATACACTTTGTGGCTCCAATCTTCACTTGCCACCGCGAACGAACATCACATTCGGAGTCGAAACACGGGGAAAATTGGCGAGTATAGGTTCGAATAGAAAACCCCGAAATGGGGCATTACCGGCGGTCATTATAAGCGACCAGACTGCACGACGTCAACGTGTATTTTGGATTATCTGGCCGCTTATTCGCTATCTGCTGGTTGGGCCAGCAGGTATGGATCGGCCAGGGCGGTGATCGACGCATCAAGGTCGGTCAGGGCGCGCTGCGCATAGGCCGCATAACGGTCTCGTTTGCCTTTGACGCGCGTGGGTAAATCCGGCAGGATGCCGAAGTTGGCTTTCATCGGCTGGAAGTGTTCCGGCTCGGCATGTGAGACATAATGGCATAACGCGCCCAGCATGGTCGTTGGCGGCAGTACATACTGCGATTGGCCGTGCAGGTAGCGTGCCAGGTTCAGGCCGGCGACAAGTCCAGTGGCGATGTTACCGGTATAGCCTTCGACACCGGTGATCTGACCGGCGAAATAGAGATCGTCGCGCTGGCGGAACTGCATGGTCGCATTCAGCAGAACGGGAGCGTTGATAAATGTGTTGCGGTGCATCTGGCCCATGCGGATAAATTCGGCTGATTCAAGGCCTGGAATTAACC
>Ga0081527_100803_pt1 | contig 10732 bp, 11 predicted proteins | sample HotLakmasection5_FD_70992 | JGI IMG/M metagenome (GOLD analysis project Ga0081527, IMG submission 70992) | Hypersaline microbial mat communities from Hot Lake, Washington, USA - Section #5 (SPADES assembly) (version 2) | ecosystem: Environmental > Aquatic > Non-marine Saline and Alkaline >... | reverse complement strand
CATACTGACCAACATTATTAGTCGGGTTTGGGTCGCCCAAGCCATATGCATCGCCTTTGCTTGATTCGTTAATGTCATCATTAACATAAAAATAGATCTTACCCTTTTTCTTCATTCTAATATAACTTACTACCAATCTATTGCAATATTCATCAAAATCTGGTTTACCATAAAATGTTGATGGTGTTTGTGTTGCCCACCCACCAGGTCCACTTTGATTTGCATAAGCTAATGGATCACACATTGGAGAACCAGGAAAGAAACTCTGATGAAATGCAGATAATGACTGGTCTCTTGAAACAAAAGCTGGTGCAGAATCATATCCCCAAAATTCGTGGCCACCTAATGTTTCTTGAGTCATAGGAATAAACTCTTCTTCATCGCCATCGTCATAAACAATTTTTACAATTAACCCTTGAGGACCAGCATTGCTTGCTAAATTTTTTGTTGAATATAAGAAAAATTGGTTTACATAAAAATTAGTTGTAGTAGACCTGCCAATACCGCCGCCATATGCTCTATTTAAATGACTTCCATCAGCACCAATTGTGGTTCTATTGCTATAAAATGTTCCGCCACTCTGCCCACGACGAGCACCGCCAAAACCAACAGCACCATTAATAAGAAGTTTTACACCATCTCCAGCTTCAAATTCAACACCACCAGTTGGATTGTCAAAATAATGCGTTCTACCGACAACCGAATATGCGTTTTGCAATTTGCCAGGAGGGGCCGGAACATATAAATTACTGCCATCAGAACTACAAATCTTAATCATGTCAATCGAGCCAGGATTTGTTGGAGTGAATTTAAAAATCCATGATGCATCTGCTCTATTGTCAAAATATCCAAGAACTCCACCATCACTATCACCATTTTGCTGCCAGTTTCCAATAAACGAATCTGTGGCAGTTGTTGGCGTCAATTCACCATTATCATCTGATAATAACACTGTCATTGAGCCAGTGCCATTAATAGTTTCATAACCATATTGGATAGTATTTTCACCAATATCTTTATTGCCATTTAATGTGAAAAACGATAAACCATCAGAACCTTGATAGAAAAACAATGCAGTTTCATTCTGTCCTGAAGTACAACCATTTATGATTGAAGCTCCATTAGGGTCGCTTCCTATTCCATATCCATAATTATCAGCTGCGGATTCATCTCCATAAAATGGTAACACTGCGCCAAGGAGATTAGAATCCTCTACACTGTTTTTGTAAACATATACAGTATCACTTAAAGTTTCCAATTCATCTATAGACCCCAACTCAACATCATAACATTCAAGTTTTCGTATACATAATGCTAATGAACCTTCATTATCAGATGGATAAGTATCTGGAATCCATGCTTTAACTTCACCGCCAGCATGACTGAATTGAATAGTCAATCCTACATACGCGCTCTCAGCATCAAAGACATCATTAAATTCACCACAATTTGGGGCCGATATAATAGATCGTCTTGTTGGAGAACCACCTCCAGTTGAAACTGTTTGATGGTTAAATTCTATATTAACATTGCCAGCCCAACGACCTTTGACAATACTGTTGTTTACACAACATTCATCTATAGTTGCTACGTATTCTCCAGCAGGTAGGTCAAACGATATTGCGCTGTTGTCAGTTCCAGCGTTAGCAACGCCATCAAGTACTACTCTAATAGCACAATCTAAACAATCATCTTCGTCACCAAATGTTACACTGCTAACAGCAGATTCATTATTGACAGCCACACAAGGTTTGTCAACATTCATATCAATAATTTCTTTGCCACTTGTGTCCAAACCAATATTCAATCCAGCTTGCGCAGCTTGAATTCTAGTTGATTCAATAAATTGTCTTTCAGAAGAATTACGTTTTTTAGAACGGCAATTTTCTAGTGCGCAACAAATAGCAGATTTTTGTTGATTAAACATCGTAACCATTGATTTAAGCCAATCAATGACTACTTGTTCCTTTGCTTGTTTTGCTTGCAATAGCAATTGATTGTAACGATTTTCAAAAGCATCTATAATAGTTGCAATATTTACATAATACACACTAGATTCAGAAAATGTGCAAATCAGTTTCTCATTGCAAGTAGAACTTTCTATAACTTTCTGTGCCGAAGTTGGCTTGAAATCTAAAGCAATAATCCAAGGTGATTCAAAATCAGAAAAATTTAATTTGTCAGTAGACACCCCAGAAGAACCAATATTGGCTCTTTTAATAACTAAATAATTTTCATCCTCAGAAATTTCTTCAGTTGTAACATCAATAATAGCTTTATTACTATTAGTATCTTCAGATTCCATTTTTATAGCTTCAGGTATTACTGTTCCCTGCCATGGAGCATTTTGTCCATCTTCACCACTTTCTCCAATTGGTCCTGTGTCTAATTCGTCACGTCCTTTATCGCCTTTATCGCCTTTGGAACCCACATCTCCTGGAATAGCTCTTTCAATAAGCTTCCCACGTTTGTTAAGTTCTTCAAACAATTTTTCTATATTAATAGTCCAATCTATACCATCAGTATTAAAATGTAAATTCCAAACTTGGTCTGGAACTAAGCTTGTTGGATGTAATGTTAATTTATCCTTAATATTAATAATATCATCGCCAGAATATAGTGCAATTTTACCACTTTGATAAGTAAAATCACAAGTTTCACCCTTTAATGTTGTTTGAGGTGGAGGAACAATAAGCTCATCAACTTTTTGAAAATCCTCCTTAGACATTAAACCATCTTTGGTTTGAGAGGCCAAACCATATTTATCAAGTCCTGGCAATCTACTCCAAGTATCTATAGATTTATTATAAATATAAAAGTGGTTTTTAGACACTTCTATAATCATACCATCTTCTGGATTTCCTGGGAATTTAGCCATTTGTTTTTTTAGAAGTTCTTTTGGATTTAGAGTCTACTAAATTTTGAACTTTTTCTTTCAAAATAGACATTTTTATATTATTATCTTTGTACCCCACAACATTAGCGATCTCTCTAATTCCAGTTACATATGTATCATTAAGATTTCGAAGTTTCTGATTTTCTTCATGGAGATCAGCTACCATTTTCAGAACAGTTTTAAGATCTAATTCACTCATCATTTCCTCTATTAATTTTATTTTCAATAACGCTTAATCTCTGCTCTAAATATACTATCTTTTCTGAGTTGGAGAGATTCTCGTATGGAACTTCTATTTCTTCTTCTATTTCTTTATCCCACCCTCTTTTCCTTATTAATTTAGTTGCAAGACCTTTTTGCACAGGAGTAGCATCTGGCGTGTAATCAATCCTAGTTATGGGGCCATTTTTGACAGCTTGAGCTATACCATATATAGGACATACTTTATTTATTTCTTCTGTCATGTAGTACACGTCTATTTTTCTTTTTGGCATTTTTAATATTTTACCATTCTATTTGACATTTAATTTCACACCAATATCCATGCCTGAATACCTGCCTTAGATCCAATGTTGGTACTATCCCCAGACTGAAAATCTATAGTAGTACCATCAGACCGTTCCAAGGCATAGTAAATAAATATCCCTATATTGTTCCTGCTAAGGTAGGCCGTACTGTTATAAGTTCCGTCACCGTCTCCCCCGCCTGAGGACGACGTACGAAGAAGTGATGAGTCACTTGCGTTCGTGTTCACCCCTATGCCAACCATAACTCCTTCATTTTTATGTAAAAACGCTGCTGCATTCGACTGAATGTTGTACACATCTTCGGTAAGGCCCTGTATCATACTTACAGAATTAGCAGTACTATTATTCAACGAGCGCCAATTACTACTATTATATGACCAACTAGCGGTAGATTCGTATACGTACAAGTGTCGGAGAATGCGATTGTTATAATTCCAAACATAATGCACAGCTTGACCCGCAATAAGTTGCTTAGAGCCACTCACATAAACTGTACCGACGTATCTTCTGGAAGCATCACCACTCTTTACATATACACCGTCTTGGAGAGCCAATGCTGTATTGCGAGTTATGCCACTCGCCCATGCTACTGATTCCAACGTTAATGTACCGCTATTGTCGTAGACAAAAATGTCGTGAGTCATGGTAGCAGTAAAACCAGACGTGGAAAGACTAATCTGACTTGAATCATGCAATTCCCACGCACTAGATCCGGTATTGTAGAGCGAAACACGATTTCCCTTATAAGGCGTAAAATACAACGTAGTAGAAGTATAACTCGTACTAACAGGTGCTGCATTAGCTCCAGTCAGACGAAAATCTTGAACACTATTTAAAATTGTTGGAGTATCGATTGTAGTTGCATCCAAATCTAATCCACCAAGATTGTCTTCGGCAGCGCCAAGTTCTAATTCATTACCACTGGCCCATTGATCAAAAACAACCAATGTACCATCATCCTTCTGCTGGAATCCTGCTTTAGAACTTGCCATGTATTCCTTCCTCTACTACTTCACCATTTGGCCAGCAATACACCTTCTCTTTAGCCCACTTTGCAAATCTTTTTGATAACAATTCTCTTTCGTTATTTTTACGTGGCTCCCATGTTACATCAAGCCAAACGAAATCAAATGAAGCACCTTCTGGAGGTTCCCATTTCCAAGCGTCACCTTCATAGAGAATCACATTTTTAGGTACCCCAATCAGTTCTATTACATTTTTATTTATTTCTAGAACTGATTCCTGTTTTATATTTTTATTTTTCCTTGCTATTTCAAACATCAATCCAATCCCAAGACCGACATACAACACACTGCCGAAAAATTCCTTCTCTATTGGCCCATGAGTTTGAATCTCAACTGGATCATCAGACATCCACCGTTTCCCATCTATAAACAGTTCTCTACTATCTTCGTGAATTATATATTCAGCATTGCCCAATTTCATGCAACACCACCATTCATAGACGACAACAAAAACCAAAATGTTATTTCTCCACCAACCACCCTATCCAAATCTTCACCGCCTGCTGCTGGGTCCATGAAAAAATCTGCTTTTAAGTCGTGAGTATTATCAAAATCAGGTTCCCATGGTATAATGCCCAAACCATCTTCAACACTTAATCCAACGTATCCACCCCTGCCAGTACCAATAAGCGGTTCACCATCGACCCACCTATTTTTATTGTCTTGATCACCAAGATAAAAATTCAATATAGACGTTCCAGAACCCCAGCTAACTTCGAATGGAATTGTCACTTTCCAATGCAAAGCATGAATCCACGCTTTGATTGGTAGCGTACATAAAGTTACAACGTTTGATGTTGCAGGAGCATTTATATCTCTAAAATCAACAACAAACTTAAACCATTGTGGGAACGCATTTATATGAAAAATACTAGTTTCTGGGATTTTTTCTAATTGTTTCCTTATAACTAAAGTCATGATACTGCTCCTTCATTCATACTAGAAAGAAGAAACCAAAATGTCATTTCTCCAGCATCTAAGTCGTCGAGATCACCAGTTAACTGGAAATCTGTTCCGAATCCAGCTATTAAATCATGATCATTGTCAAAATCTGGTTCCCACGAGATAAGGCCAATAGCATCTTCTATATCAGTAGGAATTTCTTTATCAACCTCTTCTAGTAGAATTTCTGTAAAAGTTAGCCATCTATCAGCATCATCTTCATCGCCCAATCTTACTTGCACGGCTTGTCCAACACCCCAACTGTCATCATGGCTAAAGCTCTCAGTCACTTTCCAGTGAACAGCATGAATCCAAGATTTAATTGGTAATGTTGCTAATGTAATATCTGTAGAGATACCAGACAGCTCTGTATAATCGACCACAAATTTAAACCATTGTGGAACAGCCGAAATGTAATCAATATTAGTTTCGGGAAGTTTTGCTAATTGTTTTCTTGCTACTTCTGGCATTACGATAAATCCATACTAGACAATAAAAACCAAACTTTTAAGACACCGGCTGTAAGATCATTTAAATCGGTACTCCCATAACTATTCATAATAAATTCAACTTCTAAATCGTGTATATTATCAAAATCTGGTTCCCATGGTATAAAACCTATAGCATCTTCAATAATGTTAGATCCTTCACTACCCTCGTCATTAAATAAAATTTCCGCATCATCAAGCCATCGACCTGCATTGTCTTCATCGCCTATGCTAATCACCATTTGCTCGTTGCCGTCTTCTTGATAAGCATGACTTGATCCAAATGCAGTCGTAATTTTCCAATGAACAGCATGAATCCAAGATTTTGCTGGTAACGTAGCAAGCGTTATTGTATTTGTGGTAGCCGCAGTTTGAACATCTGTATAATCAACAACAAATTCATACCACTGTTCCATGGCTGAAATGTAGTTAATATTTTCTTCTGGCGATTTGTTTAATTGTTTACGTTGTATTTCTGGCATATTATATCTACTAATTATCAATATCACAGAAGAATCATACCAAATGGTTAAATCTACTCTGGTATAATCTCTGCAGCAACGAACTTCTCAATCAACAACGTACTTCCGAAAGCATTACGCATGAAGAAACCCGCCGCTGCTAGATTAGTTGGGCGATCTTCGTCATTATCAACGATAGGATCTCCGAAAGGCTCATCATCTCTATAAATCTGGATGTTATTTGATGTTTCGCCAATGGTTACACGAGCCTCAAGATCATGGCCATCTACACTAGTTGTTCGGCTGTCGAGACTGGCTGCTGTTCCAGAAACTAAGCGATCAACAAACACACCACCACCACTACCTATGACGAATCGGTATCCGGTAGCGGTGCCTTCCTCCAATACTGTTACCTCGCCGGGAGTATGCGTGGTAGTCAAAAACATACCTCCGTAGCTGGAACCTGTGGTAGATCTCCAATTCACAAGTTTCACGCTCACGATTGGCTTTCCAGTCAGATTTAATATCGACTGCTTAATAACGAAACTACTATTCGTATTGTCCTCGGTTTGGGTATAGTCACCATCCACCACGTCATGACCACTCACATCAGACAACTTTTCGCTATCTGGGTGTATGTAGTCCTCTGTATTCTCGACAACAGTATAATCAAGAGTTGCGATTAATGGCTCGCTGGCCTCGCCAGAGCTATAAATTTGTCCTCTATGTAGCATCTTATGTCTCGTAGACTAAGCTGATTCTATCAGAGGTTTCTAAATCAAAACCAGCAACAGTTGGGTTAAAATAAAGTTCATCTGTTGCAACAATGGCCGATATTGCTCTGGCTGTTGAACCAGCATCGCCAGTGAAATAAAAATCTTTAGTCTTTACGCCATCACCAAGAATGTAAGCAACACCATTTACAAACACTTCTACCATCCCAAGCGGTGTTCCAGTTATTGATAATGTTGTGTCAAAATCGTCAGAACCAGAAGACGCAGCGGGCGTTAATTCGTGATCATCGGAAGTCATTATAGCAGTATCAACAGAAGCACCTAGTGCTTGGTCGATACCATATAAGTGGGCAGCTAAATCATCAGCATCAGCAGCTTCAGATGGTGTATCTGCAGGAGTATAGTTAGATGGGGTAAAGTCGATATCAAGATGGTCACCATCTAGTGATGTAACATCAACACCTACACCATCAGCTCCAACAGTAACAGGAGCAGTATCTCCTCCAGTAGTTGAATCTGGTTCCACAACAAGACTGCCACCGTCAGTTGTTATACCATTACCAAGATCAAGTGTGAGTTCTCCAGTATCAAAATTTAATCCGGAATTCGCCTTAACATCTACTTCCACGCCAGATGCTGTTAGCTCTAATCCATTACCAACATTTACTCTTAACTCACCAGAATCAAAAACAAGACCACCAGTGCCAGAACCAGCAGCCTCAATATCAACTTCTATAGTAGTACCAGAGCCACCAACAATACCATCACCAAATGACGAAGACGCTATTTGGTCTTCTGTGATTGTTGCGTCTGCAATTTGTTTACCTTTAATTTGTGGCATAAGTATCTCCTATTCTATATTTGTTATGTATATATTTCATATACCACTAAAATTGTGTCACTTTCTTCCATATCAACAGCAGTGCCAGAGCCAGCTAACCATCTAATCTGCGTTAAGTTGCCAACAAGCTCATAATCAGCGCCAGATCCTTGTGCTTGTAATTGTCCATTCAGATAGAATGCTACACCATCAGCATCTTTTGGCGGAATAGACAATGTATCAGTCAATATTGTATCAGTGCCACTAATATTTTCAGCAGTTAAAGCTTCCTGTGTGATATCATCAGCCATAAATTCTGACCCACCTCCACCGCCATTATCGCCATCGCCACCTCCATCTAGATTGGAAGCTTCGATTTCTTCTTGAGCTATTTTACGAATTATTGCATTTAGCCCATTCGCTCTAATATTATAATTTTTATTGGTAGCCATTAGTTAACCGTGATATTAGTTACAGCATTGACAATTCTATAAAGTCTAAACTTAATAACATTGTCTCCACTAATACATTTGTCTTTACTTTGCTCACGGTTTGCAAATTGTGGGTCTCTACCACTACCAAGTATTGGACATTGCAAATAGATTCTTCCACCAGTTTCATCAACTGTGAAAGATATTGATTTTTTATCTAAAGGGGCTTTACGATAAGCTTCTTCTACTTCAGAAGCATCAAACTGAGAACGCTGTTGTGTATAAGCAGGGCCCTGTGTTCCTGGCGGTGGAACTTGATTAGTTCCATCGAATTTTGTATTGTCACCTGGGTCCCAATATCCATCAAACGCTCCTTCAATCCATGTTGGAGACGGATCGGACGCAAATGGTCTAATGCTACAAAAATATTCTGCTATTCCAAAATTATTAGCATTAGGTGGGATTTTAACACAGTAAGCCCCAAGTGGGCCAGTTTTTTTAATTTTAGTATCCCGTAAAATATCTGGAACTGGAAAATTTTGTGTGTTCTCAGTACCATCTGATTGTCTGATTTTAACTTTTACACCATATGGTGCAATACCAACAGAATTTGGTCCAGCTAACCATCCACCAACAAAACTTCCAAGGTGTGGATAGTCATAATCTCTAATTGAGCCAGAATCCCAAACCAGCAAATAATCACCAACAGGTAAATCCTGTGTGACATTAGGGTCAGTTATTTCACCCTTTACGTCTACTTCTAAACCAGAAGAATTTTTCCCATCCATTCTAACAACAACTGGAGTTTCAGGAAATTGTTTTCCTTCTCCACCAAGCACATATGCCTGCGAAACTAATTGAATTTGTGGATTAGATTCAGGAGGATAATTATCATCGCCAAAAATTGCTCCAGCAAGCGGAAAAGACGATGTTGATTCTTCAGATGTTGAGCAATTTCCTCTTGATAAGGTAATACAATATTCTAAAGGAAGCTCCCATTCACATTCAGCTAGTTGTTGTGCTAGTGAGCATATAACTTGCCTAGCTTCTTGATCTTTAGTTGTAATAAACTCTTTAGCTTCTTGATCCCATTGTTCTATAGCTTCAAATAATTTATCACGATAATATTGTGATATTTCAAGTAAATAATCACTTAACCATCTAATTCCGGCTTGAGCTTCTCCTTCATTGGCACCTCCATCAGGACATACCATAATAACAACATCATTTTCAAAATCACTTTTTATAAAGCAGTTAGCACCTTCTGCAGTTGATGCTGGAATGCCAATTTGCCCATCAGCTTCAATTGGGTCAAGAGATGGTTTGTTAATTTTAAAGAAAAATTCTTCTTCGAAAGTAACACTTCTACTTATAGCAGAAGCTATAACCTGATCTGCCGGAGTGCCGGATATTGGAGCTTTAATTTTAGCTTTTACAACATAAAGTTTTCCAAGGTCAGGGTCTGGCTCTAACGCAACTACAGCAGTATCTGATATATCATCTGTTTCTATAACTTTAATACCACTAAATTTAGCAGAAAATAAAGCATCATCTCCATTATCCCCAGGTTCGCCCTGTGGACCATCTCCAGTGCCGTCTTTTCCTGATTTTCCTTTATCGCCCTTATTACCTTTTGGGCCTTTACAGCCAGGAATTTCAACACATAAAGCATTAAGAAATTTATCTTTAATTTTAAATTGAAGTCCAGATGGTTTGACTTCATCAGAAGGCTTACAATTTTGATCTTTATCTAAATCACCTTCTTTGTTTTCCGAAACGCAACTAATATCCAACGAATCAGAAACAACTTCAATATCCCCAGTTAATACTCCAGATGGGTTTAATTCAATTGGGTCATATAATTCAAATATATCACCAACTTTTACGCTTGTTAAATCACCATCAACAAATATTTTGCCTTCTGTGTTGCCAAATACTAAAAATTGTCTTCCTTTTAGTGTGCCGGTTTTTAGTCTTAAAACAAGACCAGCCATTTTATTTTCAACATATAAATTATACTGACCATCAGAGTCTTCATTATATGGTTTCTCACCATAAACAGTTGTGCCAGATTCTGTTTTGGTTTTTCTAAAAATTTTATCTTGAAACAATGGTTTAACATTTAGCGGAACAGCCGATAAAAATGGTTTAACTATTAAACCGAATCCACCACCACGGTCCGCAACACTATCTATAACTTCTTTGATGGATTTATCTAACAAACCAGCTTCATTGTCAGATGCTACTGGTATTGAGGATTTTTTGCCATTGTTGCGCCAACTATTAGTATTAGCGGTGTAAATCCACTCAACACCATAATAATCTATAAATATCTGCCCATCAAATGGACGGTTCGGAAGATTTGAAAGGTTTGGGTTTTCATCGACAAATGCCATTTTAGCCTAGTG
>Ga0081527_100800_pt1 | contig 10741 bp, 5 predicted proteins | sample HotLakmasection5_FD_70992 | JGI IMG/M metagenome (GOLD analysis project Ga0081527, IMG submission 70992) | Hypersaline microbial mat communities from Hot Lake, Washington, USA - Section #5 (SPADES assembly) (version 2) | ecosystem: Environmental > Aquatic > Non-marine Saline and Alkaline >... | reverse complement strand
TGTGTGGTTCGGCTCGGCTGGGTGTCAGGGCGATGGGTTCGATCTCCTGTACTTTGGCGGCGCGGCGCAGCGCCAGATAGGCGCTCTGCAGGTGTTCGGCGATCTCGTTGACGTCGGGCAAGATAGCCGAGTCGGCGATGAGCATCATGGTGATGCGCTGGTTGTAGCTCATGACCACGCAGGCCAGCCCCATCGATGGGTTGAGCGGGAAGAAACCGTAAGAGTGCAGCATCTGATGGCCGAGTACGTACACCGGAATCTGCGGCCCGGCGACGTTGGTGCACCAGGTATGCGCCAGCAGCGAGAAAGCCAGCGGCGCGGTGCGCCATACCAGCGGCTGCGTGATGGCTGGGGCCAGCGCCGGTACGGTCAGCATCACGTCCAGGCTGTTGGACAGTGACGACTCCTTGAGCATGGTTGTGTACTGCTGCACCGCTTCCAGGCGATCCAGCGGGCTGGTTTTGCCGAAGGGAACATCCACCGGCAGCACCGAAATGCGATTGCCGTGATCGTTACGTTCTTTTTCGAGGCGCATGTTGACCGGCACCAGCACCCGTACGAAATTCTGGCTGGCGTTGGTGGGATAGTCGCGCGTGTAACGCTCGATGGCCGCGCCCAGTACGGACAGCATGACGTCGTTGACCGAGGCGCCCCGGCCCGATTTGATGGCGCGCACTTCGGCCAGCGAAAACTCCACCCAGGCCACCTGCTGCCGCCCGGAGTTGGATCCGTTGATCGCCAGTTTTTTGATAGGGGTGATATTGTCGTTGATGATGTTGGCCATGCCGATCAGCGCCTTGCGCCGTTTTTCTTTGTCGCCCAGCACGTTCCCCATAAACGACAGGTCGCCGCCCAGCTTGCGCAGCATGTTGAACTTGTGCGGGATGTCGCGGATGGCGGTTTCCAGGATGAGGTCGGCCCGTGACGGCAGGTTGGGCGGGTCGTAGATGGGCTTGCGCGGGGCTGGTTCTGTCTCCGGGGTGAGGTCGAACAGCATGGTGAACAGGTCCACCGCCGCCAGCCCATCGACCATGCAGTGATGAATCTTGAAGATGATGGCGGTGCGATCGCCGGTCAGCCCTTCCACCAGATAGACTTCCCACAGCGGCTTGCGCCGGTCCAGCATGCTGGAGATGAGATGCCCGGCCAGTTCGCGGAGTTGTTCGTCGTCGGCGGGGGCTTCCAGGCGCAGGCGGAAGATGTGATTCTCGATGAAGAAGTCGGGGTCGTGGAGCCACACCGGCGGCCCCAGATTCAGCGGCGGCTGGATCACACGCTGCCGGTAAAGCGGCGTGCGATGCAGGCGGCTGTCCACCAGTTTTACAAAACTCTCGAAGGGTATGTCGCCCTCAAAAACAGAGATCGCGCCGATGTTCATCGGTGCTTCCGGCGTTTCCAGATACAGGAAGGCGGTATCGACCGGCCCCAGCATTTTCATCGGCCTGTTCAGTTTCACGGGAATACCCTTACTACTCGCTTATCTAACATTAACGGCATCGTCCAGGCCTGCGCCAGGCAGGCGCTGTTTACGGCAGATGTTGTACTAACTGCTTCCACTGAGCGCCTTGAGTGCGGCGATCTCTCCGCATTTTATCATCTTTTTCTGGACTTCTGGCCGGAAGGAAAACTCCGGAGCGAGAAAGAAGTCGATGTCTTCGGGGTCTGGATGAATCCAGATGATCTCTTTGCCGGGGTAGCGTTCTTCGTAAATCTGGCGCCAGCGGGCGATGCGCTCGTAGAGCACAATCGACAGGCTTTGCTTGAGGACATTGACCCAGCCCATCTCGCTGACGCTGCCGTGTCCGTTGAGCTGGAGCGGCTGGTAGGTGTGGGAGATAATCACCTTGTCGCTCACGCTCACGCCGATGTCCGCCGACAGCGTGCGCTTGACCTCGCCATCGATGTAATGCTTGCCTTTGATCTTCACCGGCTCGAACATCCCCGGCACAGAGGCTGACGCGCGCACCGCCCGGTGAATGGGTACGTCGGTCATGAAGGTGTCATCGTCTTTTTCGAACTCGTACAGGCCGTTGAAAATGGCCCGGTGGCCGTTATCGAGACAGGTGGCCACCACATACAGGTCGATCTCGGTGTTGTTGAAATCGCGTGAGGGCAGCAGGGTGCGAAACAGGTTTTCCAGCGCACTGGAATCGAGAAAGCCGGATACCTTCGTCTGGCTGTGGACCAGCATATCCAGGGCTTCGGCGACGACATCGTGGTTGTTGAGGCGGGGCAGCCCAGTCAGGAAGCGCAGCCCGGCCAGCCCGGTATGCAGCGACTGCCAGCCGATGCCCCGGTATTTGGGGCGAAAGAGCATCGTCGAGGACAGGGTTTTTACCCAGCGGTCGAACTTGGGCAGGTAGACCTGCTTCTGGTACAGCGCCATGATGAGATTATCGACCGTCGCCCCGGACGCGATAAAGCCGCCCACCACCGCGCCGGCGCTGCTGCCGACAATGGCGCTGATGTCCTCCGGCTGGAGTACCTTCAGCACGCCCAGATGAAAGTAAAACGCTTTGGTGGCGCCGCCGCTTAAAACCAGGGCACTGCCGGACTTTTTCTGCAACTCTGGAAATTCATACATAAAAGTGGAAGGCCTTTTTATCAAAATCTATCCGACTATAACTGGCGGACATTATATCGCACTGCTTCTGTTTTTCCCCCATTTCTGCTGGCGCGGAACGCGCTCCCTGGCATGCATGGAACCAGAACCTATTCCCGGGTATGATGGAATCAGTCAGGCCGAGTTTGCTGTGCCGTCGCGCTGGAGCAGTTCGAGGGGGACGCCGTGAAAATCCTGCGACGTGTTCTGGTTATCATGTTTGCCGGGTGGATGGTGCTGTACCGCGCCCGGCGCTGGATTTACGCCTTTGTACTTAACCTGCGCCGACCCCGGAACGGCGTCCGTGTGCAGCGTGATCTGCCGGTGCTGACTTACGATGGGCTGAAGCTGGCCACCGACCACTATCGACCGGCGCGACCCGGAACATACCCAACCATTCTGATTCGTTCGCCGTATGGGCGCAACCAGCAGGCCAGCGTCTTTGGCAGCCTGCTGGCTTTTGTGGCGCGACGCTTCGCGGAGCGTGGCTATCATGTCATCGTACAGGACGTGCGCGGTCGCTTTGACTCCGAGGGGATTTTCTACCCGTACTTCAACGAGCAGCAGGACGGGCTGGCGACGCTCGAATGGCTGGCGGAGCAGCCCTGGTTCGACGGCCAGGTGGCGCTGTGGGGCGGCAGCTACCTGGGCATTGTGCAGTGGTGCATCGCCGCTGAGTCGCCGCTGGTGAAGGCGATGGTCCCCAGCATTACCGCCTCCGACCTGCGCTCGATCCTGTATCCCGACGGCTCGGTTGACCTGGGACTGATGCTGCGCTGGCCGACGATCTTTCGACTGCTGGACCAGTATCGCAACCTGCCCCGGCTGACGTCGCTGCTGATGCTGCGCCAGACCGAGCATATGGCCTCGACCGGTTTTGTCCATCTGCCGCTGATTGAAGATGATGTTGTGGTGCTGGGCCAGCGTGTGGAGTATTTCCGCGAATGGCTGAATACGCACCACCTCGAGGAGTTATGGCAGTCCGCCGCCATGCAGATGCGTGTGCAGGATGTCGAGGCACCGGTGCATCTCATCGGCGGCTGGTACGATTTCTTCCTGCGCGCCCAGCTCAAGGATTACACCACGCTCAGAGCCGCCGGGCGCATGCCTTACCTGACCATCGGCCCCTGGCATCACTTCGAGACGATTCTGAGTCTGGTCGATGTGCGCGAAGGGCTGGACTGGTTCGACGCGCACCTTAAAGGGCAGACTCACCGGCTGCGCCCCGACCCGGTGCGGATTTACATCATGGGCGCGGGCGAATGGCGCGATTATCCGGCCTGGCCGCCGCCATGCACACCCGCCGCGTACTATCTGCAGGCGGCGGGGCAGCTCGCAGATGATGAACCGGCCAGCTATTCCCGGCCCGACACTTACTGCTATGATCCCGCCGACCCGACGCCGATCTGTGGCGGCGCGTTCTTCAGCCTGTCTGCCGGTCCGTGTAATAATCGCTCGCTGGAAGCGCGCTCCGATGTGCTGACGTACACCACGCCGCCGCTGGCTGCGCCGCTGGAGGTGATCGGTTATGTGCGCGCCCGGCTGTATGTGCGCTCGTCGCTGGAACACACCGATTTTTTCGCGCGTCTGTGTGATGTTGGCCCGGCGGGACATTCCACCAACCTGTGCGATGGCCTGATCCGCGTGGAGCCGGGCAAAGGTACACGCCAGCCGGATGGCACGCTGTGCGTGGATATCGACATGTGGGCGACGGCTCATCGTTTCCAGGTGGGTCATCGTATCCGGCTGCAGGTGTCCAGCGGCGCGCACCCGCGCTGGAATCGCAATTACGGCACGGGCGAACCAATCGGCGAGTGTGCAACGCTGCGCGCCGCCGAGCAGATGATCTACCACGATATGCAGCATCCGTCGGCATTGGTGCTGCCGGTAGTGGAGCCGGTCCGTTAACCGTTTTCAAACTAATCCAATGACGTAAATTCTGCGCGTCTTTATCCTTAAATTGTGACATTCAAGCTATACTGGTGAATATTATGTTATTCTCCAGTGTTTATCTGAGGCCGTGATGGACGCCAATGCTCACGATAATATCCTGTCCAGCATCGATTTCGCCACCGAGGTGAAGGCGGACCGGCTAAACGTCCTGTGGAAGGTCACAGGCGCGGCCTGTCTGCTGATCCTGTTGTTCAGTGTTACTTTCATCCAGATGATGGAATTCAGCGCGCTGGCCTGGGTGGTCGCGCCAGGGGTGCTGCTGGGGGCCTGCCTGCTGACGTACCAGCTACTGCGCCACAATCATTTTGATCCTGCCGCGCTGACCTATACGCTGGGCGGCCTGCTGGCGATTGTCTTCACGCTGCTGGATGGCAACACGATGACCACGCAGATCACGCCTTATTTTCTGGTGGTGGTGATCTTCATTGGCGGCCTGCTGCTGTCACCGACACTGACATTCATGCTGGCGGTCATCTCGGCATTGGTTACGCTCGTGCTGCCGGTGCTGGCGGCAGGTACGTGGTCCGCGTTGGGTATGCACCAGTTCTTTGCTGTCGGGCTGATTTTCGTTGGGGCGGGGCTGGCGGCACAGGTCACTGGCGAACTGTACGCTGTGACCCAATGGGCGCTGCAGAACTACGAGCGCGAGCGCCGCACCAATTACGACCTGTTCGAGAGCCGGCAGCAACTACAGAAGAGCCTGCGCCGCAGCGAGTCGCTGGCGGAAAAGCTCAAAACGGCCAATACCGAACTGGACGTGGCGCGCCAATCTGCGGAGAAGGCCAAAGAATTCCGGGGGCAGTTCCTGGCGAACATGAGCCACGAACTGCGCACGCCGTTAAACGCCATCATCGGCTTCAGTGAGACGATGCTTAAATATCCGATGATGTACGACGACGAACCGCTGCCCGAAGCCTACCAGGGCGACCTGAATCAGATTTATAACAGCGGGCGCCAGCTACTGCTGCTTATCAACGACATTCTGGACCTGGCCCGTGTGGACGCGGGTAAGCTGGAGATTTACATGCAGCAGGTGGAGCTGTCGTCGATTGTCAACTCGGTGATGTCCACCGCGACAGGTTTGCTGGGTGGCAAACCGGTTCAGCTAAAGACCGATATGCCCAGCCATACGCCCAATGTGTGGGCCGACGAATCCCGTGTGCGGCAGGTGCTGCTCAACCTGTACAGCAACGCCTGCAAATTCACCGATTCCGGCAGCATCACGCTCAAAATCGAGGAGACCGGCGACGGCGTACAGATCAGCCTGCGCGACACTGGCATCGGCATCGAGTCGGAGCAGCTCGACCTGATCTTCGAGGAATTTCGCCAGGGCAGTTCCGCCGGGCGCGACCACCGCGCTGGCTCTGGCCTGGGGCTGGCCATCTCCAGCCAGCTTCTGTCGCTGATGGGCGGGCGCATCTGGGCCGAGAGCACCCCCGGCGAGGGCAGCACCTTCTATGTGCTGCTCTGGACTTTGGCAGTTTAAGCAGCCCATGAAGGGGATTCGTGGGCTGCTTTGGTTATAAAAATGGTTCGGAGAGGCAAAAATAGGCTCAGGAGCGCATAGAAGCGTAGATACTGTTCTTCAAGCCGGTGAGATAGTCTAATTTTCGCCCCCAATCGTAGGGTGTTAAGGACAAGATGGGGCGAAAATTGTGGTCTCCCCATAGCGCCGCCCGCAAAGACCGCAACAAGGTGGCAAATGACCAGCGTGCTGACCCACGCCACCAGCGGGTCGGCACATCGGGAGCGCGAGCCAAGCCAAAGGTACGGTAGCCCGCTAACAGGAGAAGCGAATAGACCCAAGCACTCCACTGAACAGACAAGATCGCGGCAGTCGGATTGAAACACTGCTTGTGTCCCAGGCCAAAAATCGTCTTCAGTTCGCGGTGAGCGACTTCAACTTCCCACCGTTGCCAAGCCCAGAACAACAAAGTTTCTAACGGCAAGGGGAGAACCCAGTTGCCCTGTGCATCCTGCACGGCATTGACGACAAAGGGGAGCGGTTGACGACGGTAAAGGCGTCCATGTTTGTTCTTGCGTTTTTTGCCGCGCACGACCATCAGCATCAGTGGACACTCTGCCGCCCCTTTGCGCAGAAAGGGGCCACTGACATGCACCTGTAGATGGCGGGTCTTACCGCGCACATCCATGTCTATATCACGCCAACGGGTCTTGTTGTCCTGCCAGATCGCTTGCGGTTTGGGAGCCAACTCACCGTATTTGCGGTTACCATGCATCGTTTCATCAGGCAGACGGTAAAGCACGCGGTTCTTCGCACTGCGGGCCAACATCGTTACCCCCTCAGGCAACTGCTGCCACAGCTTCAAATTATCGTAATGTCCATCCCCAATGAACAAGAGCGCTTGCTCATCACGCCCGTGCGCGATACATTGGTCGCGCAACCAGGTCAGAAACGCCACACTCGCCTCCCACTCTTTGAGCGGCGCAACGGTCTGTGGCTCAGATTTCTCGGTAAAAGCCGGAACCCAACGTAACGGGACTGCGCGACTAAAACCGTTTTCGTCCGGGATCAGCCAACTACCATTGAACCAGCGCTGGGCGGCATGGATACCCATCATAAACGGTGGTGTTCGTAGATTGCGTAGCCAACCTGCACCTTCCATCTTCCGACTGCTGCGCGGGGTCTGGGTGGCATCGCCTGCAACCACATAGACGGCATCAGGATCAACATAATTCAGGCTCTCTGTAAACAGACTTCCACTTGCTGTATCGTAGTCAAAGCGCGCTTCACTGAATATCCGATACCAGGCGCTCCAGTCCTGCTCGGTCAAGCCCAGGCTCATGAGTAACTGCGTGATGGTGTGACGCCCAAAGGTGAACAACTCCGCTAACACCAACATCTCTATCCGCTCAAATACACGTTGTTGTGACGTAATATGGCGTTGGTCGGCTATGAGATCGAACAAGTGCTTGAGGAGTTCTGCATTTTGAGGGATAGTTGACATATGAACGCCTTCTCGTTTCGCTGTTTCTTGATAACTCAGCTTTTAACGAAAAGGCGTTTCTCTTGCAAAAACTGCCAAAGTCCAGGGGGGAAGGCTGACAGGCTTCCCCCGGTTTGCTGATCGTTTATGCCAACTACACCGTGCTACAGTTCGTAGCCCTCGCCGGTGACTTCAAAGCGCCGGCCCTGCCCAGAAGCAAAGCCCGGCTGGCCACCACCAACAAACACATCAAACGCGCCCGGCTCAATCACACGCCGTCCGGCGGCGTCAATCATGGCGTACTGCTGCGGCGTAATGGTAAACGTCACCGTGACGGACTGGCCTGGTTCCAGCGCCAGCCGGGCGAATCCGGCCAGTGACCGCTGCGGAACGCGCGTCGAAGCGACGACATCCGCGAGATAAAGCTGAACCACTTCATCACCGGCCCGGTCGCCGGTATTGGTCACATCGACGCGCACCTCGACCGGTTCGCCGGCCTCGATGTGCGAGGCTGACAGGCGCAGGTTATCATAGGCGAAGGTGGTGTAGCTGAGACCATGCCCGAACGGGTACAACGGCTCGCCTCGGAAGTAACGATAGGTGCGCTTTTCCATGCTGTAGTCGGAGAAATCTGGCAGATCGTCTGTAGAACGGTAGAACGTCACCGGCAGACGCCCACCAGGGTTGTAATCGCCAAAGAGCACATCGGCGACCGCCGTACCACCCGCCTGACCGGGATACCACGCTTCCAGAACGGCGGGCAGGTTGGCATCGGCCCAGTTGACGGCGATGGCGCTGCCATTGACCAGCACCAGCACCACCGGCCTGCCGGTTGCGTGCAGTTGGCGCAGCAGATTTTCCTGCACGGGCAGCAGTTCAATCTTCGTCCGGTCGCCCTGGCTTGCCTCGCCATCGGGGACGCTCTCGTGCTGGCCTTCCTCACCTTCGAGTAGCTGCGACAACCCACCAACGAATACAACGACATCCGCCTGCTCGGCGATAGCGATCGCTTCGGCATAACCCGACGTATCGTGGCCCATGATGCCGCAGCCCCGGGCGTAGAGTACCTGCGTCTGCGGCTCCACTTTGTCCTTGATGCCTTGCAGCAGCGTAACTGGCCGTGACGGTGTGCCGTGATAATTGCCCAGCAGCACGTTCACATTGTCGGCATTGGGGCCGATGACGGCAATCGTGCCGATGTTCTTATCCAGCGGCAGGAAGCCGTCGGCGTTTTTCAGCAGCACCATCGATTCGCGGGCGGTGCGCAGGGCCAGCGCCTGATGCTCGGCACAGTCATTGACTTCAATCGGAATCTGCGCGTAGGCTACCGTCTCCGGCGGATCGAACATGCCCAGCCGCATCCGGGTCATCATCAGCCGCCTGACGGAGCGATCAATCGTCTCCTCGTCGATCAGCTCCTGCTCGAGTGCTTTGACGAGCGCGGCGTAGGTTACGCCGCAGTTGAGATCACAGCCAGCTTTGACCGCCAGCGCGGCAGCCTCTTCCGGTGTCGCCGTTACCCGATGATGCTCGTAGATGTCGATAATGGCCCAACAGTCCGAGACGACATGCCCGCTGAAGTTCCAGCGCTGCCGCAGAATGTCTTCCAGCAGCGTGATACTGGCGCAGCACGGCTCGCCATTGGTGCGATTGTACGCGCCCATGACCGACTCCACCTGCGCTTCACGGACCGCAGCTTCGAACGCCGGCAGATACGTCTCCCACAGGTCTTTCTGGTTTACCTCGGCGTTAAAGTGATGGCGGTCGGCTTCCGGCCCGCTGTGGACGGCGTAGTGCTTGGCGCAGGCAGCCGTTTTGAGGTAGCGCGGGTCATCGCCCTGCAACCCTCGGATGAAGTTCACCGCCAACCGGGCGGTCAGATACGTGTCTTCGCCGTAGGTCTCCTGACCACGGCCCCAGCGCGGATCACGGAAGATATTGATATTGGGGGACCACAGCGTCAAACCGTAATAGTGTTCGCCGACTCTGCCGCTGCGCACCGCGTCATGATGTTTGGCGCGCGCTTCTGTTGAGATGACGGTAGCGACCTCGTGAATCAGGTCGGTATTCCAGGTCGAGGCCATGCCAATCGCCTGTGGGAAGACTGTCGCGATGCCAGCCCGCGCCACGCCGTGCAGTCCCTCGTTCCACCAGTTGTAGCGAGGCACGTTCAGACGCTCAACAGCCGAAGCCTCATGAAGCATCTGCTGAACCTTCTCGTCTCGCGTCATGCGCGCCACGAGATCGTCGGCCCGCTCGGCGAAGGGACGCGACGTATCAAGATACAGGGGAGTGTTGTTTTGATCCATAATCTGTCTTTCAGTGTGATGGTGCTAACAAACGACAATCGTCTTCAGTGAATTGGCCGCCATCGGCGCCGGTCAGGGATACACTATCCCCGGCAAGCGTTCTGAGCGGACCGGCCAGCCCGCTTCCAGCCGGGCCGCTGTCTCCTTCCAGGAGCGCACGCCGGAAGTCGAGTCGGCGGTTTCGACGGCACAGGCACCGACAGCGCAGGCCCAGCGCACACAGTCCGCCGGGTTCAGGCCGTTGACCAGCGCCGCCAGAAAGCCAGCGTAGGCTGCATCGCCAGCGCCGGTCGTCCCGGCGACATGCACAGTGAAGGCCGGATGCCATACTTCAATATCAGACCAGGCCCGCGTATCCAGTGATAAGCGCGACAGACGCGACAGGCGTTCCCCCGTCGCGGTTCTGATATATACACCCAGCTCGCCCAACTTGAAACCCGCAATCACCGCCCCAAGTTCCAGGAGATCGCCGGCCAGGGCACGGAGGTAGTCGCCATTGAGGTGTGCTGCCCACGCACCGCCCCAGGCTTCGAAATCTGCGCGGCGGAGCATGAAGAGCGCCTCCTCGATGCTGGGCAGGAAGATATCGACATGGGGCAGAGTCTGGCGCAGGATGGCCTGCCAGTCGGCGCGGCCACTGGGACCGTCCGGGTCCGGCACGGCCATATCCATCGAAGTGACGACGCCTTCCGCTTTGACCTGCGCGAACACCTGGCTCAGTTCGGCGCCGTTGTCGGCGATGAGGCGTGGCAGGAGCGGCGGATAGCCGAGGTGAAACACCTTTGCTGGTCTGACGAGCGTGTACTCGACATCTTCGGCACCAAAAGTCGCGTTGGTGCCGGTGTGGTGCAGAAAGGTTCGATCGGTATTGCTGGGCGACAGCACAACCGAATACGAACTGGCCAGACCGGGCTGCACGCGAATAAACT
>Ga0081527_100799_pt1 | contig 10748 bp, 6 predicted proteins | sample HotLakmasection5_FD_70992 | JGI IMG/M metagenome (GOLD analysis project Ga0081527, IMG submission 70992) | Hypersaline microbial mat communities from Hot Lake, Washington, USA - Section #5 (SPADES assembly) (version 2) | ecosystem: Environmental > Aquatic > Non-marine Saline and Alkaline >... | reverse complement strand
TGATGGAAATTTTGTCTATCAGTCCAGCCAGTTCAGGGACTATGTTTCTTTTATGTATCAAATTGGCATGACCGTTGGAATTTATCCTTGTAAGGACTTGCGGGTAGTTTTCCTTTATAAATTTTGCTGTTTTCTTAACTATATCAATCTTGATAAGAGGCTCTCCATAACCGCAGAATACTATTTCCCTGCATTTGTCAGAAAAAGTTATTTTTAATTCTTTAATAATATCTTCAGCCGTGAATTTTTCATCCTCCAGTACAAGATTGACCCCGCCAACAGTCTCTCCTGTGCTTTTTATACAGAATTCACATTTGTTCGTGCATAGGTTGGTGACGTTTATATACATTACATCGCCCAGATAATAGGTAAATTTGTTTTCTGTCTGCTGTGTCATTTTTCTTCAAGGTTAATTTCTTCTCTTATTGTTACATGCTGAAAAAATATTTTTGTATAATTTCTATTATAGTGAAATGAATTTATTTTTAGTGTTCTAAAAAAATAAACAATAAAACGATAAATAAGAAATTTTATTCAGAAATAAACAAAACGGATAAATTTTAAAAAACCTGTATAAAAAAGCGGTGGCAAAGCCAGGCAAGCCGGATTTTCCTAAAAAACGTTCTCTGTTTATGCAAAGTTTTGATTTCTTTTTAAGGGCACAATAGTTTAATTAATTATGTACGGTTAAAGACTTAATTCTGGTTATGGTAAACTTTTTTTATAGACTATAGGGTATATAAATGGCACAAAATACCAGGCAAATTGCAATATATGGTAAGGGCGGGATAGGTAAATCCACAATATCCAGTAATTTAACCGCTGCTTTAAGCTGCATGGGTAATAAACCTGCACAAATCGGCTGTGATCCCAAGGCTGATTCAGTAAATACCCTGATGGGAGGAAATTTTATTGAAACCATTTCAGAAATTACCCGTCAGTACGGCAGTTCGGAAGAAACTTTAAACAGGGCGATTTATAAGGGGTTTAATGATATTTTATGTATAGAATCCGGCGGGCCAGTTCCTGGACAGGGCTGTGCAGGCAGAGGGGTGCTCGTTGCGCTGGATTTGATCAGGAAATACAGTTTTTTTGAAAAAAATAATATTGATATAGCAATTTATGATGTATTAGGAGATATAGTTTGCGGAGGTTTCGCACAACCCATAAGGCATTCCTATGCTGAAGAAGTATATATAGTTACCAGCGGGGAATATATGTCCCTTTATGCGGCAAACAACATTGCTTCCAGTATAAAACTTTTTGCAGGGCAGGGATTAAACGTAAGGCTGGCTGGAATTATAGGCAATTTGAGAAATATTGGGAACGAAGAAAATATAATTAATAATTTTGCTGAAGAAATACAAGTCCCGGTTATCCAGCATGTCCCGAGGTCTGATTTTGTCCAGGCCGCAGAATTGCAGGGCAAGACAGTTATAGAAACTTTTCCTGACTCAGACCAGGCAAAAATTTATGCCCTGCTGGCGGAAAAAATTAAGAGAAACAGCGAATCATTTATCCCGAAACCGCTTTCAAAACAAAGGGTTATGCAGTTATTAAGTAAAAATCTGTTAATAAAATAACCGCTGCTTATGTTAAACTTATATCGATAACAATTACTGGCAGTAATGCATAAATATGATAAACAGGCGTAAAACCAAGCAAATTAATATAGGCGGCGTAAAAATCGGCGGTGACGCTCCTGTATCAGTACAGTCAATGTGCTGTACAGATACACGGGATATAAAAGCTACGGTTGAACAGATTAACAGACTTACGGATGCAGGCTGTGAGATTATTCGGGTGGCAGTTCCTGATAAACAGGCATCGGAAGCTATTTCTGAGATTAAAAAACAAATAAAAATACCGTTGATTGCAGACATTCATTTTGATTACAGGCTGGCTATAGAGTCTATCAATAACGGGGCTGACGGACTTCGGCTTAATCCTGGCAATATAGGCAAAATAGAATTTATACAAAAAGTTGTAAATGTGTCAAAGGAAAGGGAAACGCCGATCAGAATAGGTGTAAATGCAGGGTCTCTTGAAAAAACTCTATCCCATAAACCGAAAGACCTGCCGGATAGCCTTGTTGAAAGCGCCATGCGCAATGTAAAAATTCTTGAAGATATGGATTTTGATTTAATAAAGGTATCCCTGAAGGCAAGTGATGTAAATACAATGATAGCTGCGTACAGGAAGTTTTCAGAAGCTTCTGACTACCCGCTGCATCTCGGTGTAACAGAGGCTGGAACGCTGAAATCCGGTCTTATCCGTTCTTCAATTGGCATAGGAGGTTTGCTTCAAAAGGGGATAGGGGATACGATTCGGGTTTCACTTACAGATGATCCGGTTGAAGAGGTTTTTGCAGGATGGGAAATTTTAAAATCCCTGAATTTAAGACAGAGGGGTTTAACCCTTATAAGCTGTCCAACCTGCGGAAGATGCAGTATTGACCTTATAAACCTTGCAAAACAGGTTGAGGAGAAATTCCGGAATGTGGAAAAACCACTTACAATAGCGGTTATGGGGTGTCCCGTCAATGGACCGGGCGAGGCAAAATTTGCGGATATAGGCATTTCCGGCGCAAATGGTGAAGGTTATATATTTAAACAGGGAAAAATAATCGGCAAAACTCCTTTTGACAGGCTTATGGAACGGCTGGAAAATGAAATTTGCACATTAGTGTAATTTAATCCAAATTTAATTTATTTTTATTATAAATAAACACAAATTTTTCTAAATTTTAAATCCGCATGCTTCAGTGCAGGCTTAAAATTTTGCCATTTATAAGAATTGTAACAATAACACTTGAGTTTTGAATTTTGTCGAATAAAAATGACGAGCTTCGGGAATATATTTTTTAGGATGCAAGTAAAGTAAAAATTTTCTCAAACTTTAGTTGGAGAAATTTCTAACCAAGGAAGGATATAAAAATGTAATAAATAAATTTATTATAAATATTAGTCATATGATCGGGCAATTTTTGTTGTCCAGAAGCGCTTCAAAACTATTCAGGGATGTATCAAAAAAAGATAAGGAGAATCTTTATGAGTATCGTCGTCAACACGAATGTAAGCTCTATTCTTGTTCAGAGGAGTTTACAGAATTCTACTGGAAACATTCAAGGCTCTTTAGAAAAGCTTTCAACCGGTTACAGAATTAACAAAGCTGCTGATGACGCAGCCGGGTTAACTATTTCCGAAAGTTTAAAAGCTCAGGGACGTGGCGCTCAGGTAGCCGCAAACAACGCTCAAACAGGTATCAACCTCATGCAAACAGCTGAAGGAGACCTCGCTATTATCCAGGATAACCTCCAGCGGATAAGAGACCTTGCTGTACAGGCAGCAAACGGAACAAACGGTTCAGCGGAAAGAACAGCTATTCAGTCAGAGGTTGACCAGCGTATAACTGAAATTAACAGGATAGCAGATTCCTCAGCATTTAACGAAATTAACCTGTTAGACGGGACCCAGTCTTCACTGTCAATTCAGATCGGTGCTAACTCAACAGCATCATTAAACGCTATTGACATTGCAGGTGGATCAACTAACCCGTTAGCAGCAGCTGATGTATCAACTCTCGGTATGACAACCGCAACAAGCACAGCATTCGCAAGTGCAGCTGCCGCAGCAAGCTTTATTACCGAAGTTGACACTGCGATTGATACTGTATCATCCAGAAGGTCAACCATTGGTTCTATTCAAAACAGGTTAGATTCAGCTATCCAGAGTTTGAATATCCAGTTTGAGAATATGTCAGCATCTGAATCAAGAATTAGAGACGTTGACGTAGCAAAAGAAGCTGCAACACTGACAAGGAACCAGATATTGCAGCAAGCTTCAGCAACACTGCTGGCTCAGGCGAATCAATCACCTTCGATCGCTTTAAGTTTGATCTAGACTTAAAAGAGTCAGAGTCGTATCTTTACCCGTTAAGGGCCTGCTTTTTGCAGGCCCTTTTAACATTTATATAATAAATTTTACATCTAGTTAAGGGAGCAACAAAAAATTCTTACTTATACTAGAATGAGTTAGTTTCCGCTTTGCCACATCGATTTATGAATATTTATTTTATTTACTCCACAAAAAGCGATAATTGTGGAACTTCCGGCTCTGTTTCACTGTTATTTCGCTTTTTAACAGAAATTTGCATAGATAAATCTTTCTGCATCTTGTTCATCAGGTATTGAGATCTTGTGATAACCGATTTTGGAAGCCCTGCCATCTTTGCAACCTGTATTCCATAGCTCTTGCTTGCGCCGCCCTGTACGACTTTGCGTAAAAAGACAATTTCTTCTTCGTTTTCTTTTATTGTCATTCTATAATTCTTTATTTCCGGGTATTTTTCACACATTACGTTTAATTCGTGGTAATGAGTTGCAAAAATGGTTCTTGCCCGTATTTTCTGGCTTATATGCTCGGCAACGCTCCAGGCTATTGCTACCCCGTCGTATGTACTTGTACCCCTGCCTATTTCATCCAATAATATAAAGCTTTTGTCAGTTGCAGAGTTCAAAATAGATGCTGTTTCATTCATTTCCACCATAAAAGTGGACTGACCTGTTGTAAGATCGTCAACCGCACCGACACGGGTAAAAATTTTATCTACTATACCTATATCTGCGGATTTTGCAGGCACAAAACTACCTGTCTGGGCAAGAATTATAATAAGCGCATTTTGCCTCATGTAAGTGGATTTACCTGCCATATTTGGTCCGGTAAGAATCATAAGCTGCGGTGAAGTATTCTTTGTCGGCTCTGCTGTGATTTCCAGATTATTAGGTACGTAAGTCCCCAGCGGAAGTATCTGTTCAATTACCGGGTGCCTGCCTTCCTCAATTATTATATCTTTATGACTGTGAATTTCAGGTTTAACATAATTATGCTCTACTGCAACCTCTGCAAAAGATAATAAAACATCAAGTGTAGCAAGGGCTTTAGCTTTTTCTCTTACCGGTTCGACAAATTCCTTGGAATACTCCCTGAAATTGCAGAAGATCTGGTATTCCATCTCATAGCTTTTAGAACCTGCGCTTAAAATTTCATTCTCATGCTCTTTAAGCTCAGGTGTAATGTATCTTTCAGCATTGGTTAAAGTTTGTTTTCTTATGTATTCTTCAGGAACATACTGGGTATTGCTGTGTGTAACTTCTATAAAATATCCAAATACTTTGCTGTAACCGACTTTTAATGACTTAATGCCTGTTTTATCACGTTCCTGCTGTTCAAATTTTTCCAGCCATTCCTTGCCGGAACCCAGCAGGCTTTTCAGATAATCAAGTTCTTCATTTACGCCTTTTTTAATAAGGTTACCGTCTTTAATCCCTATAGGAGGCTCTTCTTCAATGGTTTTTTCTATTAACCTGCAAAAATCCCCGATCTTTTCATCTTTTTCGGAAAACTCGCTGAGAAGCTCCGAGCCGGTGTTTATAAGAATGTTTCCAAAAGCAGGCAGAAATTTTAAAGAATCTCTCAGGGCAATAAAGTCACGCCCGTTTGCGGAATTGTTGCTGATTTTGGTGGCCAGTCTTTCTATATCATGTACCCTGCCCAACAAGCCTGCGAGTTCTGAACGAATTCTGGAATTTTCAAAAAGCTCTTCGACTGCTAATTGCCTTTGTTTTATTTTGTTAATATTCTGCAAGGGCTGCTGAATCCATTTTCTGAGAAGTCTTGAGCCCATATTAGTCTTTGTCCGGTTAATTGCCCAAAGGAGGCTTCCTTCATAACGGTTATCCCTGACGGTCTGCACAAGCTCAAGGTTTCTTCTTGCATTGGAATCAATCGCAACAAAGGATCCTGTTTCATACGGGGTTATAATATCAAAGCCGGGAAGGTTGCTCTGCTGGGTTTCCAGAAGATAATCCAGCACCACCCCTGCAGCTACAAGCCCTTCTGTATGGTCAGGATAACCGAAAGACTCAAGAGAATTTACTTTAAATACTTTTTTTATATTCTCAAAAGCTGTTTCTTTAGAAAAAACGCCTGCGGGTCGGGTTGTGCAGTTATAATTATTTATTATTGTCTCTGGAAGATCAGGGTATTCTTCCGGTACTATCTGAAAAGGCTTAATCTCTCTTTTTCTGGAAACACATAATATTTCTGACGGGTCAATCCTGTTAATTTCCGCAACAAGGTACGGCATGTCCAGGGTAGTGATTTTAAATTCGCCAGTAGAAATATCTACATATGCCAGTCCGTATATCCCTGATTTTTTAAACTCTGCTACAGCCGCAAGATAATTATTTTTCCCGGCTTCAAGAAGATTCATATCTGTTACAGTCCCGGCGGTAATGACCTTTACAACTTTTCTCTCAACCAGCCCTTTTGCCTGTGCCGGATCTTCCATCTGTTCGCAAATCGCTACCTTGTGCCCTTTATCAAGCAGCCTTGAAATATAATTTTCCGCTGCTTTTTGAGGTACCCCTGCCATAGGGATTTTCCCCAGCTTACCCCCGTCCCTCCCTGTCAGGGTAAGTTCCAGGTCTTTTGAGGTTACCAGGGCATCTTCGAAAAAAGTTTCATAAAAATCCCCCATCCTATAGAATAATATTATATCCTGATGGCGTTTTTTAATCTCCAGAAACTGCCTGATCATAGGAGTTGCGTCGTTTATATTAACATCCGGGCTCTTTGTTAAATTCAGGTTATTCATAAATCTAAAACTACTAATTCTTTCCCTAATAAAACTAAACCATGCATAAAAAAAGGCGTCAACAAAGACAGATTCGGATTTTTATTAAATTTTATCAGGGTTTTACATTTACTCCTTAAACGTGAGGCATAATTATTAACAAACTTAATTATTAAGACTCTTAATAAGTTTTCGATAAATGAATTAATAAAATTTTCAAAAAAAATGCCCGCTCACCTTCCCTTAATTGGAATGCGGATGCCAAGGGCATATTAGTATAAATTTATTGATTGGTCCTCCTTTACAGAACTTAAAATTTTTAACTGATTTTAAAAATTTTAGATAAAAAATTTTTTCACGCTTTTTAGAATAATTGAACCAGATATTAATTAAAAAGCTCATGTCAAGCAATATATTCTCATTAAATAAGAACAAAATTCCTGTTTTCGGTGCTGAAAAACAACAGGAACAGGTTGCTGCAAGGACTTCTATATTTTTTGTAAATGATCTCCACGGCAAAATTAACCCTATGGGATCATTAAAGATTGCTGCTGACAGGTTTGAAAAAACACATAAAAACAGCGGCAACGACTATTTTAAACTTGCAGGCGGGGATATGAAAGTGGGGATGAAAGGCAAATCAAGCCGGTTAGCGCTTATGTGGCTTAATTTTATGGGATTTGACCTTTCAGCGCTGGGTAACCATGAACTTGATTGTGGCAGCGAAGATTTTACAGAAGAGCTGGATGATCTTGATAAAAACGTAAAAAAATATCTCGGACAGGATAAGTATAATATGAAGTTCGTAGCTTCCAACCTGACGATAAATCCTGACAGTCTGCTTTCAAAGCATTTTACCGATTTCCTGCAAAAAACAGACGGGGAATATCACATAAAAAAAGACAAGACCCAAAAAGCAACAAAAGATAATCTCGAAAAAGATGAAAATAATAAAAAAATAGCCAGATCAATAATAATAGAAAAGAACGGTAATAAATATGGCTTTATAGGGGCAGTACCTCTGAACCTTGATGATAAGGTGGGAACTTATGAAAATCTTGATTATTATCTTGAAAAAATAAAAGAAAAGGATGAATCAGGAGACCTTGGAGAATTTATAGGGGATATGGAAGGGTTAAAAAAAGTTTTGAGAAAAGGAGATAAAGAAGAAATAGAACAAGTCAGGAAAAAGGTTGATGAAACCGCAAAACTTTTTAACGGGACCTTGCAGGAATTCGAGAATATAAGGAAAAACGGCGTATATTCCGAAAGAAAAAGAAAAGATAATATAGCGGCAATTCAGGCGGAAGTAGATAAGCTGGAAGCCGAAGGAGTAAACAAAATAATTCTGCTTTCACATTCCGGGCTTATGGAAGAAATACAGATCGCAAAAAACACCCATGGAATAGACATAATCCTTGGCGGGCATTCTCACAGCTACATAAAAAATGTATATGAATCACAAACCCAAGACCCGGTTATGGTCGTCCAGGCAGGCAGAAACGGAGACAACTATGTTCAGCTGGATGCAGCCTTTGATAAAGAGGGACATTTGTTAGTTAATCCTCAGCTCTCGGACTCCGGTAAAAAAGGGGCAAAAGGATGGGAAAAACTGGGTGCAATACCCCATGAAAATATCAATATTTTTTCAACTCAGAACATAAAACCGACTAAAGAAGAATTAAAAACAATAAAAGAGGTAGAAAATTTAAAGGACGAAGTTCTTAAAGAGAAAAAAGAGCAGGTAGGTATACTAAAAAAAGCATACAAGTCTGTAAGAGAACTTAAAATAAACGAATTAATAGAACGTGGATTTGCGGCAAATCCAGGGTATAAACTGGAAAATGAAGCAGCAAAACTGGAGAGGGTATGTGAAAATCCGCTGGTAAGCTTTATAGCTGATGGGCTAAGAGAAAACGCAAAGCAACAGGGATTTAATGTTGATGCAGTACTTCTGACAAATAACCATGACTTCCTGATTCAAGGATTTAAGGAAGGCCCAATCTATAACCGGGATATTCTTAATCTTATGCCGTTCAGGAATGAAATCTTCCAGCTGGAAGTTAACGGAAAGGAACTGCAAACTATTCTTGAATGGGGGACTCACTCTCTTAAAACAAAAGATAAAAAACCCGGACTTATACAGGTTTCAGGACTAAGATATACAGCGACTCCCGGAGCAAAGGAAAGTTCTCTGGGGGATGTAACCTTTACTGATAATAAAGAAAAACTAAATCCTGAAAAGAATTACAATATTCTTGTAGACAGTTATTTTATGAAAGCAGCAAGCTACAGCAAGGCAAAAGAGGTTATGGGGATTATAAAAAATAAAAAACCGGAAAACCCGACAGGACTGCATAAAAAAAGCTCTATGCGTAAATATATTGAAAGTTACGGCAAAAAACCTTTTGTAATAGAAGCAGACGGCCGTATAAATATCAAACCTGTTGAAGAGGAGCAGGGTTTTGCTGCATAAAAATTTTAAATTTTGCATGGTCTCCCGAATTCATGTTGAAAAGCTTAAAACGCAATAAATGAAAGGTTCAGATGTATGGTAAAATTTTTTCAAAAAATTTATAGAAAAAAGACGGCGGCGTAGCCGCCGTCCACCTCCTGGGAGAGAGGACGGGCTTTTTTTGAAAAATTTTAGATTTTATCAACTTATCTTCGGGAAACAAGGAAATTTTGCACTTATTCAAAGCTCTATTATACTAGTTATTATTAGAGTATTTTGAAAGTGAGAATGCATGGATCCGGAAAAATTATTACAATCCCTTTCCCTGAAAGAAAAGCTTTTCCAGATGTTTATACTGGGATTTTCCGGTACAGAGTTTAATAAGGAAAACGAGAATATCCGGAAAGCTATAAAATCAGGACTTGGAGGGGTTATCCTGTTTTCCGAAAATATTGATTCCTATGACCAGACAGCCCGGTTAACAGAAAGCTTACGTAAAACCGCCTCCATCCCTCTTTTTATAAGTATTGACCAGGAAGGCGGAAGGGTAGAGAGGACAGGAAACATAAAAAATAAGATTAAATACCTTTCCGCAGGAGAACTTGCTGCTATGGGAAATAATGAGTATGCCCGAATTCAGGCAGAAGCTATTTCCCAAGAACTTAATTATATGGGCTGCAACATGAATTTTGCACCTGTAATGGATGTGAATACAAACGAAAATAACCCTATTATAGGCATAAGGGCGTTTGGCAGCAACAGCGAAAAGGTAATGGAATATGCGGCTGTATTTTATAAGACCTTTATACAAAATTCTATTATCCCGGTAGTCAAGCATTTCCCCGGGCATGGACCTACAGAAGAGGACTCTCACCTCACAATGCCTTATGTAGGCCTGTCCTGCAAAGAGCTGGAGGCTACTCATATAAAACCTTTTAAAAAAGCCTTACAGGATGGTGTTAATGCAGTAATGATAAGCCATGTACATTTCAGGTGTTTTAACACGGGTGCAGTTCCGGCTTCTCTGTCAAAGGAGGTTGTTACTGGTTATTTAAGACAAAAACTGGGATTTAACGGGCTTGTGATATCTGATGATATGGTTATGGGCGGGGTTCAGAATTATTATTCAGGTTTTGAAGCCTGTATGAAAGGAATTAATGCGGGGATCGATGTTTTTATATACAGAAATTCCACTGATGAAACCATAAAAATTATCGAAGACCTTTGTAAAGTCGTTAATAAAGGTGATTTATCAGAAAAAAGAATTAATGAGTCCGTAAAACGTATTCTGCTGTGCAAAAAAAAGTCGGGTTTATGGAAAAAAAGTCCTGTTAAAACCGTTTTTAAACCGGAAGAACTTCAAAAAAAACTTGATAAAATCATATCAAATTATTCCGGAGCAGAGAAATAATAGTCATAATCAGGAAAAATCCTGTCCGCTTTCATTACCAAAGACTATAGTGAAATGAGTTTATTTTTAGGAAAATCCGGCCTTGCCCGGCTTAAGCGGGAGCATAGTCTCATTCATGCTCGATTTTAAGAAAACTATTAGTATTCTAAAAAAATAAACGATAAATAAGAAATTTTATTCAGAAATGAACAAAACGGATAAATTTTAAAAAACCTGTATAAAAAAGCGGTGGCAAAGCCACCGCCC
>Ga0081527_100798_pt1 | contig 10753 bp, 10 predicted proteins | sample HotLakmasection5_FD_70992 | JGI IMG/M metagenome (GOLD analysis project Ga0081527, IMG submission 70992) | Hypersaline microbial mat communities from Hot Lake, Washington, USA - Section #5 (SPADES assembly) (version 2) | ecosystem: Environmental > Aquatic > Non-marine Saline and Alkaline >... | reverse complement strand
GTCGGCGGGTTGACCTCGAACGAGCCGCCCTCCTCCGGGGTCACCCGCACCTCGTAGCCGGCGCGGCGCATCAAGGCCGCCTCGACCCGGTCGTGGGTGGGGAACAGCCCGCCGGAGGGCGGCCTGGCCCGCCGGGGCGGGCGGCGGGTCTTCCCCCGCGGGGAGGAGATCGTCGGTGCGGACCTGGCGAGGCGCTGCGAGCCGGTCCGGGTGGCAGGTGGCATCCTGGTGATCCGGGCGGAGAGCCAGGTGTGGGCGACGCAGCTGCACTACCTCACGCCCGTGCTGCTCCGAAGCGCGGCGCAGGTCCTCGGCCCCGACACCGTCCGGTCGGTCCGGCTCGTGGTCGGGCCGCTCCAGGGCACCCAGGAGACCCCGTGATCGCCGTCGCCGAACGCACCTTCGGCATCCTCGCGCTCGTCGCCCTGGCTGCGGCGGTCGGCACGGCCGTGCTGCTCGTACGAGGCCGGGTCCCGGACTGGCTGCGTGACGAGGTCGCCCTGCCGCTGGCGACCGCGATCGCCGCCACCGCTACGGGTGGCTCGCTGCTGCTCTCGGAGGTCGCCGGCTACCTGCCCTGCACCCTGTGCTGGTACCAGCGCATCGCGATGTACCCGCTGGTGGTGATCCTCGGGGTCGCCGCCGTCCGGGGGGACCGCCAGGTCTGGCGGACCGTGCTGCCGCTGACCGCGATAGGTTCGGCCGTCGCGGTGTGGCACATCCTCCTCGAGAACAACCCCGCGTGGGGCGGACCGTGCGACGATGCGGCACCCTGCACGATCATCTGGGTCGAGGAGCTCGGGTTCCTGACGCTGCCGACGATGGCGCTGATCGCCTTCGTGGCCATCAGCGTGCTGAGCCTGGCCGCCCGCCGACCCTGACGCCCGAGCCGACCGGCCCCGGCCCCCTGCGAACGTCCGCCCGGACCGACCGACCAGGAGCAGCACCGTGACGACGCCCACCAAGAACGCCCGTGCGGAAGCCAGGCGGCGCGAGCGGGAGGAGCAGCGCCGTAGCGAGGTCAAGCGCCAGCGGCTGATCTACGGCGGTGTCGGTCTCGCGGTGCTGGTCGCTGCGGTGGTGATCGCCGTCCTGTCCGTCGGTGAGACCGACGACCGGCTGGGGGTCAGCGACGTGGCTGGCGACGTCGAGGTGGATGGCGAGGCGCTGCCACCGCTTCCCGAGGGCGGCGAGGACCCCGCCATCGGTGAGCCCGCACCAGTGCTCACGGGTGTCGACTTCGACGGCTCGGCGGTGACGGTGGGCGACGGGGCCCAGGTCGTCAGCTTCGTGGCCTCCTGGTGCCCCGCCTGCGACGCCGAGCTCCCGCAGGTGGTCGACTGGCTCGAGGGGGGCGGGCCGCCGGCAGAGGTCGAGTTCCTGATGGTCGCGACCAACCACGACGACTCGCGCCAGAACTGGCCTCCGCAGGACTGGTTCGCCGACGCGGGCTACACCGGCGAGGTCATGGTCGACGACGTGGCGTCCACCGCGTTCCAGACCTACGGCTTCACGGCGACGCCGGCCTGGGCGGTGATCGGCGAGGACGGTCAGGTGCTCTTCCGGGGCTCCGGGATGCTCGACCCGTCCCGGTTCGACGAGCTGGCGCAGCTGGCCGCCACCGGCTGAGCTCCTCCCGGCGACAGGAGCGACAATGCGGCCTCTCAGGCCGCGTTCGTCGCCGGAAGGGCGAGGTAGCGGGGAGGGGCTTCGACCGTCCACAGGGCCCCTGGACCGGCTGTCCGGAGGTGTCGGTCGCTGCTAGGCTCGCGGTGACAGCACTCCGTGGCCGGCGTTCGACATCGTCGCCCACGTCACCGTCTGACGTGCTGCGCACCGGCGTGGAACGCGCCGCCGACGATGGAAGAGGTCACTGGTGGCTGCTGCCCACGACGCTCAGATCCCGCCCGACGCCGCGGCGTCCGTCAGCGACCAGGGTGGCGACGGCACCTACAGCGCCAAGAACATCACCGTGCTCGAGGGGCTCGAGGCCGTGCGTCGTCGCCCGGGCATGTACATCGGCTCGACCGGGGCGCGGGGCCTCCACCACCTCGTCTGGGAGGTGGTCGACAACTCGGTCGACGAGGCGCTGGCGGGACGCTGCTCGCGCATCGAGGTCGAACTGCTGGCCGACGGGGGCATCCGTGTCAGCGACGACGGGTCCGGGATCCCGGTCGACCTGCACGAGAAGGAGGGCCGCTCCGCCCTCGAGGTGGTCCTGACCGTCCTGCACGCCGGTGGGAAGTTCGACTCGCAGGCCTACGCCGTCTCCGGGGGGCTGCACGGGGTGGGGATCTCGGTCGTCAACGCGCTGTCGGAGCGGCTGGTCGCCGAGGTCGTCCGCGACGGCGGGCGCTTCCGGCAGACCTACCAGCGGGGGGTCCCCGACGCCCCGATCACCCGCGTCGGTGACACCAGCGAACCGTCCGGCACCACCATCAGCTTCTGGCCCGACCCCGAGGTGTTCGAGGAGGGGGTTACCTTCTCCGGGGAGACGATCGCGCGCCGACTGCGTGACACCGCGTTCCTGACCGCCGGGCTGGAGATCGTGCTCACCGACCACCGCGCGCTCGACGAGGCGGAGGCGCCGCCCCGCATCCAGCGCTTCCACGCCCCCGGGGGCCTGCGGGACTTCGTCGACCACATCCGCACCACCAAGGCCAAGGACGGGCTCCATCCGATCATCCACTTCGAGTCGGAGGAGGTGGGTCCGAACGGTGCGCAGTCGCTGGAGGTCGCGCTGCAGTGGATCAACGACTTCAACGACTCGATCCTGTCCTTCGCCAACACCATCAACACCCATGAGGGCGGCACCCACGAGGAGGGGTTCCGCACCGCGATGACCTCGGTCGTCAACCGCTGGGCCAAGGACAAGGGCCTCCTGCGCTCCAAGGAGGTCGACACCCTCACCGGTGACGACCTGCGCAGCGGGTTGGTGGCCATCGTCTCGGTCAAGGTGGGCGATCCCCAGTTCGAGGGCCAGACCAAGACCAAGCTCGGCAACACCGAGGTCAAGACCTTCGTGCAGACCACGACCTACGCGCGCCTGGCCGAGTGGCTCGAGGAGCACCCGAACGAGGGCAAACTGATCGTCCAGAAGGCCGAGGGGGAGGCGCAGGCCCGCATCGCCGCGCGCAAGGCCAGGGACCTCACGCGGCGCAAGTCGCTGCTCGAGTCCACCTCGCTGCCCGGCAAGCTCGCCGACTGCCAGTCACGCGACCCGGCCGAGTCCGAGCTGTACATCGTCGAGGGCGACTCCGCCGGTGGCTCGGCCAAGATGGCCCGCGACCGGGCGACCCAGGCGATCCTGCCGATCCGGGGCAAGATCATCAACGTGGAGAAGGCACGCCTGCCCAAGGTCCTGTCCAACACCGAGGTGCAGGCGCTGATCACCGCGATGGGCACCGGTTTCGCCGACGACTTCGACGTCGCCCGCGCCCGCTACCACAAGCTGGTGCTGATGGCCGATGCCGACGTGGACGGTGCGCACATCCGCACGCTGCTGCTGACGTTCCTGTTCCGCCACATGAAGCCGCTGATCGAGGCCGGCTACGTCTACCTCGCGCAGCCGCCGCTGTACCTCGTCTTCCACCCGAGTCGGAAGAAGGAGCTGCACTACGCGTTCTCGGACGCCGAACGCGATGCGATCCTCGCGCGGATGCGTGAGGACGTGGGTCCGGACCGCAAGATCGAGGTGCAACGCTTCAAGGGTCTCGGCGAGATGGACCCGGACCAGCTCTGGGAGACCACCATGGATCCCGAGCGTCGCACGCTCAAGCTCGTGACCATGGACGATGCCGCGGCGGCGGACGAGATGTTCTCCATCCTCATGGGTGACGACGTGGCCTCGCGCCGGGACTTCATCCAGTCCAACGCCAAGTACGCCACGCTGGACGTGTGAGGTGGGGGACCGTCGTCCGGGCCTGCGGCTGCCGCCCCGCACGGGTCTCGCACTCGGGCTGGTGCTCGGCATGAGCGGCGGGGTACTGCTCGGTCGGCTCCTGGGCCTGCGTGCGCTGGGCATGGTCCTCGGGCTCGGGCTCGGCGTCCTGCTGGGACTGCTGCTCGACAACGACCGCGCCGCCGAGGACCGCAGCGCCGAGGACGACGACGGCAGGGATGAGCCCTCGACGGGTCCCGGTGACGAGGACGGCGCCATCGCACGGGCCCTGCTGTGGCTGGCGGCGGGACTGGTCCTGCTGGTCCTGCTCGCGCTGGCGATCGCCCCCGAACTGCTGGATGCCCCAGGACGCCTGTCCGATGTGCTGCTGCTGGTGCTGGTCGCCGGCATCCCAGGTCTGCTGCTGCTGCTCGGGCTCGTCGGACGCCGCCGTCGTATCGACGGGCAGGAGCGGCGGGAGGGTGACACGTGAGACGAACCTACGGTGCCGCCGCCGCCTCCGCGCTCGTGGTCGGTGGCTCGTTGACCGGCCTCGGCGTCTTCCTCGGCTTCCCGACCCTGCCGTCGGTGTGGTTCGGGCTCGTGTGTGGGCTGCTGGCCGGGCTGCTCCTGCTCGGGGCGAGCCGGCGGGCCGACACCTTCCATCCGACCGACCCCAACGCCCACCTGGCCGAGCATCCGCCCGAGGCGCGCCCCGACACCAGCCGCCTCGATGCCGAGGACGGCGACGGCCGCTCCACCTCCGACGACCATCCCGACGAGCCCCCCGCTGGAGACCCCCGTGGCTGACGATCCGACACCCGACGAGCCGACGCTCCCGCCCGAGGGCGGGACCCCGGTCGATGGTGGCACGCGCGAGGCGACCCCGGCCGACCCGGTCGTGCGCAGCGAGGACGGCACCCCGGTCGACGAGAGGGGTGGGGTGCTGGCGGCGCGGGTCGAGCCCGTGGTGATCCAGGACGAGATGCGCACCTCCTACCTCGACTACGCCATGAGCGTGATCGTCGGCCGGGCCCTGCCGGACGTCCGTGACGGCCTGAAGCCGGTGCACCGGCGCATCCTGTACTCGATGGACGAGACCGGGTTGCGGCCCGACCGGCCCTACCGGAAGTGCGCCTCCGCCGTCGGCGACGTCATGAAGAAGTACCACCCCCACGGGGACTCGGCGATCTACGACGCGCTGGTGCGCATGGGGCAGGACTTCTCGATCCGCTACGAGCTCATCGACGGGCACGGCAACTTCGGATCCGTCGACGGCGATCCGCCCGCCGCGATGCGCTACACCGAGTCGAGGCTGTCGCGGCTGGCGATGGAGCTGCTGCGCGACATCGACGAGGAGACGGTCGACTACGTCCCCAACTACGACGGCTACGAGGAGGAGCCGGTCGTCCTGCCGGCCCGGTTCCCGAACCTGCTGGCCAACGGGGCCACCGGCATCGCCGTCGGCATGGCGACCAACATCCCACCGCACAACCTCGGCGAGCTGATCGACGCCACCATCGCCCTGATCGAGGACCCCTCGCTGTCCGCGGTCGACCTCATGCGCTACGTGCCCGCCCCGGACTTCCCAACCGGTGGACTGATCCTCGGCAACGCCGGGGCGTACGAGGCCTACACCACGGGACGGGGCTCGATCAAGGTCCGGGCGGTGTGCACGATCGAGGAGCCCGAGCGAGGCCGCGAACGGGAGCGGATCGTCGTCACCGAGATCCCGTACATGGTCAACAAGGCCAACCTGCTGCGCAAGATCGCGGAGCTGGTGAACAGCAAGGTGCTGACCGGGATCGCCGATCTACGCGACGAGTCCTCCCGCGAGGGCATGCGCGTGGTGATCGACCTCAAGCGCGACGCCAACGCCCAGGTCGTGCTCAACCAGCTCTACAAGCACACCCAGCTGCAGGACAGCTTCGGGGTGAACCTGCTGGCACTGGTGGACGGCGTGCCGCGCACGCTGACGCTCGACCAGGCGCTGCGTCACTACATCGACCACCAGGTCGACGTCATCACCCGCCGGACCCGCTACCGACTGCGCAAGGCCAAGGACCGGGCCCACGTCCTCGAGGGGCTGCTGGTCGCGCTGGACCACATCGACCAGATCATCGCCCTGATCCGGGCGAGTGCCTCGGCGGACACCGCCAAGGCGGAGCTGATGACCCGGTTCGAGCTGTCGGAGATCCAGGCGCAGGCGATCCTCGACATGCAACTGCGCCGCCTCGCCCAGCTCGAGCGTCAGCGCATCCAGGACGAGTACGACGAGCTCCAGGCCCTGATCGCCGACCTCGAGGACATCCTCGGTGACCCGGCCCGGGTCCGAGCCATCATCATCGACGAGCTCAGCGAGGTGCGGGCCCGGTTCGCCGACGCGCGTCGCAGCCGGATGGTGGCCGACGACGGCGCCATGACGGTCGAGGACCTCATCCCGGTCGGCGACGTGGTCGTGACGCTGACACGCGCGGGCTACATCAAGCGGACACCGGTGGATGCCTTCCGCACCCAGAAGCGCGGCGGTCGGGGGGTCCGGGGGACGGACATGAAGGAGGACGACATCGTCTCCTCCCTGCTGACCTGCTCCACCCACGATCACCTGCTGGTGTTCACCAACCGGGGCCGCGTCTACCGGATCAAGGCCTACCAGGTGCCGGAGAAGGCTCGGGCGTCGCGAGGCGTCTACGTCGCGAACGTCCCCGGGCTCGCGCTCGAGCAGGGCGAGACGGTGGCGGCGATCATGGCGTTGGCCGAGTTCCGCGACGACCGCTTCCTGGTCTTCGCCACCCGCCAGGGCACGGTCAAGCGCACCCGGCTCGACGACTTCGACTCGCCACGGTCGGTCCTGATCGCCATCAGCCTGCGCGAGGACGACGAACTGATCGGCGTCGCTGCCACCGACGGATCCCAGGACATCGTGCTGGTCTCACGCCGAGGCAAGGCCATCCGCTTCGCGGAGTCCGACGCCCGCGCCATGGGGCGCACGGCCGCCGGCGTTCGCGGGATGCGGCTCGGTCAGCACGACGCCGTGCTCGCCATGGCACCGGTGCCCTCGGAGGGTGACGCGAGCTCCTACCTGCTGGTCGTGACCGAGCAGGGCTACGGCAAGCGCACCCCCATCGAAGGTGCCGGGGAGCAGGGCTACCCACGGCAGAAGCGGGGTGGGCAGGGGGTACGGACGATCACGGTGACCGACGCTCGTGGCGGGCTGGCCGGAGCGCTGGTGGTCCCTCTCGAGGCCGAGATCCTGCTGGTCAGCGACAACGGCACCCTCATCCGGATGGCGCTGGTCGACGTCCGACCGATGGGCAGATCGGCTCAGGGCGTGTCGCTCATGCGGCCCGGTGAGGGCGCGTCCGTGGTCGGCCTGGCGCTGGTCGTCGAGGATGAGGAGGACGCGCTGCCGCCGTCCGGTGGCGCCGGGATCGACCTGCCGGGATGATCCCCATGCGGACCCGGCTGCTGCTGGCCAGCCTCCTCGGGCTGCTCCTGACCTCCTGTGGACCGGGCGAGGGAGCGGTGACGGACCTGCGGGCCGGGCAGTGTCTGGACCGACCTGAGACCGCCACGGCGATCGAGGAGGTGGAGGTCGTGCCCTGCGATGATCCGCACGACCTCGAGGTGTTCGCGCTGGTCGAACTCCCCGACGGTCCGTATCCGGGAGACAGCGGGAGGTCGCAGGTGGCGCAGGAGGCCTGTGCCGACCGCTTCGCCGCCTACGTCGGGGTCGAACCCTCCGCGTCCGCACGTTCGACGGGCTTCCTGGTCCCGACCGAGCAGGGGTGGGACGAGGGTGATCGTGAGGTGGTGTGCCTGCTGTACGACCCCGACGAGCGCCTCACCGGGTCGATGCGCGCGAGCCAGCGCTGAGCTGAGGTCCGGCAGCAGACCCCGGTCGCCGGACGGGGTCACCGTTGCTGCGGGCCGCCACCGTGCGGGTAGCCTGCGTCCGTCCCTGGAGGAGCCCGTGGCACGACGCCGGATGACGATCAAGCGCCTCGACCCGTGGTCGGTGCTGAAGTTCGGCGCGTTCGCCAGCGTCGTGCTCTACGCGGTGTTCCTCCTGGTCGCCGGGGTGGTGTGGTTCATCATCGACCGGCTGCAGCTGGTCGATCAGGCCTGTGAGATCGCACTCGACATCGGCTTCACCTCGTGCGGTGTCAACGCCGGCAACCTCTTCCAGGTGCTGGCCCTGCTCGGTGCCATGTGGGTCATCGTGCAGACGGCCATCCTGGTCTTCCTGGCGTTCCTCCACAACCTGATCGCCGACCTGACCGGCGGACTGGTCATCGGGGTCATCGATGATGGTGCCTCCGACGGCGGCCAGCTGCGCAACGCCGTTCCGATCACGGCCTCCTCGCCGCCGGCGGGACGCGGCTTGGTGGTCGACCCGAGCCGGTCCAGCGATGGGGGGCAGCCCGCGGCGGAGGACGAGCACGCCGCACCACAGGATCCGGATCGGGCCTCCGCCAGTCCCGATCCCGACCCCGCGACCAGCAGCGAGCGGCTCTTCCGCTGACCATCGGTCTGCGGGATGGCGGTTCGCCACCCTGCTGCCACGTCGCTACGCTGCGCCGCTGCGTCCCACGGGCCAATAGCTCAGCTTGGTTAGAGCGCACCCCTGATAAGGGTGAGGTCGGAGGTTCAAGTCCTCCTTGGCCCACGTTCCCCCTGGAGTCCGGGGTCGGCTGCACCGTGAGACCACCCGGGAACGACAGGTCCCCTTCGACCCCGACGCCGAGCGGACGGACCGTGGTCATCGGTGGCAGGGTCCTGGCCACGGGCGCCCTCGGGCGCGCCTGCGGTGCGGGCTTGCCGCCGCCACCTGCCGGGGGTCACCAGGACGGTGCACTAGCGCCGGAGCAGCCTGGTCGGATGACCGTGGCCTGGCAGGTCGTGGCCGGGTGACCGACCCCTACGATGAACGCAGAGCGTGACGAGGGGACGACGTCGGGACCTCGAACCCCACGTCCGCTCGGCCGTCGATGCGAGGAGCCAGCGTGACCGCCATGCGGACACCGACCACCGAGCCCGCGGGCCACGACGCGCCATCGGGCACCGCCGCCGCTGCTTCCATGCGCCGCGCGGTGCTCGGGGTCCCGCTGCTCGTGGCCGGGCTCCTGACCGTGGCCGCCACGACGGCCCCCGGCGTCGCGCATGCCGACGGTGACCTGCCCGTGACCGGTGCCTGGATCGAAGGGGCCGACACGGCGGGGGTGGTGCGCGACGGCCAGTGGCTGCTGCGCTACGAGCACGCGTCAGGGGCGGCGGACACGAGCTTCCGGTACGGCCGCGCCGACGATGCGCCCGTGACCGGCGACTGGGACGCCGACGGCGTCACCACGGTCGGGGTGCGGCGAGGCAAGACCTTCTACCTGCGCGACGACAACTCGGCTGGCGCCGCCGATGTCACCGTCGACTACGGCCGCGAGGACGACGAGCCGCTGACGGGTGACTGGAACGGCGACGGGGTCACCACGGTCGGGGTGCGGCGGGGCAACACCTTCTACCTACGCAACAGCAACACCGCAGGTCCCGCCGACCTGGTCTACCGCTACGGCCGGGATGAGGACGAGGTGGTCGTCGGTGACTGGGACGGCGACGGGGTCGAGACCGTCGGCGTCCGGCGTGGGAGCGGGTTCCTGCTGCGCGACGAGCACGACGGTGGACCCGCCGACCGCAGCTTCGTGTACGGCCGCGACGGGGACCTCGCGCTGGCGGGTGACTGGGACGGGGACGGCACCGGCACCATCGGGGTCCGCCGCGATGCGCGCTTCCTGCTGCGCAACACCAACAGCGCGGGTCCCGCCGACCTCGACTACCGCTACGGCCGTCCCTGGGAGCCTGAGCCGGAGCCGGCCATCCAGCAGATCTCCACCTTCACCACCCGGCTGGTGCCCGGGCAGGACCGGAACGTCAACATCGGTCTCGCCGCGGACTACATCGACGGTGACGTCATCGATCCCGGTGAGAGCTACTCGCTGAACCGGGGCATCGGGGAACGGACCCGGGCGCGCGGCTTCATCGAGGACGGGTTCATCGACAGCGACGGCGAGCTGATCAGCGTGGTGGGCGGCGGCGTGAGCCAGATGGGCACCACATTCCTCAACGCGGCGTGGTTCGCCGGGATCGAACTCGACGAGTTCCAGCAGCACTCCATCTACTTCGAGCGCTACCCGATGTGTCGTGAAGCGACGCTGGCGTGGAACGTGCTGGACGTCGTGGTCACCAACGACTCGCCGTATCCGATCACGATCGTCACCGATCACAGCTCGGAGTCGGTGACCGTCAGCTTCGTCAGCCGACCGTGGGCGGAGGTCGACAGCTTCATCGGCGAACCGTACGCGCGACGGGGTGCGTCCTTCCGGGTCGACTGCGGTCGGACCGTCACCTACCCCGACGGGACGAGCTCGAGCGAACGCTACAGCTGGCGTTACGACCGGGCCGAGTAGCCGGGTCGCCGGGTCGCCGGGCCGCAGTCGGCGTCGGCCCGCCCCGGCCCCACCGGCCGGGTACTCCGATCCTGTCACCAGGGTCGTCAGGCCTTGCGGCAGGGTCCCTGAGGCCGCGAGACTGCAGCCGTGCAGCCGCCCGCACCGGCTGAGCCGGGCCATGGTGTGGTCCGGGCCGGCCTGGTGACCTCCCGGGCGCGGACGGATCGGAACCCGGATGCCGGCGACGCGGACCCGCCTTCGCCTCCGCATCTCCGGTGTCGTCCAGGGTGTGGGCTTCCGACCCTTCGTGCACCGGCTGGCCGCTGAGCTGGCCCTGACCGGGCATGTCGGCAACGACGCCGCCGGGGTGTTCGTCGAGGTCGAGGGTCCCGCGGCCGCCGTGGACGCCTTCACCGTGCGGGTCAGGCGGGAC
>Ga0081527_100792_pt1 | contig 10858 bp, 5 predicted proteins | sample HotLakmasection5_FD_70992 | JGI IMG/M metagenome (GOLD analysis project Ga0081527, IMG submission 70992) | Hypersaline microbial mat communities from Hot Lake, Washington, USA - Section #5 (SPADES assembly) (version 2) | ecosystem: Environmental > Aquatic > Non-marine Saline and Alkaline >... | reverse complement strand
CGGCGCGCGGCGCGGCGGGCGTGCTCCATGAGGTCGCGCCCGTCGTCGGGCCTGACGGCGCGGGCGGCTTTGCCCGGGCCGAGGGAGGGGGCGGGGGCGCGCGGGTGGCGGGGGGCGGGGGTGGCGTGGGCCCCGACCTCCCCCCTCGTGGGAGCTCTCGCCGAGCCGCTCGACGTGGCCGTCTCGTGGCGGGCGCCTGCGCCGGGCGTCAGCGTCAGCGGCGCGTGGCGGGAGGCCGCCCTCGAGGCGGGGCGGCTGCTGCACCATGCGGGCCACACGGTGACACGCGCAGATCCGCCCTACGACCGTGCGACCGTCCAGGCGGTGGTCGCCCGATGGACCCAGGGCGCCGGTAACGACGTGGCCGCGCTGGGGATCGACCCGGAGCTGCTCCAGCAGCGCACCCGTGCCCACGTCGCAGCCGGCGACCGGCTCGCCAAGGTGAGCGAGATCTCGGGCGACGACGTCACCCGCTGGCGGGAGCGCCTCGCCCCGTTCTTCGCCGAGCACGACGTGCTGCTGACACCGGCGTTCGCCCGGAGCCAACCATCAGCGACCGCCTGGCACACCCGACCCTGGGCCGCGAACATCGCGGCCAACCTGTCCTCCTACCCCTTCTCGGCGGCGTGGAACCTCGCCGACGTCCCGTCTGCCGTGGTGCCGATGTGGGAGGAGAACGGCCGTCCGCTGGCGGTGCAGATCGTCGCGGATGCAGGCCGCGAGGACCGCGTGCTCGCGGTCGCTGCGCTGCTCGAGTCACTGGTGCCGCGAGCTCGTCACGCGCCGGGGTGGGGGGTCGCCAGCTGACGTGACCAACGCGGTTGCTCAGTGCGCCGCGCCGCCCTCCTCGGTCCGGTCAGCCCCGTCGCGCGCCCTGCCGTCCTGCCGTGCGCGGCCCGATCCCTACGCGTCCGGCGCATCGGGCGCTCGCTGGGCGTGCGGGGAGTCGCCCGCCTCTCGGGTGTGCGGCGTGTCGGGCACCTGCTCCGGCTGCGCCACATCGACGGGACCACTCACGGTGCGGGAGATGGCCTCGCCGTGCTCGTCGATCTTGATCCGGGTACGTCGCCCGGCCCGGCCCCCCTGCGGGCGTCGGGCGGCGTCGCCGCCGTCCTGCCGTCGGGCGTCGCCGCGGCCGTCGCGCCGTCGGGCGGTGTCGCTGTCGCGCCGTCTGGCGGCCGAGCGCAGCTGCGTCTCCTCGGGGAACTGCGCGAGCAGCGTCTCGGGATCGACGCCGGGGCCCCCGACCGGGGTCGGCCCCGGCCGGCGTCCCTCTTTGCGGAGCCCGTGGCGGATACGGAGCTCATTGCCGACCGCCGCGATGACCGCCGTGACGGGCACCGCCAGGAACGCGCCGACGATCCCGACCAGCACCGCGCCCGTCGTCAGGACGGCCAGGATCACGACGGGATGGAGTGACACGGCACGTTTCATGATGGTCGGCTGCAGCAGGTTCGACTCGATCTGCTGCACGGCGAGGACGATCAAGGTCATCATGATGGCAGCTTGGAGGCCCTGGTCCGCCAGCGCCACCAGCACCGCCAGGAACCCGGTGACGAAGGCGCCGATGACCGGTACGAACCCGCCGAAGAAGATGAGTACGGACAGCGGGAGCACGAGCGGCACATCGAGGATCAGCAGGCCGATACCGATCCCGACGGCGTCGATCAGCGCCACCAGCGAGGTACCTCTCACGAACCCCGACAGCGCCACCCAGCCACGCTGCCCCGACGCACGCACGTCGTCGCGGTGCGCCGCCGGGGTCATCTTCAGGAACCACGACACGAGCTGCTCGCCGTCCTTGACGAAGAAGAAGAGCAGCACCAGGGCCAGGGCCAGCGCGGTGAAGCCCTCCACGACCGCGACCGCGACCGTGCCCAGCTGCGAAGCGATCGACCCGGCGGCGCCGGACAAGGCTTCCATCGCCGTGGCGAGGAGTTCGTCGAGCTGCTCCCGGTCGTAGCCGATCGGCCCCTCCTCGAGCCACAACAGCAGCTGGTCGAAGCCTTCCGCGACCGTCGGTCCGAGATCCTGGACCTGAGCGACGAAGGCCGGGGTCATGAGCGCGATGACGCCGAAGATGGACCCGACGCCGCCGACGACGACGAGCCCGGCGGCGGCCAAACGGGGCCACCCGGCGCGCTCGAGGCGACGAGCGGGTGGCACGCACAGCGTGGACAGGATCAGGGCCACGATGATCGGCAGACTGACGAGGTAGAGACGGGTCATGGCCACGATCAGCACGGCAGCACCGGCCAGGAGGACCAGGGCCCGCCACGTGTACTGGACCGGGGTGTCGAGCCAGGTGGGGACCCGTTGGTCAGCGCCCCACCGCAGCGTGACCGGTTCGCCGTCGCCTGGATCGAGCTCGTCCGGTAGCTCGGCGGCCGGAGCGTCGGACGGCTCGGCGTCCTCGGTGGCCATCGGTGCTCTCCGGAGTGGGGTCAGCGCGGTGAGGGGATGCTACGCGAGCGGCCTACCATGGGTGCAGAGCCACGGCCCGGCAACCCGCGCTCTCGGCGCGGCCGCCGGTGCAGCCCGTCGCTGTCCGTCCTGCGTGCGCTGGGCATCTCGCCGGTGCTGCCCGTGGTGCGTGCGCTGGGCATCTGCCCGTGGTGCGTGCGCTGGGTATCTCGCGGGTGCTGCCCGTGGTGCGTGCGCTGGAGATCTCGCGGGTGCTGCCGTCGTCGGTGCGCTGGATACCTCGCGGGTGCTGCCCGTCCTGCGTGCGCACTCAGGAACACGCTTGTGCACTCAGCGCGCTGTTCGCGGACGGGAAGCGGTGGAACGGGCTGTGGACAAACCCGCTGCTGGTTGGGGATGATGGGGGGATGCAGCGGAGGAGAAGTTGTGGGAACACAATATGTTGTGCCAGGGGGCGCGAGATGACCACCACGGGTTGTGGCTTCGCTCCGAAGCTCATGGCAAGAGGTGCTTGCGTACCGTGCGGTTGGGCGGTTGAGTGCGCGCCCCGGCTTGCAGCCATGTAGTTCCGCGAGTGTGAGCCGAACCGCAGCCGAGCACCGCCCGCCGCTGGTCACCGTCAGACCGCCGGGTGCCACGAGAACAGGAGCCGAGGACCCATGGCAGACACCACCCGAGCAGACGAACCGACCGTGATCAGCGTCAGCGACGCTGCGGCGAGCGCACCGCTACGCGTCGAGGAGCGAGGTGATCACCGGGGTCTGCGGCTGGACCACTACTTCACCCGCCCGGGTACCCACCCCTACGACGAGCTGGAGTGGGAGCTACGCGATGCCGTCCTGACCAACTGGCGCGACGGGTCCACCTCCTTCGAGCAGCGTGGGGTCGAGTTCCCCAAGAGCTGGTCGATGATGGCGACCCAGATCGTGAGCCAGAAGTACTTCCGGGGCACGCTCGGCACCCCGCAGCGGGAGTACTCCGTCAAGCAGATGATCGACCGGGTCGCCGACACCATCACCGGCTGGGGCATCGACGGCGGCTACTTCGCCGACCAGGAGTCGGCGGAGGTCTTCAACGCTGAGCTCAAGCACCTGCTCGTCCACCAGAAGGCCGCGTTCAACTCACCCGTCTGGTTCAACGTCGGGGTCGAGGAGCAGCCGCAGTGCTCGGCCTGCTTCATCCTCGCCGTCGAGGACACCATGGCCTCCATCCTGAACTGGTACGTCGAGGAGGGCACGATCTTCAAGGGCGGCTCGGGCGCCGGCATCAACCTGTCCTCGATCCGGTCCTCCAAGGAGATCCTCAAGGGCGGCGGTGAGGCGTCAGGCCCGGTGTCCTTCATGCGGGGTGCCGACGCCAGCGCCGGCACGATCAAGTCCGGCGGCAAGACGCGCCGTGCGGCCAAGATGGTCATCCTCAACGTCGACCACCCCGATATCGAGGACTTCATCTGGACCAAGGCCCGCGAGGAGCACAAGATCCGCGCGCTGCGAGAGGCCGGGTTCGACATGGACCTCGACGGTGAGGACTACGCGTCGGTCCAGTTCCAGAACGCCAACAACTCCGTGCGGGTCACCGACGAGTTCATGCAGGCCTACGAGGCGGGCACGACCTACCCGGTGCGTGCCGTCACCACCGGTGAGGTGCTGGAGCAGAAGGACGCCCGCGAGATCATGCGCCAGATCTCCCAGGCGGCCTGGGAGTGCGCGGACCCCGGTTTGCAGTACGACACCACGATCAACGACTGGCACACCTCGCCCGAGTCGGGGCGCATCAACGGGTCGAACCCGTGCTCTGAGTACATGCACCTCGACAACTCTGCCTGCAACCTCGCCAGCCTCAATCTCAAGAAGTTCTACGACTACGAGGTGGGACGGTTCGACGTCGAGGCCTACCGGCGGGCGGTGGAGATCGTGTTCACCGCCCAGGAGATCATCGTCGGGTACTCCTCCTACCCCACCGAGGCCATCGCTCGCAACGCGATCGACTTCCGGGAGCTGGGCCTGGGGTACGCCAACCTCGGCGGACTGCTGATGTCGATCGGCCTGCCGTACGACTCCGACGAGGGCCGCGCCTGGGCCGGCGCCCTCACCGCGCTGATGACCGGTCACGCCTACCGCACCTCCGCGGAGCTCGCGAAGGTCAAGGGGGCACACAACGGCTACGCCAAGAACGCCGAGCCGATGCTGCGCGTCATCGGCAAGCACCGTGCTGCGGTCGAGGACATCGACCCGCGCCCGGTGCCCAAGGATCTCATGGTCGCCGCCCGCACCGCCTGGGACGAGGCGCTCGAGCTGGGGCGGGAGCACGGCTACCGCAACGCGCAGGCCACGGTCCTGGCGCCGACCGGCACGATCGGCCTGATGATGGATTGCGACACCACCGGCATCGAGCCCGATCTCGGCCTGGTCAAGATGAAGAAGATGGTCGGTGGAGCGTCGATCCAGATCGTCAATCAGACCGTGCCGCAGGCGCTGCGCCACCTCGGGTACGCCGAGGAGTCCGTCGAGGCGATCATCGAGTACATCGCGGAGCACAAGACGATCCACGGTGCCCCAGCGCTGCTGCCGGAGCACACCAAGGTGTTCCAGTGCGCCATGGGGGACGACGCGATCCACTACATGGGACACGTCAAGATGATGGCGGCCGCGCAGCCGTTCATCTCGGGCGCCATCTCGAAGACCGTGAACCTGCCGGAGACGGCCACGGTCGAGGACGTCGAGCAGCTGCACCTCGATGCCTGGAAGCTCGGTGTGAAGGCGATCGCGATCTACCGCGACAACTGCAAGGTCGCCCAGCCGCTGAGCGTGTCGAAGAAGGACGACGGCAGGGCGGATGCCGCCGCTTCGGCCACCGAGGTGGTCCACGTTCCCCAGCGGCGCAAGCTGCCGAAGACCCGGCCGAGCCAGACCATCAGCTTCCGGGTCGGCGACGCCAAGGGCTACATCACCGCAGGTGAGTACCCGGGTGACGGGATGGGTGAACTGTTCGTCAAGATCGGCAAGCAGGGCTCGACGCTGTCGGGTCTGCTGGACGCCTTCGCCATCTCCATGTCGATCGGACTGCAGTACGGCGTGCCGCTCGAGGCCTACGTCGCGAAGTTCATGAACATGCGCTTCGAGCCGGCCGGGATGACCGATGACGACGAGGTGCGTTTCGCCACCTCCGTGGTGGACTTCCTGGCGCGCAAGCTCGCCCTGGAGTACCTGCCCTACGAGGAGCGCGAAGCTCTCGGCATCTACACCGTCGAGGAGCGGACCCAGATGCTCGACCAGGGCTACGGGGACCGGGAGCCCGAGGTGCCGACCGCACCGACGGCCGAGGCGGTCCGTGCCGCTGAGCCGCTGCCGCAGGTGAGTGCTGCCTCGCTGCCCGTCGACCACGATGCACCGATGTGCTTCGACTGCGGGATCAAGATGATCCGCGCCGGCGCCTGCCACGTCTGTGAGTCGTGCGGCACCACCAGCGGCTGCAGCTGAGTCCCAGTAGACACGCCAGGGTCCGTGTGTCCCCGACGGTCAGGATCGAACAGCGGGTCCTGGCCGTCGGCGGCCGCGACGCCGCCGAGGGCGTTGACCGCGTGTGGATGCGCGACCTTCCTCGACACTCGCTGCCCACGGGAGCTGACTCCCGTGGGCAGCAGGCCGCGGTGAGGCGGTGGGCCAGCACGCTCCACACGGTCCGGCCCGCCCGCGCCCCCGACCAGAACCGCTCGGCAGTCGATCCGCGCGGCAGTCGATCCGCTCGGGACCAGATCCGCTTGGCAGTCCATCCGCTCGGCAGTCGATCCGCTCGGGACTCGATCCGCTCGGGACCTGATCTCTGCCCCGAGTTTGAGAGTTGATGTGCGTTTTGCCTGGTCAGCGGGGTTTGGCGAAACGTGTTTGTCCCTACACCCACAACATGTTGTGGGTGTAGAGATGTGAGGGCCGCGGTCAGCTCGTGATCTGGGGCCGGGTCCAGGCGCGGGTGTCGACGTCGAGCGCGGCCAGGATCTGCTGCTGCAGTCCGGTGCGGCGGGTGACAGCGGTGATGGTCCGCTCGCCTGCGGTGAAGGTGACCTGCCGGATCCGGTCGAGTTCTTCGAAGGCCCGCTCGGCGGTGAGGTGCTGGTCGTCGAGGTCGGGGTCACGCAGGTCGGCTTCGATCAGCCGCTTGCCGATGAGCGACTCGATGACGGCGGCGAGGACACAGAGGGCGATATGGCCGCGGACCCGGGTTTCGGTCCAGTGCCGGATGGGCCGCAGGCCCAGCGAGGACTTCAGCACCCGGAAGCGTTGCTCGACATGCTGGAGGGATCGGTAGCAGGCCAGCACCTGTTCGGCGTCGGCGACACCCGGGTCGAGGGAAGTGGCGAGGACGTAGTGGCCGGCGAGCTGCTCGTCGTAGGCGAGGGCCTCGTGGTTGTAGTCGTAGACGAACCTGCCGTCGGCGACGTCGGAGACGTCGAACAGCCGCTTGACCGGGGAACGAGCCAGGATCGTGGCCGCGGTCGCGGCGATCTTGGTCGCCTCGGCCAGATCGCCACGACGGACACGGTCCTCCAGGGCGAGGAGTTGACGTTCGATCTTGGCGATGAGTTGGAGGCGGCGGGCGGTGTCACGCCGCTCACGTGCTGACGAGAACACCACGACGTAGCGCCTGCCGTCGTAGGTGGTCTCGAGCACAGAAGAGCTGAACCGTTCCACCTCCTGCCACCGGCCCTCGCCCGCGTTGGCGGCCTCGGCGAGCACGGCGGCGACATCGGTGCGACGGCGAAGCTTGGTAGCGAACAGCCAGTCACACTTCGCGCCTTCGACCTCGGCGATGTTGTCGTCGGTGATCAGCCCACGGTCAGCGACCACACAGATCCTCCCGACCGCGAACCGTGCCGTGAGGTCCTCCAGCACGCCTTTGAGGGTGGTGGCATCGTTCGTGCCGCCCGCGAACACGTGATGGGCGATCGGGATGCCGTCGGCGGAGGTCAGCAGCCCGATCACGATCTGTGGACGGTCCGAACGGTGGTCGCGGGAGTGTCCGAACGCCTTCGACGGGAACCGGCCGTGAGACGCCGGGTCGCCCTCCAGGTAGGTCGAGGTCAGGTCGTAACACGCCAACGTGAGTTGCAGGTTGGTCAGGTCGCACACCCGGGCGTAGACGTGCCGTTCGATGACATCCTTGTGCTCGTGCACCACATCGAGCGCCCGGTAGTACTGGTCCAAGCTCGGGAAGGAGAACCCGTCGGGCGCGACGACGTCCTCGACGATCCACCGGTGGGTGCGCCGCTTGGACGCCGGATCGACCAGCCGGCCCGCCAGCATCGCGAACACCGCATCCACGAGCGAGAACGCACACCCCGCCTCGGCCCCGATTCCGTCGAACAGGCGCTGGAGGTCGAGGTCGTCCCACAACTCCCTGACTGCGGCCATCGTCCCAATCATCGGGGCGGCATCGACCTCGAGCTGGTCCACGTCGACGTAGCGGCGTTCGGCGTGGGCCTGCAGGGCGGCGATGATGCGGTCCAGCTCGCCCGTCTCACGCAGCGCCGAGGCTTCCCCGAGACGGAACAAGGTCCGGTGGGTGTTCTTGCCGTCGACGCGGACCGACTCGACCAACGACAGATACTCGTAGGTCCGGTTGGCCCTGCGCACACGCTTCGTCTTGAGGAACATGCCCGCAGCATCCCACGCCAACAGCCCTCAAGCAACAACCAGATACAGCAGTGTTGTCCCTACAATCCCGAACCTGCCGGACGCTACAACCCCGCAGATCGCCCCGGAACGCTCAAATCCACGATCACGGAGCATCGAAACCCGCCCCAACTCTCAAACTCGGGTCTGCGCGGGGCCGGAGTGCGCGCAGGACCGCTCGTGTCGCGCCTGACCGATCCGATCCGTGCGCGACGGGTCGTCGGCGCGACGCGGGCTCGCTCCGGGATCATGGCCCCCGGATCGGTGGGCGTGGGTCGCTGTTGCCGCCATCGTCGTGGTCACCGTCACCGGAGTCGTTCCCGGCTGTACGGGCCGGCCGCTGGGTTGAGCGTGCATCGTGCTGGTCGTCGGGCGCCGCGTGCGCGGTGGATCCCGTCGTGGTCCGGCGGTGGTAGCTGACGGAGTCACCGTCGACCGAGATCCGCCAGGGCTCGTTGTCGAAGCGACGGTGGTGCCGGCGGCACAGCAGTGCCGCGTTGTCCGGACTGAGACGGCCGCGCTGGGCGAACGGCGTGTGGCCGTGAGCGACATCGCACCAGGCCGCTGGTGCGTCGCACCCCGGCCAGGTGCAGCCGCCGTCACGAACGATCAGTGCCCGCCACAGCCCCGCGGGCACCGTGCGGACGGTTTCGGACACCTCGATGGGGGTGCGATCGGCGCCGCGAACGATGCGCACCAGCTGGCAGTCATCCAGGAGAGGGCCGAGGTCCTCGGTCGTGACCGGCTGACCGGAGCGCCCGAACCTGGCGATGCCGGGGGTATCCGGGTCGTCGTGACGGGCCAGCTGCTCCGCTTCGAAGACCACGAGCACCTGGGGGCGCGCCCCGTGCTGCGTTGCCGCCTCGCCAGCCCGCAGCGCTGCCGCGCACAACTGCTCGAAGCCGTCCGCGGCCCGCTGCTCGGGGGTTCGATGCTCCCCGGCCACGTCGGGTCGTCTGAAGGCGTCGAGAGCGACCCGGGCGGTCTCTGCCGCGGTGCCGTAGAGGAGACCGGAGAACGCGAAGCCCCCGTCGGGGGTGTCGGTCGCCCGGACGCGCCGGCGACCACGCTTGCGTCGCTCGACGGCGGCCACTGCAGCGGGCGACAGCGACGCGAGCAGGGTCCGGGCCTGCCGACCGAACGTGGTGGCGTCGCGGTCTCGGCTCAGTTCGAGGAGACGCTGTTCGAACCCGTCCCGCTCGTCGGGCTCGACGACCCCGAGGAGCTCATCGATGATCCGGACGTGCTCCGGTGACAGCTCGCCCAGGCGGAAGGCACGGCCGGTGTCGGCGTGTCGCCGGGCGGCACGGCCAGCCTCGACGGCGCGCTTGGCCTCCGACGGTGTCAGCTGCTGTGCCTGTGCGATCTCCTGCTGGGCCTGACGTTGGGCCGCCCCGCGGGACTGCGGCGGTGCGCTCGCGATGGTCCGGGTCTCGAGCGCTGCCGACCAGCCGGCACGCAGCGCGATCAGCCGAGCGAGCGGTCGGCGGAGCCATGACAGATGGTCACGGAGTTCGGTGTCGGAGAGCGCGTCCACGTCGATCGCGCAGAGTCGTTCGATCTCCGCGTCCAACTCCCCGCCAGGCAGCGGCCGCGCGTCGCCGGACCGCGGGTGTGTGTCCGCCGAGAGCGGCCGGGGATCACCAGAGGTCGGGACGGTGTCCGCAGACGACGGTCGGGCATCGCCGGTCCGCGGCGGTGCGTCGGTGGCCGGGTCGTCGAGTCCAGGCTGCGCCCAGGAGGCCCCATCGGCACCGCTGTCGTACTCCGCGGCGGGCGTTTCGGCGGCGACGACCGCGGCGAGTGCTGCCGGGAGGTACGGCACGACGAGCTCCGAGGACCCCGTGCGAACCGGGCGCGGGGAGACTCTTGACGCTCGTCCCGAACCCGTGCGGGCCACCGACGTTCCGGTGACGACGGTGGGCCGATGAGCGATGACCTGCGACACGGCACCTCCCGTCATGTCGCTCGAAGCTCATCGTAAACGAACACAGGTTCGAGCTCAGCGCCGGTCTGCCGCGCCTGTGGACAGTGCCTTCAGGCATCGGCCGAGCTGCGCAGCACGACCAGCAGGGCGCGGGCATAGGCGTCGTCGGCCTCCGGCGCCTCGAGCTCGACGAGTTCGCCGTCGACGCGCACGGTGCATCGCCAGCCGTCGTCGAGGCGTGCCAGCGACAGCAGCGCTGCCCCGAGCTCCTCCCGGAGCTGGCTTTCGCGGGGCAGCCACACGGTCTCGGAGCGTTCGATGGCATCGAGCGCCCACTCCGTCGTACCGTTGAAGGCGATCAGATCGCCCACGGGGGAACGTCGTACCTCGACGACCATCTCCGAGATGGTGAACACCCGACCATCGAGGTCGCGGTCGGGGAGGACGAAGCGATCACCCTCCGCCGGGGTCCAGTGCAGCCCGCTGGCGCGCAGCTGCTCGGCGAGTTCGAAGCTGATCATGTGTCTCCCACGGTGCCGGGTGGGGCGACGAAGGTACGGGCAGAGAGGCGCGGTGGGAACTCGCGGGACACGCACCCTACCCACGACACTCCTCCCGCCCATCGGCACGTTCCCGGCCCACCGCATCCGCCCCCCACGGCACGCACCTTGGCCACGGCCCTCGCCCAACGGTAGGGGACCGAGCCCGGCTGAGGTCGGGGCGGGCTCTACAGCTAGCCTGCGGCGCATGCCCGTCCTGGTCACCGCCGCGCAGCACCCCCTCGCTCGTCGCATCGCGACCCGTCTGCTCGAGGAGGGGGGGGAGGGGCGGGGGGGGG
>Ga0081527_100790_pt1 | contig 10862 bp, 9 predicted proteins | sample HotLakmasection5_FD_70992 | JGI IMG/M metagenome (GOLD analysis project Ga0081527, IMG submission 70992) | Hypersaline microbial mat communities from Hot Lake, Washington, USA - Section #5 (SPADES assembly) (version 2) | ecosystem: Environmental > Aquatic > Non-marine Saline and Alkaline >... | reverse complement strand
GGGGGGGGGCGCACCCGGGCCCGCGCGGGGCCGGGCCCGGCGCCCTGCGGGGGGGCCCCCCCCGCCGCAAGGAAGACGGATACAAGGCGCTGCCGATCGAACAGAAGGAGTCCTACCGCTGGCTCGAGGGCGCCGAAGTCGCCCATAAGGCCCTGTCCACGGCCGGCCATGTCACCGTCGTCGCCGACCGCGAAAGCGACATCTTCGAGGCCTTCGCCCGCATCCCGCGCCCCGGCCTCGACCTGCTGGCGCGGGTCGGCCGCGACCGCGCGCTGGCCGGCGGCGGCCGCCTGTTCGCGACGGTCGCCGCCTTTCCGGCGCACCTCGGCCTGACCGTTGCCGTGCGCGCCGACAAGCGCATCGCCCGCACCAACCGCATCGCCCGGCTGGAGGTCCGCTTCGGCCCCGTCACGGTGCGCCGGCCGCCGTATCGGTCCGAGGGGACCGACCCGCCGGAGGTCGCCCTGTGGGCGGTGTCGGCCGAGGAACTCCCCGACCCCGGCGTGCCCGAGCACCAGCGCATCCGCTGGCTGCTGCTGACCAGCCACCGCATCGAGACCGCCGAGGCGGCGCAGCAGGCGATCAACTGGTACCGCCAGCGCTGGCACGTCGAACAGCTGTTCCGCACGCTGAAGAGCCAGGGCCTCGACACCGAGGCCGCGCAGGCCGAGGAGGGCCAGAGCCTGCTCAAGCTGGCGGTTCTGGCCACCCACGTCGCCACCCGTGTCATGCAGATGGTCAACGCCCGCGACGGCACCGACCCGCAGCCCGCCGAGCGGGCCTTCGACCCCGACGAGATCACCGTCCTGCACCGGCTGCAGCCGCGCCTGGAAGGCAAGACCGTCAAGCAGAAGAACCCGCACCCGCCCGACACCCTGGCCTGGGCCACCTGGATCATCGCCCGCCTCGGCGGCTGGAAGGGCTACCGCAGCGAACGCCCGCCCGGCCCCGTCACCCTCTCCCGCGGCTACCATCGCTTCGCCGCGATTCATGAAGGGTTTTTCCTCGCACAAAGCGAGTCCGATCTGTGCAAGCCGTAGCCCTCCGGGAGAGGTCGCCCGCAAAGCGGGCGGGTGAGGGGCCGCTCCCTCATGGATGGTGACTCCCGTGCCGGGTGGGGCGCTGCGCGCTACTCCTCCAGCACCTCGCGCAGGCGCTGCATCTGTTCTCCGAAACCCGCCCAGTCGCCCTGTTCCAGGGCCTGCTGCGCGGCGCTCAGGGCCTCGCGGGCGCGGCCGACGACCTGCGGCTGCCGGACCGCGGCGCGGGCCTCCGCCTCGCCAACGGCGGCCGGGCGGGCTTCGCCGAAGACGACGCGCAGGGCCTGCTCCAGGGTGGGCTGCATGGCCACGGTCTCGCCGTCGCTGACGATCACGCGCTGGAGCTGCGGCACGTCGGTGTCCTCGGCGCGCAGGTACACCGGCTCGACGTACAGGAGGGCGCGGTCGATCGGGATGACCAGCAGGTTGCCGCGGGTGACCCGCGAGCCGCGCCGGTCCCACAGCGACAGCTGCCGCGAAATGCGGGTGTCCTGGTCGATCATCGCCTCGACCTGGATCGGGCCCATGATCAGCCGCTCCTTGGGCAGGCGGAAGGCGACCACCTCGCCGTAGTGCGGGGCGTCGGCGCGGGCGGCGATCCAGACGATCATGTTGTCGCGATTGGCCGGAGTCAGCGGCAGCATCAGCAGGAACTCGACCCGCTCCTCGTCCGGCAGGCGCATCAGGATGTAGTAGGGCTCCATCTCGATCGGCTCGCCGGCGTACTTCTCGCGCGGCACCGCCCAGACATCCTCTCTGTTATAGAACACCTGGGGCACGGTCATGTGGTAGGTGCTGTACACGTCGACCTGCACCCGGAACAGGTCGGCGGGATAGCGCAGGTGCTGCCGCAGCCCGTCGGGCATGGCGTCGAGCGGCCGGAACAGCCCCGGGAAGAACGCCCGGTAGGGCTCCAGCACCGGGTCGTCGGGGTCGGCCACGTAGAACCGCACGTCGCCGTGATAGGCGTCGACGATCACCTTGACCGAGTTGCGCAGGTAGTTCAGCCCGGCGTCCGCGGGCTCCGAATAGGGGTAGGTCTCGGCGGTGGTGTACGCGTCCTGGATCCAGTACAGCCGGCCGCCGTCGACCACCAGGTACGGGTCGTTGTCCAGGCGCAGGAACGGCGCGATGGTGCGCACGCGCTCCTGCACCGGGCGGTGGAACTGGATGCGGCTGGTCTCGCCGATGTAGCCGGACAGCAGGATGCTGACGTCGAACTGCTCCCAGGCGAACAGGGTGCGCCGCCACCAGCTGTCCAGAAGCACGCCGCCGTGGCCCTCGTACCGGGTGTAGACGTTCCCGTCGCCGCGCGGATAGTCGAACTCGTCGATGCCGGTTGCTGGCGATGCGGTAGCCGGCCTGCTGCTCGCCGTAATAGACCTCCGGCCGCTCGATGGGCAGCGTCTCCGGGCTGACCGGCGGCAGGTCGCGCACGATCAGCTCCGGCCGGCCGTTCTCGCCGACCGCCGCCGCCGGCGTCATGACCAGGCCGTGGCCGTGGGTGAACTGCAGGTGGCGGTTGACCCAGGTGTCGGCGCGGGTCGGCAGCTCCTGCTCCAGCTCGCGCGCCGACAGCATGACCTGGCGGTGCTCGTCGCCCAGCCGGTAGCGGCCGACGTCGACGTCCTCGAACATGTAGTAGGCGCGGATCTGCCGGAGCTGGCGGAAGGTCTGGCTGAGCGGGCGCCAGTCCCACAGGCGGATGTTGTTGACGGTCGCCTCGCTGGCGCGGATGTCGGCCAGGGTCGGCGTGGCGGCCGGGTCGTAGGCGCGCTCGTCGATGGCGTCCAGCCCGTACGCCTGCCGGGTGAAGGCGATGTTGTGGCGCAGGTACGGCTCCTCCCGCTGCAGCTCGTTGGGCTCGACCGCGAAGCGCTGGACCAGCGCCGGGACCATGACCAGCCCCAGCGCCAGGATCAGCACGTAGCCGCCGGCGGCGAACACCGCCACCGACGGCCGCTGCCGGGTCGCCGCAATCCAGGCGAACGCCGCGATCAGCGCCAGACCGGCGCCGATCGCCACCCACAGCGCCCAGCGCCGCACCGTCACGTCGGTGTAGCCGGCGCCGTACACGGCGCCGGACGCATCGGTCAGCAGGTCGAACCGGGCCAGATACTGCCCGAACGCCAGCGCCCGCCGGAACAAAGCCGGCGCGCCGGCCATTGCTGGTCGCGACGACAGGGCCGCTGGCGGCGGCCGCCACGGACGGGAGCCAAGCAGCATGCCCAGGAACGGAGCACCCGGCTCCGGCCGCGACGACCGGCAGGAGCGCCCGCGCCGCAACGAGCCGCAGGGCTACAGCGCCGAGCAGGTGCGGCAGGGCCGGATCGTGCTGAACACCCCGGCGCGGCGCTGGATCTTCATCGGCGGGCTGATCGGGTTCGTGGTGCTGGCGTACGTGCTGGCGCTGCTGTTCTGACCGCGGCGCCGGGCGGCTGCCCCGGTACCCCGACCGATGTCCCGGCCGGTGACCCGCCCGGCGACGGGCGGAAGCGCCGGTGTTGTGCAAATCATGAACGACAGGATCGAACCATGGCCGATACTCTGCAAGGCAAGCGGGTGGCCCTGCTGGTCACCGACGGTTTCGAGCAGGTCGAGATGACCGACCCGCGCGACGCGCTCAAGGGCGCCGGCGCGGAGGCGCACATCATCGCGCCTGCGGACCGCCCCGCGGGCAGCATGGTGCAGGGCTGGAACCACACCGACAAGGGCGACACCTTTGCGGTCGACGTCCCCCTGGGCAAGGCCGACCCGAACGACTACGACGGGCTGGTCCTGCCGGGCGGCGTGATCAACGCCGACCACCTGCGCCTGAACGAGGACGCGGTGCGCTTCGCCCGGGCGTTCTTCGAGGCCGGCAAGCCGGTGGCGGCGATCTGCCACGGCGCCTGGCTGCTGGCCGAGGTCGACGCGGTGCGCGGCCGCCGGATGACGTCGTATCCGTCGCTGAAGACCGACCTGCGCAACGCCGGCGCCAATTGGTCGGACGAGGAGGTGGTGGTCGACGGCGGCCTGGTGACGAGCCGCAAACCGCCCGACCTGCCCGCCTTCAACCGCGAGGTCATCCGCGCCCTGGCCGAAGGCCGCTCCGCCGCCAAGGCGGCCTGACCGCGGCCGGATGCCATCCCGGCGGCCCGTTCCCCGGCCGCCGGGTTGCCCATGCCTGCTTGCCGCGCCGACCTGATGTGCGCCGTCATCCTCTTGCAGCAGCGGCGCACCATGCCGATATCCTCAAAAACAATCAGGAATTAGCGCCATGGTTGACACCCTGAAAGGCAAGCGCGTGGCCCTCCTGGTCACCGACGGCTTCGAGCAGATCGAAATGACCGATCCGCGCCGGGCGCTCAAGGACGCCGGGGCGGAGGTCCATCTGATCGCCCCCGACGACGACGTGGTCCAGGGCTGGAACCACAAGGACAAGGGCGACAATTTCGCCGCAGACGTGCTGCTGGCCAGCGCCAGCCCCGACGACTACGACGCGCTGGTCCTCCCCGGCGGCGTGGTCAACGCCATCCACCTGCGCGTCAACCAGGATGCGGTGCGCTTCGCCCAGGCGTTCGTCCGCGCCGGCAAGCCGATCGCGGCGATCTGCCACGGCGGCTGGCTGCTGGCCGAGGCGGGCGTGGTGCGCGACCGGCGTCTGACCTCGCATCCGTCGATCCGGACCGATCTGCGCAACGCCGGTGCGGATTGGGTGGACGAGGCGGTGGTGGTCGACGGCGGCCTGGTGACGAGCCGCGAGCCGGCCGACCTGCCCGTCTTCGACCGCGAGATCATCCGCGCCACGGCCGAGGCCCGCCCCACCGCCGAGGCGGCCTGAGTCCCGGCGGGCGGGGCCCCGATCCGGCGGCCGGTCCCTGCCGGCTGCCGGATGCCGGGTCCCCGCCGGGCGTCCTGATCGTTACGCTCCCTCACCGGTCGGGCTGAACGCGATCCGCAGCCGCGTGCCGTTCGTGCCGTCCCAGTCCAGGGTGGCGTTGATCTGTTCGGCCATCGCCTCGATCAGCTGAAAGCCCATGCCGCGCCGGCCGTCGGGCGGCAGGCCGGGGCCGTCGTCGGCAATCGTGATCGTGACGGTTCGGTCCTCGTGATCCACCCACAGCGACAGGTGTTCCGCGCCCTGCGGGAACGCATGCTTGAAGCTGTTGGTGACGAACTCGTTGACGATCATCGCGACCGGCTGGGCGGTGTGGCTGTCCACCTCGACGCAGGTGACCTCCGTCTGCAGCTTGATCCTGCCGGCGTTGTCGGCGTCGAGGCTGAGGATCTTGCCGACCAGCGCCACGAGGTACTTGCCGAGGTCGATCCTGTGCAGGCCCTTTGCGAAAAGGATCAGGTTGTCGAGCTCGTTCAGCGTCATCAGCCGGTTGCGGATGGCGTCCAGCTGCTCCTGAGTCTCCAGGTTGGTGGCCCGGCGCCGCTGCATGTGAATCAGGCTGGCCAGGATCTGGTTGTTGTTCTTGGTGCGGTGGCCCAATTCGTGGAGCAGGTCCTCCAGCCGCCGGGTCAGCTCGTAGTTCTCCCGCGCAAGCCGCGCCTGACTGACCGCCAGGGCCAGGATGTTGGCATAGCCCTGCAGGTACTGCGTGTCCGCCGGCGTGAAGCGGCGCGGGTCGAAGCTGTCCGCCTCCAGGACGCCGAAAACGAAGTCGCCGGACTTGATGATTACGTTGGCGGCGCTCTTCACGCCGTGCCGGGCCAGGACCTCGGGAATTCGGAACCGCTCCTCCAAGGCCAGGTCATTGGAGATCACCGGCCGCCCGGTCTGCAATGCGAAGCCGGCCGGGGAGGCCAGGTCGACCCCCACCCGCGCCGTGCCGACCACGCCTTCCGACCAGCCGACGCCGGCCCGGACCAGCAGCGACTTCTCGTCGGCCAGGTACTCCAGGACCTTGACGTGGCTGACGCCCAGGCCGGCGGCGACCTCCCGGCTCGCCTGCATCAGCAGCTCGTCGAGATCCGCACCCTCCGCCGCCTTCGTCCCGAACCCGGAGAGCGACGTCTGCTCGCTCAGAGAGAGCGGATCGACCCTGTCCTTTTCAACCACGCGTTACCCCTTCGCTGCGTGCGGCGCGCCGTCCCGGACTCGAATGCCGGTGGGCATGCCGCGTTCCGCGCCGCCGCCGGCCGGCCCAGGATGGCACAGCCGGCCCGTTCTGAAACCGGCAATTCGCGCTTCGGCCGGCGTGCGCCGTCACGCCGGCCTCACGCCCATTTGAGGTGAACCGGCGGCGTCCCGGCGCCTTATATCGGGCAGCCGGACGGCACCCCCACCCCGACACGCCCGGTGCCCGGCCGGTCGCCCCGCCGGCGGCCGGCGCTCGGGGCCGGACAAGCACAAGGACCCGGAAGCCATGGTCGACATCCCCATCCGCACGCTCGACGACGCCCCCGAAGAGGCCCGCCCGCTGCTGGAGACGGCGAAGGGCAAGTTCGGCTTCGTGCCCAACGTGCTGGGCGAGCTCGCCAACGCCCCGGCCGCGCTGGAAGGCTACCTGACGCTGAGCGAGCTGCTCGGCCGCACCAGCCTGAGCCCGGTCGAGCAGCAGGTGCTGCTGCTGGCGATCAGCTTTGCGAACGAATGCGACTACTGCATGGCGGCCCACTCCGGCGGGGCCCTGCGCGGCGGCGTTCCGCAGGAGACGGTGGACGCGTTGCGCGACGGGACGCCGGTCCCGGACGAGCGGCTGGAGGCGTTGCGCACCTTCGCCGCGAAGACCACGGCGAACCGCGGTCACCTTGCCGACGCCGACGTGCAGGCGTTCCTCGGCGCCGGCTACGATGTGCAGCAGGTTCTCGAGGTGTTGCTCGCCGTCGGCCTGAAGACGATCAGCAACTACACCAACCACCTGGCGCGGACCCCGCTCGACCCGCAGCTCGAGGGCATGGCCTGGAGCGGGCCGGCGGCCAAGGCGGCGGAGTAGGCGCCCGCACCGGCGGCCCGGTCACCCGATCCTCCGGACGGCGATGCCGGCCCCCGCGCCGGCATCGTCGCGTCCGGGGCCGCGCGCCTCGCTCCGCCGCGGGGCCGCCCCCCCGGACCGCCCCCCCGGACCGCCCCCCCGGACCGCCCCCCGGACCGCCGCCCGGACGCCCCTGCGGCAGCGGACATAACCCCGTTCACGGATAGACTCTTTTTGAGCCGGCTAAGGCTTCCGTCGGATTGTCGACGGCAGCCGCCCTACTTATCTTCCGGGTGTTCTTTTGTAACCCCGTCTGCGCAACAAATGAAAACGCTCAGGATGCGCGCCCGGCGCAGTGTGAGTGGTTCCATGAACCGAGCAGCCCACCCCACCATCACGCAGCACGACCTCCCGCCCCGCCGGGGGAGGCGTGATCAACGAGCCGTCCGGCCGCACCAACGGCCGGCGCAGATGCCAGGAGGACCGCCCGTGCGGCACCCGCCACGCAGGGCCCGCCCGGCCCGTCGCGGCGTGCCGGACTGATGCGACCGGTGATCCGCGGCAGGCCTGCCAAGGGGCCTGCCGCGGCACCGTGCCGCAGGCCCGCCGGACCCGCACCGGCGTTCCTGCGGGCCACCCGGGCAGCCGCGGCAAGGACAAGCAAGCAACATGGTTAGGACGGAGTCCGTCATGGCACACCCGAAGGTGTCCCTTCCCGCGAACGCCGATACCGGGGCTGCCACTGCGGTCAAACCGCGACATTTCGTGCTGGAGGTCGGCGACGAGGCGGTCGGCGTGCTGACCGTGCAGCGGGGGCGCTTCGTCTTTCACACCGCGCGTGCCGGCCTGGACAGCCTGCAAGGGGAAAGCTTCCGCAGCCTGAGCAGCGCGCGCCGGGCGGTGCGCCAGAAACTCGCCGGTGGCCACGCCGCCGGTGCCGCGCACCGGTCGCTGCGGCGGGCGCACGGCTGAACCCGTAACGGCCGAACCCGTCACCGTCCCGATCGGCGCCGTTGCTCTACCGGTCCGGCCAGACCGGGCGGCGCCGCTCGTCGAAGGCGGAGCGGCGCGCCTGCGGGTCCTGCCACGGGCCGCGCGGCACCTCGCCGGCCGGCGGCGGCGGCGGTGCCAGGATCGCGACGAACACGAGCCCGGCCAGGAACCCGCCGATGTGCGCCCACCAGGCGATGCCGGCGACCTGGCCGCCGCCCAGCAGCAGCGACCCCGCGCCCTGGAACACCTGCAGCCCGAACCACACCGCGACATAGACCAGGGCGGTCACCCGGAAGAACAGCGGGATGAACACGATCGGGATGACCAGCACGACCTGCGAGCGCGGGTACAGCATGGCGTGCGCCCCCAGCACCCCGGCGATCGCGCCGGAGGCGCCCAGCGTCGGGATCTGGCTGCCCGGATAGGCCAGCATGTGGGTGCCGCTGGCCAGCAGCGCGCAGATCACGTACAGCACCGTGAACCGGAAGCTGCCGAGCCGCGCCTCGACCGCGCGCCCGAACAGCCACAGCGTCCACATGTTGAACAGCAGGTGCAACCAGCCGCCGTGCAGGAACGCCATCGACAGGAACGGCAGGTAGTCGTCCGGGTCGAGGCCGTGCATCAGCGCCCAGCGCTGGCTGGCGTAGCGCAGCGGGATCAGCGCGTATTCGCCGATGAACCAGGCCTGCCCCCGCGGCGTCAGCTGTTCCTGGAACAGGAACACGCCGACGCAGGCGACGATCAGCGCGATGACGACGGGATAGTTCCCCGTCCGCGGCGCGGTCGTGGTGATCGGGATCATGACCGCAGTAACGTGGACGCCGGGCCGGGAGTTGCCAACCCGACGGCACCCGCGCACCCGCGGGCGGGGCGGGCGCCGTCCCGCCCGGCGGCCGCGGCCGCCGGGCGGTGCGCCGGCGGGATCAGTCCGCCGGCGTCTCGGCCACCTGGGTCGTGCCGGTCAATGCGGCGTAGCGGCGGTCGCGTTCGGCCACGGCCTCCCGGAACGCAACCAGCTCCGCGCCCTCCAGGATGCGGCCGACCGGCAGGTCGACGCTCAGCGGGTTGACCTGGGTGCCGTTGACGTGGACCTCGTAGTGCAGGTGCGGACCGGTGGACAGGCCGGTCGAGCCGACATAGCCGATGACGTCGCCCTGCCGCACCCGGCTGCCCTGGGCGAGGCCCGAGGCGAACCGGCGCATGTGGCCGTAGGCGGTGCTCATGGTCCGGTTGTGGCGGATGCGGACGTAGTTGCCATAGCCGCCGTTATGGCCGATCACCTCGACCACGCCGTCGCCGGCGGCGAAGATCGGCGTGCCGGCGGCGGCGGCGAAGTCGACGCCCTGGTGCATCCGGCTGTAGCCCAGGATCGGGTGGCGGCGCATGCCGTAGCCCGAGGACAGCCGCGCCCCGTCCACCGGGGTGCGCAGCAGAGCCCGGCGCACGCTCTGGCCGTCGCGGTCGTAGTAGTCGACCGCGCCGTCGCCGGTCTCGAACCGGTACACCGCCAGGTCGCGCTCGCCCAGGTTCAGGCGCGCGTAGACCACGCCGCCGTCGCGGGCGATCTCGCCGTCGGGGTGGAAGTCGCGCTCGAACAGGATCTCGAAGGCGTCGCCGGGCTGGATGTCGCGCTGGAAGTCGACCGAATAGGAGAACGCGCGGATCAGCGGGTCGAGCACCCGGTACGGCACCCCCGACGCGCCGGTGCTGGCCGCCAGGCTGCCCTCGATCCGGCCGCCGGCGGCGACCAGCCGGGTCTCCAGCGCGTTGGCCGCCTCCTCCGCGACGAAGCCGCCGCCGGCGCCGCTGGTGATGACGACGTGGCGCTCCACGTCCGGCATCAGCTCCAGCCCGGTCAGGCGCGCGCCGTAGCCGGCATGCGCCAGGACCAGGGTGATCTCCTGGCCGACCTGCAGGTCGCGCGGGTCGTACACCTCCTCCAGCGCGGCAACCAGGGCGTGGGCCTCGCCGCGCGGCACCCCGGCGCGGGCCATCACGGCGAGCAGGGTGTCGCCGCTGCCGACGCGCACCACGCGCCGCTCCTCGCCGACCCGGTACGGCTCCTCGAGCAGGCTGTCGGCGGTGGTGAGCGCCAGTGCGCCGGTCAGCGCCGGGCGGACGGCATCGGCATCGGGCGGGCCGGCGGCGGCGCGCGCCTCCGGCGTCACCAACACCGGCACCGGCACCGGCGCGGCCGCGGGCGCGGGCGCGTGCGGGCGTTCCGCCGCCGTCGCGGCGGCCGCCGCCGCGGCAACGGTTGCAGAACGCCCGCCGGATGCGTTATCGAAGCCGTGGAGATGAAGGGCGAGGCCGAGCGCGGCCGCCAGGCCGCCGGTCAGGGCAACGTAGGTGTTCGGGGTCAGCCGCACGATGGGCCTCCGGGGGACGGGAACGGAACCGGCACTGGGTAAGGGGCTTGTCCGGATAAGTTAAACCGGAGTCTCAGGGCGAAGCGTGCCCGCCTGCTCGCGTCTTGTCAACCGGCAAGTGCCTGCACAACCGCAGAAACCGCCCGCCCGGCGGTTGCCGGCACGGCGCACGCCGCATAGCCCTTGATGCGGCGGGCCGGCCATCCCATGTTCGCCGCCGTCCGGAAAGGGCGCGTCGAAACGGCGAGCGCCGGGGCCGGCCCGAAACCGGCGCGGCGGTCTTGATGTGGCGGATGCGGCGCTTATATAGGTCGTTGCTGACCCGCACGGGCGAGCAAGAAATCCGTCACAAAGCGTTTGACAGCCCGTCCGGGTGGCGCTATACAGCCGCTCCCCGACGCGGGGGGTCGCTTCGACGGCGCCTCGGGTCACGGTTCTTGGACAACGTGAACAAGCATCGAGAAGGGATGCGCGGGCGGCGGTGGTCTGGCCTCATCGGGGTTGGGTCGATCGCAGGTCCGGTTGCATCCTGGCGCAAGCCACGGTCCTACAGG
>Ga0081527_100788_pt1 | contig 10876 bp, 12 predicted proteins | sample HotLakmasection5_FD_70992 | JGI IMG/M metagenome (GOLD analysis project Ga0081527, IMG submission 70992) | Hypersaline microbial mat communities from Hot Lake, Washington, USA - Section #5 (SPADES assembly) (version 2) | ecosystem: Environmental > Aquatic > Non-marine Saline and Alkaline >... | reverse complement strand
AAACCGTGTGACATTAACAAATATTCCGTTGTATTAAAGTCAGGAGCATCAAATAAAAGGTTTTTATTCAGGTTATTAATTATATCTGTCGCTATATAATCGGAAATATTGGAATAAATACCCACAGTGGAATTAGGTGTAGGGATACTAACCGATGCAACAATTATCCTTGACTCTTTAGCGGAACAAAAACTGCTAAAAACAAAGAAAACTGCACTTATTAAAATAAATTTTATAAAACCTCGCATATTCCCCGAAAAAATAATTATAAAAATCCACCCACCTATATTATTAATAATAAGGGGCAAGTTTTAATCCTATATTTAATTGATTTCCCAGCTGACAAAAACCTGCTTAATCTACCCGATGAACCAGAGTACGTGCTTCTTCCTCTTCCGGCCATTCTTCCCATTCTTTTGTGGGTCTTTCCTTATTATGGTCTTTTTGCTCAAAAGCTGTATCAACAGGACCCAAAAGCTCATGTACGCTTATTTCAATACGTTTATACGTATCAGAGATCCTGTCTCTAATATCTTTTTCACGTTCACCGAATACAGCGGCAATTTTATCCATAATATCAACAAACCTGGCAAGAAAATTCTGTAGTAAGAACTGTGTATTTGCCTGTAATGTGCTTGCAGTATCCGTGACTCGTTGCTGGGCAGCATTAGTTGTGTTTATCACAGGATTAATAAGGTTACCTCTGACTGCATGTGAAATATTGGATGCCCCGGTAATGAAAGGATTGGTTGAAGTATGTTTAGCAACAGTTTTTTGAGTAGTTTTCTTTGAATTAAAAACATCTTCTTCATAAGAAAACTTGCTTGCCCGGGTATCCTTTTTTTTTGTATCAACAGTTTTAGCAATACTCTTTTGCCCGTTCACCGGACTTGTTTCAACATTTTTTACGTTAGAATTATTTGTTGAAGAGCTGTTGTTATTTGACGATATTTTTTTTGATGATGATAATTCTGCCACAGCATTCTTCTCCATTAATTAACACATTTTGTTAACTTGAGCGTTTTGCGTTAAGTATTTTGTTTTAAAACTTATTAAGCATTCTGCCTTTTTCCCAGCTATCCTTTTTATAAAAGCTTAATTTGCCTTTTAAATCTTAAAGTTCCTAATAAACCTCATCCTGCCTTCACCTCTATTATAGTATTTTTATGAAATCTGTCAATTCACCTCTGTTCTATGAAATTTCAGATGATATTTTTCTCTATTAAGACGCCTGTCTGAATTGCGAAAAGTAATTTTTTTAAAATAGTCTTACAGACAATATTCAGGCATTAATTTATATCGCTGTACAGGTTTCTTTTTATATCTCTGAATATATCACTGACCAATTCCCTGGAAATATTATAACGTCCATCAGCAGGGGTTATTCTTACGTGTGTAAGTTTTTCCTGCGAAGGTAGGAGCAGGATAAAGATTTCTTTGCCGGAATTCAGCTCTGCCCTTATCTGACCTTTTGAACTATCGTATGACATGGGTTTTATCTTTAGCTGTGTAAGTGTTGCCATTGTTGATCTGAGGGTCTTGTGGTATTCATAATTAAAATTCTCTATAAGCTCAGCAAGGGAAATATCTGTTTTTACAGGCTTGAAAGACCCGGGAAAGGATTCTTTTTTTATTTTTTCAGAAGGAACATTACTATCAGAAGAAATTTTATTCTCCTCGTCTTTATCAACCTTACTCTTCTGTTGATGTTGCTCAATTGCAGGCGGGGGGTCCCGATCAATTGAGAATGACTGGGGAAGCATAAAATCCTCCGCCTGTACCGTATTTGGAATTACAATCAACGCTGCTGTTAATATTAAAATGTTTATTTTCATATAAATTTTTCCTATGATCTTACCCACTATTAATTATATAATTTATATTAAAATTTAGAAAAAATGTAAAAAATATAACATTTTATTTATATTTTGACAGTGATTAAATCCCGGATAATTAAAAATGAAAATCCTTGTCGCCGCAAATTTCTTTAAAGGCTCACTATCAGCGATTAAAGCTGCTGAAATCATTAAAGATTCAATATTGAAAATAGATAAAACTACAGATGTCGTGACAATACCTGTTGCTGACGGAGGGGACGGTACTCTTGATGCTATAGAATATTTTGCCTCGTGCCGGGAAATGTACGCACAAATCACCGGCCCTCTGGGACAAAGGATAAGTGCCAGATGGCTAAGACTGAATGATAATACAGCCGTAATAGAAGGAGCACAGGCCAACGGGTTGAGCCTGCTGAAACCAGAAGAATATAATCCCCTTGCAACAACCACCTACGGAATAGGAGAATTAATAACCCGGGCTTTGGATGAAGAATGCAAAAAAATATATGTGACCATAGGTGGCAGTTCAACCAATGACGGGGGAGTCGGTATTATTCATGCCCTGGGCGGGAAATTTTCTGATATAAACGGGGAGGATATAAGTTTTGGAGGGGGAAGCCTACAAAACTTATACTCAATAGACCTTTCAGGACTTGATAAAAGACTTGAACAAACAGAGATAATATGCGCCAGCGATGTTGATAACCCCCTTTGCGGGGAAAACGGAGCAAGTTTTGTATATGCCCCGCAAAAAGGAGCAGCTCCGGAAACAGTGAAAAGGCTTGAGAAGGGCCTGAAAAAACTTGCAGATATAACCGGAAAGACTACAGGAAGAGATTATAGAGATTATCCCGGAGCAGGTGCCGCAGGCGGTATTGGTTTTGCCCTTAAGTCTTTTTTGGGGGCTGACATAATACCCGGATTTGATTTTATAGCTGGTCTGTCCGGCATGCAAGAAAAGATCAAATCAGCTGACATTGTCATAACAACTGAAGGCAGGCTGGATTCCCAGACATTGAGAGGAAAAGCTCCTTATCAGGTTGTAAAGATGGCAAAAAAGCACGGCATACCCGTAGTTGTCCTTGCGGGGTCAATAGAAAGAGGTCTGGATATTCAAAAAGCAGGAATAACATCAGCGTTCAGTATTGCTGATGGACCAATAAGCCTTGAAGACACATTAAATAATGCGGGCCAGCTTCTTGCAATAACCACCAAACAAGTTATAAGCCTGATTTGTGCTGTCCGTAAATAACCTTAAAAATTCCTGCCGGAGTTCAGGATTTCCTGATAATCATCATCCTGCTTCAGTTTTTTCCTGAATCTTAATATTCCGCCAATACAGTCTATGAAAAGGAACGAAGCTATTAAGCTTCCTGCCGCCGCAGCTGATAACCCGATAAATTTAAGTTTATAACGAGGGTTTTTGAACTCAAGTTCGCTGGTATTAAAACTCATAAAATTGTTTATTTCGTCAAAATATTTTTGCTGACCTTCTCTTAATGAGGTTTCGCCTGTAATCAGGTATGTTTCCTCGGTATTGGGGTTTTTAACCGTAAGGTAGTACATCTTCTGCCCCAGTACATTTCTTTTTGTTCCGAGTTTAAGGTCAGCTAACTTTGCGGCATTAAATTCATATTGAATAGTTTCTTCGCCTATAATGTCTTTTTTTCTTACAATGCATTTATTATCCGTTCCTGAACAGCTTAAATACGTTGTATACGCTGTTTCATATATAAGCTGCAGGCATTTTATAGTGAACAGCAGACTTAATATACCGAGTAATCCTACTATTAATATTAATTTTGTAGGATTTTTTTCCAGTGGTATTTTTTCTTTTATAAATCTTTTTTTCAAAGTTAGCACCAATTTCCAGATTATTAATATTATTATCGACCATACATGGCTGATTATTAAATTAATACAATAAATGCGTCATTCGACCATACATTATATTATTTATATTACATTATATTCTCTATTTTTAAAAACTTATAAGTTTATAAAAAAGTTGTTTTATTGTGCCCTTAAAAAGAAATCAGGAAATGAACAAAATATTTAATGGCACAATGCGTAAGCAGAGAGCGTTTTTTAGGAAAATCCGGCTCGGCCGGTTTTCCTAAAAATAAACTTATTTTACTATAATAATAAATTAAATTTTTTGAGATAATAAAGTCGAGTTATTATATTTTTTTCCTCAAGCAAAATTTATGTGTCATTATTTTAATGTTCTAAAAAAATAAATAAACGATAAATAAGAAATTTTATTCAGAAATAAACAAAACGGATAAATTTTAAAATACTAAGCAGGCAGGTGGGCAAGGTTTTTTAAAATTTCGCAAAAGTATTTAACGGAAACTTATTAAGATCACTAAAAAATATAAATGCTTATAAATTTTTGTTTTATTGACAAAAATCCTGTATTAAATAGAATAAAATTTTAGATATAAAGAAAATATAAAGATTCAGGTATTGTTCTTTAAAGAGTGAAAATACATTGAAAGTAAGCGTAGAAGAAATAAAAAATTCACCTGATAAAAAGCTGAAAATAAATTTTTCAGATTTTATCGGGGAAATAAAACTAAATGACAAAGTATCAGCCAGTCTTATAGCCAGTGTTTCTGATTATGATATTAATATAAGCGGGAATATACAGGCGGATGTAGTTTTACAGTGCGACAGGTGTTTGGAGAATTATGTCCACAATATAAACATTGAACTTAACGAAGACTTTGTGAGTGAAGAAGTAGTACCTGATAATCAGAAAGATTATGAACTAAAAGAAGGGGAATTTGTCCGGGAACTTGGTGATGCAAAAGAAGTTGACGTAAAAGACCTTGTTTACCAGTCTATTATTCTGGAACTCCCGGGAAAAAACCTTTGTAAAACAGATTGTAAAGGCTTAGAAGAGCTTCAGGAAAGCTTATCAGAAAATTCCGAAGAATATATAGATGAAAGACTTGAAGTATTTAAGCGTTTTTCGGAAAATGGTTTTGATGAAAATTAAAAATAGATGAAGAAGGTATAAAAAATGGCAGTACCAAAGAAGAAAACAGGAAAATGCGCACAGGGACACAGAAGATCAAACTGGAAAGCAAATATTCCAACAATAGTAGAGTGTTCAAACTGTAAAGAAATGACAAAACCACATACAGTGTGTTCTGTATGCGGATATTACGATGGCAAAAAAGTAAGTGAAAAAATATAAAAACACTGTAATTTTTATATTATGTAAGAAAAAGGAATAATAATAAAAAATGTCAGTTAGAGTAGCAGTGGATGCAATGGGCGGAGACCACGCACCTGAGGAGATTGTTAAGGGAGCAGTCCTTGCCGCAAGAGAATATAATATACCGGTTCAGCTGGTGGGGAAACTGGAAAAAATCCGTGCTGAGCTGGGAAAATACAACACAAAAGATCTTGATATAGAACTGGTCCGGGCAGATGAAGTTATAGGAATGGATGAAGCCCCGGGCAGCGCATTAAGAAAAAAGAAAAACGCTTCTATTGTTGTAACAGTTGATCAGGTTGCCAAAGGCAATTCCCAGGCGCTTGTTGCAGCCGGAAGCACCGGAGCGGCAATGGCTGCAAGTTTGTTCGGACTTGGCAGGCTGCCTAATATTGATAGGCCAGCAATTGGCGTACTTCTTCCCACAATGGACAAACCGGTATTAATTCTTGATGCGGGTGCAAACAGTGCCTGTGAGCCGGAAATGCTCTATCAGTTTGCAATTATGGGAAGCTCATTCCTGTCAGCTGTATTAGGAGTTGAAAACCCCAGGGTCGGGATATTAAACATAGGAGGAGAACAGGGTAAAGGTAATCCTCTTGTGCAACAGACTTATAGAATCCTTGAGGAAAAACAGGAAACACTTAATTTTATAGGCAACGTTGAAGGCCGTGAGATGTTCATGGGTTACTGCGATGTTGTTGTATGCGACGGTTTTGTCGGAAACGTTACCCTGAAAGTAACTGAAGGTGTTGCAAAGATGGTTATGGAGTTGTTCAGGAGCGAGGTTAACAAGTCACTTCTGGCAAAGATCGGTGCTCTTATCGCAAAACCGGCACTTATGAATATGAAAAAGAAAACAGATTCTGATGAATACGGAGGAGCTCTTTTACTTGGAATCAAAGGAATTTGCGTCATTGGTCACGGAAGCAGTAAGGCTTATGCTATAAAGAATGCAATCAAGCTTGCAAAAGAATCCGTGGAAGGCGACGTAAACGGAAAGATATCCAAGTTATACGAGTTAAGCAGAACATGAGTACAAAACTTTTCCCAGCAAGAATAGCCGGTATAGGAAAAGGCTTACCGGATAATGTTATAACAAACACTGACCTGGAAAAAATCGTTGATACCAACGATGAATGGATAAGCTCAAGATCAGGGATAAGGGAAAGAAGGGTCGTAAGTGCTGAAGAGACAGGCACCAGCCTTGCCACAAAAGCCAGCAGGGATGCACTGGAGTTTGCGGGTATAAACCTTGAAGAAATCGATCTTATTATCTGTGCAACTTCAATCCCTGACAATCTTTACCCTTCAACAGCGTGCGAAATCCAGAGGGAACTTGGGTGCAACAGCGCAGCGGCTTTTGATATTACAGCGGCATGCAGCGGCCTGGTGTACGGACTTAACGTTGCAAGGAGCATGATCGCATCCGGGACATATAAAAATATACTTTTAACATCAGTTGACGTTCACTCCCGCTTTTTGAACTGGGAAGACCGATCAACCTGCGTACTTTTCGGGGATGGTGCAGGTGCTATGGTTGTAACCAGAAGCGAAGATGAACAGAATGATATTTTACATGTAGAAATGCAGGCTGACGGAGCCAGGGGGGAGGAGCTTAAAATTCCTCTCAGCGGGAAAAATTGTCCATTAGTTACTCCAAATACACTGAAAGATTCATATGTTCAAATGAACGGGCGGGAAATTTATAAATTCGCAGTAAATACAGTACCCGGATCAATTAGAAGCGCAGTGGAAAAAGCCGGGGTAAGCCTGGAAGAGGTCGACTGCTTTATACTGCACCAGGCAAATGTCAGGATTATAGAAGCTATATCTGACAGGCTTAAAATCAACAAAGAAAAGTTTTTTGTAAATCTTCACAAGTATGGCAACACTTCTGCTGCTTCAATAGCAATTGCATTAACAGAAGCGGTAAATGAAGGATTTATAAAAAGCCCTTCACTGCTTGTTTTAAGCGGATTTGGGGCTGGCTTGACCTGGGGAACGGCTGTGGTACGATGGAATGGAACACCGCAAGAATAATAGAAATACAGGATTAATTAGATTCAAACAGGAGAAGGTATAGAGATGGGTAAGATTGCATTTATATTTCCGGGACAGGGTTCTCAATACTCCGGAATGGGCAGGGAACTTTATGAAAACTACAGCAGTATACAGGAACTTTTTGATAAAATTGATGCAACAGCAGGAAGAAGCATTTCAAAACTCTGTTTTGAAGGCAGTGAAGAAGAATTAAAACAGACTATAAACTCACAACCGGCTATATTATCAACCTCTATAGCTTCGTACGAAGCTTTAAAACAGGAAATAGACATAAAACCTGATTTTGTTGCAGGCCACAGCCTTGGTGAGTATTCTGCCCTTTATGCAGCAGGGGTAATGCAAGCTGAGGAGCTTATAAAACTCGTTCAAAAAAGGGCTGAGCTTATGGCTAATGCTCCTTCAGGCAGCATGACAGCTATTCTGGGACTGGATGAGGAAAAAATCAATACACTTATTCAGGAATCATCCCCAGCAGGCATAATTTGTGCGGCAAATTACAATACACCGGATCAAACCGTAATCAGCGGGGAAACAGCGGCTATAGAACAAGCAAATGAGCTTGCAAAGGAAATGGGAGCAAAAAGAGTTGTTCCCCTGGCAGTAAGCGGGGCATTCCACTCTCCTCTGATGAGGCCGATTTCAGAAGTATATGCAAAATTTGTTGACAATGCAGATATAAAACAAGCTGATACTCCGGTTGTAACAAACGTAGACGCACAGGAAACAACATCAGAAGACAAAATGGCGTCTAAAATGGTGAAGCAGATGTATTCATCAGTATACTGGAAACAATCAATAAGCTATATGATGGAACAGGGAGTGGATACGTTTATTGAAATCGGCCCGGGTAAAGTTTTATCAGGTATGATAAGAAAAATTTCCCGTGATGTAAAAGTTTATAATGTTTCTGACAAAATATCACTGGAAAAAGTTAAGGAAGCCTTTGCTTCACAGGTAAGCGTATAGAGGAATTGGTTAAAAGGAGTTAAATATGAGCGAAGATATAAAAAGAGTAGCGTTAATAACCGGCGCATCCAGCGGAATCGGTAAAGTATGCGCATTGGAGCTAGCAAAAGAAGGATACCAGATAGTTGTAAATTATTATCCCGTACCACCATGCGAAGCTGAAGCAAATGAAGTTGTAAAAGAAATCGAAGGCTTTGGCGGAAAAGCTATAGCTATAGGCTGTGATGTTACAGACAGCAAAGCTGTTGGTGAAATGGTTGACCAGACAGTTAAAGAGCTCGGAAGAATCGATGTACTGGTTAATAACGCAGGAATCACCAGGGACGGGCTTCTCATCAGAATGTCCGATGAGGACTGGGAAAAAGTTGTCAATACAAACTTTAACAGTGTATTCTATGTAACAAGACCGGTTGCTAAAGTCATGATGAAACAAAGAAGCGGAAACATCATCAACATGGCAAGTATCACCGGAGTATACGGAAACGCAGGCCAGGCTAACTATGCTTCCACCAAAGCAGGCGTTATAGGATTCACCAAAACAATAGCCAAGGAACTTGCTTCCAGGGGAATTACAGCAAACGCAGTAGCACCCGGATTCATTAAAACAGCCATGACAGAAAAACTTGATACAGAAAAAATCGAAGCTAACATTCCACTTAGAAGACTTGGAACTCCGGAAGACATTGCTGATGTAGTAAAATTCCTTGCAAAACCCGGCTCATATATAACCGGTCAGGTTATCGGAGTAGACGGAGGACTGGTTATATAAAACATTAAAAATTAATAAACCGTTACATACTTTTTTAGAATGATGGACAAATTATTTTGGTTTCAATATATATAAATATATTAATCTATTAGTTCACTAGTATAATTAATCAAAAAAAGGAGAAAAAAATGAGTGAAACATTAGAAAGAGTAAAAAAAGTTATAGTAGAGCAATTAAGCGTTGAAGAATCAGAAGTTACTCCTGAAGCAAGTTTTACAGCTGATTTAGGTGCTGATTCTTTAGATACAGTAGAATTAGTTATGGCTTTTGAGGAAGAATTCGGTGTAGAAATTCCTGATGAAGAAGCTGAAAAAATTCAAAAAGTTCAGGATGCTGTAGAATTCATTGAAAAACAAAAAGTCAGCAGCTAGGTTATAACCTGATTTTTAAGATAATTAATAAGAAGGAATGGGGTATACAATGTTATTAATATATAATTGCATTGCCCCCCTACCTTCATAAAGATGTAGAAAAGTAAAATTTGTAATAGGAAATTTATAGATGAACAATAAATCCAGAAGAGTTGTTGTGACCGGAATGGGAGTTGTTAGCCCATTTGGTGTTGGGGTTGACTTGTTCTGGGAAAATTTAAAGAACGGAAAAAGCGGACTCAAGAAAATAACTCAAGTAGACCTAAGTCAGCATGAAGTTAAGTTTGGCGGTGAGTGTTCGGACTTTGAACCCGGAAAATATATCGATCAAAAAGAAGCAAAAAGAATGGACAGATATACTCAACTTGCTATGGTCGCAGCAAAAGAAGCACTAAACGATTCCGGTCTTGATCCGGAAAAAGAAGACCCTACAAGAGTGGGAGTAATTGTTGGCAGCGCATCAGGCGGAATGGCAACAATTGAAAAAAACCATATTGCGATACTGGATAAAGGACCGGCAAAATGCAGTCCGTTCACAGTACCTATGATGATTGTGGATATAGCGGCAGGAAGAATTTCCATAATGATTAATGCTAAAGGTCCTAATAAAGCTGTTGTAACAGCATGTGCAACATCTTCACACTGTCTTGGTGACGCATTCAGGACAATAGCTTATGGAGACGCTGATGTAATATTTGCAGGCGGTTGTGAAGCGCCGCTAACTTCTCTTGCAATAGCAGGATTTACCAGCGCAAGAACTCTGTCCAGGCGTAATGATGAGCCTGAAAAATCAAGCAGACCGTTTGATAAAGACAGAGACGGTTTTGTAATGGCTGAAGGAGCGGGGATTTTTGTTCTTGAAGAACTTGAGCATGCCCGTGCAAGAGGAGCTAAAATATATGGCGAATTTATAGGTTATGGCGCAAATGCTGATGCCAACGACATTGTTGCCCCGGCTCCGGATGGAGAAGGTGCAGCAAGAGCAATGTGGCTTGCAATAAATGATGCCGGAATTAAACCTGAAGATGTACAGTATATCAATGCCCATGGCACCAGTACTTCGCTGGGAGATATAGCAGAAACCCTTGCTATTAAAAAAGTGTTTGGTGACTATGCTAAGTCCGGGTTGCTTGTAAGCTCCACAAAGAGCATGACAGGACATACCCTCGGTGCGGCGGGTGCTATAGAAGCAGCAGCATGTTTAAAAGCAATGGAAACAAACACTATACCTCCGACAATAAACTTAGATAATCCTGATGAACAATGTGACCTGGATTATGTCGCTCATAAAGCCAGAAAAGTTGAGGACTTAAAAGTCGTCCTCTCAAACTCATTCGGGTTTGGAGGGCATAACGCCTCTCTGGCCTTCAGGAAATTTTCTGAATAAATATAAAAATAGACAATATAAAAAACCCCTTATTTAATAAGGGGTTTTTTGTAGCATAAGATAGAAATGAATTAGTTTTCTAAAAAAATAAAAGATAAATAAGAAATTTTATTCAGAAATGAACAAAACGGATAAATTTTAAAAAACCTGTATAAAAAAGCGGTGGCAAAGCCACCGCCACCTCCGGGTGAGGGTAGGCGGGCAAGGTTTTTTAAAATTTTGCAAAAGTATTTAACGGAAAATTATTAAGACCAC
>Ga0081527_100787_pt1 | contig 10895 bp, 8 predicted proteins | sample HotLakmasection5_FD_70992 | JGI IMG/M metagenome (GOLD analysis project Ga0081527, IMG submission 70992) | Hypersaline microbial mat communities from Hot Lake, Washington, USA - Section #5 (SPADES assembly) (version 2) | ecosystem: Environmental > Aquatic > Non-marine Saline and Alkaline >... | reverse complement strand
TGCTCGGGGTCCTCGTGGAGGGTCCCGTCCGGATCCAGCAGGTGCACCGGCTCGGCCGGGGGGAGGAGCGCCAGCGGGGCGAGGGGGGCCCCCGCACGGGCCGGCCCCCCGACCCCCCGCCCGCCGCCGAGCCGCCGTTCGCCGCCGACCCGCCGTCCGCCGCGGCTGCACAGGAGCCCTCCCCATGACGACGCCTCGTGCTGCCGTCGACGTCGGGTCCAACTCGGTGCGGCTGCTGGTCGTCGATCCGCACGGGGAGCGGGTCCGGCGCGACATGGTCATCACCCGGCTCGCCGCCGGTGTCGATGCCACCGGCCACCTCGATGACGCGGCGCTGGAACGCACCCTCGACACGCTCGTGCGCTTCCGTGACCGCTGGGTCGAGCACGGGGTCGACGGCCGGGTGCGGATCGCGGCGACCTCCGCCGTCCGGGACGCGAGCGACCGGCAACGGTTCTTCGACGGGGTCCTCGCTGCCACAGGCGTGCAGGCCGAGGTGCTCACCGGGGAGGAGGAGGCGGCCCTGGCGTACAGCGGCGCGACCGGTGCTGTCGACGTCCCCAGGCCGACCGCGGTGATCGACATCGGCGGCGGCTCGACCGAGCTGATCGTCGGCGACGGGTCGGGCCAGGTGGCGGCGTCGGTCTCGCTGCAGCTCGGATGCGTACGGATCACGGAACGCCATCTGGCCTCGGACCCCGTCTCGGCCGATGAGGTTGCTGCTGCTCGTGGACTCATCGAGGTCCAACTCGACCATGCCGAGACGGTGCTGCGGCGCGCCGGGGCCTCACTGCGCGATGCGGCGTCGCTGGTCGGAGTGGCTGGCACCGCGACCACCCTCGGTGCGCTCCACCTCGGCCTCGACCGCTACGACGAGGACCGCATCCACGGCGCGAGGATCCCCGCCGTCGCGCTCGCGGCACTCGCCGACCGCTTGACGACCATGACCGCAGCCGAGCGGGCGGCCCTCGGGCCGGTCCAGCCCGGCCGCGAGGACGTGATCCACGGTGGCGCCCTGATCCTCACTGCCGCGCTCCGTCGCACCGGACGCCAGGAGGTGGTCATCAGCGAGGCGGACAGCCTCGACGGTCTGGCGGACTCCGTTCGGTGAACAGGGCCCAGCCGCATCGTGGGGTGGCGACGAGCGGTCGAGAGACCCAGATGGTGGGACCGGGCCCGATGACGCCTCCCGGTAGGGTCGCCGCCGGAGCATCGGGGACGCCTGCCCCCTGCCCGTCGGGCCGTCCTCCGGCCACCTGGCACTCGGACCACCGGGAACGCCCGCGGGCGTCCGGGAGATCGGTGTAGTGCCCCCTCGAGCCGCGGAGCACCGATGACCGAACCCATCGCCGCCCCCGATCTCACCGGTGCGCTCGAGCCCGCCGCGTTCTGGGGCCGGCTGCGCGGCGCGCTCGAGGCGGTCCCCGCCGATGCACGGACGCCGCCGAGCGGCGCACGCGTCGGGGCGGTTCTGGTCCTGATCGAGGAGTCGGACGAGGGGCTCAGCGTCGTCCTCACGCGACGGCGTCGCGACCTGCGTTCCCACCCGGGACAGCTGTCCTTCCCCGGCGGTCGGCGTGAAGGCAGTGAGTCGCTCGAGGAGTCCGCCCTGCGCGAGGCACACGAGGAGGTGGGTCTCGACCCCGACAGCACCGAGGTGGTCGGGGTCGGTCGGGTCTTCTACCTGCCGCCGTCACGCTTCTGGGTCGCACCCGTCCTCGCACGGTGGACGCGACCGCACGCGCTCGAGGAGAACCCGTGGGAGGTCGACGGGATCCTGCGGATCCCGCTCAGCTGGCTGCTCGATCCACAGCGGTGGCGGCACGCGCCGTTGTCGCTCGACGGCTCGACATGGGCGTGGCAGCTCGAGGAGGACCTGCTCTGGGGTGCCACGGCGACGGTGCTCGCGGTCCTGCTCGACACCGCGGTCCCCGGCTGGCACGGGGGTCGCGAACCTCACGAGCTGGGCCCCCAGCGGGCGGTGCGGCCATGGGAGACGGTTCCGGTGGCCCGGCGTGGTCCGCGGCTCGAGGGCGAGCTGCCCGAGCTCGAACAGCAACTGTGCCCCCACGTCACCGCAGAGCAGGTCCGAGATGTCCGGGCATGGCTCGAAAGGCACGGGGTCACGCTCGAGGCCCGCGTCGAGCAGGTGGGTCGGGCGGCTGCCCACGCCGTGCGGCGGCTGCTGGGGTTGCCGCTGTCATCGGTCAGCGTCACCGTCTTGGCAGGCCCGTCGAGCAACGGTGCCGGCGGGTTGGCCGCCGCACGGCTGCTGGCGGCAGCCGGAGCCGAGGTCGACGTGCTGGTGGTCGGCGAGCCCCGCCTGCCCGCTCAGGTGTCCCTGCTGGCCGCTGCCGGTGTGAACGTCAACGCCATCACCCCGCAGGGGCTGGACGATGCCCGCTCGCCGGGCCAGGTCGTGATAGACGCGGTGCTCGGCATCGGGGCGGAGCCGCCGCTGGTCGACCTGCCGGCGGAGGCGAACCGGTGGCTCAGGCGGCACGACGTCCCGGTCGTCGCGCTGGAGCTGCCGAGCGGGATGGCGGCCGACGCCGGTCTTCGTGGTCCATGTGTCACGGCCGACGTCACCGTGGCGCTGGGGCTGCCCTTGATCGGTCTCCGGGCGCCCATCACGCACGCCTATGTCGGCGACCTCTACCTGGCCGATCTGGGCATACCTCCTGTCGCCTGGCGAGCTGCCGGCGTGACGCTGGACGCGCGGTCGCCCTTCGAGCGCGGCCCTCTGGTGCGCCTGACCGTCGGTCCGTCTGCGACGGACGCCGGCACCCCCGATCAGGCCGAGGTCCCGAGCTGAGGACGCATGCGGAGCCGGGGCCCCCGTGTGGTGGTGCGCGCGGCGGCCTGCGAGCGGGAGCGGACCGGCTTGGCTCGTCTGTCGGCGACGTGGGTGCGCCGATCGGCCTGCGGTTCTGCCGGCGTGCGGGTGGTGGGGTTCGAACCCACACGGGCCTCGCGGCCCCGAGGAGTTTAAGTCCTCTGCGTCTGCCAACTCCGCCACACCCGCGTGGTTGGCAGCGTAGAGCCGAGCCCACCGGCAGGCAGCGAGCGCTGGTCGTCGCGCCCTGACGATGCCGGCAGGTGGCGCTCGCGCTGCTGCGGCAGGGGATGAGCGCTGAGAGCGCAGTCAGTGCGCCCGTACGGCAGTGGCCGTCCAGAGCTTGTACTCGAACATACGTTCGTATACCGTCATCTCCTACGACGACCGAACGAGGCGAGGCTGAGATGGTGTACGCCGTGCTCACTCCGGCGCGATCTGCGCCGCCGGTGACGTCGTACGTCGGCACCAGCTCGCCCCGCCAGGCCCGTCCGGCGCCCGCTGCCCGCTCCGTCGGGCACTTCCGGGGATACCCCAAGCGCCCCCTCGGCTCGACCACGAAGGCCGATCTGGCATCGGAGCGAGGAGCACGGTACGAGGCGGTGCCGGGAGCTGGCGGCGAGGCTGAACCCTCTCCTCCGGTCATCGATGCGACGGCCCCGTCCGTCGCTCACGTCGAGGCCTCGGTGGATCAGCTCGCATCCACCGACCTCGACGCCCTCTCCGACGGCGATCTCGACGCGCTCCTGCGGCGACTGCGCCGCCCGATCGCACAGCTCGTGGCGTTGCGGTCGCGGGCGGCAGCGGCCTCTCAGGCACGTCGGGTCGCGGCGTCCCCGGGGCTGACGGGCGCTGTCCTGCGTGAACACCAACGTGAACTCGCGACGGATCAGCGGCTCAGCGCGTCACAGGCCAAGCGCGAGATCGAGGCTGGCCGAGCGGCTCGGGAGCACGAAGCGACGGGGGCGGCCTTCGTCGACGGTGCCATCGACCCGGAACAGGCGCGCATGATCGCGCACGTCCTCGGACAGTTCGCGCCCGAGCTCCGAGATGAGGTGGAGGCCGAACTCCTCGAGCTCGCGCGACGGTTGGATCCCGTGGCCTTCGGGCGGGCGGCGAGGTCAGTGCTGGCCAAGCAGGCGCCGTTGGCTGCCGCGCAGGACGAACGCCGGCGGCACCTCGCGCGCCGTGTCAGGGCATGCGATACCCCTGATGGCGGCTTCGCCTTCTCCGGGCTGCTGTACGGGGCTGCCGCCGAGCAGGCGCGCGTCGCGTTGGACGCCTTCCGTAAGCCTGACGTGCCGGGTGAGCACCGCTCGCCCGAGCAGCGCAGCGCCGATGCCTTCGAGCAGCTGTGCGCTGCTGCACTACGCGGCGGGGCTGCTCCGACCACGCATGGCGTCCGTCCGCACGTGATCGTCGTGATCGATGCCGCTCAGTTGGCTGAATGGCGGTCATCGGGATCGGTGTCGGCCGCCCGCTTCGGATCGTCTGGACAACCGGTCACGAGCCAGGAGTTCGGTTCGCTGCTCTCCGACTGTGACCTGACACGCCTGGTGGTGGATGCCGCCGGTACGCCGATCGAGGCATCCGCGTCGGTCCGCACCGTCCCGATCGGTTTGTGGCGCTCACTGCTCGTGCGTGATGGGGGCTGCACCTGGGAGGCTTGCGATGCCCCGGCGTCCTGGTGCGACGTAGCGCATGGCGAGACTCCCTTCGCCGAGGATGGGCGGCTCTCGCCCAGCAACTCGGCTCTGCTCTGTCGCCGCCACCACCGAAGGTTCGATCGCGGCGGCCACCGGATCGTCATCGATGGGAACTCGGTGTCCTACGTGCCACTGTCCACGTCAGCCGTTCAGGGCGGTGACGATCGGGCGGGTCCGCAGGATGCCGATCCTGGCCCCCCCGACCGACACGGCCGATCGCCATCAGACGGGGCGACATCTACACCGCCCCTGGACCTCGACACTCGCACTGGTCCGTGGGATCAGACCACCCTGCCGGGTTCCGATCCGCCCTAGCGATAGGGCTCGGAGATGCCCGCGCCACGACAGCCAGGTTCAGGTTCCGCGGGCGGCACGCGGTTCGCCCTGCGATGAGCTTCCCGGGGGCCTTCCCACCGTGCTTTCCCGTGCGCTTCCCCGTGCGCTTCCCAGCGTGCTTTGCCGTGCGCTTCCCGGCGTGCTTTGCCGTGCGCTTCCCGGCGTGCCTTGCCGCACGCCTTCTGGCGTGCCTTGCCGTACGCCTTCTGGCGTGCACCGACGGTGGACTTCTGCCGTGTCGAGTTCGTGCTGTGCTGATGCTGAGCAGCGGGATGCACCCGTGGATGCCCGGTGGCACCTTCACAGCTACCGCGATCCCGGCCGAGAGCGCTGACGAGGCCCGTCGTGGACACTCTGCCGCGGGCCTACCCTTCCCGGCCTATCCGTCCGTCCGACCGAGAGGGGCTGTTGTGGACACCTTCGTGGCGCCCACGGCCATGCGTCGTGTCGATGTGACCGGGGCGGATCGACTCCGGTACCTCGAGGACGTCACCTCCCAGCACCTGGTCGACGTACCCGTCACCCATGTGCGGGGGGCGCTGGTCCTCGATGCGCACGGTTCGCCGAGCGCCATGTTCGACGTGGTCGTCCTCGGTGACCGACTTGCGCTCATCGCGCCTGACGATGGAGTACTGCGGACGATCATGGACGTGCTCGCACGACGGACGTTCCTGCTCGATGCTCGCTTCGAACCGCGTGACGGCGAGGTCGTGGCGGTGCGGGGTGAGCAGGCCTCAGAGGTGGTGGGGCGGGCCGGTCTCACGGTCGTGGACGGCCGCTGTCGCGTGGCTGGCGACCTCTTGCTCATCAGTCGTCCCGGAGGCGTGGACATCGCCGGCCCGGCAGCGACGGTCGACCAGGCCGTGCAGGCGCTGCTCGAGGCCGGCGCGCGTCAGGGCGACGGGGATGATCTCGAGACGTGGCGTGTGACACATGGCCAACCCGCGTGGGGGGCCGAGGTCGTACCCCCGCACCTGCCGGAGGAACTCGGGCTGCTATCGACACACGTCCATCTCGCGAAGGGCTGCTACCCGGGCCAGGAGGCGGTGGCGCGCATGTGGATGCTGGGACGGCCGCGACGGCGTCTGGCCGTCGTCGCTGTCGAAGGTCGCGTCAGCGCCGGCTGGCGAACGGGCTCCGGACGTCAGCTCGTCGAGGTGACCAGCGTGGCGCCGGAAGGGGCCCGCGCCCTGGCCTTCGTCCCGCCGCAGACGAGCACGGGCTCGGCCTTCGCGTCGGAGGACGGCGACGCCTCCGTGACCGTTCTGCGGTTGGTCGGTGACGACGCCATGCCGCCAGGCCACGACCCGTCCGTGACCCGCCGTCGAGATCGCCGCTGACTCGGACGCGCTACTCGGACGCGGCGCTCCTCAACTGCGCCGCCGAGGTTGCGGGCCAGCCTGCATCGCCGGGTTGGAGGTCGGCGAACTCGGGGCGAGGAGCGCTTCACGTGCGAGCCCGAACTCGGCGGCCGGGCGCCGCAGCGGCTGGGCCGATAGCCCGATGTGGCCGCCCGCCTCGGCCCGCATCCCGATCAGAGGGAGCGGATCGCCTTCAAGACCGCGTCCGCGTGCTTCTTCGGCTGGATCTTCGGCCAGACCGCCGCCACGGTCCCATCGGCGTCCACCAGGACCGAGGATCGGATGACGCCCTCGTACTCGCGGCCGTACATGCTCTTGGTGCCCCAGGCGCCGTAGCTGTTGATGACCTCCTTCTCCGTGTCGGCAAGGAGCCGGTGCGGTAGGTCGTGCTTCCTCGCGAAGGAGCGATGGCTGTCGACCGGATCAGGCGAGATGCCGAGCACGACCACCCCAGCCGCTTCGAACTCGGACCATTGATCCCGGATACCACAGGCCTGCGTCGTGCAGCCCGATGTGTCGTCCTTGGGGTAGAAGTACACGAGGACCGGGGCCCCCGCGAGCGCGCCCAGCGAGACCTCCTTGCCGTCCTGGTCCAGCAGGGTGAAGTCCGGTGCCTTGTCGCCGACCTCGAGCATGATCACGACTCCCTTCGCTGACTTCGTTGACAACGTTCTCTGACAACGCACGGGTGGGGGCGGGCCTGCACGGTAGTTCCGGCGGGGGCTCTCGGTAGCCGGCTGGCGTTCGGAGCAGAGATGCCCTCTGGAGCACCGGGGGAGCCAGAGCCCATCGTCGGGAGCGAGCCGCCGTGAGCGTCGAGGGCGAGCCGGACCGTGGACCGGGGTACGGGAGCCGGCCATAGGGGTGCTTCGATACGCGGGTGGTCTGGGCGCGGGAGTAGGGTCGTGCCGAGTCGGCCGCGAGGAGCACATGGGATGGCGGACGAGACCATAGAGGTCTTCATCGAGGTCCCGATGGGGTCCCGCAACAAGTACGAGTGGGACTTCCAGCGCCAGTCCTTCGTCCTGGACCGCATGCTGTTCACCGCGGTGCGATATCCGGGCGACTACGGCTTCATCCCCGACACCCTGGCGCTCGACGGCGACCACCTCGACGCGCTCGTCATCCTCGGTGAACCCTCGTTCCCCGGATGCACCGTCAACGCGCGCGTGCTCGGGATGCTCGACATGAGCGATGACAAGGGGCCCGACGAGAAGATCCTGACGGTCGCTGACCACGATCCACGCTGGGCCGGTCTGCGGTTCCTCAACGACGTGCCGACCCATCTGCTCGACGAGATCGCGCACTTCTTCGGGATCTACAAGGACCTCGAGCAGAAGCTGGTCGAGGTCAGAGGGTGGGAGAACCGGGACCGCGCTCTGACGATCATCGAGGAGGCACGACAGCGCTACCCCGGACCCGAGGAGACCGTCCCGTACCCACGCTGAACCGCCCGCGATGCCACCGCGGGGGGATGACGACGGATCGAGGGCGACGGATCGCAGGGGGATGTCGAGGGTCGGCGTGAGGCTGTCGGAGGTACCGCGCACACGCCCGGGTGGAGGAGCGTTCCGTTCCAGAGGCGTGCCGCCGGCGGGCCGATGACAGCACGTTCCGAGCGGCCCCGCCGCGGCGCGTCGAGGTACGACGGCTAGCTCCGTCCGAAGAAGCCGCGTCGCTTGCGCCGAGCGTCCTCCGACGCTGTCGACGGCCCCCGCTGACGGTGGTCCTCCTGCCCTGCCGGCCCCGCACGGTCACCCGACGGCGTTGGTGGTTCGTGGTCCGAGGCGGTGTCCCCCGCCTCCTGCTGGCCACGTCGCTGGGCTCGCTCGGCCGCCGTGGGGGGGCGTGCCCGTCGCGGGCGGCCGTCCGTGCGGATGTCATCCCGGTTGGCCAGGTAGCTCAGCTCTCGCAGGAACTCGGAGACGTCCGTCTCGTCGGAGGCGGTGGCGGCGGACCGTGGGCGCGCGCCGGCGGCAGAGGCTGCCGGCTGGGAGGTTGTTGCCGGGTTCGAGGCTGGTCCCGGGTCGGTTGCTGGTCTCGGGTCGGTTGCTGGTTCCGGGTAGGAGGCTGCTCCCGGCTCGGCGTCTGATGCCGGCTGGTGGGCTGTCTCACCGCCTGGAGCGCCACCCGTGTCCGAGCCCGGCTGCGGGTGGAAGGCTGCTGCCGGACGCGGGGCCGCTCCCGGCTCGGACCCCGCTTCCGGCTCGGACCCCGCTTCCGGCTCGGACCCCGATCCCGGGTCGGCGGCTGCTGCTGGGCCCGATGCCGCTGCAGGGCCTGCAGCCTCACGATGCGACGCTGCCGATGAGGATGTGCGACCGGCGGCTGCCCAGCTCGGCGGGGGATCGTCCGTCACGTCGGGGACGGCCACGCTGCCGCTCGCCGCGGCGTCGCCAAGCGGCAGGTGCGACGGCTCGGGGTGACGGTTGTCAGCCCCCTGGCCGATCGTGGTCCGCGCCGGATCGACGGCTCCCGCACCTCGGGCGGGAACCTCGGCGGGGGGGTCCGTGAGGGCCAGGACGCCGCGCGCGTACAGCCCGGCGCCCGCGGGCGCGACATCGTAGAAGCCGTAGCCGATCCGTCTCGCGATCTCGCCGAGGTTGCTGTGGTCGTCGACGGCGGCGAGCACCGTGAGCGCGTCCGCGTCGAAGTCCGCCGGGGTGGGCGGTAGCTCGAGCAGCAGCAGTGGCACCGCGTCCAGGGATCGTGTCACGGTGGGCAGGCGCTGGAGTTCGTCGGCCCGCCGGGCAACCTCGACGAACGCTGTGTCGACGTCGAGCCGCAGGCCGTTGGCCGCCACCGCGCCGTTGCTGGGATCCGCGGCCTCGAAGTGGAACTCGCCCGCTCGGCGGGTGCTGAGCTCCACCAGGGCATCCAGCACGGGCGTCGCCAGCAAGCGCTCGACGAGCCCCGGGTCCGCCAGGCGCCGGTCGAGCAGTCCAGCGGCCAGGCCATCGTCGCCCACGGCTCCCGTGTTCGTGCCGCCAGGGGTGCTGTCCCGCAGCTCGTGCACGACCCTGGCCATCGTGACCTCGTCGACGTGTCCACCGCCGGTCAACCGCTCCCTGAGCCGCGCCCGCGGGAGCGGTGACGACGCACCGGTGATCGCCCCCTCGTGAAGGGTGATCTCCCCCGGACCGTCGGACCCGCCGAGCACCAGCCGACCGGTGGCGCGTTCGAACGCCAGCGACTGACAGATCGCTGGCACGGTGGTAGCCGAGAGGTAGCCGCGCATGCGGGCCAGCGTACTCGGCACCTTCGACGTGTCCTCGAGGTGCAGCACGCCGACGGGCGGCGATCCGGCGGCTCGTGGCGGAGCCTCGGGGTGCTTCCCGATGTCCCGGGCGGTAGGGTGGCCGTCGGCCGACGTACGCCACGGAGGTCGCAGGAGCGGGAGGTCGTCCGTGAGCGGTCCCGGAGCCGGATCCAACCGCGTCAGTGACGCACTGGCGCAGGTGCCCTCGCCCGAAGAGCTGCTGGCAGAGGATCTGCTGGAGCGCCTCGACACCCTCGACACGGCCGAGCTGCGCCGCGTGCGTGCCGCCTGCGAAGCCGCCGAGGAGGGCATCTCGTACGCGCGCCGGGTTCTGCAGGGCCGGCTGGACATCCTGCGGGCCAGCCTGGACCAGCGGGTCGAGCCGGAGGCGCGCCGCCTGGTCGCCGAGCTGCCGACGCTCCTCGCCGACGACGGGCACGTGGCCGACCCGGCGCAGGCGCGTGCGACCCGCGTGCGGGTCCCCGCCGACGCGGATCGCTACAGCGAACTGATCGACACCGTGATCACCGAGGACGACCTGCCGGCCGTGTACGACAACGACCCGGAGGGTGTGGAGCGGGTCACCGAGGCGCTCTCCGCGATCGAGCGCGAGCTGTCGGCTCGACGACGCGCGCTGTTCACGCGCATCGACGCCGTCCGCGCTGAACTGGTCACCCGCTACAAGGACGGCCGCGCCGACGTGCGTGAACTGCTGGGGTGAGCCGGCGGGGACGTCACCCGGGACGGGAGCACCCGGAACGGAGGGCTGGCGCTGTCGTGGTCCCGGCGGCCGCGGTCCTCCCTTGAGCGACACGCATCAGGCGCCGAGGCCCGGTGACGCACCGTCCCGGCCAGCTGTGGGATCGGCGCGTCGCGGACCTATCGTCGCCGAGATCACCCGACGGGACGTGCGGACCGGCGTCGAACACGTCGAGTCCGCCCATGCCGCCCATCTCGTGGTCGTCGGCCCGGACGGCGAGGTGGCCGCGGCATGCGGGGAGCCAGACCACCCGACGTTCGTCCGTTCGACCGCCAAGCCGGTGCAGGCGACCGCTTGTCTCGAGCTGCTCGAGGCGTCCGGCGATCCCGCCACCCCGTCCCCGGCGGAGCTCGCCGTGGCCTGGGCGTCACACCGGGGCGAGGCCGTCCATCTGGCCGCGGTCCGCAGGCTGCTCCGACGGTCAGGAACACCCGTGACCGCCCTCACCTGCCCACCGGCGACGGCGGAGGCGGACCCGGGTGCCGCGCCGACCCGGCTGCAGCACAACTGCTCAGGCAAGCACGCCCTGTTCGCGTTGGCGGGTAGCCGCCTCGGCCTGTCCGGCGCCGCGCTGTTGGATCCGGACGGCGCACTCCAGCGGCGTGTGCTCGCGACGCTCGAGGAGGTGTTCGGCCCG
>Ga0081527_100785_pt1 | contig 10925 bp, 10 predicted proteins | sample HotLakmasection5_FD_70992 | JGI IMG/M metagenome (GOLD analysis project Ga0081527, IMG submission 70992) | Hypersaline microbial mat communities from Hot Lake, Washington, USA - Section #5 (SPADES assembly) (version 2) | ecosystem: Environmental > Aquatic > Non-marine Saline and Alkaline >... | reverse complement strand
ACATGCAGCGTCAGCCGCAGATCGGCCTGCAGGCGGCGCAGAATATGCAGCAGTGCCAGCGAATCTGCGCCGCCAGAGACGCCCACCACCAACGGCTCACCGGGCGGCAGCAGATGGCTGTGCCGGATGCTTTCGATTAACGGAGCAATCGTGAATAATCCCTTAAAACCAGCTTTTCGAGAAGATTCAGCCTTGATTATACTCGACGTTATGCCAATGCTTCTATCCTTACCCGCCTGTAATATGCTATAATCGCGCGTCGCGAGCTTACGCGGCCAATCTGCTATCAGGAGCACTTCGTGTTAAGTCCACTGGATTATTTTTTTGGCCTGTTCTCACTCGATATCGGTATCGACCTGGGCACTGCCAACACTCTGGTCAGCGTCCGGGGTAAAGGTATTGTCATCAACGAGCCGTCTTTCGTCGCCACCGAACGCAAAACAGGCAAACCCCGCGAAGTGGGCGCACGGGCCAAAGAAATGTGGAGCAAGAATCCGCGTGACATCATGATTGTGCGACCGCTGCGCGACGGTGTCATCAGCGATTTTGAGATCACCGAGGCCATGCTGGACCACCTGATCCGCAAAGCGCACGAACACACCTGGGTGCCCATCCCGCGCCCGCGCGTGGTCGTCGGCATTCCCAGTGGCGTCACCGAAGTCGAGAAGCGCGCCGTTTACGATGCCGCTCTAAGCGCGGGCGCACGCGAAATCTATCTGATCGAGGAGCCTGTAGCCGCCGCTATTGGTGCCGGTTTGCCGGTCACCGAAACACGCGGCAGCATGGTCATCGACATCGGCGGCGGCACCACAGAAATCGCCATTTTCTCTCTGGGCGGCATTGTCATCAGCCGCTCGATTCGAGTCGCCGGCGACGAGATGGACGAGGATATCGTCCAGTATATGCGCAGCAAACACAACCTGCTCATCGGCGAACCCACCGCCGAGCGCGTCAAAATCGAGATCGGCTCGGCCTATCCGCTGCCACAGGAACGCACGATGGTCGTCAAAGGGCGCAATCTCATCACCGGCCTGCCGTCCTCGGTAGAGGTCAGCTCCATCGAACTGCGCGAGGCCCTGTCCGGCTCGGTGGATATTCTCATCGACACCGTCAAGGACGCCCTGGACGAAACCCCGCCAGAACTCATCGCCGACCTGATGGAAAGCGGTATCTGTATGGCGGGCGGCGGCAGCCAGCTTAAGGGACTGGCGGAACGCCTTACCGACGAGGTGAATATCCGCGCCTGGGTCGCTGAGGATGCGATGACCTGTGTGGCACGCGGGGCTGGTCGCGTGCTGGAAGATTACAACAATCTACGCCGGTTGCTGGTGGGCACAGAACGCGGCAGCACACGCCACTGACCCCTTTGGGGCGGCCTGCAAAATCAACCTTCTCAACGATTAGCAAGCATTTGATATAATACAGGCAAAGCGCACACCAACCGGCATTGTGTGTGAGTGACTTTCAGTAGCGCATGGAGTATGACCCTTGCGACGCAATTGGCGCGCTAACCGCGTGATTTTTCTTCTGGTCTGCCTGTCGGTATGTCTGGTGCTGCTGGCTGCCAGTGTGTCCGGGGCGACTGCCCCACTGGAAGGCACTGCCGCTACACCAATGAACTATCTGGCGGGGATTTTTACCGATATCACCCGGCAGACGAACAGCTTCGTCTCCGACCTGACGGAGATCCAGTCACTGCGCGCGCGCAACGCCGAACTGGAAGAAGCGCTGGCCCGCTATCAGACGGAGCTGGTCGAACTGCGCGAGATCAACAACGACTATCGCCGGATCTCCGAACTGGTCGAATACGCATCCACCGCCCGCGACCAGGAACACCTGGTAGCCGAGGTGATTAGCTACGACCAGAACGCGCTCATGCGCACGATGGTCATTAACCGGGGCGTGCGTCATGGCGTCGCCAGAGGCATGCCGGTCGTCACGGGCCAGGGGCTGGTGGGCCGCATCACCGATGTCACCGCCAATGCCGCCCGTGTCATGCTCGTGACTGACCCCAACAGCAACGTCAACGCCCGCCTGCAGACCAGCCGCGCCCAGGGCCGGGTCGAAGGCCAGCTTACCGGCAACCTGCGCATGATGTGGATACCGCTGGAAGCCGAGGTGCAGGTCGGCGATGTGGTGCTCACATCCGGTCTGGGCGGCAACTTCCCACCAGATATCCAGATTGGTCAGGTCGAGAGCCGCCAGCGCGAAGAGTTCGCGCTCAACCAGCAGGCAGAGGTGCGCAGCCTGGTCGATTTCGACAATCTGGAATTCGTGCTCGTGATTACCAGTTTCCAGCCTATTGATGTCTCCGCCTTCGAGTAACCGGCTGGCATGGGCAACTTTCTCAGCATTCCGATCCTGGCCCTGGCCGCCATTCTACAGGCCAGCATCGTACCACAGATTCGCATCCTGGGCGGCGGGCCGGATCTCATTTTTCTGCTGGTGCTGGCCTGGGCCATCAATGCCAGGCTGGAGAGCAGCGTCATCTGGGCTTTTGTGGGCGGCATCATGCAGGACCTGATGTCCGCCGCGCCGCTGGGCACATCGACGGTGGGCCTGCTGCTGCTGGTTTTCGCCATCAGCGGGCTGGGCCAGCAGGTTCACAAAATCGGATTCATCATCATGCTGGGCCTGGTGTTGTTTGGTACGCTGGCCCAGCAGATCATCATCATGCTGGTGCTGGCCTTCAGCGGATTTACTATGCAGTGGGGCTTCAACCTTACCTTTGTTATCGCCCCCACCATCCTTTACAATCTGGTTTTGATCTGGCCGGTGTACTGGTTCGTGCTGCGTTTGCAGCGTCGGGTATCCCGCACCGGTAGTTCAGTCTGATGGTATTGAGGCTTGTTGTATCATGAGAAATTTGCTTCCGTTTCAGGGGTGGCGTCTGACGATGTTCCAGGCGGTGATGTTCGCCACGTTTCTGATTTTTTCCCTGCGCATGTACCAGATGCAGGTCATCGACTTCGCCGACGCGCAGATCGCCGCCGACGACAATCGGCTCGATGAACTGCCGCTGCCGTCCGAGCGCGGTGTGATGTTTGATCGCTATGATCGCACCGTCGCCGGCAATGTGCCAGCCTACATCATCCAGGTGACTCCGGCGGAACTCCCCACCGGACGCGAGGAAACGCTGAACATCTACAACCGGTTATCGGCCATGACGGGTGTGCCGCCAACACGGGCTGTCGCCGAGGCCGGCAACTCCGATTTGCGCAGTATCGAGGAGATGGTCCAGGAAGGCGCGGGTATCGCCCCGTTCCGGCCCGTGCCCGTCGCCCAGGACGTACCGCTGGAAGTCGCCATGCGTATCATGGAGGAGAATTACGATCTGCCCGGCGTCAGCGTCGAAGAGGCCGCCGTGCGGCTGTATCCCAGCGGTGCGCTGACGGCGCATGTGGTGGGCTATATGGGACGTATTCCACCAGAGGAAGAGCTGGAACTCATCGAGCGTGGCTACAACCCCGCCTTCGACCGCATCGGCTACGCCGGCGTCGAGCGTTACTTCGAGGACGTTCTGGCCGGGCAGCGGGGTTCGGTGCTGCGCGAGGTGGACGTCGCCGGGCAGCCGATTAACCAGGTGGCGGTGCGCGCCCCCGAACCGGGCGAAAATCTGCGCCTGACACTCGACACCGAATTGCAGGATGCCGCCGAACGCGCCCTGCTTGACCGCATCGCCCGCATCAATGCCGAAGCCGGGCGCATCGTCACCGACGCCGGTGTGGTCATCGCTATGGACCCCATGACGGGCGAAATTCTGGCGATGGTCAGCCATCCCAGTTACGACAACTCGCGTTTCGCACGTGCCATCGATGTGGAGTATTATCTCGACCTGCTGGAAAACGAACGTAACCCGCTGTTTAACCAGTCCATCAGCGCGCTGTATTCACCCGGTTCGGCCTGGAAGCTCATCACCGCCGCCGCCGTCATCGAAGAGGACATCATCAACCCCAACACACGCCTGTTCGACGGTGGCGATATCCTGGTGCAGAACTTTTACGCGCCCAACGACCGCGCCGCCGACCAGCGTTTCGTGTGCTGGGATCGTAACGGACACGGCTTTGTCGATCTGGTGACGGCTATCGCTCAGAGTTGTAACGTGTACTTCTATCAGGTGGGCGGTGGCAATCCCGAACTGAGCGAAGCCACACTGCGCAGCGGCGGCCTGGGCATCAACAATCTGGTTCGCCATGCCAACGCGCTGGGCATTAACTCGCCCACGTTCGTCGAACTGCCCGGCGAGGCCATCGGTCGTATGCCCGACCCGGACTGGAAACGTGTTGTTCATGGCGAAAACTGGTCCACCGGAGACACGTACAACGCCGCCTTCGGCCAGGGTTACGTCAACGTCACACCACTGCAACTCATCAACTCGGTGGCGGCGCTGGTCAACAACGGAACGCTGTACAAACCCACCGTTGTCCGCGACTATCTGGACGCCGAGGGCAACATTACCCAGGCCTTCGAACCGACCGTACTGCGCACCGTTAACCCGGCGCAGCTCGCCCCCGACGAGCCGCTGACCCTGCTGCTGCTGGAAGACATGATTATCCAGGGACGCAACAGCCTCGCCTGTACCTGCGAACCCACCAGCGCCGACTACAACCCCAATCGCTGCAACCCGCAGGACTATCGGGCGATGGTGGACGTCGCCGAGGGCTTTGCTGAAGAGATGCGCGAATACACCGTCTATACGCCGCCCAACTATCAGTTCACCGACAACATCTGCGACCCACGTCGCTTTGACCCAAACTATACGCCGGCTTTCCTGGGCGACGAAAGCCTGGAACTGGTGCGGCAGGGTATGCGCGCAACTGTCACCATCGGCACAGCGGAAGCAGCCGACCTGCCCTATATTACCGTTGCCGGTAAAACCGGCACCGCCGAATACTGCGACAACATCGCCTGGGCACTGGGCCTGTGTGTGCAGGGTAACTGGCCCTCGCATGCCTGGTTTACAGCCTACGCACCCTACGAGGATCCAGAGATTCTGGTAATCGCTTTCATCTACAACGGTGGTGAAGGCTCGGCCAACGCGCTGCCGGTCGTCGTGGAGACGGTCGAGGCTTACGTGCGTCTGCGCAACGAGCGCGAGAACCAGCCCCAGCCAGCCGATCTGCTTGCCAGCACGCTCCCCTGAGGCGGCCTTGAGTGTCCCTACTACGTGCCCGTCGTGACCAACTGCTTTACTGGCTGCCAGGCCCGATTGCCGGCCTGGCAGCCTGGCTTATTTTCATCATGGTGGGCGACACGCCCCTCATCCGTGCCAGCGGACTGGCACTGGTTATCGTCGGTGTGACGCTGACACTGCGCCACATGGGCGCGCTGCTGGCGATAATTGGCGCGCTGGCGCTGGCTTTCAGTCCGGCCTTCTGGTCGCAGACCGGCGGGCCTAGTGACGGCCCGGCGATCATCATCATCGCAGCGGTGACAGCCTTTGTCACCGCCATTGCCATAACCGAGCTTGGCAAACGTCCCTATCTGGCGCTGGGCCTGGGGATGGCGGTCTTTACCATCATTTTCTTCTCGCAGGTCAGCACGCCTCGCAGCCTGCGCCTGACGGGCCTGTTGACCGCCTGGCTGTTGTTTCTGCTGGTGGATGCGCTGCGCGCCAGCAACCCGCGCCCGGACGAACATCCGCCGCTAGCCATCAGCGCCGGCCAGTACACGGCTATGCTGGTCATCCTGATGCTGGGTGTGCTCAACGATCCGTTGTTTGTGCTGCTGCTGCCCGGCGTGGCGTTGGGTCTGTGGTTATCCAACACGCCCATTCCGCGCCTGTACTGGCTGGCGCTGGCCGGAATCGCTGTGCTGGGTACACGCGGCATCGCCCAGACGTATATCAGCGAGACCTGGTGGAATGTCTCCGCACTGGACGCTCACCAGGCCAATCTCCAGGTACGCTACATCATTCCGGACGGTTGGCGCGAGGGCATACGCTGGGTGGGACTGATTGAACTGATTGTCCAGCAGTTCACCCTCATCGGTGCTGCATTCAGTGTGCTGGGGCTGGCCCGTATGGCACGCTGGCATCCGGTTCTGGGTACCGTGCTGATGGCCCTGTACGCATTTTATGCGTTCTTTGGACTGGTTTATTTTGGCCGCGACCGCGAAATTCTGCTGGTGCCGTTGTTCATCATTCAGATCATCTGGCTGACTTACGCCGCGCACGTCTTCGCCGCCTGGCTGGAAAAAGTCCCCCAACTACGTACCATCCGCCCCCGCTGGTTAGTAAACGGTATGTATCTGGTGCTACCGGCCTATCTTTTGTTATCAATTGCAACCAGCGGATAGCATATAATTCAAAAATCAGTATGATTAAGTAACGAAGGTTTAATCTCCGCTTATTCTAACGACTTAATGGGTGTCTGCGCCATGCGCGAAGAGACGGTTGCCATCAAGGGTATTAAGGACGGTTTGCTCATCTCGCTGGATTCCGCCGAAGAATGGCTGGTCGTTACCAGTGAGCTGGCAAATCGCATTGACGAAAAGAGCGCGTTCTTCGCCGGGGCGGCCATCACCGTAGACCTGGGTGCGCGCCCGGTCCCCAGACACGACCTCAGCGGCCTCAAGGCGCTGCTGGAAAGGCGCGGTCTTTCTCTGCACATGGTCATCAGCGAGAGCGTTACGACCATCGAAGCGGCCAACGCGCTCGACCTGCGCACGGGCACATCTGGCAACAACATCAGCAAAGACTTACAGGACGCACTGCCCATCAGCCCCGAAGAAGAAGGCACAATGGGTGTACTTATCCGGCGTACGCTGCGCTCCGGGCGCACCGTCACCAGTCAGGGGCACGTCGTCGTCTTTGGCGACGTCAACCCCGGAGCCGAAGTTATCGCTGGCGGCGATGTGATCGTCTGGGGCAAACTACGCGGCAACGTTCACGCCGGGGCATACGGCGACCAGGATGTGATCGTATGCGCACTGGATATGACACCTACCCAACTACGCATCGCTCATTTTATATCGACCTCACCGCAGGAAAAACGACACAAGGCCCGGCCCGAAGTCGCCCTGATTCGTGGTAATCAAATCGTCGTGGAAAGCTGGGAATAAACCGGCAGCAAGACTCACCCTCGTGGTGGAAAGGACTATTGATATGGGGGCAAAAGTAATCACCGTCACTTCTGGCAAGGGCGGTGTCGGCAAGACCACAACAGCAGCCAATCTGGGCGTGGCGCTGGCCAGACTCGGCAAGAAGGTTACTCTGGTAGACGCCGACATCGGCCTGCGCAACCTGGATGTGGTGATGGGCCTGGAGAATCGCATCGTCTATGACCTGGTGGATGTCGTCGAGGGGCGCTGCAAACTGCGCCAGGCGATGATTAAACACAAGCAATTTGATGATCTTTATCTGATTCCTGCCGCCCAGACGCGCGACAAATCGGCGGTCAGCCCGTCGGACATGATAACTGGCCGACAAACTGCGCAACGAGTTCGACTTCATCCTGTTCGATTCGCCCGCTGGCATCGAACGCGGTTTCCGTAACGCGGTAGCCGCCGCCGACGAAGTGCTGATTGTCACCAACCCGGAAGTCTCCGCCGTGCGCGATGCCGACCGCATCATCGGCCTGCTGGAAGCCGAAAACAAAGGCCCCGGCCAGTTGATCCTCAACCGGGTGAAGATGGACATGATCCGCCGGGGCGATATGCTCTCCGCCGAAGATGTGACCGACATCCTGGCAATCCGCCTGATCGGCATCGTGCCGGAAGATGAAACGGTCATCCCGGCGTCAAACAGCGGTGTGCCGGTTACGCTCAATGAGAACTCACGAGCTGGCGTCGCGTTTCGCAACATCGCCCGCCGCCTGACGGGTGAAACCGTGCCATTCATGCAGTTAGATGAGTCATCCGGTGGCTTCTTCAACCGGTTGGCGCAGTGGTTCGCCGGTGGGCAGAATAACAGAAATTCGTAGGGGGCTGGGTAATGAGTGGATTTTTCGACCGATTCCTGAATCGGGGCAAAGAACAAAGCAGCGCCAAATCGGCCAAAGAGCGCTTGCAGTTTGTGCTGATTCATGACCGCATCAACCTGCCACCAGAGCGCCTGCAGCAGATGAAAGAGGAGATTCTGGCCGTCATCTCCAAATACGTGGATGTCGCCGCCGAAGACGTGGACATCGCGCTGGAACAACGCGAGCGCAACCGCAACATGCTCATCGCCGAGATTCCGTTCTCAAAGAGTCGCAAAGTGGAAGACTCAGCCGGCGCCGCTGCGGACAACACGAATGCGCACACGGCATCCGCCACAGACGATCAGCACGACACCCGTGCCGAGAGTCCAGAGGATGAGGCGGCGTCAGACGACGAAACCACAGACAAACCTGCCAGCCAATGAGTGCTGCTGGTCATCAGCGTCACATGCCAGCAGTCGGTTAGCCTGGCTGGTCTTGACGTGCCTGCCGGCAGCTTCTGATTGCCTCCGCATCAGACCTTCACCCCCTGTCGCACCTTCGCTATAATGTCTGCCAACCTGTTACTGGGATATTGACCAGGCCTATGCGCACAAATATCTGGCGGCAGTTCGACTATGTCCTGTTGGGCGCCACCATTATCCTCGTCATATTCGGCATTCTGATGATTCGCAGCGCCACAATGGGCGCTATCGATCCGGACCTGATCAGCCGCGTACCCGACCAGATTCGTTACGCCATCATCGGCATTATCCTGATCTTCGCCATAACTGCCGTCGATTACCGGCTGCTGGGTGGCATGCATGTATGGCTGTACGCCGCCATGATCGCCCTGCTGCTGCTGGTAGTCATTCTGGGTCAGACAGGCGACGCCGGTGCTCAGCGCTGGATCGACGTTGGTATTCGCATCCAGCCATCAGAAATCGGCAAGGTGCTCATTATTATCACGCTGGCGCATTATCTGGCGCGACGTTATGAGGATATGGACCGCTTAGGCCCTGTCCTTGGCTCCATGGTTCACGTCGCGGTGCCAACAGCGCTCATCTTCGTGCAGCCAGACCTGGGCACGTCGATTGTGTTTATCGTCATCTGGTTCACACTCGTCTGGGCGGCGGGGCTGCGCATGAAGCACATTATGCTCTTCGGCCTCGTCGGGCTGATGGCGCTGCCGGTCATCTGGTCGCAGATGGCCCCCTACCAGCGCGACCGCATCACCACGTTCCTCAGCACCGACGACGAAGGCGAGGAGACCTACGGCACACGCTATAACATCCGTCAGGCGGAGATCACCATCGGCTCTGGCGGCTTTGTGGGCAAAGGCTATGCCAACGGCTCTCAGACGCAGCTTCGCTTCCTGCGCGTGCGCCATACCGACTTCATCTTCAGCGTCATCGCCGAGGAGTTCGGTTTTGTGGGCGGCGTCTCGGTGATGGTACTCATCGGCGTGGTCATTATGCGCATCCTGCGCGGGGCGCGCACGGCCATCGACCCGCTGGGCAGCATGATCTGCTATGGTGTGGCCGCCATCATCTTTTTCCAGACGGTGGTGTCCATCGGCATGAATCTGGGTATGCTGCCGGTGACCGGACTCACCCTGCCCTTTGTCAGTTCTGGCGGCACGTCGCTGCTGTCGATCCTGGCCGGTATCGGCCTGGCGCAGAGCGTCATCGTGCGGCGCCGCAGGGTGTAGCAACAACCAGCGCCTGACTAACCTTCACGCAACAAGGAGACCATCGTGACAGACGGCAACGACGCCAATGTTAACAGCGCGCGCCCGGTACGCACGCGCTTCGCTCCCAGCCCCACTGGCCCGCTGCATATCGGCAGCGCACGCACGGCCTTATTCACCTGGCTGCTGGCCCGGCATCACGGCGGGCAGTTCGTGCTGCGCGTCGAAGACACTGACCAGGCACGCTTTGTCGAAGGTTCCCTGGAGCGCGTCATGGACGGCCTGCGCTGGCTGGGCATCGAGTGGGACGAAGGGCCGGATAAAGGCGGTTCCTACGGCCCCTACGTGCAGTCCGAGCGGCTGGAGACTTACCAGAAGTGGGCCAACTGGCTGGTCGAAAACGGCAAAGCCTATCGCTGCTATACCAGCGCCGAGGAACTGGCCGCCCTCAACGAAGAGCGTAAAGCAAAAGGTCTCTCCCCCGGCTACGACCGCCGCCACCGCGACCTGACGCCAGATCAGGAAGCCGCTTTCCGCGCCGAGGGCCGCCGGCCTGTTATTCGCTTCAAAGCGCCACTGGATGGCAAAACGATTGTGCATGATCTGATTCGTGGCGAAGTCGAGTTCGACAACACACTGCTGCAGGATATCGTCCTGCTCAAATCCGACGGCTTCCCGACCTACCATCTGGCGCACGTCATAGACGATCATCTCATGGAAATCTCGCACGTCACCCGCTCGATTGAGTGGTTCCCGTCGCTGCCCATTCACATTCACCTGTGGCACGCCTTCGGCTGGCCCATCCCGGAATACGCGCATCTGCCCGTGCTGCTCAACCCGAACGGCCAGGGCAAACTCAGCAAGCGCCATGCGGGCTTCACCCAGGACGGCAAACAGGTGCTGGTGCTGGTCAGCGAATTCCAGGAAGCCGGCTACCTGCCGGAAGCGGTCGTCAACTTCCTGACCAACATCGGCTGGAACTTCGGTGACGAGCGTGAGGTCTTCGACGTGTCCGAAGCCATCGAACGCTTCAACGTGCGTAAGGTCAATCCGGCCAACAGCATCTATCCGGTCGAGAAACTCGACTGGCTCAACGGCATCTACATCCGAGAGAAGCTCTCCGATGAAGAACTGGCCGAACGCCTGCGCGAGCCGCTGGAGCGTGCCGGGCTGCGCGTCGATATGGACCGCCTGCGCCAGATCACACCGCTGGTACGTGTCCGCATCAAAACACTCAACGATGTGGCCGATATGGCTGGCTTCTTCTTCCACGAGGAGTTCAGGCCACCCACTGCCGAGATGCTCATCCAGAAGAAGATGGACGCCGCCACCACCCG
>Ga0081527_100783_pt1 | contig 10953 bp, 7 predicted proteins | sample HotLakmasection5_FD_70992 | JGI IMG/M metagenome (GOLD analysis project Ga0081527, IMG submission 70992) | Hypersaline microbial mat communities from Hot Lake, Washington, USA - Section #5 (SPADES assembly) (version 2) | ecosystem: Environmental > Aquatic > Non-marine Saline and Alkaline >... | reverse complement strand
CCGGGTCACCATCTTCATCAAACATGCCGCCAAGATTGTACCCCCTTGATCCCGGAAAATGCTCTTCACTAAACTCCGGGGTGACAATCAGAACTTCGTGCTCATCCGCAATTTCCATCCAGTTATCCCGGTAATCATCTGCATTTCGAAGTGTGCCGTGCAACACAAACAGGATCGGCATTTTTGTAACATCTCCCTCCGGACGATAGGTAAAGACCCGGACAGGTTTCTCGGAAAGCGGGGCATAGTCATCAAACATAAAAACTCCCTGACCCGGATCAATTCCCGATTCAGGCTCAGTGCTGCAAGCATGAACAAACAGAAGAGATACAAATAGTAGAACAATCTTATTAGGGTACGACTTAACCATATTCAACATGTTGAAACATTTATTGAAAGCTTTGCAAAACTAATTATTATAGTCATTCTGATCCCGACCGCTGTCGGGAGAAGAATCTCAAAACTTCAATTAAAGCCTATTATAAGGGATCCTTCAATGAATTCAGGATGACAACAAGGTTTTGCAAAGCCCTGTTATTGTGAAAGTCCGGCTTCACTTACCAGCAGCAATAAAGCTCGCTGAATAGCCAGATGCCCGTCTTTATTCAACCACCATTCATTCAGAGAGTGGCCGTTACCTCCGGCTCCGCCACGGCCGATGGTGACCGCCGGAATATTTAAGGAAATCGGAATATTGGAATCGGTTGAGCTTCGGGTCAGACTCGATTCAGAATCAAAAAATTGAGCTGTTGACATTGCCCGCTGAACCAGGGGCGTTTCGGAATCAATCTCTCCGGATGGGCGATTTCCAATCATTTCCACATCCACCGTCAACTCCGGACCTCTGCGACGCATTTCATTCTCTTCATCCAGTGCTTTTTGAACTGATTTCTGAAGTATTTCATCAATCTGCTCCAGGCTTTCATTACTCACCGAGCGCATGTCCACCTCCATCCAGGTTTCAAATGGAATGGAGTTTACGGAAGTACCTCCATTGATTCGCCCCACATTATAGCTTGTCCTTGGCCCGTCCTGCGTAAATGCATCCGCTTCAAGGCTGAAATAGTGCATTGCCTTCCCCAATGCATGCGCCGGATTCGCCAAACCAAAACTTCCCCAGGAGTGACCTCCCGGCCCTTCAAACGTAACACGATAGCGGTGAGAACCCAGCGCCTGATTCACAATTCGCCCGATGCTGCCACCGTCAACGGCAATCCAGGAGTCGATTCCCGGTCCCTGTTCTTCAAATAAATGTTTTACACCACGTAAATCACCCAAGCCCTCTTCGCCAACGGTTCCCACAAAAATCAGATCGTCTTTGGTTTGAAGATTTTCGTGTTCCATGGCTCTCAACACGGTCAGCACCACCATCAAGCCACGCGTGTCATCCCCGATTCCGGGTGCGTACAGTGTATCTCCGCGAGCTTCCACGGTTACATCTGTATCTTCAGGGAAAACCGTATCCAGATGAGCATTCAGAGCTACCGTCCGGTTTCGCTCTGTTCCTTTACGCAGGGCCAGCACATTGCCTACTTCATCAATCCAGACAGAATCGGCACCGGCTTCCTGTAGCATTTCTGAATATTTTTGTGCTCTCCGTTCCTCCTGGAATGGGGGAGCAGGTATTTCGGTGAGCATAATCAACTCTTCCGTTGTTTTGGAGTCAATCTCTTCAATAAAATTGAAGGCGTTTACAATAGACTCTTGTTCAGCCAGTTCGTTGATTTCGTTAAAAAAATCATCAACAGCTGATGGATCACCCTCTTGTGCCGACACACTTTGGCCTAGTCCGCAGAGGATGAGCACAATTCCTAACTGTAGCATCGAAAATGTTCTGTATCGTTTTATCATCATTAATTTACTTCCAGTGAGTTTACAACCAGATCAAATACTCGTCCGATATCGTTATATGTAGTTCGCTGACCGGAAACAGCCGTGTCCGTTCTGTGAACAAATACCAGGTCCAGATCCGGAACCACTGCCAGTACATGCCCGCGAGCACCGCGTGCCGTGTAGGTTCCTTCCGGCACACTGTCCACACTCCCGAAATGACGCCCATCAACTGAAACCCACCACATATAGCCGTACCCGCCTTGATCGTAACGATCTTCATCAAAAACCGAGTGGGCCGATGTGCTCTCTTCCACCCATCCCTCAGGTAATATCCGTTCTCCGTTCCATTCTCCATCATTTAAAAAGAGATGGCCAAAACGTGCTAAATCTCGGGTACTCATCACAAATGGATAGGCCGGGTGCTGAGATTCTTCCCCGGTTACATATCTACCATCTTCCGGCACATAATCCTGCATCCCGATCGGGCCGGCGATTCTCTCATCAAAAGAGGAGTGAATCAATTCACCGGTCAGCATTTCATAGATGGTCCCTGAGGCGTTAAAATCCCAGTTGTTGTAGTGGTAGTTTGTACCGGGATCGTGAGAATATCTTTCAGGTTTTGACGCCGTCATAGCAGCTGTCTCGAAAAGTGCCGGATGATAAATGCCCGACCTGGCCTGAAGCAGCATCTGAATGTTAGCCTGCTTTTCATTATCGCTGAGTCCTTCATTGTCATCAATTCCGAGATCTTCCATTGTGGCATCCAGGTCAATTTCACCTTCGGCAACATGAATTCCATAAAGTGCACTCAGAAAACTCTTGCGAATAGAGTGGCAGCGATATTTATACTCCATATCTCCCCATGAATCCACAACTTTACCTTTATGTACAACCATGATTGCTGCCGTATCCAGTTCATCGGTAAGTTCACGTGCCTTCTGCAATCCTTCCTGTGACCAGCCATACTCCTCCGGATTTTCCATTATCTCCCAATCCTCACCGGGAAAAACCATCTCGTTTATTTCACTTTCAGAACAAGAGAGAAAGGCAAATACGAAAAATAAACCGAACAGTAACGTCTTGGTTAAGTAATTCATAGTGAATAATTTATGGCTTTAGGGGTAAAGTTAATTTTCCGAGGGGTCATAGTCGGGGTTTCCAAATGGATAGTACTGTTCTATATCAACATTCTGATAATCAAGTGCATCCAAACGTACCGTACCGAACCAATCGCCCGGTGCATCCACAATATGGATGGTTTTCGCATAGCCCGTTTCATCAAATCCACGGCGAAAATGAACCCTGCTTTTCAGTATAAATACATCATAGTCGTCCGGATCGACCGGCCCGACCTGTGATCGTTCAGGGGTGGTATTTTGCTGATAGCCCGGTGCCAGCAAAAGCATATTGCCATCACCGAATGCAATGGCAGCAGCTTTATCATATCCCCATTGGGAGCCCCGCCAGACAAGTTCCCCTTCAATCCTGACAGGATCCCCGGCTTGTTCTCCGGTATATCCGCCAACTTCCATATCAAACGGATCTCCGGGTTGCAGGTCCTCTTCCCAGATTTCTTCCAGTGCCGGTTCATCCGTAAGCGCAGATATCAACACCTTATTCACGTCCTGATCCATCAACTCACGCAGAGTCCATGTGGCATCACCGGGCCTGTCCCAGTAATCTCCCAATACAACCGGCGTTTCACCGGCCGTAATGGCTTCGCGTGTCAATCGCACAGCTTCTTCAGGTGAAGGATATTCACCGTGAGCCCACTCACTCCGCACACGCCAGATAAACTCCGCCATATCCGTGGCAATTTCATCAGCAAGCTCCTGATCATCATCGGTCATCACATGAATACTGGTCCCTACATCCGGCACATCCGACCAGGGAAAGCCTAAAAATACATTTACAAATGCACCCGGCTCCCTGTCTTCCCACCGTCTGGCCCGTTCCATCACATCCATGATGGGTGACTGCCCTGTCCATTGAAGGATAGTAGCTGTCAGTATGGGTGGAGTACGAGATGCAGTGGTTGGATTGTATGTACCCCGCATCATATTGCGCATATACCGCGAAGCCCGCTGCCCCTGCCGGTAGGCATCATAGTGCGGAAATCTCTTGGTTACAAAAGCACCGTCAGCATATTCGAGAAACTGTTCATCTTCATTTCCATGCAAATCAAACGTGCCGACTATCGGGACATCCGGACCGACTACTTCTCTGAATCTTTTTGCAATTTCCGCCTCAGGCCGATCGATATTACGAACAGCCATTGCTCCGTGAAGTGACAAGTAAACTCCGTCAACAGGCATGGCTTCTTCCAGGTCTTCAATCATCAGATCCACAAAGTGGTCAAACGCCTCCTCCTGGTTCCAGCTTCGCGATGTTCCGCCAAAAACACCTCTCGGTGTAGATAGCCCGATCAGTTCCATATCACCTAACTCCTCTGATTGAGCGACAAACCCACGCATATAACCGCTCATCGAAAATACATCCTCGCCGGTTGCCGGTTCTCCACGATAGGTCCAGTCCTCAATTCCCGGGTCTCCTCCCGGACAGAACGTGCAGGTTTCGTGTGAAAAACGCACAACAGCTACTCGAAAATCATCACTGCTCTCACTTGACTTCTGGGTGCAGGATGTTGCCGCCAATAAAACGGTTAACAGGATACAAACCTGTGCAGCTAACTTCATCGAATTGTCCATGGTATTGGATTTTTATATTGAACCGTATTTAAATAATTATTTAGAAAACATACTCTTCCAGCTGAAGCATAATCGCTTTTGAGAATGCTTTCGCAAACTCATTTCTGTTTACATCTGAATCCCTTACGTCTTCATAATTCGCTTCAATTTGCCACCCAAAAACCTCCGGATAGTCCTCAGATGTATATCTGCGCGTATTATACCCACCGTTGAAATAAGCTTCATTGGGATAGGGAAATGGATCCTGTAAACTCGGAACAGAAGGTATTCCCTCATTCTCCATGATTGTCCCGAAAGCTTGATCACCTGTCATCAAATCCTGCAGGTTTACATCACTGTTCACCGATAGTAAATTTCGAAATGATGATTTTTCAGCCAGTTCGTCTTCATCACCGGCCCCTTCGTAACTTTCCCTTAACTCTTCATTGCTCAATAAATAGCCAAGTTCAAGTCGTTGTATATCATGGCCGTGTCCGTGCAGATCTATAAAAATGACCCCGCCAAACTCATTGATAGCTGATTCTATCGCATCTTCAATATTTTTGTGATACTCTTGCCAAACTTCTTTTGCGACGGAGTGCCCACACGTGGCAAGCTCCTGGTCCCGGTTTAAATCTATCTTTTTTCTATTGATGAGCGCCGCAACTACATAAGGCTCCACTCCGAAATCCTCTTTTAGCTGATGTTTGATTTCGTTGGCCAGCTCTGTTGTATTTCTGTCTCGTACAGTTGTAATTCCCTGGCAGCTTCGATCAGGAATTTCAGACGGAGTCAGGGTTCCGCCGTGAGGTGCGCTGATTACCAATGGCATATTGCCTGCGGAAATATCCATCATATCTGAAACTTCAAATTCCGGACCGGGATTTGTATCAGCGGGTTGATCATTGGATTCATCACACTGATTGAGAAAAAGGGCGGATACCGATATCAAACCAAACAGGATAAAACGAGCAGTAGAAGGTAGGTTCATGTCTATTTTTATATCAACTGAAAAGAGATCTAATTAATGATCCGGTGCCCCCGGAGAAATGGGGCACCCGGATTCATTTTTCACCATCACTTTACATGAGTATCCAGCCACTCAACCCAGCGAGTCCACATATCGAGCAGTGTTTCTTCTGCGGCAGGCCCGTGAGCTTCATGAGGATATCTGTATAAAGCAGCGGTCTTTCCAATACCATTTAGGGCATGGAACATTCTTCGGGAGTTGGTTGGCCAGGTTCCGACATTCTGATCCTCCTCACCGTGATACATCAGCAAGGCTCCGTCCAGACGGTCTGCCCAGAAAATCGGAGACATCTGCATGTACTTATCCAGCCCTCTCCAGATGTCACTTCGTTCACTCTGAAAACCGAGCGGAGTGAGGGTTCGATTGTAGTTCCCGGATCCGGCAATTCCCGCCTTAAACAGGGATGTATGGATCATTGCATTGGATGCACCAAACGCACCGTAACTGTGGCCGCCTATGGCCATTCGGTGTCTGTCAACATAGCCCTTCGCTTCCGAGCTGTCGATTACAGCCGTACTGTTTTGAACAATGCTCCAGACAAAATTATCATTGGAGGTTCCTCTGTCTCCCACTATCGGCCAATCGGGTTTCAACACGGCATACCCTGCTTTCGCCATAATATCTGCCGTTCGCGGGGCAATTCTCGGATAGCTGTTTTTGTTGTGCCGGCGAATACTTTCGTTGTAGTCATCCTGGTCATCATACTCCCGCGGGTAGTGCCAGATAAAACCGGGCAGAGGTTCTCCGTCCCATTCGGGCGGCATTACCACTTCCATCCAAAACTCAATACCGTCAGCACGTTTCACTTTAAACCGGTCGCGCGGAGCTTTTGCCAGCGTTTCGTTATAGTCCTGATTTTCGGTTAGCTGAGTCCTCTCATCTGAGTTGAGATCCACATGCCAGTAATTCGGATACTCATCTGAAGACTCCCGTTCAATGACAATCTGATCTGCATTTGAGGTTAGAATCGATTCCACAGATTCATAATAATCTTCAGAACTCTGGAAAATTCGCTCCGTCTCACCGGACTCTATTTCAACCCGGTCAATAAACGGCCGGGGAGCATCTTCCTCCACATCCTCAAAATATTCCGTCCCGCTCAAAAATACGCTGCTTTCATCCTCACTTAGCCGAACTGCCCATTGGCCTGACGAGGTATTTTGATAGGAGATGTTGCCGGGATTTTTGTAAAAGTCATCTGTGTCATACCGGTAGATTCTATACGTCTCTTCAGTATCGTCGGCATAAACGGCAAAAAGTTCTTCTTTGCCACTGTTTCGCTCTGTAATAAAAAGGATATCTCCTTCGGCTGAATATGCAACGGAATTCATTTCACGTTCAGATTCATAGATCACATTCTGATCATCGTCACCAAAGGGAGGAAGCCATTGAACTACACGATCTGCAATTTCAGGTTCTTCGGACTCTTCCTCTTCATCATCGTCATCCCTGTTTTCCTCTTTTTCTTCATCCTCATCCTTATCTTCAGGTTTTACCAAAAGGCTCAGGCCTTCACCGTCCGGTCTCCATTTGATATCTCGCCGGCCTTTGTCTTCCATATACTCTTCATCCGGATCCCCTTTATTTGGATCGGACGTACGCAACGTAACCAAAGACTCTCCATCCAGATCCCAGATCTCTTCTGTCCAGCCAAACATATAAGCCGGAACAATGTAGGAGAAAGGCTTTCGAATGCTTTGAACAATCACATGATCGCCGGATGGAGCCGCATCGATATTCCGGATCATTGCCGGTGAACCAATATTTCGGGCCCGACGGTTTTGAGTATCAATCTTGGCTAACTGACCGGTGATGTAGTACTCAAGGAGTTCGCCTTCAAACCTGTCTTCCAATAATGACTGATACGTTCGCAGCCTGTTTTCACCATCTGTGGTGGTTCTCACAATGAGTTCGGTAGGAGTATCAGGCCGTACAGGTTCGTCTCCTCTACTTTGAGGAATCAGAACTGTAAAAATCGATCGACTATCAGATGTCCAGTCAAATGAATTACTCAATGTAGCCAGCAAAGGACGACGTGTGATCTGTCTCGAATTTCCAGACTGCACCTCTGTCACATAAATGTGTGTTTCATCATCCGTATGTCCCAGCCAGGCAATTTTTGATCCGTCGGGTGACCATTGAGGATTTGTAACGGTAATATTACCGGGTACAGAGAGCTCTCTGCGCTCTCCGGTTTGAGCATTAACCAGCTCTAAGCCGGTCGTTGCCCGCTGCGTAGTTAATGAGCGGGACCGATTGGCTCTTTTATCAATCTGTAGACCTGCAATGTTATAATGAGGCTTGGCAAACTGAGATAGCGGTGTGATTCCGGATCGGATTGGGTTAATAATGTATTCACCATCCGGGCTTAATGTGTTCAGTGTAACATTCCGGTGGTTCGGAGCCAGAATCTCTTCAGAAATCGATTCGGGCGGAGTGAGATAACTGTCGCTGAAATCCTGTGCTTCAGCAGTAGTCAAAATTGACACAAGAGACAAAAAAAGTATTCCGACAATGATAATCGGATTTGATAGTAATTTATATGTCATTGGGAGATGTTTCAGTTAATGGAATCAGTAATGTTTAAAATTATGAGTCTGATTAAGATATGAGGCTCATCATGTTAATCATTCTATTATATATCCTGAACTATGTGTAAAAAAAGTCACCTGATTTAAACCAGGTGACTTGATAGATTTAGAGTGATAGTGCAGTTAATTTATACTTAAGGTGCTTCATAGTCAGCACAGGCAACTTCTAATCCCAGATTATCTTGAATTCGAAGATGATACTGATCTGCCTGGAAAATTCGCTCACCAAGTTCTGCTTCTGATGAACCGGCTCCATCTGCATCCGTATCAAAAGCAGGATAGTCACCTACCGCTCCGACTATATCTTCTCCATCATCACAAGTATTGTAATGAACTTGCCAGTCGAATGTAGAATTGGAAGCAAAATTGTCTACAGATATCTCAGCAATTAACTCGTCTGGAAGAGACAATCCTGTCAGATCTGAGCTTCCGCTCGGATCATCAGTATCACCTAATTCAAAATCAGTACTGAAAGTGACTGCATCCTTTTCGATAGTAAATGCCATATCTTTAAAGTTTACAGCTGCTTCCAACTCATCCCCATCTTGGAGTTCAAGTTGTGCGTAATAATCACGACCATTGCCTATGTTATCAGATGCGAGCTCAATTTCAACAGAGCCGTGATTACTGTTGGCAGGAATTACAACTTGATTGTTCGAATTAAGTATATCAATTTGTGTTCCTTCAACAGCATCTCCGTCTACTATAGCAACTCCTGCAGATCGATCTGATCCCGTTTGAGCACCAATTAACTGAACTCCCAGAGAAACTGTTTCTGGGTCAGTCTGATCAGCGTCAATATTTGCTGTGTAAGAAAGCGAACTGCTCGCCGGATTAGGCCTTTCCCATTCTACCTGGTTGATGTCATCAAGGTGAAACTTTGATGCATGGTCTTCAAACAATCCATCACATCCCATGACCAGTAGTATGGTCATAAGGAGGGATGTCAATTTTAGCGTGTTTTTAAATATCATAATTAAACTGTTTTAAATCTTTTGGTTTAATGATCTCAGCGACTAATAGCCTGGGTTCTGTTCAAGATTAGGATTGTTATCCACTTCGTCAGATGGCAAATCAGGCAATATTCTGAAATCATCATACGGAACGGTTTCAGCACCTTCCTGTTTGGTAATATCCATTGCCCGCCGTTTTAAATCGAACCAGCGATGCCCCTCGAAGTTGAGTTCTCTGCGTCGTTCAACCATTACTTCATCAATAATTGCGTCTTTATCAGCAGATACAAATGGCGTCAAGCCGCGAGCTGTTTGCACTTCTTCAAGTGCTGCGAGCGCAGGTGTAATTTGATCCAGCTCAGCATGAGCTTCAGCCATTATGAGATACATTTCCGGCAGTCTAACTACAGGAATATTGTCATCAAAAGGCCCGGTAGAGCAGTCCCATTTCAACGTATAGGGATAGCCGTCTGAATGAACGGCAAACCAATTGTTTCTATAGTCATCCGCATCATAAATATCCAGAAGATCCTGGGAAGGCATGATATCAAACCAGTGAGTTGGGTTTGTCCAAGGGCAGAGACCATCGTTAGATCCAAGACTTTCCTCAACCGGATCAATAGAGATCTCATAAATAGACTCCGGATTCGGAACCTCGTAAAAAGCCTCCTCAATATCCTCTTCAGTATCTATCAATTCTAACCCTGAGGCGGTAATTGCTTCATCAGCATAGTCGATAGCTTCGTCCCAGTTTTCCAGGTAGAGATGCAATCTTGCCAGCAGCGCGTTTGCGGCAGCATAGTTTGCGAAATACACTCCCCGGTCATCACTTTCAAGAAGGCTTACAGCTTCTTCCAGATCTTCACGAGCTTGATCATAAACATCCACATTGGATGAACGGCTTCTAAGATCGGCATCAGAGACATCTCGTGTTGGTTCAGTTCTAATAATGGCACTCTGATCCCATCCGTTAACTTCCCGTCCGGGTTCGTAACCGTACGAGCGAGCCAGGTCAAAATACGCAAAGCCTCTTTGAAAGTAAGCCTCGCCTTTGATTCTGTCCCGTGTTTCCTGCGGTACATCTTCAATTATATCAGCTCCTTCAATTACGTAGTTGGCTTCATTAATTGTCAGGTATGACGTATTCCAGAAAGAGAGATGAGATCCCTGGGCATTCACCGCATAATTGTCACCACGTCCGGATGTAACCGGGTGCTGTTCTGTGTTATCTGCCAATATATCCGGAGAGAGTGTAAGCTCTCGGCCATATCTAAATTCGCTTTGCGTTCTGTTGTAAACAGAAGTCAAGATCGCTTCGATTCCTTCAATATTTTCCTGTGCAGTTTCAGGACTTACCGAAGTGGTATCTTCAGTATCCAGCAAGCCGTCGCAACCCGATATGAGCATCAGGCCGAACACTGCCAGGAATAGTGTTTTAATTGATTTATACATATTCAAAATGGTTTGTGTTTTAAAATTTCAGAGTACAGCAAGTTTAAAATCTGACTTCCGCACCAAATTCAAAGGTTCGCGGTTGAGGGTAATTTGTTTGCTGGATACTGAACACTTCCGGATCCAAACCGGGGTATTCTGTCCAGGTTGCCAGATTCTCTGAACGTGCAAACAGAGTCAGTGCATTTAATCCTGCCCGGCCGGCCAGTCGATTCGGGAGCTGATAACTGATATTGACGCTCTTAAGTCGAATATAGGAGCCGTCGAATAATCTTCTGTCAGACCACAAATTATGCCCTGTTCCACCCGGGAATGCACTTAGGCTGTAGGCCTTGGGTACGTCGGTGATATCTCCTGGTTCCTGCCATCTTCTGAACAAATCGGGTGACAGGTTCCGGCCTCTGTGT
>Ga0081527_100781_pt1 | contig 11005 bp, 7 predicted proteins | sample HotLakmasection5_FD_70992 | JGI IMG/M metagenome (GOLD analysis project Ga0081527, IMG submission 70992) | Hypersaline microbial mat communities from Hot Lake, Washington, USA - Section #5 (SPADES assembly) (version 2) | ecosystem: Environmental > Aquatic > Non-marine Saline and Alkaline >... | reverse complement strand
GCCCCCGGCGACGCGTCGCGTCCCGTAGCGCTGCGATCGGGAGCAGGCGGTCGGCGGGCGGTGGCAGCGGGCCGAAGCGGTCCTCGAGCTCCGAGCGCACATCACGCACACCCACCGCGTCGCGGACCGCCGAGATGCGCTGGTAGAGCTCCAGCCGCTGGGTGGCGTCGGCGACGTAGTCGTGGGGCAGGTGGGCGTCCACGGGGAGGTCGACCTTGATGTCGACCTCCCGCTCGACGGGCGTGCCGGTCAGGTCCGCGATCTCCTCCTTCAGCAGCTGGGAGTACATGTCGAACCCGACCGCGGCCACGTGGCCCGACTGCTCGGCACCGACCACGTTGCCGGCCCCGCGGATCTCCAGGTCCCGCATCGCGATGGCGAGGCCGGAGCCCAACCGGGCGTGCTCGGCGATCGTCTTGAGACGCTCGTACGCCGGCTCGGTGATCGACGCGCCCTCCGGGAACAGGAAGTAGGCATAGCCGCGCTGCGAGGACCGTCCGACGCGACCACGGAGCTGGTGCAACTGCGAGAGACCCAGCAGGTCCGCCCGCTCGATGACGAGCGTGTTGGCGTTCGGCACGTCCAGGCCGGACTCGATGATCGTCGTGGAGACCAGGACGTCGATCTCGCGGTCCCAGAACCGGACCATGACACGTTCGAGCTCCCGTTCGTCCATCTGCCCGTGGGCCACCTCGACCCTGGCGCCGGGCACCAGCTCGACGAGGCTGGCCGCCACACGGTGGATCGAGTCGATCTGGTTGTGGACGTAGAAGACCTGTCCGTCCCGCAGGAGCTCACGCCTGATCGCCAGGGCCACCTGCCCCTCGTCGTAGGGCTGCACCGAGGTCAGGACGGGCTGACGATCCTCTGGCGGGGTCTCGATCACCGAGAGGTCCCGGATGCCGGAGACCGCCATCTCGAGGGTGCGTGGGATCGGCGTGGCCGACATCGACAGCACGTCCACCGAGGTCCTGAGCTGCTTGAGCTTCTCCTTCTGGCTGACGCCGAAACGCTGCTCCTCGTCGACGACGACCAGGCCGAGGTCCTTCCAGCGGACCCGGGCACCCAGCAATGCGTGGGTCCCGATCACGATGTCGACCGTGCCGGCCGCCAGGCCGTCCAGCACCCGCCGCTTGTCCTTCTCGGTGACGAAGCGGCTGAGCTCCTCCACCACGACCGGGAAACCGGAGAAGCGCTCCCGGAAGGTCTCGAGGTGCTGCTGCGCCAGGATCGTCGTAGGGACGAGCACCGCGACCTGCTTGCCGTCGAAGACCGCCTTGGCGGCAGCCCGCACCGCCACCTCGGTCTTGCCGAAGCCGACGTCGCCGGCCAGCAGGCGATCCATCGGCAGCGGGGCCTCCATGTCCTGCTTGATCTCGTCGGCGACCGTGAGCTGGTCGTGGGTCTCCACGTGGGCGAAGGCATCCTCGAGCTCGAGTTGCAGCTGCCCGTCGGGTGCGAAGGCGTGACCCGGCGCGTGCATGCGGGCCGCGTAGAGGCGGATCAGCTCGGCAGCGATGTCACGGACCGACCGCCGCACACGGTTCTTGGCGCGCTCCCACTGAGCGCCCCCGAGCGACATCACCGTCGGTGTCTCGCCGCCCTGGTAGCGAGCGATCGCGTCCACCTGGTCGGAGGGCACGTAGAGCGTGTCCCCGTTGGCGTACTCGAGCAGCACGTAGTCGCGCTTGGCGCGTCGACCGTCGATGCCGGTCAGCTCCCGCGTGACCATGCCCCGGTAGCGGCCGACCCCGTGGGTGCGGTGCACCACGGCGTCCCCGACCTCGAGCTGCAGTGCGGTGTCCGCAGCCGTGCTCCGGGTCCCCAGGCGGCGGCTGGCACGCCGCCGGCGCGGCCCGAACAGGTCCCAGGTGCCGAGGATGGCGAGCCCCAGCTCCTGCGACCGGAAGCCGACCCGGAGCGGACTGACCACGACCTCGACCCGTGCCCCCTTCGCCTCGCGCGCCGCCTCCCCGGCCGCGATCGCCGGGACCCCCTGCTCCCGCAGCACGTCGGCGACCCGCCGGGCCGGACCGTCGGCGTCGACCGACACGATCACGCGATCACCCGCGCTGAGCAGTCCACGGATCCTCTCGGACGCCGTGACGATGTCACCGCGGAACGAGTCCCACGCGGCCGTGTCCAGGTGGGTCCCCGACGCAGCGCCGAAGGGGGTGAGCCGCCAGCTGCGCTCGGGCCCGCGTGCCACCAGCTCGCCTGGTGCGGCGAAGCCGTCGGTCCGAGCCGCGCCGACCGCTGCCGCCGACGGCTCGGCTGCGTCCGTCGACGGTCTCCGTGACGTGGCGCTCGATCTCGGCGCCGCGCCCCCGCCGACCACGGCGGCGCCCCGCCAGGCCGTGTCGGCCAGCACCTCCGCCTCCTCCCGGAGCTTGCCGGCACGCTCCTCGAGCAGCAGCGGATCGACCAGCGCGAGGCCCGCCGAGGGGGGCAGGTAGTCGACCACCAGGGCCGGTTCGGGGGCGAGCATGGTGACCAGCGACTCGGCGCCCTCGAACGTCTGACCGTCGGCGAGCCGGTCCAGCTCATCGGTCAGATGCGGCCACTGCTCGATGGCCGCCCGGGCCCGCGCCCGGAGGTCCGCGTCGAGCACGAGCTCGCGGGCCGGGTCGATCACGACCTGTTCGACCGGACCGGTGGAACGCTGATCGCCGACGCTGAAGCCCCGCAGCGACTCGACCTCGTCGCCCCAGAACTCGATCCGGATCGCGTGCTCCCCGGCGGTCGGGAACACGTCCACGATCCCGCCGCGGACCGCGAACTCACCGCGCGCCTCGACCTGGGCCGTGCGGCTGTAGCCCAGGGTGGCCAACCGGTCGCCCAGCGCCTCGAAGCCCGCCCACCTCGCCGTCACCGTCAGCGGCCGCTGCTCGGCCAGGTTCGGGTCCATCGGTTGCAGGGCGGCCCGGACGGGGGCGACCACGGCGAGCAGCGGCTCGGCATGGTCCTCGGAGTGGGTGAGCCGGTCGAGGACCGCGAGGCGCCGACCGACCGTGGCCGGTTGGGGGGACAGGCGCTCGTGCGGCAGGGTCTCCCAGGCGGGGAAGACCGCGGCCCGGCCCTCGCCGAGGTAGGCGGACAGACCGTCGGCGAGCGCCTCGGCGTCCGAGGTCCGTGGCGTCAGCACCAGCAGCGGCGCCGCCTGCTCGGCGAGCAGGCTCAGCACGTACGGCCGCGCCGAGGGCACGCAGACGAGGTCCTCGCCCGCGACGAGCGTGTCCCATGCGGCCCGGCCCGGCCGCAGGGCAGCGGCGAGCGCTCCGACGGCGAGCCCCGGATCGAGGACGTCGTCGACGGACCGGGGAGCATCAGCAGCGGCTGGCACGGGTTCCTCTGCGGCGACGGGCAGGCTCCACCAGCACCGATCAGCGCGGCTTGGGACGCCGACGGTTCGAGGCGGACAGGGGATCGATGCCCTTGGGGATCGGCAGGTCGCGGTCGAGGGGCTTCAGCTTGCGCTCGAGCTTGGGGACCTCACCCTTCTTCAGCTCCCTGGGGAGCTTGTTGAGGGTCACCTGCAGCTTGGGGAGCGGCGTCTCGTTCTCGCGGTCCCCGACGACCACCGTCGTCACGGCCACCTCACCAGCAGCGCGTTGCATGCGCTTGCGCTCCTTGGCCAGCAGGCCCTTGACCCGCTGAGGCGCGCCCTCCCCGACCAGCACGATGCCGCAGCGGCCCACCACCCGGTGGACCATGTCCTGCTTGGCGTTGACGGCGACGGCGGGGGTGACGAACCACTGGCCGCGCATGGACTGCAGCACCGCCGCAGCGGCACCGGCCTGCCCTTCGATCGCCGCGAACTGTGCCTTGCTGGCGCGACGGTTGAAGACCACGAGGGCCCCCAGGAGTCCGAACAGCAGCCCCAGCAGCGGCATGAACACGAAGGTGAGCACCGGCGAGATCGCTCCGATCCCGACCCCGACGAGCAGCCCCAGCACCCCGCCGAGGACCACCCACGGCACCACCTTCGGATCCAGCCGGCGGACCTGGGTCCAGGCCTGCTGGAACTGCTCCAACCTCTCCCGCACGGGGTCCTCCTCAGCTCACGCGCCAGGCCGTCACTCCGGTGGTCACCTGGCGTGGTAGCGGTTCTGGGCCGGCTCCAGGCCATCGGTCACCAGGGTGACGATCGCCCCCGCCGCCTCGGCGAGGACCACGTCCATCGTCTCACGCTCCGCCGGTGCGAAGCGCCGCAGCACGTGGTCGCGGGCCGGCATGCGCCCGGGGGGGCGACCGACACCGATGCGCACCCGCAGGTACTCCTGGCTGCCCAACGCGCGGTCGATGTCCTTGAGGCCGTTGTGGCCGGCGTGGCCACCGCCCCGCTTGAGGCGGAGGCGGCCGGGTTCGAGATCGAGGTCGTCGTGGCAGACGATCACGCGCTCCACCGGCACCTTGTACCAGGCCGCCGCGGCCTGGGTCGGGCCTCCGGAGCGGTTCATGTAGCTCTCCGGCACGGCGAGCACGAGGCGCTCACCGGACACCACCACCTCGGCGATCTGGCACCGCGCACGCTTGTTGCGGGAGAACCTGCCGTCGAGATCGCTCGCGAGGACGCGGACGGCGTCGGCGCCGACGTTGTGGCGGGTGTGCTCGTAGCGCTCACCGGGGTTGCCGAGGCCGACCACCAACCACCGCTCGTCGGCCACGACGTCCTCCCGTCTGCCGAGGACGGCCGCGAGCCTGCCTGGCACCCGTCGGATGGTCAGGCCTCGTCTTCCACCTCGACGGTCGGCTCCTCCTCGGGCTCCTCGCCGATCAGCTCCGGCTCCTCGGCCTCGATCCCAGCACCCTCCTCGAGGGCCTCCAGGGCCTCCTCGGACATCGGGGCGTTGATCGTGACGACCGTGCGGTCGGGCTCGATGTCGAAGTCGGCACCCTCGGGCAGCTGCTCCGAGAGGTCCTCGACGCGCTTCACGTCACCGATCTCGAGCCCTTCGAGTGACAGCTCGAAGTAGTTCGGCACGTCGAGTGGCTTGACCAGCACCGCCACCGTGTAGAGGATCTGGTTCACGACGCCGTTGTCGTCGGCGAGGTCGTCCTCGCCGGTGAGGTGGACCGGGACCTCGACGGAGATCTGCACGTCCTTGTCGACGGCCAGGAAGTCCACGTGCTGCGTCCGTCCCTTGACGGGGTGCCGCTGCAGGTCGCGGGCCACGGTGAGGTGCGTCTCGCCGTTGAACTCGAGCCGGATCAGCGCGTTCGTACCCGCTTCGGTGTGCAGCGCGTGGTAGAGCTCCAGCGCCTCGACGTGGACCGGCGTCGGCTCGACGCGGTAGCCGTAGACGATGGCCGGCACGCGGCCGGGGCGGCGCAGACGCCCCGTGGCGCCCCTGCCGAGCTCGCTGCGGGGCTCGGCGGTCAGTTGGAGCTGGTCGTCGGGCATCGGTGTTCCTTCGCGTGGCAGGTCCCCAACGCGGGTCGGTCACCGTCGTGACGGCGGCGAGGTGGCACGAGGGGCGCGCACCGCCCCCGCCGAGCGGGCCGCGCTGTCCGGTCGGACCGCGAAGGCCTCGGATCCGAGGCGGGGGGGACATGCGCTCGGCCCGCGACGAACGCGGGCCGTGGCTCACAAGGTACCGGGGCGCTCAGCAGCACGGCAAGCCGCACCTTGGCGCGGGATGGGCGCTGGGCTCAGTTGTTCTCGCCCTGGAAGATCTCGGACACCGACTGGTCCTCGAAGACCGCCCTGAGGGCGGAGGCGATGATCGGCGCGATCGAGAGCACCACCAGCTTGCTGCACCGGCGCTCGGGCGGGATCGGGATCGTGTTGGTGACCACCACCGACTCGATGACCGAGTTCTCCAGCCGTTCCGCCGCCGGTTCGGAGAAGATGGGGTGGGTGGCGCAGGCCACGACCCGCTTCGCACCGCGTTCCTTGAGCAGCTCCGCCGCTCCGACGATCGTCCCGGCGGTGTCGATCATGTCGTCGATCAGGATGGCCGTGCGCCCCTCGACGTCACCGATGACGTCCAGGGTGACCGAGACGTTGTGCTGCGCCGGATCGCGACGCTTGTGCAGGATCGCGATCGGGGCGCCGAGCTGCCCGGCGAACTTCTCCGTCAGGCGCACACGACCGGCGTCCGGAGAGACGATCACGCGCTCGTCCGGCTCCGTGTGCTCGACGATCCAGGCCTTCAGCAGGGGGAGCGCGGTCAGGTGGTCGAACGGGTCGTGGAAGAAGCCCTGGATCTGTCCCGTGTGCAGGTCCACCGACATGATGCGATCCACCCCGACCGACTCGTACATGTCGGCGATCATCCGCGCGGAGATGGACTCGCGGGACTGGGCCTTCTTGTCGGAGCGGGAGTAGCCGTAGTAGGGGATCACGGCCACGGTCCGCTTCGCGGACGCCCGCTTCAAAGCGTCCAGCATCACGAGCTGTTCGATGATGAAGTCGTTGATGCTCATGCCGTTCGGCATCGACAGGTGCGACTGCAGGACGTAGGCGTCCGCACCTCGCACCGACTCGGCGAAGCGGGCGTACAGCTCGCCGTTGGCGAACCGGGACAGCTTCACCTCGCCCAGGCGCATCCCGAGGTGATCGGCCACCTCGCGGGCCAACTCGGGGTAGGAGGACCCGGAGAAGATCATCATCCGCTTCTTGGTGACGACTTCCATCGGCTCCCCGGGGGGCGGTTGCGGTGGGAGCCCGACGCTAGTGCGGTGTCGGTCGCCCCGCAGCACCCGACCGGTCAGCTCCGGCGACGATCGACCCAGCCCTCCTTGACCGACTGGCGGGAGCGGGCGATGGCCAGGGCCCCAGCCGGGACGTCCTCGGTGATGGTCGAGCCCGCCGCGGTGTAGGCGCCTGCGCCGATGGTGACGGGCGCGACCAGCATCGTGTCGCAGCCGACGAAGGCGCCGTCCTCGATGGTGGTGTGTGACTTGGTGCGCCCGTCGTAGTTGACCGTGATGACCCCGCACGCGATGTTCACCCGCTCACCGACGGTGGCATCACCGAGGTAGGCGAGGTGCGGGACCTTCGAGCCCGGACCGATCACGGCGTTCTTGGTCTCGGCGAAGGCACCCACCTTGGTGGCCGGTCCCAGCTGGGTGCCCGGCCGCAGGTGGGTGAAGGGACCGACGCTGGCGCCGTCCCCCACGACCGCATCGGTGCCCCGCGTGCTGTGCACGACCGCATCCTGTCCGACCACGCAGTGCTCGAGATGGGAGTTCGGACCGATCACCGATCGTGCGCCGACGCTGGTACCGGACGACAGGATCGTGCCGGGTAGCAGCACGGCATCTGGCCCCACCGTCACGTCGACGTCGACGTAGGTCGTCGACGGGTCGGTGATGCTCACGCCGACGTCGCACATCAGGTGTTCCAGGTACGCCCGCCGCAGGATCCCCGCCGCGGTGGCGAGCTGGGAGCGGTCGTTCACCCCGGCGACCGTCTCGGCCGGCGCGACGACGGGCGTGACGGGGGCACCCCCGCTCGCGAGCTGCTCGACCACGTCGGTCAGGTAGACCTCCCCCTGGGCGTTGTCGTCACCGAGCTGGCCGAGCGCCGCCTCGAGCGACCCCCGCTCGAGGACGTACATCCCGGCGTTGATCTCGTCGATCGCGAGCTCCTCGGCCCCGGCATCACGATGCTCGACGATCCTGGCCACGTGGCCGTCGGCCGTGCGCACGACGCGGCCGTACCCGGTCGGATCCGTCATCCGGGCGGTGAGCAGCGCCCCCGCGGATCCTCCCGCCGCCAGCAGGTCCGCGAGCAGCTCCGCGGTGAGCAGCGGGGTGTCACCGGGTAGCAGCAGCACGCGACGGATGCCGGGGGCGAGGGCGGGCACCGCCTGCTGGACCGCGTGGCCGGTACCGCGCTGGTCGGCCTGCAGGACCGTCGCGCTGTTGGGCAGCCCGACCGCGTCCACCTCGGCAGCCACCGCATCCGCCTGGTGCCCGACCACGACCAGGACCTGCCCGAGCCCGAGCGGGCGCACGGCCTCGAGGACGTGGGCGAGCAGGCTGCGGCCCGCGGCACGGTGCAGGACCTTCGCCGTCTCCGACCGGAACCGGGTCCCCTTGCCGGCTGCGAGCACGATGGCGGCGACGTCTGCGGTCATGGGTTCCTCCAGGGTGGACCCGGGCCCCGCGGCCAGGCGGTCCGGGCAACGTTCGTCGTCACCGGCACGGGGAGCGCCCCGCGCCTGGGCCTCCCCCGACGCTAGCGAGCGACGACACGGGTGCCGCGACCACCCGGACGTGCCGGCAGTGAGACCGTGGGCGTCCGCCGCCGACCGGGACTTCGCGCGGGCCGCCCCGGGCCCTGAGCCTCCGGTGCCTGGGGCCTGGCTGCCCGGGGACCTCGGACCCTGGCCGGCCGGGCCCGACGTCAGCGACGATGAGCAGACCTGCGAGGAGGCTGATGGATGGTCACCGACTTCAGGAGTTCGGTCCCTGCCGGAGCGATACTCGTGGGTGTCGACACCTCGGACTGTTCGCGACTGGCGCTCGAATGGGCCGTGGCCGTGGCACGCCAACTGGACGTCCCGCTGCGGGCGGTCCAGGCGTGGCAGTACCCCACCGACACGGTCTGGTGGCCCCGTCACGAGAAGCTGGCCGATGCCGAGCACACCGAGGCGATGCTGAGCGAGCAGCTGACCGCGCTCCTCGACGAGGTGGTCGCCGACACCGACGGGCTGGATGCCGGGATCGAGGTGGTCCGGGGACCGACGAGCGGGGCACTCCTCCACCTCGCGGGGAGGCACGCTTCGATGATCGTGGTCGGGTCCCGGGGGCTCGGCGGGTTCCGCGGGCTGCTGCTCGGCTCGGTCAGCCGCCAGCTGTGCGAACACGCCGCATGCCCCGTGACGGTGGTCCGTCACCTCCCCGAGGACCGGGACATCCACCTCGGGACGATCGTGGTCGGCGTCGACGGGTCGGCGCACGCGGCCCGGGCGCTGGCACAGGCCGGTGACCTGGCTGAGCGCACGGGGGCCCAGATCATCGCGGTGCACGCCACACACGGGACCCAGACGGACGCCAGCGTGCAGCCCCTGGCGACGCGGCGGCGGAGCCTGCCGGACCTGCTGGAGGACTGGTGCACCCCGCTGCACGTGCGCGGGCTCGACGACCACGAGTCGGTGATCGTGGAGGGCGATGCCCGTACCGCCCTGGTGGAGGTCGCGGACGAGCGGGGAGCCGATCTGCTGGTGATCGGCTCCCGGGGCCTCGGCCCGGTCACGAAGCTCGTCCTCGGCAGCGTGGCGAGCTCGCTGATCCATCACAGCCACATCCCGGTCACCGTCGTCCCGCGGATGCCGGAGCGTTGACACCAGGGCGCGCCCGCTCTCCCGGACGCGCCGGCACGGCGACATCGCCAACCACACCCGTTCGGGGCCGCCGCAGGTGGCGACCATCCGTGATCGACGTGCTCAGGCCACTCGCCAGGGGTCGTCAGCTCCGGTGACGAGCGAGTTGCTCACGTATCCCACTCGACCGCGAGGTACTTGGTCTCGAGGAAGGCGAGCAGGCCGTCATGGCCACCCTCTCGGCCCAGGCCGCTGTGCTTGACACCCCCGAACGGCGCCGCCGGATCCGAGATGAAGCCGCGGTTGATGCCGACCATGCCCGCCTCGACCCGCTCGGCGACCCGCAGCGCCCGAGCCAGGTCGCTGCTGTAGATGTAGGCGGCCAGGCCGTAGGGAGTGTCGTTCGCGATGGCCACGGCTTCGTCGTCGCTGCCGAAACTGACCACAGGCGCGACGGGTCCGAAGACCTCCTCGGCCAGGATGGGGTCGCCCGCGGGCACACCCGCAAGGACGGTCGGCTCGTAGAAGTGTCCCGGTCCGCCACGGCGAGCACCCCCGGTCAGGGCGGTGGCTCCGGCCGAGACCGCCGCATCGACCCGGGCGGCGAGGTCGTCGAGCGCCGGGCCGTCGATCATCGGACCTACGTCGTTGCCCGGGTCGGTCCCGGGCCCGACCTTGAGCTCCGCCATCCGCCCCGCGAGGCGGTGGGTGAACTCCTCGGCCACCGAGGCCTCGACGAGGAACCGGTTCGCAGCGATGCAGGACTCTCCGGCGTTGCGCATCTTCGCAACCATCGCGCCCTCTAGGGCCGCATCCAGGTCGGCGTCGCCGAAGACGATGAACGGCGCGTTCCCGCCGAGCTCCATCGAGCAGTCGATGACGCGGTCAGCGGCCTGCCGTAGTAGGAGGCGACCCACCTCGGTCGAACCGGTGAAGGAGAGCTTGCGCGTCGCCGGATGCTCGAGCATGGCGTTGACGATCGGCCCGGATCGACGGGAGGTGACGACGTTGACCACTCCGCCCGGGACACCCGCCTCGTCCATGAGGTGAGCGATGGCGAGCGCGGTCAGTGGCGTGGCCGAGGCGGGCTTGAGCACCACCGTGCAGCCCGCCGCCAGCGCCGGCCCGATCTTCCGGGTCGCCATGGCCGCAGGGAAGTTCCAGGGGGTGACCAGGATCGACACCCCGATCGGCTGCAACAGCGTGAGGATGCGCTTGCCACCCCCCGGGGCGGTCTGCACGTGACCGGCCCCGCGCACCGCCTCCTCGGCATACCAACGGAAGAACTCCGCCGCGTAGGCGACCTCGCCCTCGGCGTCCCGGCGGCTCTTCCCCCCTTCGAGCACGATCAGGTCCGCGAGTTCGTCACGATGGTCCAACAACAGTTCGAAGGAACGGCGAAGGATCTCGCCGCGCTCGCGTGGGGCGGTGGCGGCCCACCCAGCGGCCGCCTCCTGCGCCGCATCCACTGCCGCGCAGGCATCGTCGGGGCTGGCGCTCGCGACCTCGGCGACCAGCGCCCCGGTCGCGGGGTCGGTCACCTCCATCCGCGCACCGTCAGCGGCATCGCGAGACCGTCCACCGATGTAGAGGCCCGTCGGGAGCTCAGGGAGTGGAAGGGTGTGTCGGCTCACTGGAGACCTTCTGTGCTGCGGCCGGGGACGGGTGCTCGCTTCCGATCGCGATGCGTGTCGCCGAGGATCGTGCGCCGGCCGGGATCGGGGACGAAA
>Ga0081527_100780_pt1 | contig 11020 bp, 5 predicted proteins | sample HotLakmasection5_FD_70992 | JGI IMG/M metagenome (GOLD analysis project Ga0081527, IMG submission 70992) | Hypersaline microbial mat communities from Hot Lake, Washington, USA - Section #5 (SPADES assembly) (version 2) | ecosystem: Environmental > Aquatic > Non-marine Saline and Alkaline >... | reverse complement strand
CCACGCGCTTTTTGGGATTCATAGTGGCCGTTGAAGAGGCAATACTGGGATGAGGTTTTTTGGATGGTACAGGCATGTAGGTCGCTTTTGGGTGTCAGTTTTTCAGTGAAGCTATCTATTTAAGATAGACTTCTGCGGGTAAAAATCAGAACAGAAATAGTTGTGATAAAACTGGCACAACTGCCAGTTAAGATGCTTAATTATCGCACATCCCAGATCAAAGATCGTGAAGTACAGATCAACGCAGATGATGTACGATAACCGATGTGCGATCTGAGATCTGTTGATTTTCTAAACGATCAATATCTAATTTTACCTCTTTAGTGCTTTTCTGATTTCGTGGCAATCAAACTCTCTTGGTCAGGCGTCCGCCTATACCTTAGCTGGCTCGGGCTTATCCGATGCCGCATCCATCTGCCATCATCAATTAAAGTGTAACATTTACCCCTAATCATTAGGAAGTTTTAACATTTATTTTATAGGTTAGGAGAAAGAGATAAAGAAAGCCACTATTCTGACAAAAAGTAATTCGAGCAGCAGGTATTCATCAACGATCAAAAACAGAGACAACGACTATGAACACATTATTTCCCCTCCATTTAATACACAACATTTTATTGCCATTATGCTGATAGGGCTGAGTACACTGACCATCCTCTCCTGTGGCGAAGACTCCCTGACCGGCAGCCAGGAGATGCAACCCCCATCAACATCTGGCAATGTGATGACCACGGCAGAGCTGGACGGCTCTTTTCTTGTTAATTCTCAAACTCATTCGGAAAAGGACCCTCAGCAGAATCATAAGAACTTCATGGAGATGCCCGCCACAGTAGAGAGCATGCAGAAAGAAGAGATTGAGGACGTAACCGATGAGCAGCTTCTGGAGCTTGGGAAGCCTGTTTTAGACATCACTGAGAATACTGTGCAACTCCCCCAAAAACTGCTTCTTGCCATTAATAATCAACTATCAGCGCTGAATTTGAATATGCGCGAGCTAAATGAGGCACAGCTTGAATCCATAAAACGCCGCTTTCAGATGGCCTTAAGAGAGAACCCCAATGAACGGCCGGAAATACGGAAAATAAAGGCGAAAGATATCAGGCGGATGCTTCTGGATTATTATGATGCTACCCACTCGCAATCACTGGTTGCAAATACAGAATCCCTTGATGGAAGTTCATTAACAAGAACAGGAACGTTATGTGAAAGTATGTACAATCAGGTCGGTACCACGGTCTATCTATACCCGGGCGACAATTTAAATACTGTAAGTTATATCTGTGGCCGTGGTCTAACATTTTTTCTTACAAGAGGGAACTATTTTCAACAAGAAATCAATAACACAAAGTCCGGAGATACATGGGTGGGCTCTGGTGCAACCACGGTATTAGACGGCATGAACAGCACGGATCAGGCATTCTCGGGAAGTTATTTGAGAGCCAATTCCATTTCTCACCTCACTATCCAAAACTACACAGAACATGGTATCCATTCAACCTCAAGCAATAGCGTTGGCATTAACATTCATCATGTCACGTTTAAAAATATTGCTCCGTCAAAAAATGGAAAGTATAATAGTGCTGTGAATTTTGATAACTGCCAAAATATTGAAGTCAGAGATACCAACTTTCAAAATGTCTCTTCCGGTGTTCTGTTTACGGATTGTTTTGGTCCTCTCCGGGTAAATAACAACGAAGCACTAAATCCCGGGAGAAACTTTTTCCAGTGTGATAAATGTGAAGGGGAAGGTATTCGGGTAAATAGAAATACTCTGGAACACACAACCGGATATGGCAATGCAGAGTTGGAAGACTGGATTAATATTTTCGATTCTGAAGGGGATAGTACCGATTATATACAGGTAAATAATAATAGAGCAAGAGTACACTTAACTAATGGAAATGCAAGCGGAGTTTCTATAAATGGATCATTCATTATACTTGGTGATACTGGCGGTGAAAACCAGGAAGCAATAGATAATATTGGTGTAAACCCCGGACAAGTCGGAATTGGCGCGGCAGGTGGAGTGAACATCGACGTAATTGATAATATCATGTTTAGTGAACCTATTGAAGGTATAAGCAATACTGCATATTACTCAAAAAGAATCCTGGGAAGCGAAACTTGTAATAATCATTATTTTAGTGGAAATGTAGCGCATTGGTATTGCTTCTTTAGTCCCAGATGTTTAAGTGACCCAGCAGATCCTCCTTATTTAAATAGAGCAAGCGCTCCTACCTCTGATAGTTCTGGTGATTATTGTGGGTTGACCAATAGAGAGATTCGGAGTAGTTCAAGAGTGTTTGAAGACACATCTATTGACGAAACAATTTGGAGTGCTTGGTAAACCATTTAACTCATAAACTTAAGAAATAAAATGAAGAATGCTTTATTCATACCAATACTAGTGCTCACATGCGTTACCATAACCGCCTGCTCAACAGACAGTGAACCAGACTTGCCTGCTTACACACTAACGATAGAGATCACCCCGGAAGGTGCCGGAACCACAAACCCACTTCCCGGTGGTTTTGATGAAGGGGCGAACCTGGAGCTGGAGGCAATTCCGGCAGAGAACTACCTGTTCGACCGCTGGGAAGGGGATTTGACCACGGAGTCGAACCCGGCAGACCTGACGATGAACAGTGATAAAGTCATTACCGCCGTATTTAAACGGGAACCCCTCACCATGGGAGGAGACGGCTCACAAGCCAACCCCTACCAGGTGCACACCCTCGACGACCTGGTAGCTATCGGCCTGGAAGAGAATCTGGATAAGCATTATATACAGGTTGCAGACATAGATGCATCTGAATCTGAGAAGTTGAATAACGGCTCGGGCTTTACACATATCGGAGACGCTGAACATCCCTTTACCGGGGTGTATGATGGCGATGGGTTTGTAATACGGGATCTGCACTTGAACTTTAACCGGTCAGATTCACACAACGGACTGTTTGGCTATGCAAAGAATGCTGAAATCGTCAACGTCATTGTGGATAACAGTACCCAGCTAAATATGAAATTCAAGGGATTTTTTGATGACGCCGCTCAAGCAACAAAACACTCCGCTTCACCAAAAGTGGCAGAATGGGAATTTTCCCATGCTGAGGAGCGTGGTATAGCCGGGTTGGTGGGAACCAATGACGGCGGATTGGTTAGCCATTGCTATTTTAAAGGAAGAGTTAAGGGGGATATTAGCCAAGCAGTAGCAGGGCTTGTTGGCATAAACAGCGGAACCATTGAGCATTCAAGTTTTGAGGGAGAGGTTTCGAGTGGCGGAGGCGGTGTTGGATTGGTATTCTTTAACCACGGACTCATTTCCGATTCTTCTGTAAAGGCCAGGATAACGGGTCAGGTAGCGTTTGGGTTTGTTGGATTTAATGTTGGTGATATTCTCAACTCATATGCAGATATCGATGTCGCTGGTTCCAATGGTGGGGCCACAGGTTTTGTCGGACGTCATGAATCCGGGACAATCAGCTCGTCATTTGTCCGCGGACGCACCTTTAGCGGAAATTCTGTTGCAGGGTTTGTGAATTCAAACAATGCGGAAATCCATGATGTCTATTCAGCAACGGACCTGGTGATGGTTGATTTTAATGATAACCGAACCATTGCCGGTTTTGTGGTTACCAATGAAGAAAATGGAAACATCGAAAACAGTTACTTTACCGGCTCGGTTGAGATTACCGGAAGCTCCGGCTTTACCAAAGCAGCCATGATTGAAAACCTAGGGACATTAGGCAGTTTGTACTGGGATATGGAGCGATCGGACTTAAATGATGCAGTATTAGATGGAAGCCCCGACGGCGCCACCGGCCTGTCCACTGCCGAGATGAGGGGCCCGGCCGCCGAGAAGAATATGCCCGGCTTCGACTGGGTAAACATCTGGCGAACCACCGAGGGTGGCTACCCGAAGTTGCGGTGGGAAGAGGAGTGAGGAGAGATGGGTGATCTGTTTCAGCATCGCACATTACAAATCAAAGGTTGTGAATCACTGATCAATACGGGTGATGTACGATTCACGATGTGAGATATATTGATCCTAACCGATTCAGGCCAATCGCCAGAATCGTTTCCGTGCCAGGTATTGGGCCTGTGGCTGCCATACCCGGGGCAGCATCCATCTACCATCCTCTATGTACCATCTACTAAAAAAGATTAACATTTACCCTCAACCATTAGGAGTTTTTAATGATTGTTTGTAAGCTGAATGAAAGAGATTGAATTTTCCACACAGCCGGCAAAGAGAGCCGCGAAAGAGAGTTTTTCAACTGCGACCCTGGTAACCAGAAATTCATCAACGATCAATAACGGAGACAACGGCTATGAATACATTCCATACCCCCCATTCAATACGCAACGTTCTTTGGTCCATCCTGCTGATAGGGCTGAGCGTACTGACCATATTCTCCTGTGGCGAGGAATCCCTGACCGGCAGCCAGGAGATGCAATCCCCATCGACAACTGGCAACGCGATGACCACAGCAGAAATACAGGCACAATCCAAACAGATGGTGCAAACCCTCTCCCCGCAGGAGATTTCCAAGGCGTTCTTTGCCATGGTGGATAAGGCAGCCGCCATGAGCGCCGCCGAAATCGACAGCCTGGGTAACGAAGAAATTGTGGAACTTGGCAAACCGATTATTCTGGCTTTCGGGAACACGGTGCAATTCGATAAAGCCACCCTATCCAAACTTGATGATGTTATCGGTACTGTACTCAGCGACCCAACACCCAGTACGAAAGCTCAACACGATCAAACAGCATCAAAAATAGAAGCTATTATTTCATCTTCTGCTTTCAGCAAGCGTTCGTACGGTGCGCAAGAGATTCGTCGGCAACTGAAACGTATTGAAAGCTCAAGAGCGCCTGATCCCGGTGACTACTTCAATTGCAGTGATTATTTTAACCAGCAGGGAGATACCGTTTATCTTTCTTCCTCTTCGAATGATCACTTTGGTCTCGCCAATGCCATTTGCCCTGCAGGCTCAATATTCAACATTCTTCCCGGTACTCATCAGGGGCAATTGGTTGAAGGCTCCAGAAACGGAAACACTTGGAGAGGATGGGCTGCCATTCTTGATGGAATGAATGCGGCTCCCTCGGCTTTTAAAAATGGCATGGACAATAATACCATTGAGGTCATCGATATCAGGAACTATACCCGGCACGGCATTGTCTCAGACGGGAGTACAAACGTGACGCTATCTTATCTGATGTTCGAAAATATTGCCCCTGACTACTGCAAAACATCCGTATGCGGGCAAAACGAGGGGGCTATTATGTTTACCAACTCCGAGAATATTCGTGTTCAATTTTCTGACTTCACCAATGTAGCCTCCGGCATACGGTTTAAGCATAGCACGGGTCCATTGGTTGCGAGCAATAATGAGGCACTCAATCCGGGCAGGAACTTTTTTCAGTGTGATAACTGCCAAGGGTCCGGCATTCGTGTAAATAATAACTCCCTGGAGCACACAACAGGATACGGTAATACTACACTTGAAGATTGGATAAATCTTTTTCAATCTGATGGAACAAGTGGAGATTACATTCAGGTGAATAACAACCGGGCGCGAGTAATTCTCAATAATGGACAAGCAACCAAAGTTTCTAACTCTGGATGTATGGTGATTCTGGGTGATTTTGGTGGAGAATATCAGGAAGCAAAAAATAATATCGCAGTCAATCCCGGCAATTGTGGTATAGGAATTGCCAGTGGAAATTTTATCAATGTTCAGAATAATAAGATGTATAGTAAATTTATCGATGGAATTAGTAATGTAGGATTTTATTCATGGAAGAATCCATCTGAAGCACCAAGTTGTTCTCATCATACTTTTGAAGGAAATATGGCTAACTATATTTATGCTCAAGATCCAAATCAATCGAATTATGGTGACCAAAATCATGCTTGGACTGATGGTAGTTGTGGTAATACCCAGATTACAGACAGTTCAAGTGTGTCAATTAATTTAAATATGGGCCCCGAAATTTGGGGTATGTGGTGATATGGAATATTTAAAAATGATGCAAAACTATAATATTATTTCAAATCCTGCTTATAAAATTCTTATTTTTCTTTTTATGCTGATGCTAGTTCAATCATGTGTGGATAGCACGAGCCAATTTTTTGATGGGGGCAGCGGCACTGAAGCGAACCCTTACCAAATTTCCACAATAGAACAGTTGCAGGCCATCGGTGATGAGGAGAACCTTGACAAGCACTTTATTCAGGTAGCGGATATTGATGCTTCACCTTCGGCGGAGTTTCAGGGTGGCCAGGGTTTCAGGCCAATAGGAAATGAAGCAACTCCCTTTACCGGTACTTACGATGGTGGCAGATATGAAATATCAGGACTTGTACTGGATCATCAAGTAGACCATTACGGTCTGTTTGGCGTGCTTAAAGATGGACAGATTCGTAATACCAGGGTTTTAGATGTTTTGCAGACATTCGATAATCAAACTGCCAAGGGCATAAAACAATCTAAATTTAGCGCCCCGCAAGAGCTTCTTATGGCTTCCGATGATTTCAGAACAAGGGGCCGGTTGGTTGGATTTAATGACGGCGGGCAAATCAGCTACTCCCATGCAATTGGAACAATTTCGTCGATAGACGGTGCACTAATGAACCGTACCGGTGTTCTGGTTGGTTACAACCGGGGCCAAATTGAACATTCGTATGCAAAAGGACGCGGATCGGCACTTGGGGGAATGCTTGGTGGTTTGGTTGGCGGCAACAGCGGGGTAATCAGCAACTCTTTTGCGTCAGTTTCTGTTTCAGCTGCAGGTACAGCCGGTGGGCTGACGGGTGTTAATTTTGATGATGGTCAAATTATAACATCTTATAGCACGGGCAATGTAACGGGAAATAATTCAGCAGGCGGTTTGGCCGGCAGCAATAGAGGAGGCAAAATTCATAGTTCCTATGCAACGGCTGAGGTTTGGTCAATATTACGCTCTGGAGGTCTGATAGGTATTAATGATAATGGAGGTGAGATCCTTCATTCCTATTTTCTTGGTAAAGCTAATGGAGAAAATGATGTTGGTGGTATCACAGGGTGGAATCAGGCTGGCTCAATGATCACAAGCTCTTTTGTCGCCGGAGAAGTAACCGCTTCTGCTGGACAGCTAACTGGCGATCAAGGGCTTAACCCCGCCGGTATTGCCGGCAAGAACGAAGGCACCATCAATAATGCCTATTGGGACACCGATTCAACAGGCCAAAACGATGGTGTGGGTGAAGGCAGCCCCGAAGGCGCAACCGGCCTTTCCACCGCCCAAATGAGGGGCTCGGCCGCTGAACAGAACATGCCGGAGTTTGATTGGGTGAATATCTGGCGAACCACCGAAGATGGCTACCCGGTACTGCGGTGGGAAGAGGAGTGATTGATGTACGATTCACGATGTGCGGTCTGTGATCTTTGATTTGTTGAAATAATTACCGAACAATATCCGGTTTTATCGGTTTCGTGCTTTTGTGATTTCGTGGCAATCAAACTCTCCTGGTTCAAGCACTTGATTGGACCATATCCGGTTCGGGGCAAACCTTGCACACCGATGCCGTATCCATCTGCCATCATCAATTAAAGTGTAACATTTACCCCTAATCATTAAGAAATATTAATATTTATTTTGTATGTTAAGATAAATAGATAAAGATACCCACTTTTTAAAAATAGAGAGTAATCTGAGAAGACAGGTATTCATCAACGATCAAAAACAGAGACAACGACTATGAACACATTATTTACCCCTCCCCATTTAATACACTACATTTTTTGTCTATTATGCTGATAGGACTGAGTGCACTGACCATCCTCTCCTGTGGCAAGGAATCCCTGACCGGCAGCCAGGAGATGCAATCCCCTTCGACATCTGGCAACGCCATGACCACGGCCCAGATGCAGGCACAGGCCAAACAGATGGTGCAATCCCCATCCCCGCAGGGGATCTCTAAAGCATTCTTTGCTATGGTGGATCAGGCAGCGGCCATGAGCGCCGCCGACATCGACAGCCTGAGTAACGAAGAAATTGTGGAACTTGGCAAACCGATTCTCCTTGCTTTTGGAAACACGGTGCAATTCGACAAAGAAACCCTATCCAAACTTGATGATGTTATCAGTACTGTAATTAGCGATCCAGCAGCCATAACGAAAGCACAGCGCGATCAAACGGCTTCAAAAATAGAAACTATTCTTTCAAGGTCTTCGTCTTCATTCAGCAGGCGCTCGTTCAGTGCGAATGAGATTCGCCTGCAACTGAAACGTATTGAAAGCACAAGAGGTTTGGGGGATTTATTTGATTGCAGTGATTATTTTAATCAGCAGGGAGATACCGTTTACTTATATCCCAATGACAGCTTTGGCCTTGCCAATTTTATTTGCCCTGCAGGTTCAACGTTTTTCATTTTTCCAGGTACCTATCAGGGACAAATAGTTGAAAACTCCAGAAATGGGAATACTTGGATAGGAGTTGCTGCGACACTTGATGGTATGGACGCGACTGAAGCGGCTTTCAAAGATGGTATGGATAACAATTATATGGATGGGATGACCATTAAGAATTATACCCGGCATGGCATCCTTTCAGATGGTAGTGAGAACGTTTCTTTAATGAATCTAACGTTTGAAAATATTGCCCCTGACTACTGTAAAACTTCCGATTGCGGGCAAAACGAGGGGGCGATTATGTTTACCAACTCCGAGAATATACAAGTTCGATTTTCTGACTTCACCAATGTAGCCTCCGGTATACGGTTTAAGCATAGCACGGGTCCGTTAGTTGCGAGCCATAATGAGGCAATCAATCCGGGCAGGAACTTTTTCCAGTGTGATAACTGTCAAGGCTCCGGCATTCGTGTAAATAATAACTCCCTGGAGCACACAACAGGATACGGTAATACTACACTTGAAGATTGGATAAATCTTTATCAATCTGAAGGAGCCAGCTTTGACTACATACAAGTAAATAACAACCGGGCGCGAGTGATTCTCTATAATGGACAAGCAACTCAAGTTTCAAACTCTGGATGTATGGTAATACTGGGAGATGATGGAGGAAAATATCAGGAAGCAAAAAAAAACATTGGTGTAAATCCTGGAAATTGTGGTATAGGTGTTGCTGATGGCCAATACATGAGAGTCAAAGACAATAAAATGTATAGCCAAAGAGTACCCGGTGTTTCTAATGTTGGATTCTACGCAATAGATTTTTACGATGAAAATAACACCGCCTGTAGGTTTATCAACTTATATTTGGGTAGTAATGAAGCGAACTTTGACTGTGATAATAGAGAAGGCTGTCCAAACGGTGCCGTAGATAACAATAATGCAACCGCACCCATAAGTAGTGAAGACGAAAAAATCTGTACCAATGAAAACGATGAACCAATAGATAATGACCTAATGCAAACTTTAATAATTGGTGAGACATTTGGACCAGAAATCTGGAATGCTTGGTAAATTTCAAATGGTGATATTTTGCCATAAATGAAGTTGACAACATATTGTATAATTTATTTAAGCCTCAAAAAGACATTCTTTTATTTGCCTTCTACATAAAAATGGTTAAATGCAGCAGCAAATTTTAGGTCCAGGAAAAATTTTTCATCCATAAAAGAGAAATTATTATGATTATAGTACCCACCTACTCTATAGGTAATGTTCTTCGAAGCACACGGGTTTTGAGTTTTTGCACGCTTTGCTACTGCTTGTCTCTTTTATCCTGTGGAGTGTTTGACTCAAATAAGCCTTTTAGCGGAGGAAATGGAACTATAGAGAATCCCTATCACATTTCTTCATTGGAGCAGCTTCAAAAAATTGCTGAAGATGACAATCTTGATAAGCACTTCATACAGGTCGCAGACATAGATGCCTCTGCATCGACCGAACTACAAAATGGCTCAGGCTTTAAATTCATCGGTTCCGTCGAACACCCCTTTACCGGGTCGTATGATGGAAATGGTTATTCCATCAGGAATTTGAAAATTAACTTCAACAAGTTTGACCCTCATAACGGCATGTTTGGATATACAAAAGATGCATTACTCCAAAACATCACCATCGACAACTGTGAACAGCTTGCCAAGGCAGATACAGGAACTGCAGCACTGACCAGAAAGGAAACTCCATCACTAAGCGAAATACCAGACGTTCAGAATAATGATATAGCCGACATGGAAGGAGTGGGCGGGCTTGCAGGAATGAATGACGGGGGCCTTGTACAAAACAGCCATTTTATAGGGTCAATAACTCTCCCCACCGGAGGAGCAGGGTTAGTTGGAATAAATACGGGTACTATAGAATACTCTTCGTTCGAAGGAAAGGTTTCTGGTACAATCTTTACCGCTTCAGGACTCGTTACGTATAACAGTGGATCTATTCGCCGCTCCTTTGTAAAAGGGGAAATAGATGGACAGGGTGCCTTCGGATTCATAAGATATAACCTTGGTGATATTAAGACCTCCTATGCAGATATAGATTTGGGGGGGAGCCTTACGGCAGCAGGGTTTGTGATGAGCAATGCTGGGATTATACACTCATCATTTGTAAATGGAAAAATTATGGGGGTTCGCAATTCCAGTGGTTTCGTTGTTAGTAACAGAGGACTCATAGAAGATGTGTACATAATTGCTGACCATCAAATAGAACTTTATGAAGATGATCATCCTGATATTATTTCCGAATTAGGAGGGTTTGCAGGAAGAAACGAATCAGATGGTGTGATTCGAAATGCCTTCACTGCCGGTTCCATATCCGTTGATGGAAACATGGAAGAACTTTCCTTATTTGGAGCTTTTGCTGGAGAGAATTTAGGGTCAATAGACCATGGATATTGGGACAAAGAATCAACGGGAATAGAAACAGGAGTTGATGAGGGAGACCCTGAAGGCGCCACCGGCCTGTCCACCGCCCAAATGACTGGTCCCGCCGCTGCGCAGAACATGCCGGAGTTTGACTGGGTGAACATCTGGCGAACCACCGAGGATGGCTACCCGGTACTGCGGTGG
>Ga0081527_100779_pt1 | contig 11022 bp, 2 predicted proteins | sample HotLakmasection5_FD_70992 | JGI IMG/M metagenome (GOLD analysis project Ga0081527, IMG submission 70992) | Hypersaline microbial mat communities from Hot Lake, Washington, USA - Section #5 (SPADES assembly) (version 2) | ecosystem: Environmental > Aquatic > Non-marine Saline and Alkaline >... | reverse complement strand
AATTCATTCGCCAGAGTTATTCCCAAATGTGTCAACAAGGTGTTGTCCAGGATCTGTCAAGAACCTGTGGTCGTAGTACCCTCAGTCTCAGTCAAACTTTCCCCCGACTAAGATCAAGACCAAGTATAAGACGGAGACGAAGGCTGAGGCTGAGGCTGAGGCTGAGAATCCAAAATAATACAGCCCAAAGCAAAAACTGATTTAAGAGCGCTTAGTTTCAGGCGGCAACTCAACTCTAATATGTACATCCTTTAACTGCTGTTCACCAATCTCACCCGGGGCCCCCATCAAGAGATCTTCCCCAGTCTGAGCGAGTGGAAACGGAATTACCTCACGAATTGCACTTTCATTGGCAAGTAACATTACAATTCTATCCATTCCGAGTGCGATTCCTCCGTGGGGAGGGGCGCCGAAATTAAAAGCACGGATCATCCCGCCAAATTTTTCGTCTACTACCTCTTTAGGGTATCCTGCGATTTCAAAGGCACGGTACATAACTTCTGGGCTATGGTTTCTAATAGCGCCACTGCCAAGTTCATAGCCGTTACAAACAAGATCGTACTGATCCGCGTAAATTTCTAGTGGTGGAGTGTTATTTAGCGCTTCAAGGCCACCCCGAGGCATAGAGAATGGATTATGCCCGAACTCAACCTTGCCGGTCTCCTCATCTAACTCAAACTGGTGGTAATCGGTAATCCAACAGAAACGAAAGGCATTTTTCTCTTTTAGATCAAAATCTCCTGCGAGTTTTTCACGTAGTTTTCCAAGATGGCCCAAGACCTTTGCCTTCTCACCTGCTGCAAAAAATAGCGAGGTAGTCTTATCAATCGCAAGCTCTGCTCTTAATCTCTCTAGCTCTTCCGCCTCAAAAAACTTTGCAATTGATCCCTTAACCTCACCACTACCCGTTGTAAAATCATAAGAGAGATAGGCCAACCCCTGTCCACTTAGATCTTTAAACCACGCTACTGCATCGTCAAAATACTTTCTGGGTGGCACACTGTTTAGTGCGACTGGAATACAGGCAACAACACCTCCCTGCTCTATCGCCGAGGCGAATACTTTAAATCCTGTACCCTCAAAGATAGTTGAGACATTTTGAATTTCTAACGGATTTCTTAGATCAGGTTTGTCCGATCCGTACTTTTCTAAGCATTCATCGTAGCTAATCCTTGGAAATGGCTTATCTGTAACTTTCCAGTCAGAAAACTTGGCACAAAGCCTACTCATCAACTCTTCATTAACCGCCCAGACATCTTCCTGCTCAACAAACGACATCTCCATATCGATCTGATAAAATTCGCCCGGAGAGCGATCAGCTCTGGCATCTTCATCTCGAAAGCAGGGAGCCATTTGAAAGTACCGATCAAAGCCGGAGACCATCAATAGCTGTTTAAACTGTTGGGGAGCCTGGGGAAGAGCAAAGAATTTTCCTGGATGAAGCCTGGAAGGAACTATGTAGTCACGAGCTCCTTCTGGTGAGCTACTGGTAAGAATAGGAGTTTGGAATTCAAGAAATCCCATCTCTCCCATTAGGTTCCGCACCTCCGCAAAGGCTCTGTTACGGAGCTGAATATTACGGTGTAATTTTTCCCTACGTAATTCTAGGAAACGGTAACGGAGCCTGGTGGCCTCTGGGGCATTGTCATCTTCAGCGATCTGAAACGGCAAAACATCACTTTGACTTAGTATCTCAAGCTCCTTAGCCCCGACTTCAATCTCTCCGGTTTCAAGCTTTGGGTTAATAAGCTCCTTTTCACGGGAAAGAACTTCTCCTTTGACAGCGATAACACTCTCAACCCGGATCTCTTGAATCTGCTCGCCAAGAGCCCCGTGCAGCACTACCTGAGTGACACCGTAGTTATCACGGAGATCAACAAACACCACCCCACCGTGGTCACGCTTTCTTAAAATCCAGCCAGCAAGACGTACCTCATTACCAACATCACTACTACGGAGCTCGTTGCAAGTATGTGTACGGTAAGTGCTTTTAAGATTTGGCATTCTAGTATCCAAAAGAGCCGAGAGAAAAGCTCGACTATGGTTAATTCTTTCCTGGAGAGTGTCCCAATGTACAAAAAAGATTCAGTATAAAACATCCTCTGCGCACCTCCGCGTTCCTCTGCGTTTATTTAAAACTAATTTGAACGCTGAGGAACGCGGAGGTGCGCAGAGGGAATTATTGGCAAAATAGACTGTTAGCCGACAGTACCTTTTAGGTATTTCTCAAGCTCTTCAATCTTAATATTCTCAGCGATATTACGGAGCTCTTTACCCATATCTGCAGCCCGGGTTTCTAGTTTTAGCATGCTGCCACTATCTAGAAGCACAGTAAGCTCAGTACGATTGTTCTGCTCTGTTAGGCTTGCAGTCTGACCCTTAATACGGAAGGTATCCTGGCCTGCTCCCTGTCCACCCATCATCATTCCCATACGGGCAATACCAGCTAATCCACCCATGGCGCCACCTGCTCCCCCTCCTGTAAGGGTAAGAGTTACGGTATTGTTAGCTTTAGTGTAGTTACGCTCGAGATTGGTCATACCGAGAGCAGCGCTGACCTCAACTTTTCCACCCTTATATCCTGCTACTTCATCAGGGAAAAAGTTCTTTAACTCCTGATTGTGCATCTTACCGATCTCGTTCTCGGCCCATTTTAGCTCTTCAAGGGCTTTGGTAAAATTCTTCTGCTCGATATAGGTGTTTACCTTTTCAAAGATCGCCTTGACATCCTCTGCCTGCGCTGAAAAGGGAATCACAAAGAGGGTGGCGATCAACAATACTACTGTATTTTTTTTCATAAGACTTTCTCCTGAGTTTTGATGATAGAGATCGCTTTGCTAACGACCTATTATTATTGGAGTTGTAGCAGATCCAGAGTAAGAAGTCTATTGATTGTACCTATGAACCCCCCTGCTTCTGGGCTATTAGAGTAATCTCGGGCGAAGGGCTTAAGGCTTAAGCCCACCATCTAATCTTAAGTACCCTGATGATGGTACCAAAGGTACCCTTTAGCTCTTCAACTACTGCCTTTCCTATAGAAACCTCTGGACGATAAAACGAGAGTGGTGTCTGATCGAAGTCTAACTTTGGAACCTCTCTATCATCCTCTCTCCGGTTTTTTGATTCCCGACCTCTATTTTGCTCATATTCTGAAGGGATTCCAGATCTGCTAAGAGTCCGGCGAGCTATTTTACGTTTGCTTTCTTCAAGTACTCTACGAGCGTGAACCACATTTTCAGCCTCTATTCTCATCCCAAAGCGAGGTCTAATTTGGAGTTTTTCTAATTGACGTTGTCTCTGTCGATCTAAAATTGCCAACATTCCAAGATTTGGATTGGCCTCAGCCGCAACACTGGCAACAGAGTCATCAGCTGAGATACTACGAGAAGGTGTCGGATCAACCTCAATCCGTGGCGTATGGAGATCGGTTTCCGTTAAAACTCGTAGCTCCTGTTCAATCTTAGCTCGTTGTTGATCAATTGATTCGAGCTTTGTTCGGGCCAGCTCTCTTAAACCTGGCTTTTGACTTGCCTCCTGGTAACTCTCCCGTGCTGCCTGCTCTCTAACAGCTAAAGCACCAAGATCGTTGTTTAGCTTCTCAACACCAACTAACCGCACCAGCTCCGCTCTGGCATTTAGTATATCTACCTCAAGTGACTTTCTAGCCGGAATAGAATCTGCCAGAGCCATCTGATTGCGAAACTCTCCAATACCAAGTTGAAGCTCCTCTATTCGCTCCGCTGTGGTTTTAACCTCGCTTACTGCACCTTCAGTAGGTCTACTCACTGTTTGCCTGGCTGCTGATTCTCTTCTTACCCGGTTAACCTCTTCGCCAATCTCTCTCCTATCCTCTACCGCTGTTTGTTGCCTGACTCTTGGCGGCTCAAGCGTAGCCAGCATCGGTTGAACGGCACTTCCACTCTCTTCGCCATAGTATCGAGATATAAATGAGTTAATCTCCTGGTCAGAGGGAACCCTTGGTGTCTCCCCTTGGGTTACTTCTCTAATTCTTATGGCAGGGCCACTTAAATCAAGTTCTGCACTGTTTCTTGCAAGATACTGCGCTGTCTGCTTCCACGCTCCAAACTCATTTGCTCCAACACTATGGGCATGCTCATGAGCAAGAGTGGCACCAAAGAGAAGTCTCTGCCCCCTGGAGCTACCTGGATTTAGGCGTGGGACCACCATCAGACCCAGTTTGGGATCATAATATCCGACTGCACCAGACGGATCCTGCGAACTTGGCCTAGAACCGCTTTTATCAGGTGATTGTTCTGCTGCAATCCGTCGTAGATAGATCTCATCAAAATTATCGACATACAAAACTTTACCGTTCTTTGAAAGTGTAGCACGAGCCCTTACACCGTCGACCTCACTTACAAAGCTATCCCCTCTCTGCATTCCCGCAGAGGGAGTCCTACTAAGATCTGTTACACCTAAAATCTCTGAGACAAGATCGTACCGCTGTTGAGGCGAGCGGTTAGCCGAATTTTGAGCTGGCCCCTGGGTACCACTATCAGTGCGATTCTGCCGAACAGCTTCCTCGCTTACCCTTGGATCTTGAGTCGCTCTAGCTCTATTTCTTTCGGAGTCATCTCCCTCTTGCGCTCTCTCACTACTGCGATCTGCCATCATTGGGCCGAGCGCAAACCGCTCAGAGAGAAATCCCAGGCTCGCATACTGAGCCTCTATTTGGTGCTTATATCGGACAAAATCTTCACGGACATGCGCTATCCTACCTTCACTGGCAAGACGGCTACTTCTGTAGATCTGAGATATTCCCTCCTGTGCCTGACTCCAAGATAAACGTCGTAATGAATTGGCCAGGTTGTACCGTCCCGCACGGTGACGTGCATTATTATCAGCAACCGTTGAAGCTGCCAGACCAACCTCACGCTCAGGATCGTTTTTAACCATTGCCCTAATATCGCGAACTCTTTGATTCTGGTTGTCTCTGAGAAATAGCGCATCATTAAAGGCGCGGCTCTCTCTGATCCTATTAAAATTTAGCGGATTTTCCTGGGCTAATCTTATAGTAGAGTTCCAGAGCCGACCAACACCGTGCCGTTGCAACTCAAGAATCGGATGTTGAAACGCCTCAGAGACACTCTGCTTTGCACTTGCCACCTGAGCTTTGCGTTCTCTTAATGGTAAAGCATCTTGCTGTAACCTCTGTTCATGCTTAGCAGGAGCCAACTCTGCATCAGGCTTTATTGAGTGACGAGACATAAAAGCTGCATCGTCAGACTCAAATCTAAGCCTTCCCTGGTCCCTTGAGATCTCAACTAGTTTATTTGCTCCAGAATTACTAAATCGGTGAAGTGCTCCGCCGATTAGACCCTTTTCTCTCTTAGCTGCCACATATTCTCTAGCATTTGCACGTAGAGAATCCCAAACGACTTGTTGCTCGATTGAAGGAGCCTTCTTAATACTTGGATCAATGCCGAGCACAAGCTTTCTGACCATCGCCTCCTGGTTAACAAGGTCTTTAACTTCGCCCGAAAGAGCTCTGGCATGCTTCCTGCCCAACCGCGCCATCCTGCTTAGACTAGCTGTCTCTAGATAATCCCTTACACCACTAACGGCCTCTCTAATCTGAACACCACTCTCACCGGAGAGAAGCGAATCCTTTATCTGGGCTATAGCATGGGTACGTCTGGTTTCTCTGACCAGATTCATCGCATCTAGATCTTGCTTAACTCTATATGGTTCCCTAAGTGGTTCAGGCACTGTTGAAGGAGCTCTGCGTTGGGCTACTAACCCATCAAAATACCCCTCTGCTCTATTTAATTCGCGGCGTGCTTGCTGGTATGCTTTTGCAGCTGATTTGGAATTGGAATCGATAAAATCTGGATCTACTCTTCTTGCCTTAGCATACGGTTCGTATGCTTGCCTGTACTTTGTTGCAGCTACTTTAAAATCAGATAGGGCGGATACCTCTCTACTGTATTGGGTCTTTAAAAGGGGATCACTTGCTTTACTTAACTCTGCAACTTTCACTTCTCGCGCTTGAATACCAGAGTCATGCAGCTTTAACGCGCGAGTGTGCCGGGCAATTTCAACTTCTACTCCTCTGTTGTTAGTTGCTTGCCGTAACTCACGGTAGGTTGTGCGGACCTGAGAGCTAAGGCGGGTGTTGCCCAAATAATCGGAGATAGCTTTTAGATCGCCGCTTACCACTCGCTTAAAAGCGACTGAAGCTTCTGCTTTAACTTTAGCAACTTTTTCTACAACTTGATTATACTCTTTTGATGATTGAGTCTTTGTAACTTTTGCTGAGCTCTTTTCGGCCCATTTTTGAGCTTCATGCTCACTTCTTACTACCCGGTTAGCCTCTGCAAATTGTCTGGCCTGAGCCCTTGCCTCTCCCTTTGGGGCAAATGAACTTAGATATTCACTAACCGACGACCTTATAGTTGAAAAGTTTGGTCTAGCCAGCTCAGTTAGTCTTTGAACTTCTCGTTTGACCTTCAGCCGTGCTTCATCTCGTGCACCAAGTCTGGTAGCCTCTGATTTTGATACTGCAGCTTGTTGCTTTCGCGCCTGCTCAGATGCGCGATCATAGTTATCCGGGCTAGTTTGCTCCTGACGGGCTTTTTTAGCCGCCGCGACTCGACTCTCATGCATGGAATCATTTCTGGCCTTGAAGCTCTCCTGGCCACTCTTTGTAAAACGACTACTATCAAGAAAGTCATTCCAGCTATCTGCGACTTTTTGAAGATGTGCTCTCCCATTATCAGCTGTTTTTACTGTCTCCTTTACACTCTGAATAAATTTCTGTCGTTGCTCTCTACTGTGCTGGCGTTGTTTGACTAATTCCTCTTGAACCCTGGCCTTTGCTTCCTCGTCTCTGGTGCGGGCGGCTTGCTTTTCAGCTTTAGCAGCAAGTTTCTCGGCACCTACCACCTCTCGTTTTAAGCTTCTTGCACTTTGCTCGTTTTCTCTAATGATCTTTGTCTGCTCCCTTGCAGCAGTTAGTTGATCTCTGACCAGACTAAGATTTTCTTTAAGCTTTGGGAGATAGGTTGATTTAAGAGCCGCTTTTGCCGCTTCAAACCTGTGCATTCCTCTTTGAACTCGAGCAAGGTCGGATGCTACCTTGGCCTCAGTAAGCGCACTTGCATGGCTTAAAGAATCGCTACTCTTAGGAGCACGAGAGACAAAGTCTTGATAATCCCCACCTCTCTGCTTTATTATCTCCGGTACTGCTTCTGCCATCCTCTTGTGGATTGTATGTGCGACCTGTTCTGATCTGGTAAGCTGCGCACTACCATCAATTCCCTTTCCAGAGCTACCAAGTTGAATCTGATCAATTTTAGCCTGGCTAAGCTTTAAAGCAGAGCTAACTCCGTTTTGAGCCTCTCCCTGATACTTCTGACTAAGATTGGTGTTTAGTTGCTCTGCTTGCCTATCTGCAACTTCCCTTATCTTTGGATCAAGCTCTTGGCCTTTTGGAGCTAGTCCATTGTTTTTAGCAGTTGCAAAAAAATGGGTTGTGGCTTTAGTCTCAAGAACACCATCTAGCCTAAAGGAATTTGTTCTTGGTCTTGCTCCTTCTAGTGATACCCCACGACCTCTGCTTGCTTGTGCTGCAGCGGCATTACCCGCTTGAGTTGCAGCAAACCCTTGAACTCCCCCAATTAACCTATCACCAAAGTCACCCGGGGTTGCAAAGACACCCATACCAGCGCCAGCGATATTGTCACCATATCCAACTAAGGCGCGAGCAAGCATGTTGTCTGTACTAGAGCGCAAGTGTTGAGAGGCTCCACCGATACCACCACCAACAGCACCTATAGCTGCAGCGCGCGCCAACCTTGAGCTAATCTCTCCTAGGGCTGGTCGTTCACCACTTTGAACAACCTCTATTCCGACATTTAGTCCCTCCATTCCAACACTAACTGAGGTACCGGCAGAGGCCCCAACTAGAGTGGATTTTAGTAGACCAGCTTTCATTCCAACTTTTGTTAAAACTTGATTTGATGCAGCTCCTGCTCCTCTACCGGCGAACATAGAAACCCTGGTAATTGCAATGTTACCCAAATCTTTGGCGGAACCGAGTGCGAAGTCTTTGCCTGCTTCTCCCCAACCTTTGTTCCCATAGGCTACATTTCCGCCCTGCTCAATGGCGTGGGAGCCTACAGCTATACCAGCTAGGGCTGGAAGTACATACCACTGGCCGGTGCCAATTGCGCCAACACTCAATGCGGCTGTCCTTGTGGTCCTAAGATAACGATCCCACTTCTCAAAGGTCTGATCGGCTGCTGCCCACAACTCTAATTGTAATTTTGTACTCTCTTTGGCGCTATCAGTAACAGTAATTATTTCGCGACGATTCATCGCTTCCATTGCCACCTGAACCTGCATCATAGCTTCCTGATGAGTCTCTTGTGCCTCCTGCTCTCTTCCAGACTCGCTTAATTCTCGGGCTCGATCTCTAAGCTCTGTATATAGTGCTACAGCTTCTTTTGCCTCTTTAATATCCTCTCTAATTTCAAATGCGTGGCGCAACTTTTCACTACTATCTCGATAGCTCTGAACTATATTCTCGGTGGCAGCTTGCGTAGCCTTTGAATTTAGATCAAACATTAAACCTGAAAGTCCCTTTCGGATCTCTTCAAGCTGCTCTTTGGCGTTATCAGCATGGCGCTGGTCGCCCTTAGCAGATTGTACCTGTTGTTCAAATCTCTCTTGAGCTGCATCAATTCCACGTTCTAACACTACTTCAACTGGATCTGGCATCTCGTGGCCAAAAGTCTCTTTGTAGTGAGATTGTAAAGCATCAATTTCTTCTTGATCGCGACCTTCTAGTAAAAATGAAACTGCCTCTATTGGTCTGTCTGATTCCAAAGCTAACTTTAGGTCAAACACCGCTACTGTTTTAATATCTCCATTTTTTATGGCCGCAAGGTGTTGAGGATCCATCCGAGCGATTTCAAGCTCAGTCAACAGTGCTAATTGATAACCTTGGTCTGAAAGCCTCTCTTTTTCACCTTTTGCTTCAACCTCAGAAATTATGGCGGCTATATCTTCGTATTCAACCCCACGATCCATGAGATCAAAAGCCTGCCCCTGAAGGTGCTCAATAAAGGATTGGCCATAGACATCCTCAAAGTCGGACAATACAACTTTTAATTGGTCCTCACTTAAAAAACGAGAATATTCACGGTAAATTACAAAGGGATCAACATTGCCCTGCCTGGTTCGCAGAAATAGATCTGTTGCAAAGTGTTGCTCTTCTGAAAGGGGTAAGAGAGTCAAGAGAGCTTGCGCGACCTCTGGGGGCTGCATAACACTAATCTGCGAAACTAGGTTGCCGTGTGTTTGATTAAAGGAATCAAGAAACTCTTGTCTCTCCTCAAGTGATAGACCGGCAAGATAGCCACCAAGACGGGCATGATCTGCAGGATCTTTTGAATACAGTAAACGACTAAATGTTCTTTTCTCTACATCTGTAATATCTAGAACTTCTCTTGATAACTCTTGTGGTTCCGGTTGTTTCTGAGCATCTAAATATGCCTTATAGACCGCACTCTTACTGCCAAATCTATCACTAAGTACCGCTTGAAGATCTCTATCTTTAGTTGTTTCAATTCTTTTACCAAGTAGATCTAGATCTGCTCTATTCGCCCCTTCAAAAAATTCCCTAAAAAGAGCTCTGTTTGGATGTCTGTTTTGAAGATTCGCAAGTAGCGCGTCGACTTTATCCTCTCTTTCAGCATGCTCAGTACGGATCCTAAATTGACTGGCATCCTCACCCTGTTCAGGCCTTCGGGTATAAGAAGCACTATAGGCCTTATAAGTGTCCCCCTTGGCGCTATAGACATCTGCCATCCGTTGGCCTAAAAGTTTGCCGGTTTTCTCCTGATAGAGCTGAGCCAGAAGATTAGTAGCTTCTCTATCTCCTTGCTCAAAAAAGTCTCTAATAAGACCATCATTTCGTCTAAAATATCCCCGCGGTAAATGTTTAAGCGCCTCTTGTAGTTGAGGCTCAAGTGCCATTCTCTGCTCAAATCCCACCTCCGATGCATGGTCTATGACCTCTTTAATATGTGACTCAAGAAGTGGATTTCGTGCTACTAGATCGTGCAAACTCCTCTGATATTGTTGAATCTGTTCTCCAATCTGTTCTTGCTTTGCTGTGCCCGCAAAAATTGAGTACGAGCGCGCCATCTCAGCTAATTCTACCACTGCAACTTCTAGTTTTGCCTGATCCTCTCGCTCCTGGAGTTCACGGTAAAAGCCAATATCTGTTACGGCCTCTAGTCCAAGCTCTCTTGCAACTTCTAATAGCTCTTTGTTGCGCTCTTCAAGCGCTAACATTTTGGAGTCGTAATCCCACTCTCTATTTTGCTCTTGCTGAGCACCAAGCCGGCCCCTTTGCTCGGAGAGTTCTATTAGTTCACTCTGTATAGATTCAACCAGATTTTGATCTGCTCCAAGCACTTCAATTCGAAGCTTCTCTGATAACCCTGGCACCTTTTCAATTAGATCCGCATAGCTCTCGCTAAGAGCTTGGAGTTGATTATATCGCGCCAGGATTGGACTTGTATTCTCTGATGCCGTCTGCTGCTGTGGTAGATCCGCGTTTTGCAGAATATTAAACGCCAGGAATTTAATCTGGGCTTGATGGATTAGTCTCTCTCGCAATGCACCGGGGAGATCATAATCTCTAATCGCCTCGTATAACGCCTGCTCGAGGTTTTCGGGGTGTGTAAGCGATGAGTTAGTTAGTTCCGCATTTTGCTTTCCGGCTCGCATCAGGCTCAATGCCATTCTTTCTATCTCTTGCGGGCTAGCATCACCGGTAGCGGCTCTCTGTGAGAGAGCTTCTAGTTCACGCGCTAAACTATCACCTACTCTGATAGTAAGCTCATTTTCTACATGGGATTGTGGCCCGGCACTATTTTGATCTTGCTTTTTTTTCTCACTGGAAGGATTAGAATCTGTTGAAACTGGCTCACTCTGGAGTGCTTGAGGCTGTCTCTGAATAGCTAACTCACCATCTTTATATTGACGATA
>Ga0081527_100778_pt1 | contig 11026 bp, 11 predicted proteins | sample HotLakmasection5_FD_70992 | JGI IMG/M metagenome (GOLD analysis project Ga0081527, IMG submission 70992) | Hypersaline microbial mat communities from Hot Lake, Washington, USA - Section #5 (SPADES assembly) (version 2) | ecosystem: Environmental > Aquatic > Non-marine Saline and Alkaline >... | reverse complement strand
ATAATGTGTCCACCATTTTTTATAGCTGATTTAGTGAATTTTTTAGTTTTATGAAATACAGTGGAAATACCATTTTTTACTTTATTAAATGTTTTTGATAAAAAACTTCCAAAACCCATTTTTGTATATATTAAATGAAGATAATTTATAATTCATTGATAAATTCACTAAACAGTTCTAGATATTGTTTAAAACCATCAATATATTTAGGTTCAATGTCTTCTTTTTTCATATCAACTTTATTTAATAATGTTTCAATAACAGAATCAATATTTTTTCCTATTATAAATTGTTTAAAAAATAAAATAAATTCAGTAATATTTCTTTTCTTTAATTCATTAAGCCATTCACGTTTATTTTCTGGTACAAATAATTCTAAAAAATTTTCAAATTCATATTTTCTTTGTGATAAAACGCTTTCAATAGTTGTCATTTTAAATATTATATATAATTATTATATATAATGTTTTTAGAATTTTTAGCACTAAGTTTTTTTATAATTATATTTTGGTATGTGTATATTAAATTTATATTTAAATATTTAGTTCTTCAAAGAAAAATAAATAAAGAAATAGAAGAAATTAATAATAAATTTAATAATTTAAAGAAAAATTTTTAATTTTAGCAGGTGCTTTCATAATTAAATATTTTGTTTTTTTGTTATTTTGTTTTCTATTATAAAATATAAATTGATGATTACCAGTATTTTGATTGATATAATCTTGGAAATCTTTTTCTGATTGAAACTTGGACATTCCATAAGATTCATACAAAGCTGATGTGCTTCTTTTTGTATCAGATGAAAAAATACAAACTTGAAATGCATTTTCCCGTACAATAGGTGGTAATTTGTTAGGGTACTGTGTAGTAAAGATAATTAAACAATTATAATGTCTAACTTGAGTTATTAAATTCATAAATTGTTGATCTTTGAACATATTATCAAAAATACAATCATCGAAAATAACAAAACATGGTAAAGCAATTCCTCTTTGTTTTATTTGTTGTTCTTGTATTTTCATTAAATTAGTTAATGCGGTTGAATTGTAATGTGAATAAATATATTTTTTAGGAATATAATTAAAATTATTATCATTAAAAGCAGTGTGTGAAAATACTAATCCATATTTTAAATTGTTTTTGTATTTAGAAATAATATATTTACATAAGTGTGATTTACCCCCACCTTGTGAAGCGCAAATAATAGTTAAACCGGGTATATTAATTGAAAAATTATTCATTTATATAATATAATTAAAAAATATTTTATAATTATATATATATACAAATGTCACAAGGAGCAATTTATGGAACAAGTCAATTAAATAAAGATCCAAAAAGTATATTAACAGATACTGCTGTAGCTGCTTTAACGAATGCACCTAGGGTAGGTGCAACTCTAGATGCTATGAGAGTAGCTAGAAATGTAAGACCTTTTGCACATCCAGACTTTGGTGTAGCATATACGAGACGACAAGGCGCTGACGCAGGAGAGCTGGATAGGCTTGAGGCGTTCAAAGATCGGTTTTCAATGCGGGAATTTTTTAATAAAACAGAAGATATGCAGGAGACGCTTAGAAATCCAGCTAATAGATTAGCTTTAATATCTCAAGAAATAGAAACGGTTGCTTTCTTTTTAGCACGAGAATATAAAGAAGTTTTTGATAGATATATAGCTTCCGGTGTTGATAGATTAAAAGCATATAAACTAGTGGATGATTATATATTAAAGAAACTAGATAGCGAAGTACTTCGATTACAAGAAATTTATCCATATAGTTTCAAAGCAACAGGTGCTATAAACCAATTGATAAGACGACAAGAACAAATAAGTAACCCCGCACAAATTGGAGTAAATTTTTAAAATAATAATTAAAAAAAATTTGTTATTAATATATAAATATATTTTAATATGAAATATTTTTCAGTTGGTAATAAATTATTGTATGGGCCATTAAAAAAATGTTATTTTTTAAAAAATCCTGATAATGAAAGAATTATTGAGAGCATGTTAGATAATCCAAGTGTAATTAAAGTTGGTGATAAATTTTTTATAGGTCCTGTTAAAAATTGTTATATATCAGTATCATCAAAAAATAAAAAAATAAAAACACATAATGAAAGAATTTTTATTATACCTAATAAACGGAAAGCTTTTTTTCAAGGAGATGTTATAGATTTATATGTTTTGTTAGATAATTTAAAACAATTAGAGTTTGTATTTAATAAATCAAAATTACTAAAATATAATAATTTGTTTTTTTTAGGTCCTTTACCCCATTTTTATATATTATATGGGGATCAATATTTAACTTCTAATGAAAAAAAGAAATATAATGTTGAAAATCAAAATTTAATGATATATAAATCACCTACTAGAGATTTTGAGGAGATATTTAGTTGGTTTAAGGGTGGTGGTGGTAAACAAATAGAAAATAAACTATTAAGTGCACAATCACAAGGTTTAGAACAAGGAGAAGAATTTACGTTCGCAAATAATGAATTGCTTGAAAAACTATATAAAGTTGAAGAAAAATCAGACGATAATTATGAACATAGTTATGTATCTCTTTCTGGAGAAGAAGATGAAGAAGAAGATGAAGAAGAAGAAGAAGAAAAAGAAGAAGATGAAGAAGAAGAAACAAATGAAGAATTCACCAAAAGAATGAGTAAAATTATACAGAGCCTAGAAGAAGAAGAAGCAGAACCATATGATGAATTTAAGGAAGAAATAGAAAAAGTTGAACAAAAACGTAAAAAAATGGGAGAAAAAGAAATAAAAGAATTTGAAGAATATATACAAAAAAGAAAAGAAAAAAAAGAACGTAAATTAAAGAAAAAAGAACGTAAATTAAAGAAAAAAGACGAAGTTAAGAGGAAACAAGAAGAGCATAATATAAGAAAACCATATGGAATATTTGGGAAAGAATTTGAAAAAGAAATAAAAGAATATATACAAAAAAGAAAAGAAGAAGAAGAAGAAGAAGAAGAAGTAATAACAGATTTTTTTGCACCACATTTCGCCCCAAAAAAACCACCTCCAGAGATCAAACAAGTTGATTTCCCACTTGAAAGAAAAAGTAAAAAAAAAGTAATACTAGTAGAAAAAGAAGAGGAAGGTGAATCTGTTAGTGAGGATGTACCGGAAATAATTGACGATGTAAAAACATCCAAAGAATTAATACAAAAACTAAAAGAAGACATTGAAGAAGAAAAAAAGGTTGAATTAAAAAAAAAAACAAAATCTAATTTAAATAATCTAATAAATACATCATATATAGAGGAAGATTTAAAAAAGAAAGTGGAAAAACATAGGAGGAAAGCAAAGAAAAAACGTATGCAGACAAGATTAAAACTTGGATTAAAAAAAGTTGAAGATGAAGAAGAAGAAGAAGAAGATGAAGAAGAAGAAGAAGAAGAAGAAGAAGATGAAGAAGAAGAAGAAGAGAAAGAAGAAAAAGAAGAGAAAGAAAAAAAAGTTGAAGAAGAAGAAAAAGAAAAAGAAGAGAAAGAAGAAGAAAAAACAACTCCTATTAAAAATATTGATAATGATAATGATAATGAACCATATGGAAATTTTTGGGAATATGGAATTAATAAAAAAAATTTATCAGTTGATGAGAAAAAAAATAAAATTATAAATCATGCTGATATAAATATTCCAAATTATGTTAATAGAAAAGAACATATTAATGTTATTGAAGAAATATTTGAATATATTGGTAAAAGTAACTTTAAAAAAATAAACCAAAATGCAAAAAATGCAGGATTAGTTAATTATAGCTCAGTAAAAAATTATTCTATGTATTATATAAAATTATTTATATTATATTATTATAATAAGCCTTCAACTGGAGAATTTAATCAAATTTTATCATTTATAGATAATTTAGGAACCATTCCTGATGATAATACTAGAAATGAATTAAAAAATAAATTACAAAAAATTAATAAATAAAAATAATATATATATTTATAATGAATACAAACAACATTCATGATAAAATAGAAGAATTACCTGATTTAAGTAGTATTCAAAAAGACTTTAATGAAACAAATGATAAAAATGATGATAATATAGAAGTTGAAACAAAAAAAATTGATAAAAATGAAGATAATAATATTGAAAAACCTATTGTTGATGATGTTATTAAAAAAAGAGGATTAATTATGAAAATTCAAGCATATAATCTCAACTTTGAAAAATATTTACCACAAGATTTACATAGTGTTGATTATAGACAGTTTACAATTGAACAATTAGAAACTTTACTGAAAGAAATGCAATTTACCGTCGCCTGTCGTAATAGTGGTAAAATGTCAGAAAGAGTTTTTAAAAATATATTAAATCAAGTTGAAAATGGTTTGTGTACATTTACGCCAGTAAAAGCTGAAGGATTACATCTCATCGCAGAAAATCAAGATTTAGTAGATACTTGGACTGAATTCACTTTAGAAAATATGAACATGTTTTATGTTCCAGCAAAATGGCGTTTATTATATGCTGTTGTATCTGCTATTGGTAATTTACATATGATTAATTCATTAAAAGAAAAAGAAAATATAAATTTAAGTAAACCAATGAATGATAAACTTAACGAAATTAACAATAAATTTCAAATTAAAAACACTAATATAATAAAAGTTTAAAAAAAATATTTTATTATTATATATATATACAAATATGGGCACAAATATGCAAGACGATATAGTTCGTGCTGGAATTAGTGGGTTGACTGGAGGTCTAGCTTCATATACATTATTAAATGAACAGGGTGGTACTGCATCATTTTTTGGTTTGCAACTACCTACATCTGCTGTGATCGGAAGTAGTGTAGCAATCGCATCATTATTAGGGGATACTCTTCATGACTACGTTCTCCCCCATATATCAAAAAATAATAAGCTAAATAATTTCGAAAGTAGTCTTCTTCAAATAGGAGTTGGAGGTGGAGGAACAGCAGGAATATTATTATATAATGGGGCACCGGCACAGTCAATTCCTAACAGTTTTTTATTGGGGGCAGGATCAGTGGTTGGCGGCCATTATGTGACTGACAGATGGATTTTAGGTAAATCTAATATGTTATATTAATTAACAAATTTTTTTTATTAATTAAATATAAAAATAAATAACAATGAAGAACTATTTTACTTTAACCCTAACTAACTAATAAATTTTCATAAATTAAATCGAAATACGGTTTATAATTTTTTTGTTTTTTAATATATTCTTCAAATTTAATTGGTTTTTTATATTGTAAGTATTTATCTGAACAATTATTGATAAAAGTTAAATATTCTTTTGCATATGATTGATATAGTGGATTAGAGTTTATTTTTTCAGTAAAATGAATATTCATTATGAATATTCATTTTATTTAATTAATTTTTAAATTAATAAGTCAAACGCTTTACTGGTTTTGAAATTCTTTTATTAGTTACTATAAAATTTTCAGGATTCCATAATTTTATATTTTCTCGTCTCATTCTATTTTTTTTAATATTTTCAATATTATTTTTAGTTTTTAATTTCTGAAATTTATTCATTTCTTGATGATCATTTACTTTTAATAATTCATTAGATAAATACTTAATATTTGATGTTTTTCCAGTTTTATTATTTTTTATAATATATTTATTTCCTGTCTTTTTTATAATTTCATACACTTGTGTAGAATATATTGGTTCATATGACTTTTTATCAAATTGTTTTCTTTTTAAAATCTTTCTAACTTTATCACCCTCTGAAAAATCATTATCAATATTACTTACTTTTACTTTAATCGGGTTTATTTTATTTGTAAATATTTTTATTGGTTTATTTTTTATTGTTCTATGATATGAATTATTATAGTTTTTTATTAATTGAGGTAATATATCATAATATTTTAAAGTATTATTAGCAGCTGTATATTTTTTAATATATCCCCATATTGTTCGATTAAACCTTTCGATTATTCCTTTTTTATTCATTGACTTTGTGTCTTTAGGATTTAATAAAAATTGGGCTACATTATATTTTTTTAATATATTTTTTGTTTTTCCCAAAAATTCACTCCCATGATCAGAAGTTAATGTTAATATATTTGATGGATGTAATTTTTTTATTTCAATAAATATTTTTTCTAAGTATTTTGAAGTCTCTTCACTTGATTTATTTATTAAAGGGTACGCCCATGCATAACGTGAATAAATATCTATAACTGTTAAAATATATTTGTAAGACTGTTTTTCTTTAGGATTTTTATTATATTTTGAAAATTTATTGAGGAACATTAAATCAGCTTGTAAGTAACCAATTTTAGGAGCATGTATTTTAATTAATTGTTTCTTTTTAGGATAATATACTTGGTTCACAGATTGATTTTTATACCATTCTTTTATTTGCTTTGTTGATAATTTATTTAACCCTTTTTCCTTTGCTTTTTGAATTAATTGATCGACACTTCTATAGCCATATTCTGGATCGTAAAATAATTTTCTTAATAAAATTAATTGCTCATCCATTTATATTTATATTATACATTATTTAATCTCTAATATCTTTGTGACCTATTGCATATGTTTCAATCTTATTCTCTTTTCTAATTCTTTTATCATCATCATATGATAACGCTGTTTTCTTTTGTTCAATTGTATATATATTATGTTTAAAACTTCTAATATTATTCATTGTAACATATGTATTCTCTTCATCAAATAAACATTTTTTATATTTCTCATGTGTAATATTTTTTATTTCACATTTTTTTACTCCTTTAGCTGTTTTCTTTTCATAATAATTAGATTTTTTATATTTTTCAATCTTTTCTATTGATTCATCTATTTTTTCTTGCTCAACGTTGTTATTAATCAAATATTTTAATTTATCTTCTTCAATTTTTAATGCATATTCATTTGATATATCTAGAGAATACATTTTAGGTCTTAACCCAACAAATTCTCTAATAATTCCAATTTCAGCTTCTTCCATTTTCATTTTCCCTATTACTTTTTTATTTTCTTCACTAAATAAGAAATGATCTTTGGGAAAATTAGATGTATCAAATAAATCAATATCACTTATAATATCTTTATAAAAATCTTCGCTTTCAATTTCATAGCATAAAGAATCAGTGTCTGTGAACAATAATTTAGCTTTATCTCCGTATTTCTTTTTAATATGATTATAATGAAAATCATACATTAATGTTTTACTTAATTCTAATATACTAAAGCCACAATAAATTGGTTTATTTAAAGTAACAGTCGTTTTCTCCATCTCAATACCTACCAAATCTTCAGATATTATATCTACATTTTTACAGTTGATTTTATTAACTAACTTTTTAGCTTTCTTTAAATCACTTTTCAATTGATAATTGATTCTATTTTTTACATTTTCCATTGTTTTTCCAAATACGGAATTATTCATTAATTTAAAAAAATCTTTTTCAAAATCATTTTTCGCTTTAGCTCTACATTCTGTGTTTTTCATTATATATGATCCCATCCATTTTTGTTGATTAAATTGAATTACTCTATGTATTTTCTTTAATTTTAATCCTAATTGTAAATATAATGCTAAATTTCTTCCATGCACTATATATTTACTTTTTTTTCTAAAATTAGGAACTAATTTTTCTACTTTATTTATTTCCATTCTTTCTGGCGCTAAAGGATAGTCATTATGAATATCATGTAATTCTTTTGGATATTCTAAATCAACTTCAAAAATATATCCAATTTTTGAACTATTACTAAAACTAACATATTTTCCATTTATTAATAATCTTTTTTTAATAATATCTTCTTGAGTTAGTTTAATATTTTCATTAAAACTATCAATATTCTTATCTGTAAGCCATTTAAAACCACTAATAGGTAATGAATTAATCATAGCCCATCCATATAAATTATTTGCATCTAAATATGTTATAAAAATCTTTTTAAAATTGTTTAATTTCTTATTATTTTTAATATATTTATTATTTGCTTCTGAAAATCGTTTTGTAATCATGGAAATTCCCCCTCGTATACCACTTTCTATAAAATTATAAATATCAATATCTGTTAATAATTCTAATTCAATTTTTGAGAATTTTAATGCACAATCCCATGAGAAACCTGGTAAAGAAAAATAATAGCAAGGATCTAATCCTAAATGATTATAATTTAAACATGTATCTCTAAAATTTTCAAATACATCGGCTAATAATAATACATCCCCAATTAAATATATATTATGATAATCTTTTAATGTTTTACAATTAAATACATGCCATATTTTATTCGCTCTTCCATAATCTCGTTTTGAAACACTTGTCTTTGTTAATTTATTGTAAAAATTTTCAATTGATGGTAATTTAGTTTCATATAATTTTTCTATTGAATCTATATAATCATAACAGAATATTCCTTTTTTATTTACTAATTGAAATTGTTCTTCATTGTTGAAATATTTTTTTGTTATATATTTTTTACTATCTTCTAAATTTTTCACATGCGTATCTAAAGAACCAGCTAAAAATTGATTACTATCAATAAATCTTAATTTATCTATTGTAAATGATAAATATTTTTCTTTATTACATGGAATAACTTCAGGTTCGATAATTTTTTTTACTTTTTTTTGTTTTTTCTTATCATAGTATTCTTTTTCAATTTTTCTAAATTTATTTAATATTAAATGGGAATCATAACCTTTCAAATTATGTAATACAACTGGGATATGTTTAGGATATCTATGATTTAAATTACAATCTTTATGAGCAGCACCTCTAAATACTCCTGTCAAATGACAATGATCTCTCACTTTAATATCATCTTTATTATATTTTTTATTACATATATGACATTTTTTCGAATCTTTAAATTGTTGTTCTTCTTCCTTTGTTAATTTTAATGGCTCAATTAATCTTTTTCTACCATGTAATAATCTATATATCTTTTTTTGTTCTTTTAATAATGAATTTAAAAAATGTTCTGCCGCATCTTCTCCAATATATATAATTGGTTCTTTACTACTATATTTTTCATTAATACATTTAATATAATAACAATAACTTATTGCCTCATGTTTTTGTAATTTTTCAGTATATTTATTAAAATTTTCATCATTAAGCATACATCTATAAATTTTTATTAAAGCACTTTCAAAATCTGCATATATTACAAAGGGCACTTTTAATTTTCTTTCATAATTTGTAAATTTTAATATATTTTCTTTTAATCCTGTTTTTTTATTTATTTTTGTAGCGCTTGGTAATTTATATGTTTGGCATGTTTCATTATTACATCTTTCTTTATGATTATTTAATGATTTCATATTTGAAAAAACATGAAGACATCTTTTACAAAAATATTTTTTTGTTTTATCTTTATTGTATTTACTCATTAATGAATTAAAATCACTAATTAGAATATAATGCCTTTTATCTTCTTCTTCAAGTAATAATAAATCAATCTCTTTTTTATAATTACTTATTTTCAAATTATTGTAATATATTATAAATTTATTATTTTGATAACCAAATACATTTATTTTTAAATTATTCCATTTTTCAATTTTTTTAATATCATTTAATTTAATTGGATATTCAATACCTTTATCAATTAATAAATTTAAATATTCTGGCTTTGTATATTTTGATACTCTTTGAGGATTATTTTTTGGTTTATTTAATGCACATAAAATAGAATATTTAAAGCACATTTGATCATTATTTTGAATATTAATAAGACCAGAATTTTTATTATAAAATAAACTTCTAGGGGTCGGTATATAAGAAGAACCTTCTAATGGATTAAATTTAGAAATATTAATAATTAATCTATTAGTTTCATCATACTTCCAATCAGAACCGTTTTCAATAAACTCTTCAATCTTATTAATTAAAATTTTATAAACTATATTTAATTTTTCATTTATTTCTTCTTTATTGAAAACCATGCCATATTTTAATTTTGAAGTAAAATGAGTAAGATTACTTTTCACCCCTGTTTTAGGTTTTATAAATGTCATCAATGCAGTTATATTAAATTTAACACAATCTTTATTTATAAATTTATTTAAAATTGTATTAAAAATATCATTGTGTGAATAAAATATTGTATTAAAAAATTCTTTATTATCTTTAATATTTATTTCATAAGATTTAAAATATGCCTTCATAGCAGAATTAATACTAACATATTGTTTATCTTTTGGAATATTTGTTTGATTATTTATATTTTCATTTAATAATTCTTCTTCTATTAATTCTTGGTATTCATCATTTGTGAATTCAAGAATCATATCTTCTTCATCATTTTGTTTTCCTAAAATACGAACAGTATTTAGATCATTTTCATCAAAATCAAAATATTGATCATTATTTAAATTATTTACAAAATCATTATCTTCATTATCAGAAAAAGACCCTTCAGGAACGTGATATGTTTTATTTTTATGAGAACGTATATAGTCACTAATAGCTTTATTAGTTATTTTTTTATTGTTCTTATATAAAAAATTAACAGCTTTAGTAATATAGGATAAATTAACACTTCTCGCTTTTACAACTCTTTTTATAATTGAGAAAAGCGATCTACTATTAATTTTACCCTCAATTACTATATTATTAATTTCATCAATTAAGATTTCTTTTCTTTTACTTAAACTAGTCATTATATATGTATATTATTATATATATATATAAATCTTTTCTTTAAGTCAATTTAATCTCGATGAAATAAACATCCTGCCGTTTCACCACGAAAACCCGGTATACATGTGCAATCCATAATAGTATAAATTTTATGGTTATTTAATTCGTTTTTAATTTTATTTCTTTTTTTATAATAAGAATTTAATGAAAGTTTTGAAGAACATTTTAAACAATATGAATTAATACCATTTTTACGGCGTTTATTTTTTGGATATTTATCAAATATTTTTACTTTTAAACATTTAGGGCACTTTTTGGTATTCATTCTTTCCTTTAATATTTTAAGTTAATATCTTTTTAAGTCCTTTTTGGATTTCTAAATTTAATTTTTGGAT
>Ga0081527_100777_pt1 | contig 11046 bp, 8 predicted proteins | sample HotLakmasection5_FD_70992 | JGI IMG/M metagenome (GOLD analysis project Ga0081527, IMG submission 70992) | Hypersaline microbial mat communities from Hot Lake, Washington, USA - Section #5 (SPADES assembly) (version 2) | ecosystem: Environmental > Aquatic > Non-marine Saline and Alkaline >... | reverse complement strand
GTCCAGGCGGCTAGCCGTTCGTCGTACTGATTGACAAGGCTCTGCGCGCTCTGAACAGCGAGAAATGTCAGCAGCGCCACGCCGATGGCCGCCATCAGGAAGAACAGCCCCAGGTCGAAGATGGCGCTGTTCCACTGGGCGTTCTGCACCCGTTCCAGATGTGTCTGCATCTCGCGCTGGCGGCGGGCCTCGGCCTGCGACCTGGCCAGATCGCTGAGGCTGTTGTCGTCAGTCAACTGCTGGAAGGCGGCATCGCCCTGCGCGCCAACCACCGCCTCGCTCAGGCTGACGAAATAAGCATCATGGCGCAGGTTGGGGTTGAGCGCCAGCGCCTGGCGCAGTTCCTTGCAGGCCCGCGCCTTGTCGTCGTTCATCTGGTAGGTAAGGGCGGCATTGGTATGCTCGCGGGCTTCGGCTGCCTGTTTGTCGCTGACGGGGATTTCCGGCGGTTTACCGTCTTTACCGCTGTTCGCGTCGGACGTGGGGGCCGCTTCCAGTTCGCCGTGCTGCTGGCGGATGTACAAACCAGCCTTGCGCGCCAGCTCGCGGATTTCCGGCTGCGGGTCGTCGCCGGCCATCTTCGCCAGTTGCTTTAGCGCGCTGTGGTCTTTGCTGCGAGCCGCCGCTTTGATCGCTTTTCTGCGCTGGGCGGGGTCGCGATGACGCAGTTGCTTGAGGTCAGTTTTGCTGCTCATGGTATGCCGCTTTCACCAATGCCGTTGGTCCAAAGGATACAGCCAGCATACCATACAATTAACAAAGTGTTGTGTTTACGTTTTATTTGTGTTTGTAGATTATTTTTCGAAAAGGTTCAGCATGTAATCCACCGACATCCCCTGCGATTCCAGATGCTGGCGCAGTTTGCGCCGGGCGTCGTGCAGCAGCTTGTACAGCGCGTTACGGTTGGTGCCCATCTGCTCGGCGACCAGGTCCATAGGCACACCGCGCAGGGCTACCGCCACCAGCGCCTGATACTGGCGTTCGGTGAGGGCGTCGCGCAGCGCCCGTTCAATCGTCACCAGCACGTCGCTCTGCTCGACGACTATCTCCGGGCCGGGCGGCGTCTGGCTGTTATCGCTGGCGGCGGGCAGTTCGCCGTTGGCGGTCAGGTCGTCCAGGCTGAAATCGCGGTAGCGCGCGCGGCGCAGGTCGCTGATGGTCATGCGCACGGCGATGCGGCTGGCCCAGGTGGTAAACTGGCTCTCGCCGCGAAAGTTCTCGATTTTGTCCATAATGCGCAGGGTCGTATCCTGAGCCAGGTCGTCGGCCATGCGCTCCAGCTCCTGGCTGGAGAGATGGCGCAGATCGCTGCGATCCTGACTCAGATAGTAGAGAATGGAGCGCCTGACATGCTGGCGCAGATCGGCAATGGCTGCCGCCTGCGTGTCGGCTGGGCCGTTCAGTTCGTGCAGCCACTGCTCGTTTGTGCGGGTTACAGTCATAGGTTGATCGTAGGCTCAATAAGACGTTGGTGGCGCGAGTATAGCATCTCCGCAGGGCGGGCGGCAATCAGCAGGGCGCTGGCCTCAGGCACGCTCGAAGGTGATGCGAATCACCAGGTGCCCCAGGCGAATGTCGTCACCGTCGCGCAGCACACGCGGCTGGTTGGCGACCACGCGCTGCCCGTTCAGGAATGTGCCGTTGGCGCTGGCGTTGTCCACCAGATACAACGAGCCATCCTTGCGGATAATCGACGCATGGCGGCGCGACACGCCTTTTTCCAGCGCGGCGAACCGGCTCAGGTCGATTTCTGGCGCGTCACCGCTTTTAGGGTCCTGCCGCCCGATAATCAGCTCGCTGATCTCGTCGGCGTCATAGGTGAAGGTGCGCACCTCGCCATCGACACCGATCACCAGGTTGGAACGCGCGTTAAAGCGCGCCGATCCCCAGCGCGGCGTTCCCTCTTCGAAGTCTGTGTCATTCAGCGATCGCGTAGCGGTGGCCTGCGTAATATCAACCAGTGGCGCTCCGCAGTACGCGCAGATTTTGCTGTTATCTTTGTTTTCCCGCTTACACTCCGGGCATGTAATCACGGTTTTCACCACCTTAAAAATGCATACCCCCACATTACCCCAGGTCATCGTACCTGATTGCCGCTATTTTAACACGTTATTGTCGAGTGCGCCCCGGTTTTTTACGTGCATGGGCAGCGATTGCTGGTGGCCGGCATCGAGCGCGGCGGGCAGCGCCATGCGGAAAACAGCGCCGGTGCCGGTATCGCTGCTGGCAGAGAGCTGGCCATCGTGCAGTTCGACGACACGCTGGGCGATGGTCAGCCCCAACCCCAGCCCCGGTGTGCTGTGAGAATCATCCTCACGCCAGAAGGTATCGAAGATATAGGGCAGCACATCCGGCGGGATGCCCGGCCCGGTGTCGTGTACCTCGATCCACACCGTGCCCGCTTCAGAATCGGTGCCGGTGACGACAGTGATCTGCCCGTCTTGGGGCGTGTAACGGATAGCATTGTCGATCAACTGCGACAGCGCATCGGCCAGATAATGCGGATTGCCCAGCACACCCGGCAGGTTCTCCTGAAGCCGCGTTGAGACGCGCGGCGTCGGCGGTTCGAGGTAGCTGGTGCGCCGGCACACCGCATCGACAATGCCGTTCAGGTCGACTTTTGCCCCCATCAGCGATGGGGCGCTTTCCAGCGTCGCCACTGCCATCAGCCGGTCCACCAGATTGGAAATATACTGTACCTGTGCGGTGATCTGATCGGCTTTTTGCTGGCGCTGCTCGACGCTATCGATGCGCATCATCAGGTAGGTGTTGGTGTTGATGACCGCCAGCGGCGTCCGGAACTCGTGGGTCGCGTTCTGAATGAAGGTCGTCAGTAGTTGCACGCGGGCCTGTTCCATCCTGGTTTGCAGTTCCTGCTGCTGGGCGCGGCGGCGTTCGGTAATATCACGCGAGACGCCCAGCGCGCTGATGGCGCCCGTCTGTTCATCTCGCAGCAGGGTGGTGACGACCTCGGTCCACACGGTCGAGCCATCTTTGCGCGTCTGTTCGATGTTGTGTGTCTGAACGATCACGGTGGGGTCGCCGGCCTCGAATGCCGCCAGTCGAGCGGGTAGTATCTCCTCAATAAGCTGGAACGATTCGGGAGTCATCGCGTATTCGAAGGGCTGGGCGATAACTTCCTCGGGGGGGTATCCCCGCAGCCTTTCCACCGACGGGCTGACGTAAGTAAATTTCATGGTGCTGAAATCCAGCAGCCACACCACATCGACCATGTTATCGGCCAGCAGTTGATAATGCGACCGGCTCTGTCGCAGGGCATCTTCGGCCTGTTTGCGCTGGGTGATATCGCGGTTGTTGACGTGATAGCCGTCGAACATGCCGGCATCGTTGAAAACCGGGCGGCAGGTGTGTTCGATCCAGCGGATTGAGCCGTCCCTGTGCTGGATGCGCAGTTGAATCTGGCGCGTCTCGCTGGTTTTGACCAGCGGGTGCAGGTGATTCTCCCAGATCGGCAGGTCTTCAATGAGGATGATCTGCCAGATGAGCGCCGGGCTGCTGTGCAGTTCGTCGGGTGTGTAGCCGCATATCTGCTCGCAGGCTGGCGAGACATATTCCAGCGAGCCGTCGGCTTTCTGCCAGTAAGTCCAGTCGGTGTTCAGATCGGCGACGGTGCGGTGACGCTGCTCAGAATGGCGCAGGGCCGCTTCTACACGTTTGCGCTGTGTTACATCACGGATAATCACCAGCGCCTCGTCCGCGTCGCGCATGCCAACGATGCGAGCTTCGTAATGATTATGCTCGGTGTCATCGGCGGGCGTCGTGTATTCGATCGTCTGGACTCGCCCGGTTTCCAGCGCCAGTTGAACACCGCCATAAAAATCGGCGGCGGCGCTGCCTCCAAAAATGGCTGCCAGTGTCTGGCCGATCAGGTTCTGACCGGATTGCGAATCGCCACTGGTGACGATTTGTTCCAGGCAGTTCCCGCGCGCATCGACCCGCAGAATGGTATCCGGGATCACTTCCAGCAGTGCCTGCTGGTGCTGTCTGCTGGTTTGCAACGCCTGGTTGGTGGTGTCCAGGCGTGCCATATGATGCAGCAGACGGTGTGCCAGCAGAGCGATAATGGCTGCCGCGCCGAGGGCGGGGAATGTCCCCAGCCCGATCCGGTAGGCGTTGCGCCAACCGGCGGCGGGCGCCAGGGCCAGCTCCCATTGATTGTTGGCCACCTGGATGGGCAGCACCACCGGGTTTGATAGCGCTTCCGTTGTCGATGAGGCGAACAGGATACGCTCATCGCTGGCCGGGTCAATCCGGGCGAGCTGGTAGTCATAGCCGTTGGCGGAGATCGCCGGCAGGTCAGAGCCAGCCAGCAGTTCGTCCAGATGGATCAGGGCGATGGTCAGCCCCCAGAACTCATCATTGTCCAGAAACACCGGGTAGCGCCCGATGACGGCGGTGCCGCCCTGTATCAGTTCAAACGGGCCAGCCAGGGTTAGCTCGCGCGTTTGTATGGCCAGCAGCACATCGGCGCGGCGATCCGGGTCATTGAGCAGATCGTGTCCCAGGGCGGTCTCGTTGCCTTCCAGCGGGTAAATCTGGCTGACAACGGCGTTGGGGGCCAGTTGCAGGCTGCCGATTCCCTGAAGGTGCTGCAACATACGCGCCGCCAGCGCCTCGAAGTCACGGATGCTGCCGCTTTCATCCATAGCTGCCGCCAGCGCATAGGTCGACGACAGCGCGTAGAACAACTCGCGCTCCAGCGCTTTGGCCTGCGCGGTGGCGATCTGAGTCACCACCTGCTGTCGGTTATACTGTTCGTTGCTGATTGCCAGCAGGGTCACCACAGTGCCCAGAGCGAAGACGAGCGCAAAGATGCCGATGGTAAGCGTTGTAATGCGTCCGGTTTTCATCAACAATCCGTTTTATGGAACACGATGGCTTGTCTGTACCTTACATGAAGATTTGCCACTTGTCCGTTAAAGTTTCTGGCAAATCGGAATAAGGCTCCTCGCCACGCAGCGAGCGCGCTGCATAATCTTCGGTAAATATCGGGTATACGATTGGCGTCAATACGCCGCACAGCCTGTACACTGATAGCAGAAACAGATGGTAGAGGTTATGTGGTATGGAAATCACAATCGGACTGGCGCTGATCGCCGGATTGGTATCGTTCATCTCGCCGTGTGTGCTGCCGCTGGTGCCCGCGTACATTGGTTATATGGGCGGTCGCATGACCAGCACGGTAGCCAGCGGGGCTGGCGCCTATACCGGCAGCAGCGCCGTCCCCATCCAGACGCGCCTCAACACCTTCACGCACGGCCTGTTCTTTGTGGCCGGTTTCAGCCTGGTGTTTATCAGCATCGGACTGATGTCCACCGCGTTCATTCAACAGATCGGCGGCGACAACATCCACCAGATCACGGCGCTGATCGGGCGGTTGGGCGGCATCCTGATTATCCTGTTCGGGCTGCACTTCATGGGTATATTGCCCCGGTTGTTTGCCCGCGTGCGTACCCACGAGGCACACCTCGATCATCCGGCTGTACCCCTGCTGACCGGCCTGCTGGTCACGCTGCTGATTCTGTGGGGATTTACCGGCAGCATCGCCGTCTGGAACGCGGACGCCGGGCCGGTCCTCGCCGCCCTGAGCGTGCTGCTGGCCGCCGCTTTCTGGGCGTGGCTGGTGATGCAGGACGCCTTTAGCGCGCCGCGCGATTTTGTGCTGGGCACGCTAACCCGCATCGAGACCGTCCTCTACAGCGACACCCGCCGCCAGTTCGACGCCGCCGGTAGTGGCGGTCACCTGAGTTCGGCGGCGATGGGCGTCGTCTTTTCCGCTGGCTGGACGCCCTGCATCGGTCCGGTTTACGGCGCGGTGCTGACGATGGCCGCCAGCGGTGGCGATGTCAGCCAGGCGGGTTTGCTGCTGGGCATGTACTCGCTGGGGCTGGGCATTCCGTTTCTGCTGACGGCGCTGCTGCTCGACGGCGCGCAGTCCTGGCTGCGTCGCTTACAGCGTCACATGCGCCGCATCGAGCTGGCCAGCGGCGTGTTCCTGGTCATCATTGGTTTCACAGTGGCCACCGGCCAGCTTCAGCGCCTCAGCGAGCAGTTCGCCGGCGACTTCGCCGAGTTTTCCGTGAGCGTTGAGGAGCGCGTCATCGACTTTGTGACGGGCGGCCCGGCCTCAGAATCAACTCGATCTGGGGTGGACGTTGACGAAATTCCTGCTGAAGCCGGGATGACAGAGCCAGACGACACGGCCCCGGACGAAGCGCGTGACGTGGGTCTGGGGGTCGGCCAGTTCGCGCCCGATTTCCAGACGGTGACGGCTGACGGCGATCCCGTGTCGCTGTCGGGTTTGCAGGGCGATGTCGTCCTGCTTAACTTCTGGGCGACGTGGTGCGGCCCGTGCCGTGTCGAGATGCCCGCTTTCCAGCGCCAGTTCGAGCGTTACGCCGAGCAGGGTTTTACCGTGCTGGCCGTCAACAACGCCGAATCGGTGGAAGATGTGTTCGGCTTCCGCGACGAACTCGCGCTGACCTTTCCGCTGGCGATGGACGAGCGCGCGCAGATTCAGCGCCAGTACGGCGTTTTCAGCTATCCGAGCACGTTCCTGATTGACCGTGACGGTCGTATCATCGCCCGGCACTTTGGCCTGCTGACCGATCAGCAGATCGATGACATGCTGGCCGAAGCCGATCTGTTGTCGTAAGTGTGTTGGTTATCGAATCACCGTGTTGAGTGGAGTAAAGGTAGACCCTTCGATGTTTAACCGTTTGACTTTGCTGGTTGGCCTGGGGGCTGTCGCGTTGATGGCGATCAGCGCCCTGGGCATCTTCCGAACTGCGCCCACTGTCCACGCGCAGTTAAGCTGTGAGGACCCGCCCATCGACGTCTCGAATCTGGTGCGTGTGTGGGACAAAACCGACTTCTGCCAGTTCGAAGACGGCGTGTTCGATGAAATTCTGTCCGGCGGCGTGCCGCGTGACGGCATCCCGCCCATTGATGACCCTGAATACGAGCCGATTGCGGACGCTTCCGAGTGGCTTCAGCCGCAGTCGCCGGTGATCGCGTTCGAGTGGAACGGCATCGCCCGCGCCTATCCGCTGGCCATCCTCACCCGCCACGAGATCGTCAACACGTTCTATGACGACGACGCGGTGGCCGTGACGTTCTGCCCGCTGTGCAACAGCGCCATCGTCTTTGATCGCACGGTAGAAGGCGAAGTGTTTCGCTTTGGTGTCTCCGGGCTGCTGCGCCACAGCGACCTCATCATGTGGGACGACGTAACGCAGAGCTGGTGGCAGCAGTTCACCGGCGAGGGCATCGTCGGTGAATACACCGGTCATACTCTGACGATTTTGCCGTCGCATGTCGTCGGTTTCGGCGCGTTTGTCGAGCAGTACCCCGAAGGCGAGGTGCTGTCGCGGCGCGGGCGTTCGTATGGTTCCAACCCGTATGTGGGTTACGATACCGCGACCCAGCCGTTCCTGTTCCAGGGCCAGCCCGATACGCGCCTGTTCCCCACCGAGCGCGTGCTGGCCGGGCTGATCGCTGGCGAAGCGGTCGCCTATCCCTTCCCGCTGCTGGCGAATCGTGGCGTTATCAACGACACTGTCGGCGACATTGATGTGGTCGCCTTCTGGCAGCCGGGCGCGACCAGCGCGCTGGACCAGGGCAGCATCGACGACTCGCGTGATGTCGGCATGGCGGCGCTCTATAACCGCGAACTCGACGGCGAGGTGCTGACGTTCAGCCTCGACGATGAGGGCGTCATCCGCGATGACCAGACCGGCAGCGCCTGGAACGTGTTCGGCACGGCCATCGACGGCGAACTGAGCGGCAGCCAGCTTCTGCAGGAACTGGCCTTCCCGCACTTCTGGTTCTCATGGGCAGCATTCCGTCCGGAGACGCGACTCTACCGGGGCGACGGCGGCGAGTAGTGCCGCAAAAAGCAATCTGAATCTATGGTTTAGCAAATCCTCTCCTGAAAACAGACCGAATCAGGAGAGGATTTAGGATGAAGGCAAAACAGCGTACAGGTCGATTGATCAGCAGTAGGTGTGAAGGATTTATCGCCATGAGAAAATGGTTCGCAATCAGTCTGTTTGTCGTGGCGCTGGTGAGTGTGATGATGACCGCCGCCGATGAGGATAGCGAGACGCTGACCATCAGCGACCACGATGTAAAAATTATGCCGCTTTCGTCTGTGACCGAGTCGCCGGCACAGGTGCTCGACATCACCGACACGACCGCCCGCGTAAATTTCGTCGGCACGATTCCGCTGGCCTGTTATCTGGTCTACGGGACCGATGAGAGCTTTGGCTCTGTGACCAACGACCCCGACATGGCCTCTGCCGCCATCATTGACCATAACCCGGTCATGCTGGACCTGGAGCCGGACACCGAATATGTCTTCCGTATGCAGGGCGTCGGTGAGGATGGCACCATCTACGTGGGCGAACTGCACACGTTCCGCACGCTGCCCGCCAGCGATGAGGCCAGCGAGAATCTGCTGGCCCCGGAAAACGGCGCGACAGTGCTGGAAGTCAGCAGCAACTTCGGCGGCCAGCCCAACGATGGCCGCTGGGGGATTCTCAACGCCTTTGATGGCAACTCAGCCACCGAGTGGTCCAGCAACGGTGACGGTGACGATGCCTACTTCGTCGTCGAACTGAACGGCAGGCACCACATCCATACCATCGAATACTGGACGCGCGCCATGAGCGACGGCAGCGCCATTACCAATTCGTTCACCATCACCATCGACAGCGGCGATGTCTTCGGGCCGTTCCAACTGGAAGAACACACCCAGCTTAACACGTTCGCCGTTGATTTTGAGACGAGCACCCTGCGTTATGACGTGGCGGAAAGCACCGGCGGCAATACCGGCATTATCAGCATCGCCGCCTTTGGCACGCCGCTGGACGAGGACTAACGGACCGGCAGCACGTCCGTACATCGGGGACAATCAACCGTCCGCTGCGAGTTGAATACGCCACTCATAGACATGCACGGTGCTCACCCGGTCGCCGTCGCCGCCATCGGCGATAGCCAACCGGCCACCGGGAAGCGTCAGGCAGGCCATCGGACGGCGCAGCGCCGGGCCGGGCAGGCCGTCAAGCGCGGCGCTCACATCGTCGAACGGCTGGCCGTCCACCGAGACCGGCGTCCCGGCGTCGCGGTCATACAGATGGGCGGCATAGATCGTGACCGTGTCGTAGTCGTAGGGCGTGCCGTCGCGCTCGTGGTGGGATTCGTCCAGCCGGTAGGCGATTCGCAGCCGCCGGCAGACGACGAACAGCGACGCTGTCAGGGCGGCTTCGGCCAGAACGTAGCTCTCGGCCAGCCCCAGCACATGCGGTGGCGGCACGTCAAGACTGAGCCGCTCGACCAGCGCCATCCGGTCCGGCATGGTCAGCGGCTGGACAAGTTCCTGTATGCGGTCGTCCTGGCAGCTTCCGCGCAGGCGTGGCCCGCTGAAATTGAGCGCGGTCGTCTGGCGCGGCGAGCGGGCGCGGACGGCGTCCGGCGGCAGCGTCAGCGGCGCGAACACGCCGGGCGCGGCATCGTCCACACTGGCACGGATGTCGCCATCCAGGCCGATAATGTGCTGCACCACGCGGTCCCCGTCGTCGATGATCTCCTCAACATACAGCGTACCGTCCGTGCCCGCCCCCAGCAGATCGCAGTCGGCGGCATGGCGCAGCGGCAGCGCAGCGAGATGACTCAGGTCCAGGCGCGGCCCTGAATGGCCTGTGCTGGCCGCCGGAGCCGGGTCCAGCGGCTGCATACGGGCACGCATGTCGTGGATGTGCTTCATAGTTCGGCTTTCCCTTCACTGACAGCCGCCATCATAATTGACCAGCCCTTACAATTCTATACACTGCTGCGCTGTTAAGGATGCTATCATAAAAACAGTAGCGATTGATTATGTTGAGGTTCGCCATTATGGTAGAGGTTTCACCCGATAAACAGCACAGCGCCAGGCTCGAAGCCTCATTCCCCGCCATCGACACGACGATTCAACCGGCCACCGGCCCGGTGATCCCGGCCCGGTCAGGCGTCGTCGGCGACAATACTGGCGGCCCCTCTGGCAGCAGCGCCTCTGGCGACGATCATCCATCTAGCGAGACCGGCGACACCCCAGCCGATCCCCGGCCCATGCCCAAACCGTACATCGAAGCTGGCAAACAGCCAATCGTGCTCATCGTCGAGGACACCACCGAACTGGCCGAGGTCATCCAGGCCACGCTGGAACGCATGGGCATGCAGGCATCCTACGAGACTCACGGCTCGCGTGCGCTGGCGAAGCTGGCAACCATCGACCCCGATGTGGTGCTGCTGGACATTAGCCTGCCCGATATGACCGGCTGGAAAATCCTGGAAGCCATCAAAGCCCGCGCCGAGAAGGTGCAGCGTATGCCGGTGGTCATCATCATCACCGCCCACGATGACCCGGCTAACCGGCTGGTGGGCAAGCTCCAGGACGTGTACAGCTACCTGGTCAAGCCCTTTACGTCAGACGCCATCGAGCGCATCGTCTCCGAGGCCATCGACCGCGCCCGGCGCTGACGATGAACGGACGGTTGCGCGCGCGTTTGTGGGCAGCGCTGGCGGCGCTGCTCATTTTGTCTGCTGGTGGCCTGCTGATCTTCCGCCTGGCCGACCAGCCCACCAGCGATTCTGTCGGCTCACCGGCGACTCGTGCCGCTGGCGAGCCGGTATACCTGGCGCTGTATCGCGTGGAAGCCGAAGCCGCCCGCGACGGCTGGACGCCAGCCCGGCAGTGGCGGGCCGGTAATCTGCGTGATGCGCTGGGCGACCTGCCCGGAGCAGCAGCGCACTGGTCGCAGGCGGCAGGCGACGACCCCAACCGCCTGGAAACGCTCGCCCGCGCTTATGTGACACTCCAACGCTGGCCGGACGCCGTCGATACACTCCAGCGGCTGGTCGCGGCCCAGCCGGACCACGCCTGGGGCCACTGGCAGCTCGGTATGCTGCTGGCGGCCTTCGACCCCTGGCAGGCGAACGCCCACCTGCGCCAGGCGGCCCGTGAGCCGGTCTACGCCGACGCCGCCG
>Ga0081527_100776_pt1 | contig 11074 bp, 7 predicted proteins | sample HotLakmasection5_FD_70992 | JGI IMG/M metagenome (GOLD analysis project Ga0081527, IMG submission 70992) | Hypersaline microbial mat communities from Hot Lake, Washington, USA - Section #5 (SPADES assembly) (version 2) | ecosystem: Environmental > Aquatic > Non-marine Saline and Alkaline >... | reverse complement strand
GCGGGGGGGCCCCACTCGGCTCCCAGGAGCAGGTGGGAGGCGACCGACAGCACGGTCATGGACGTGATGCCGAGCAGGAACGCGCCGAGCAGCTTGCTCAGCTGGATGGCACCGGGCGGGATCGGCGCGGCGAGCAGCCTCGGCATGGTGCCGAGCTGGCGCTCCTCCAGGAGCCCGGTGATGCCGTAGGGGACCACGAAGAACACGAAGAAGGCGGCCATCCCGGCGGCGAGATAGCTGAGCGGATCGAGCGGCTCGCCGACCTGCGAGGTCCGGGTGCTCAGGCGGATCAGGTCCTCGGCGTCGGCGGCCGCGCCACCGACGGCCTCGACCAGCTCGGGGGACGGTGGACCGCCGGTGAGCGCCCCCTCGGCGGTGAGCGCGAGCCCGACCTGCTCGAGCCGGCGGGCGTAGGCCTGGGCGACGCCGCGGGCCAGCTCACCCGGCAGGCTGCTGCCGGCGGACACCAGGACCTCGATCTGGGCGTCGCCTCCGGCCAGCACGGCCTCGGAGAACCCCTCGGGCAGCACCCAGGCCGCGTCGACCGCGCCGTCGGCGACCCCGGCGCGGGCCTCCGACTCGCCAGCGAACGACACGGCGGTCACCACCTCCGCATCGACCAGCGCCGGCACCACGCCCTCGACGAAGCCGGCCGCGACCTCGCCGCCGTCGAGGTCGACGACCCCGGCGGTGAGCTCGATCGTGTCCGTGTCGGGGAAGATGCTCGAGAACAGGAACGTCAGCCCGAGCGGCACGACGAAGGCGAACAGCCACACGCTGCGGTCGCGCAGTCGCAGCCGCGTGTCCTTGACGAGGATGTGGGAGGCAGCGCGCAGCATCTCAGTCCCTCAGGGCGCGGCCCGTGAGGTGCAGGAACACGTCCTCGAGGTCCGGTTCACGCACGGTGACCCCGACCACGGTGGCACCGACCGAGCCGGCCGCGCCGAGCAGGGCGGGCAGGTTGCCCGCGGCGCCGTCGAGGAGGCAGACGACCTCGTCCTCCTCGGCGTCGGCCGAGCTCACGGCCGGCAGGTCGGCGCAGGCGGCCGCGGCGGCGTGGACGTCACCGGTCACCTTGAGCCGTACCAGGTCCTGTTCGGCGATCAGGTCGATCAGTTCACGGCGGGTGCCCTCGGCGACGACCTGCCCCTGGTCGACGATGGCGATGCGATCGCACAGCCGCTCCGCCTCCTCCATGTAGTGGGTCGTATAGAGGACGGCCAGCCCTTCGGTGGCCAGCGACTCGACGGACTCGAGGATGGCGTTGCGTGACTGAGGATCGACCCCGACGGTCGGCTCGTCGAGGATCAGCAGCTTGGGATGGTGCAGCAGCCCGATACCGATGTTGAGTCGGCGCTTCATGCCGCCCGAGAACTCCCCGGCCCGGTCGTCGGCGCGGTCGCTGAGGCCGATGACCTCGAGGACCTCGTCGGTGCGGGTTTGGACGTCCCGGCTGCTCATGCCCTGCAGCCGCCCGAAGAACTGCAGGTTCTCCCGGCCGGTCAGGTCCGGGTAGATGGCGAGATCCTGCGGGACGAGGCCGACCGCGGCCTTGGCCGTCAGTGCCCGGGGGGTCATGCGGGTGCCGAGGACCGTGATCTCACCTGCGTCGGGGGCCAGCAGCCCGGCGATCATCGAGATCGAGGTGGTCTTGCCGGCACCGTTCGGTCCGAGCAGCCCGTAGGTCTCCCCCGGCGCGATCTCGAAGCTGACGTCGGCGACCGCCTGGAGGTCACCGAACGCCTTGCGCAGCCCGTTGCAGTGCAGCACCGAGTCCATGGCTCGCCTCCGCTGACACCTTCGGCCCGGCCGACCGGACCGAGGCAGGGCCACGTCGTGGCCACACCGTGGCGACGCGCAGTACCGACCTTACGCGTCGTGACGTGGGCCCGTGGTCACCTCCGCGGGGGACGTTGGCCATCACCGTACGGAGCGTGGCCATCCGTGCCGTGCCGACCGGCTCGGGTCGACGCCGTCAGACGCCGGCGGCCCGCATGCCGGCGAGCTCCTTGCGCAGCTCCCCGATCTCGTCGCGCAGACGTGCGGCGTACTCGAAGCGCAGCTCGGCCGCGGCTTCCTGCATCTCCTCCTCGAGCCGCTGGATCAGCGCGGACAGCTCCTCGGTCGGCAGCTCGCCGGTGTCGACCCCCTCGCTGGGCAGCGGCGCCGGTGCGTCGCTCGGGCGGTACTCCTCCCCCAGCTCCTCCGCCCGCACCGCGGCGATGATGTCCCCGACCCGTTTGCGGATCGTCTGTGGGTCGATGCCGTGCTCGGCGTTGTAGGCCAGCTGCTTCTCCCGCCGACGTTCGGTCTCCTCCAGCGCCATGCGCATCGAGTCGGTCAGGTGATCGGCGTACATCACCACCTCGCCGTCGACGTTGCGCGCCGCGCGGCCGATCGTCTGGATCAGCGACGTCGAGGAGCGCAGGAACCCCTCCTTGTCCGCGTCCAGGATCGCCACCAGCGACACCTCCGGGAGGTCCAGTCCCTCGCGTAGGAGGTTGATGCCGACCAGGACGTCGAACTCCCCGATGCGCAGGGAGCGCAGGATGGCGACGCGCTCCACGGTGTCGATGTCGGAGTGGAGGTAGCGGACCCGGATGCCGTTCTCCAGCAGGTAGTCGGTGAGATCCTCCGCCATCTTCTTGGTCAGGGTCGTCACCAGGACCCGTTGCCCCGCCTGCGTGCGCTGCCGGATCAGCTCCATCAGGTCGTCGATCTGGCCCGTGGTCGGCTTCACGACCACCTGCGGATCGACCAGCCCGGTGGGGCGGATCACCTGCTCGGCGATGGTGTCGGACTCGCGTCGCTCGTAGGGGCCGGGTGTCGCCGAGATGAACAGCCGCTGGCCGATGCGCTCGAGGAACTCGTCGAAGGTCAACGGCCGGTTGTCACGCGCCGAGGGCAGCCGGAACCCGTGCTCGATCAGGTTGTCCTTGCGGGACCGGTCCCCCTCGTACATGCCGCCCACCTGGGGGACGCTGACGTGGGACTCGTCCATGAACACCACGAAGTCGTCGGGGAAGTAGTCCAGCAGCGTGTAGGGCGACTCCCCCGGCGCCCGGCCGTCGAAGTGCCGGGAGTAGTTCTCGATCCCGTTGCAGGAGCCCACCTCGCGGATCATCTCGAGATCGTGGTTGGTGCGCATCCGCAGCCGCTGCGCCTCGAGGAGCTTGCCCTCGGCCTCGAAGGTGGCGAGGCGTTCCTCGAGCTCCTCCTCGATCGAGACCAGCGCCCGTTCCAGCGCCTCGCGGGAGGAGACGTAGTGCGAGGCCGGGAACACCATGGCCGAGGCGACGGGCTTGCCGACCTCGCCGGTGAGGGTGTCGACGCGCACGATCCGGTCGACCTCGTCACCGAAGAACTCGACCCTGAGCGCCCGCTCGTCGTCGGCCGGGAACACCTCGAGGGTGTCGCCGCGCACCCGGAACGTGCCGCGGACGAGGTTGAGGTCGTTGCGGCTGTACTGGAGCGCGACGAGTTTGCGGATCGCAGCGTCGAGGCCGGCCTCCTCACCGGAGCGGAGCACGAGGACGTGGTCGGTGTACTGGAACGGCGAACCCAGGCCGTAGATGCACGACACGGAGGCGACCACCACCACGTCGCGGCGTGACAGCAACGCCATCGTGGCGCGGTGCCGCAGCCGGTCGATCTCGTCGTTGATCGACGAGTCCTTCTCGATGTAGGTGTCGCTGGAGGCGATGTAGGCCTCCGGCTGGTAGTAGTCGTAGTAGGAGACGAAGTACTCGACCGCGTTGTCGGGCAGGAACTCGCGGAACTCATTGGCCAGCTGGGCGGCCAGGGTCTTGTTCGGCGCCATCACCAGGCACGGGCGCTGGAGCTGCTCCAGTACCTTGGCCGCGGTGAAGGTCTTGCCCGTGCCCGTGGCACCGAGCAGCGTCACGGCCCGCTCGCCGTCCTGGAAGGCCTGCACGATGGAGGCGATCGCGGTCGGCTGATCCCCCGACGGTTCGTACTCACTGACCACACGCAGCGGCGTGTCGTCGCGGACGTGGCGGTGCAGCTCGGCGCGGGCCGCGGCGACGTCGGCGGCGTGGTCCGGGGCGGGGGCGGAGGCCATGCGACGACGGTACCCCGGACCAGCGACACGACGACGCCCTAGCGTGCAGGGCCGACCCGCCGCTGCGCCGCACCCGCGCACACCCGATCCTGGATCCCGACCGGAGACTGCCCCTCGTGCTCGCGCTGCTCGCCGCCCTGCCGATCCTGCTCGTCCTGGCGCTGATGCTGGGGCTCGGCTGGCCGGCCTCCCGAGCGGGCATCGCGGGGGCGGCACTCGCACTGGTGGTCGCGATCGTCGGCTTCGGCTTCGGCACCGACGTCCTGCCCGAGGTCGGCCTGGCGGGTGGCCTCGCCGGGGTGGCCGCGGAGGCCGGCTTCACGTCGGCGACGATCCTGTGGATCATCCTGCCCGCCCTGGCGATCTACCACCTCCAGGTCGCGACGGGGGGCACGGACGTCCTGCGCGTCGCGCTCGGCCAGCTCTCGGGTGACCCACGGCTGCTGGCGTTGCTGATCGCGTGGTTCTTCACGCTGTTCATGGAGGGTGGCGCCGGGTTCGGATCCCCCGTGGCCCTGGCTGCGCCCTTCCTCGTCGGGGTCGGCTACAAGCCGCTGGTCGCCGTCGTGATCGCCATGATCGGCAACGGGGTCGGGGTCTCCTTCGGTGCCATCGGCACCCCCATCGTCCCGATGGCGGCCGCGACGGAGTTCGGTCCGCTGGAGCTGTCCGCGGCCAGCGCCGTCTACCACCTGGCGTTCGGTCTGGTGCCGCTGGTGGTGATGATGTTCATCGCGTCGCGGGGCACGGGGACCCGCATGACGGGCGCGATCTGGGGCTGGACGCTGTTCGCCGGGGCAGCCTTCCTGCTCCCGATGTGGGCGATCGCCACCTTCGTCGGTCCGGAGCTACCGACGCTCGGGGGTGCCCTGGTGGGCATGGCCCTGTTCGTGGGGGTGCTCCTCGTCGTGCGTCGCCCGGAGGCGGCGTCCGAGGAGGCCCGGCAGGACGCTGGGGCGGGCGAGGCAGCGGACACCAACACCGCGCTGCCAGGGGAGGACCCCGAGGAGGTCGCCGAGGTCGACACCGGCCTCGTGCCGCTGCTGAGGGCCGGGGCTCCCTACCTGATCCTGATCGGCCTGGTGCTCGTGACCCGCCTGGTGACCCCGCTGGCCGATGCGCTCGACGCAACCGTCCTCAGCTGGAGCCTGGACGGGGGTTTCACCGGCAACATGTCACCCCTGACCCACCCCGGCACCCTGCTGGTGCTGTCCTTCGTGCTCGGGGCGTTGGTGCAGCGGGTGTCGATGGACACCGTGCTGGGTGCGGTCACCACGACCCTGCGGCAGCTGGTCCCGGTGACCATCGCGCTGCTGGCGATGCTGCTCCTCGCCCGCCTGATGGTCCGCTCGGGGATGACCGAGGTGCTGGCGACGGCGGCCGCCGGCTCGACGGCATCGGCGTGGCCGGTGCTGGCGCCGCTCGTCGGGGTCCTGGGGACGTTCGTGACCGGCTCGGGTACGGCGTCGAACGTGCTGTTCACCGACCTGCAGGTCGCCACGGCCGAGAAGCTGAACTACGAGGTCCTGCCGCTGCTCGGGGCGCAGAACTTCGGCGCTTCGGTCGGCAACCCGATCGCCCCGCACAACATCGTTGCCGGTGGTGCGACCGTCGGACTGACCGGCGGCGAGGCGGACGTCATGCGGCGCACCATCGGGATCACGCTGGTCTACGCGGTCCTCGGTGGGCTGCTGGCGCTGCTGCTGGTCTAGGCCGACGCCGTCCGCGCACGGACGAGCAGGTCGGCGTGCACCTCGTCGACCTGGGCGCGGAGCGCGGCGAGCCCGCCGTTGTTGTCGATGAGGTGGGTGGCCACCGCGCGACGGTCCTCGTCGCTGGACTGCACCCGGATACGGGCGCGCGCGTCCTCCTCCGGCAGGCCCCGCTCGACCAGCCGACGCACCCGGGCCTCCTCGTCGGCCTCGACCACGACCACCGACTCGAAGCGGGCCGCCTGGTCCGTCTCCACCAGCAAGGGGTGGTCCACCACGATCAGGTGGGGGCCGGTCCCGCGATGGTCCTGCACCAGCTCCTGGATGTGTTCGACGATCCGGGCGGCGACACGGGGATGGGTGATCCGGTCGAGGTCCCGCCTGGCCTCGTCGTCGTTGAAGACCAGCTTCGCCAACCGCGGTCGGTCGAGCTGGCCGTCGGGCAGGAGGACGTCATGCCCGAAGCGGGCCACCAGGTCCTCGAGCGCCGGCGCACCGGGTCGCACGATCTCGTGCGCCGCCCCGTCCACGTCGAGCACGTCGCAGCCGAGCTCGGCGAAGCGGGCCGCAGCGGTCGACTTCCCGGATCCGATCCCCCCGGTCAGTCCCACGAGGTACATGGCAACCCTCCCTCATCCCCGGCCACCGGCCACGGCAACGCCCCGGTGTCTCCACCGGGGCGCGATGCCGAGCGCGATCCCTCAGGCCTGCTGGTCCGCGTCGCTGTCGTCCTCGTCCGCAGCCGCCTCGGCGTCGGCGGCGGTGTCAACCGCCGCCTCCCCCACCGGGGCCCCGGTGGCGGTGTCGTCCGCCTCCTCGGCGGCCGCCGGGGTCTCCTCGGCTACCGTCGTCGCGTCCTCCTCGGCCGCGGCCGCCTCGGGCTCCTCCGTCGGCTCGGCCGCGGGCGCCACCGGCGCCTCGGCGGGGATCTCCGCCTCGGCCAGGGCGATCTCCTCGGGGGTCATGCTGGCCTCGTCGCGCCCGAAGCCGGCCTGGGCGAAGGCGGCCGCGAGCGTGCCGCCACCGGCGGTGTCGTCGTCGCCGGAGGAGTAGGCGGTCTCGACCGCGGGCCCCTCGTCGTAGGTCGACTCCTCGGGTGCCGCACTCGGCGCCTGCGCCTGCTTCAGCGACAGGGAGATGCGCCGGCGCACGGTGTCGATGTCGATGACCTTGACCTCGATCTTGTCGCCGACGTTGACCACGGCCTCCGGTACCTCGACGTGCCGTTCGGCGAGCTCCGAGATGTGGACCAGGCCCTCGATCCCGTCGGCGACCTTCACGAAGGACCCGAAGGGCACGAGCTTGGTGACCTCACCGTCGACGAGTTCACCGACCGCGTGCTCGCGGGCGAACTTCTGCCACGGGTCCTCCTGGGTGGCCTTGAGCGACAGCGAGACCCGTTCACGGTCCAGGTCGACGTCGAGCACCTCCACCTCGACCTCGTCGCCCACCTCGACGACCTCGGACGGGTGGTCGATGTGCTTCCAGGACAGCTCCGAGACGTGCACCAGCCCGTCGACGCCGCCGAGGTCGACGAAGGCGCCGAAGTTGACGATCGACGACACGACCCCAGCGCGGATCTCGCCCTTCTGCAGGGAGGTGAGGAAGTCGTTGCGGAACTCCGACTGCGTCTCCTCCAGGAACTTGCGACGGGAGAGCACGACGTTGTTGCGGTTCTTGTCCAGCTCGATGATCTTGCACTCGAGCGTCTCGCCCACGTAGGGCTGCAGATCGCGGACCCGTCGCATCTCGACCAGCGAGGCGGGCAGGAAGCCCCGCAGCCCGATGTCGAGGATGAGGCCGCCCTTGACCACCTCGATGACCGAGCCCTGCACCGTCTTGTCGCCGGTGTAGATCTGCTCGATGGTGCCCCAGGCGCGCTCGTACTGGGCACGCTTCTTGGACAGGACGAGACGGCCCTCCTCGTCCTCCTTCTTCATGACCAGCGCTTCGACGACGTCGCCCACCGCGACGATCTCGTTGGGGTCGACGTCGAGCTTGATCGACAGCTCACGGGAGGGGATCACGCCCTCGGACTTCCAGCCGATGTCGAGCAGCACCTCGTCGGGGTCGACCTTGACGACCACCCCTTCGATGATCTTGCCGTCCTCCATCGCGGTGACGGTGCCCTCGAGGGCAGCCTCGAACTCGTCGTCGGTCAGGTCGTGCTCGACGATGCTCTCACCGGTGGAGGTCATGGAGCCACCGGGCTCCTGGGCAACGACCACGGGTTCCTGCGCCTGCGGCGCGGTGTCGGTCGGAGCGATCTGGTCGGGGGTCGGGGTGTCGGACATCGGGGTCGGGTCTCTTCGGTCAGGGGATCGGCGGACAGGATGCGACCGGCGCCAGCTGCTCGATGGCGACGCCGCGGGACCAGCGACCCAGAGACCGGGGCGAACCTCGGCGGCCGAGCGACGGTCCGTGCGCTGCCGGCTGGACGCCGGAAGGGCACGCGGCAGCGCCCCGAGGGACGCCGGACGCCGGACAGGGTCGCAGCACCCCGTCACCCTGTCAACGTAGGGTGCACGCCGGGTACCGACCGATGCCGCGGCCACCGAGGGGCGTGCCATGACCAGCACCCTGACCAGCACACGCGAACAGCGCGTTCCCGCGGGGCTGCGGCGTCATGCCGACGGACGGTTGCGCTGCCGGTGGTGCGGGGAGGACCCGGAGTACGTCGCTTACCACGACCAGGAGTGGGGCCGACCCGTCCACGACGACCGGCGACTGTTCGAGAAGCTGTGCCTGGAGGGCTTCCAGGCCGGCCTGTCCTGGCTGACCATCCTGCGGAAACGGCCTGCGTTCCGGGTCGCCTTCGCCGGCTTCGACCCCGAGGTGGTCGCTGCCTACGGCGACACCGAGGTGGAGCGGTTGCTCGCAGACGCGTCGATCGTGCGCAGTCGCGCGAAGATCGAGGCGACGATCACCAACGCCCGCGCCCTGCTGCGGCTGTGGGAGTCGGGCAGCTCCCTCGACAGCTTCGTCTGGCGCTTCTCCCCCAGCGCCGGTGAGCAGGACGGCGGCGAGCCGGCTGCGGAGGCGCGTCCACGCTCGCCGGACGAGGTGCCGGCCGTCACGCCGGCCTCGACGGCCCTGGCCCGGGAGCTGAAGTCCCGTGGTTTCCGGTTCGTCGGGCCGACCACGGCGTACGCGTTCATGCAGGCCATGGGGTTGGTCGACGACCACCTCGACGGTTGCCACGTCCCGCCGCCGGGTCTGCTCGGCCCCTGACCGCCCCCACAGCCGGACGGCGCGGCCCGCTGACCGGTCCCCTGACGGGCGGGAGCAGGCTCGAGGCGCAGCACGTGCCGTGCCCGCGGTACGTTCGGGGGTCGGTGCCGGCGTGACCGGTGGTCGGCGCCCTGCGGCGGGTCCGGCACATCTCGGGTCCGGCACATCTCAGGAGCCGAAGATGGTGTTCTCGCGTCGTCGACGGCGCCAGGTGACCCTGGAACGGCAGCCCGACGATCTGCCGAAGCGTGGGCTGTTCGCCGAACCGATCCGCATCACCCGCCTCGAGACGCTCGCACCCGAGACCCTCGAGGACGGCAGGACACGGGTGACGTTCCTGGTCGAGGTCAAGGACGCCGACGATCGGCGCTGCTCGGACCTGGCGGTCGATGCGCGGGTGTCCGGCCCGGAGCGCACCGCGACCGTGCAGGGCACGACCGACCTGTTCGGTCGCCTCCGTGTCCGCATGACCGGGCCGCCCGGCCACTACGTGATCGAGGTCCTGTCGGTCGCGGCCAAGGGACTGGACTGGGACGCCTCGGCGGGGCCCACCACCGCGGCACAGGACGTGCCCACCTGACGGTCCCTGGGGTGGCGACGACGGGATCCGCTCCAGCTTCCCTGGGCGGTTCACCTCGCCTGGGTGTGCCCGTGCCCGGCCGTCATCCCGGACGGATCTCGATCTGCGTCCCTCGCCACGTCAGCGTCGTCCCTGGCTCAGGGGCGGTGACCTGGCACACGATCACGGCGGTGCCGGCACCGCCGACGAAGCGTCCCTGCGCCCGCTCGCCAGGGGGGACCTCGACGCCGACCGCGGTCCAGCGGTCCACCCATGGCGGAGGTTCGAGGTCCACCGTGGGCCCGGTCGATCTCGGTGGCGGTTCGAGCGTGCTGAAGGCGATCACGGAGGCGAGGGCGTCCGAGGTGTTGATCGCCGTGATCTCGAGCGGTGTCCCCTCGACGTAGCTCGTCGGTCCCGCATAGCGGCAGCTGTGCCCCGTGAAGGTGATCTGCGCCTCGACCGACGGGAAGGCCGACGTCGGCGACGGCATCGTCGGCTCGGTCGGCACATGCGGCACGTGCAGCTCGCCCGCCGCGATCTGCCGGCGCAGCGCATCGATGTGTTCCGGGTCGTACGGGCCTCCTCCCTCCGTCGAGAGCTGCACCGCGTCCTGCTCGAGCCCGTAGCGGCGTGGCGCGGCGGTCAGCTGCCCGGCCATGAAGTCGCGCATCGTGTCGAGCATGGCGAGGTCCATGCGCTTGAGCACCGAGGTCAGGACGTGCGGGCGCAGCGTCGTCGGCTGGGTCACGTGCCAGTCGCTGTCGACGCCGATGACCCAGAGGTGCTGCGCAGCGGTGGACAGCTCCTCGGCGGCCTCCGCGACACCGTTGCCTGACAACCCCGCGGCGACGAAGAGCACGTCGGCCCCGGCCCCGTAGAGCTGCCGCCCGGCCATGCGACCGAGGGCCTCGTTCTTGAACGCCTCGACGAAGCGGCTCTCCCGGTCCGCGCGGTGGGTGAGGTAGGTCGCGAGCACCTCGACGTCCGGGTCGACGTGGTGCACCCCGGCCTCGAAGCCGGCCCGGAACCGATCGATGATCGCGTTCGGCATGCCTCCGACGAACCCGACGACGTCCGTCCGGGTGGAGAGCGCCGCGGCAGCGCCCGCGAGGAAGGACCCTTCCTCGGTCGCGAAGGTCACCGGCAGGGCGTTGTCGGGCAGCACGGTGCCTTCGAGCCCGTCGGCATCCATCATGACCAGCATGGTGTCGGGGCAGTCGGCGGCGGCCTCCATGCCCGGTTCGAGGAGGTTGAACCCGCCGAGGAAGAGCACCTCCACGCCAGCGGCGCACAGCTCACGGATCTCTCCCGCCTCGGGCGTGAGAGGAACGACCTCCTCCACCCGCGCGTCGAAGGTGCGGTCGATGAGCGACAGCCCGCGCGCGAGGAGATCGCCGAAGCCGCGATCCCCGTCCCCGTCGTAGACCAGCACGACGTGTGATGGCGGGTCGACGAAGGCCGCCCACACGACCGCAGCCCCGAGCGCCA
>Ga0081527_100775_pt1 | contig 11083 bp, 26 predicted proteins | sample HotLakmasection5_FD_70992 | JGI IMG/M metagenome (GOLD analysis project Ga0081527, IMG submission 70992) | Hypersaline microbial mat communities from Hot Lake, Washington, USA - Section #5 (SPADES assembly) (version 2) | ecosystem: Environmental > Aquatic > Non-marine Saline and Alkaline >... | reverse complement strand
AAAATAGTATATTTAGTGCTTTGTAGATGTCTTTTAAAAGTCTTGAAAATAATAGGGTTGATGAATGATGAAAATGATAATACTGGCGGTAAAAAATTGGAATATGTTGAAAACAAAGAAGAAAAATGCTTACAAATCATAATTAAAAATCATGAAAAATTACAAAATTATAAAAGAAAGAGGAAATTATAAAATATTAGTATGGGGATATGATACAAAAGGGATTTTATGGTGGAAGAAAAAAGTATGGCAATGGTATAACACGAATATATGGGGTGGTATATTGCAAATTTGGCCAATAGTACAACCACCTAGTGATTATTTCAAAAAATTAAAAGACGCAAAGAAATGCGTTAAAAACTGGACAAATCAGGAATAGTAGTTTGGGGGGAAAGTCTATTTTATCAAATCGTAAGCAAAATTCTAAATTTGATTTCAAATTGTAAGTAAAATTAAATTTTTACTTACAATTTTTCAACTTTCATCCGGGGGCGAAGTTACAAATTGTAAGTTTTAGATATTCCCTCAATTAATATTATTTAAAATAATATATACTCCCTCAATTAATATTATTTAAAATAATATATACTCCCTCAATTAAAATAATATATACCTGCCGTTAACTGTGTAAACTTTAACTTTATTTACAAATTGTAAGCAAAATTCTAAATTTACTTACGATTTATAAGTAAATTTCTAAATTTACTTACAATTTTTCAACTTTCATCCGGGGGCGAAGTTACAAATTGTAAGTTTTAGATATTCCCTCAATTGATATTATTTAAAATAATAAAAATGCTTGCTATAAATTAATACTTAATTGACCTCTTTCATGAGCTTTATCAATTTCTTCAGAAATTAATTCACAAATTTCTTTAATTTCTTCTTCATCTGATCCAGCTCTTGAAAATTGTTCAGCTAATAATCTTATTATTGGTTCATCTTCATTTGTTTTATGAAACCAATATTTTATTATTAATTCAACCTCACCTATAGGGGTAACATGTTACTCCTATAGATAAAGTAAAGTTTTAGTAAAATTACTCATCTTAATATTTTCTAAATTTATTTTGTTTTTCCTCATTTATCTTCAGTTCTATCACCTAAATAAACTCTTTGAATTATTATTATTTAAAATAATAAACCCCTTGAGAATTTCCCATCTCAAGGGGGTTTATTAAGACCGGGAAGATTTAATTATTCAGCTTCTTCAACTTCTTCAGTTTCAGCTTCTTCAACTGTTTCCAGTTCATTGGTAGCTTCGTCGGCTACTTCGGAAGTTTCGACATTTTCAGAGACTGTTTCTGCATAGAATTTGATATTTTTAGGATCTACGAGGGTATTTTTTACAGAGCCATCTGCATTGTAGACGTATTTATTACCGTCCATTATTTGCAATCTTACTCGTTTAGGTGTAAAACCTACAACATATGCTTTTGCGTTGGGTTTGCCTTTACGAATAACTTGTACGTAAAGAGAGTTGTTATTTTTGTTGAATTTTGATAATACTGTGTTTACTGATGCCATGTTATTAATGTTTTAGTTAGTTAATTTTTGTAAAAAATGCACCCTTAAAAGACCTTTTCAACAGGGAAAATGGGTGATTATTTTCTTTAATTGGGATCTTAGTTATAGAATTTGATTCTATTAGGATCAATCAATTTTTTGATTGGGTTGCCATTGGCATCTCGTTCATATTTACCTCCCGGCATTAATTGAACATATGCTTTTTTATCGGTTAATCCTACAACCCGTGCCCTTACGTTAGGACCTTTACCATTCATAGTTACTTGTACCCAAGAGTCGATTTTGATTTGTTTGATGTTAGCCATAATTTTAATTTTTTTATAAGTTTAGACAATTAGTTTATTTAAGTTTTCTTGTCGGGAACCTTGCTTTCACACAAGGTTCGCGAAGGGGGGTTTCTTTACTCGGCTTTGGCATAGAATTTGATACGGTCGGCATTTACGAGGGTTCGAACAATTTCACCTTCGGCATTTCGGTTGTATTTATTACCGTTCATAATTTGAACGTATACTTTTTTGTCGGTTACACCAACAACCTTAGCACGGGCGTTAGGTTGGTTGTTCATGGTTACTTGTACGAATTTGTCGATTTTGTTGGTAATTTGATTGATGTTCATAATTTTAATTTTTTTTTTAATGTTAGACAATTAGTTAGTTTTGTTTTACAAAGATAGTAACTTTTTTTGGTATTTAAAAATTGTCAGTAATAATTTTTGTTTTAGGTGAAAAAGTGACTTTCTTTTGTTTTTGTTACATTACAAAGATACATTAAAAAGTCTTAGTAAAAAAATGATTTGAGTAAAAAATGTTAAATTTGTAATGTTTATAATAGTTTCAAGTATGAAATTTTTTTTAAATTGGTATTATTTTTTCAGGCAACTTTTAATTAAGTCGATATTTACGAGGGCATCACCGATATTTTTATCTGCGAAGTGATCGTATGCTTTATTAAATTCTACGCTCATTGTTTCTACTAATTCCATTAGATTAGTTTTTATGGTTTTATTTTCTTCATCTGAAATTTTAGGTTTAGCTACGGGAGATGTTGCGTGTTTTCCAGTATTTTCGATATTAGCTTTATGCCAATCTCCTATTTTTGATAATCCAGAAATATTTTTCATAATTTATAATTTTTTAAAGGGTTATACCATTATTGGTTAATTGTTAATACAAAGATAGTGTAAATTTTATTAAGAAACAAACTATATTTTACCATTATCTGCAAAACTATAAAATAAATGTGCTTCAGGGGTAACAATAATATGATCAAGTACATCTATTCCGATTATTGTTGCGGCTTGTTTTATTTTATTTGTAATACTAATGTCACTTTGGCTAGGTGTAATATTACCACTTGGATGATTATGCAGTAATATAATGGCACATGAATTTGTTTTTAATGCAGTTTGGAGGATTAATTTAACATCAATAACAGTTCCTATTGTTCCTCCTTTAGATACTTCATAAACTCCTAATACTCTATTTGCTCTATTAAGCAAAAATATTTTAAATTCTTCACGCAATTCGATAGTATCTTGGTTCCAATTTGCGTGGGCAAGTTTATTTATATCAATTTGTTTATAGATACAAAGATACGACATTTTTCTTTACAATCCAAATTATATCAATTAAAAAAAGCATGGGTAAAATTATTACATATGCTTTTATAAGGGAAGGTAGAAAAAATTTATACGATTATTAACATTTTCTGAGATACAGAAGCAATTTCACCATTTACGTCTAATACGGTACAAGTAGTTTTATTTATCTTTACTACTTTAACCATTCCTGATTCAATTTTCTTAGATTTTCCGACGTATTTAACATAATCGCCAATATTAAATTCAGAGTTCATTGATTCTGATGTTTCATAAGGCAAATTATAATGTTTAGCACAAGTTTCACCGTAGCCATTAAGCACAGAATCTTCTGAAGTCAGTTCCAAATTACAAAAACAACAATGTCCGGTTTTCTTTGCGGTTTCTTTGACATGATGTAATAAATCATTGTTTATATTTGAAATAACTTGTGAATATTTCTCGATATTAGGATTACCGTAAAATTCTCCTTCTTTGTTTACTTTGCCGAAATATTGTCCATTGATGTTAACTGCAACATATCCTTTAATTTTAGAGGTTTCGGAGGGTTTTGCAAATATAAATTCCATAACATGAAGTTTAGGGCGTTGCAATTTCATAGGTTGATAAAGAAACTCATATATTTTAGAAAAATTAAGTTTAGTGACAGGAGTATAGAGGTAAGTAGATAAATACAGAGGTCCAATCTTTGACAAGATAGTGTACCCAAGCTAATTGTTTTTCAGACAAATTTAGTTTTTCGAGCAAATCATACGCAAATTTTGAACATTTCTCCATATTAAGTGTTCTTAATGAAGAAATAGCTTGTTCATTATTAAGTTCGGACTCAAAGACAATTTCTTTTCCTTGTTTAGTTATTGTATATTTCATAATTTTCGATTTTTAGTTTGATTTATATTAACATTACAAAGATACGAAAGATTTTATAGAAAAACAAATTAATCAAGGAAAGAATAATCTACGATATCTTTATATCTTAATTTTTCTTTATTTTCTTTTAGTGTTTTAATATAGTTTATAGCAAATCTTTCAATAGCTGCTAATACAAATTTCTCTTCTTTTTTAGGTTTTCGAAAAGGCACATTAACACTTACCATAGCTAAATATTTTTCTTTAGGATGGTTAGGGTCTATTTCCCTATAAATACATTTGCCTCCATTACCACCATATATTTGAGGTTGTAAAGTCATGTTATGCAAACACAATGATAATGAAACAAGTTGAGGATATTGTCCTCTAACATTATTTGTTTGTTTGGTATTTGGGGAGAATGCGATTTTGAGGTATTTATCATTACCAAATCCATTGTATTCAGATACGATTATGTTAAATCCTTTAGGAAGTGTTTTTCCCAATATTGCAATAATTTTTTCTTTCATAGTTTTTTTAATTATAAGTTAATTCTAAATATTCTTTTATAGCTCATTTGAATAATTAAGGTATATAAACTTTTGTTGGTAAGGTGGAATATATTTTTTAGTTATGTGCCATTAAAGAGAGAACCATTCACTTTTTTGTTGCATATTCATAACTTCATCAGCCGTTTCTTTATCAGCAGGGCAAGCAGAATAAAAACAATTCTTTATTTTCATTTCAAGTTGTTTTAGTTTTTCAAAGTCGCCATCTACAAGTTGAAACAAAAACTGAGTTTGTCCATTACTTCTATTTGTTCTATCTGTCAACCAATTAAGCCGTTCTTTATCAAGTTCGTACTTATATGTTTTTGTTAGTCCGTATTTACCAATTCCAATATATTCGTCCAACAGTTAGTGTCGTACTTAATTTTAAAGTTTGTGGTTAGGCGTACAACACATATACCCAACCGTTATAAAACATTTAAGAGTTATACTCGTTTACCGTTATATTCAATTTTTAATTTTAGATTACATTACAAAGATACAATAAACATTCGATAAAAACAAATTAAAATATGTTCAATATTTTGGATTGTTCAATGACAATGAACGGTTTAAAATATTGAACACGAGAGTTTGGTCCAGGTATGGATTAACCCTGCCCAAACTTTTGGGGGTAATGTTTAATACAAAGATAAGGATTAAAAATGATAAAAACAAATAAATTTACTATTTTTTGCTTACAATTTGTTATTTTGATTTTAAGGATATTTTTAAGTAATTTAAGATATGGTATTTCATTTCTATAACTTATCATACAATTTTTCATTCCTTTTCTCAATGATAGCTTAAAATTGAAAATAGGATATAAAACGATATAAAAATGTGAGTTCAATTTTAATAAAAAGTATTTACTTACAAATTGTAAGTAAAAATATAATTTTACTTACAATTTGTAAGTAAATAAAAAAGCCGTAACCTCACCTATAGGGGTAACAACGCTCATAATGATTAAATGATTTTAAGTTCGTTCTTTTTGTGTTTCAATTCAATAATCTTTTCACGAATTTGCTTTATACCATTTAGGTCGGTTGCAACATTTGCGTTATCCCAAAAATCGTAATCGGGATTATCCATTCTACGATTATTGGCAGACAAGTATTTTTTCATCTGCACATATTCTGAAAGGATAACGCAATAGTTACATCCACAAAATTCATTGTGGGAGGCAATCATATTCCGATATACCCCCACAATGATTTGTTTACTACTATTATTCGCTATCGTCTGAACCTTATGTTTTATTTCCTCCAGCATTGTCAAGTTTTTTTAGCGTTTCAGCAAGTTTATTGTAAGCATCAAATGAGTTTTGAGTTAAAGCAAAATCAATCGCTTTAGTCAGTTTCTCAATCTTCTCTTTGCCTTTTTTAATTTCCTCAAAACGATTTTTACTCATTACTTCTGTCGGTGTTCCTTCAATGTAAGTAACAACATCGTTCTTGTTGATTTTCTTCAAATCCTTTTCAAGTTGTTCCTGTTTTTGAACTGCCTTTGTAATGGTATCTACCCGTTTTGAGATTTCAACTTCTGCTAATTTTTCAATTACTGTGTTAGCAACATTTTCACCGCTTTGAGTGATTTTTTCGGCAACTGCCTCTTGAATTGTTTTTTCCATTTTTATTTTTATTTATTGTAATTATTAAATTGATTAAATTATTTTTTCCTAAAATCTTCATAAATGCTGAATTATGTATCAAAGATACATGATTTTTTCTATTGAAAAAAGTTCCCCCTGTTTTTTATTTTATTTTTTTCCTATCCGTCTTCGTAGAAACATTCTGCTAAATAATCCCTACTGCCCATAACATCGGCTTTAATGCTATGGCGGTTTAGTGCTAATTTTGAACTTTGGTTTTTCATATCAAGTTTTGTGGTTTAACAAACATTTGTCTTTCAAGTCGCCACAGCATAAAGCCGTAACCGTTAGTAACAATAATTCAAAAGAAATTAATCAATTGTTTCTATTGTTATTTTAATTCTTCTACCTACAAATTTCTTAAAGTCTTCATGATTTTTATTTTCATCCCAAGAACAAACTCTAACAAACATACCATTATCTAAATCATCTTTAGACGCTGTAAATATTAAGAATTTTTTTGACTTGAATTGCAATAAAAAATAAATTTCCCACCGCACCCAACACAATAAGCATTAGTCCTTTGTTTGAATAGTAAGCAAAGCGTGATTAACAACTCCTTCACCTTGATATTCTTCTCCGTTATGGCTTTTGCGAAACTCATCGCCTCTTTCGTGGCACTCTGATACCATTTGAGCGACACACCCAGCCATAAATCCAGTTATTCCACCTGCTTTAGTATCATCATCGGCTTTGCAAATCAATCCGTGAGCCGTGTGAATGTCTGGGTAATAGCCATTATGTAACGGAGTTGGGTCTGCATCCAATAATTCCATTACACGCTTTGCCACTTTTACACAAGCGCCACCATAAGGGTCGTTGTTTTTCTCCACGTAGGAGTTCCATAATTCTTGATTTTTCATTTTGTAAATTGTTTTTAAAGCCCACGCTAAATTTATTTTTTACAGACACCTAACAGCAGGTAGGCAAAATGCCGCTATGTTTTCCATTATATTAAAAGGTTAATTACTAATTCAACTCTACAAAGATAAACAAAAAATCCTTAAATAAAAAATTTAAGGACACAAAGATTAAAAATTATTAAAAATTAAGCACAATAAAAATTACTGCACCCGTTTATATATCAAAATTATTTTAAAAACAAATGGGTAAATAGTCCATTACCAGTTTTACCTTACCATAGCCATTTTTGAACGAATAAAACATTAACCCATTTTATATTATAAACTATACGAACCATTCCAAAACATAGACCAATTATGAAATTCAGTTTCATCTACGATTTCTTGTGCTTCCTTAGTAGTATTAACTTTATCAATTAAAGTTACATTATCTGGGCAATCAGAATTTTCTTTATAAGAAATGAAATATCTGGCTCCAGTGTCGTTATATTCATATACTGCGAATTTCATAGTTTTTGATTTTAATGGTTAAAAAAATGATTAATATATCCAAGTTTCTAAAATTTGAATTAGTACATCTTCTGAATAATCTTCTAATCTTACTGTTATTTCGCTTTTTATCTCGCCTCTTTTCATTAATTCATTGAATGTAGTACTCAAATTGTCACCAAAAGTGACTTTTCCGATATCAAAGTGATCTTTAATACATTCTTCTAATCTTTTTATGAAGGAATTAAATCCTTGTAGATTAGGTGTTACATTATCAATAGTAGCTATCATTGGATATTCACATGTTTTTTCAAGTATTGTGAAGTGTTTCATAGTTATTTATTTTTTTTAGTTAGTTCCACATAATTCAATTTCAACATTTTTTGTTTTGATATTACATGTGCGCCATTTTTTAGCATTATCTAAATTCTCGATAATGAAAAGTTCTACATCATCTTTGGTTCCATTTTTAGAGATAAAACCTCCTTCTTTAAGGCATATGCTTGTTCTATAAATTTCGTTTTTCATGATTTTAAGTTTTTTAAGTGTTCAATCATCCGTTTATTATATTACAAAGATACAGCAAAATTTTGATAAAAACAAACCAATTACAGTCAATTATATGTATTATATATATAAATTATTTACAAATAATAATTTGTTTATATATTAAAAAAAGACTGCTATTAAATAGCAGTCTTTAAATTTGAACATCATTTGCAACCATATCTATGAGTATAAGATCGTCGGCTAAATTACCCTTCATATCATAAAATCTTCTATGTATTGAACGGGAACCAATTTTTTCTTCTTCGAGTAACATTTTACCTTCATTTTCCCATTCTTCTGTAATGTCATTTAATTTACCAAATAAATCATAGAAATCACCTTCTGCTAACTTCTCATATCCAGGAGCATCTTCAATAGGTTTCAATAATATCATAGCTTTATAGTTTAGAGGTTAGTATTTCTATTAATTATATAACAAATATACTACAAATTTCTCATAAAATCAAATTTTATGATATATAGTTTCTCCATTAGAAAATATAGCAGTTACTCCTAACGGAATAGAATATTCAGAGTATATTTTTTCTACATATTCAATCATTTCTTCTTTTGTAGATTTACATTTAGACACAAACAAGTCAAAATATTTCTTATTTGATTTGTTAAATATACTCATACTTTCTGTTAAATCATCTACACTATTTAACATATCATAATCAGTTTCTATTTCCAATTCCCAGTCAAGATTAATTCCTGAATAATAACCCGATCTTATAATAGGGATAATATTTATTGTTGCTTCAATTCCGTGTACTTCGACATGGGTATATAATGAACCTATAGCAAATCCGGGATATGACCGATTGTAATTTTTTTCACTTTCATCTAAAACAAGAAAAGAATATTTACTATTTTCAAAGATACTTTTAAGATTAGATTTAATATCATCATAATCCCATTCATCTTCAATTTCAACTGCGAATATAGAGTTTGCATTTTTATTATAAAAATTCGATGTAGCCATAATTTATAGTTTTAAGTTTGTTAAAATTTACCGATAAATATTAAAGGTTAAAGTTTTAGTTTAAGTCAAATAATTCTGCTAACATATCATATGTCATAACTTCAACTCCCAATTCATCAGCTAATTTCATTTTATTAGTTGTAGAATCTAAATCGTTAGTTACCAATATATTAACACAATTGTTACGTTTGCGCATTCTATCTTGTGTAAATCCAAAAGGCGCAAGTTTTTCAAGAAATACAGATTTAGTTTTAAATCCTGCTGTTCTTGGGGAGCCTGTCATTTCAATTACTTTGTTCATATTTCAATATTTTTTAGTGGTTCAACAACAAATATACAACATTTTTATTTAAAAAAAATATAAACTTTTGTTGGCAAATTTTTATAATTTTTTCATTAAACATATTGTTTTTATTAAAGTTATAAACAAGGTGAATATATTTTTTAGTTATGTGGCATTAGAATACAACACGATAATATTTTTCTCAGGTGTCCCATTTCTATTACCTTTAATGTAATCCCCACCTTCATTATCGAATGATTTCCCTGCTTTATGAAATTTTGCTGACTTTATTTCTAAACAAGGTGTATCGCACCCACAATATTCTTCGTGCATAACTATTGCATCTGGATTTTTAAGTAAAATTTCTGCTAATTGACTTGCTTTCATAATAATTAACGCCACATAACAACGTGTATAAAACATTGCCTCCGTGGTCTTTTTTTTAAGTTTATACTAATTTTATAATTTTGTTCATTTTATTAAGTTCTGTGTTGGCAACGTTTCATACACGCAGCCGTTATAAGTAATAAAACAAAATTTATGAATTTTTTAATTCATCTTCATCAATTGGTTTAATGTCTGGCATAATGGGAGCGTCAACAATTGTGTTGAATATAAAATCTTGTATCGGTTTACTAAACTCATTTTGTTCATCTTGTGTTGAATTGTTTTTTAACATTTCTTCCCACAATTGTTTCTTTTCTTCTTTTATAGTTTTATTTTTCATAAATTAGAAAGTTTTTTAATATTATTATTTACTATTTTAATTTGTTCATCAAGATATTTTTTTGTTGGTATATCATAACTACTTATAATTAAGATATTCGTTTTTTTATTTTTATTTTTCATAGGTATAAATTTTGTTTTACATACTTATAACAACAAATAAAACACATTAAAACGATGTTTTATTTGCAATCGTTATACACAATGCTACATTTATGCTTCTAATCAATTTTTATCGAGAAATTTTTTCAGACAAAAGTGGATTTCAAACGCAGCGATAATGGAAACGGTAAAATCATTATCCCGTTCAATTCCGATGCCGACCTTGAACGAATCATCGGCGTGCTCGATCAACTTAGGTAAAAATTGCTATCTTCGCTAAAAATTAGCGAACGGTTTATTATTCAAAAATAAAATTTCTTTACTTTCCTCATTCACATTAAGTGATACTACTGGTTTATCAAGCCTATATAAAACATCACCATCTTTAGTTAATTTACCTTCTTCTGCATTAACCACATCAAATTCTAAAAATTCTATTGGTAAATTTTCTATCCAATTTTTTACTTCTTTTAATTTCATAATTTTTATTTTTTAAGTTTTTCAATTTCTTGTTGTTGTTTTACAATTATTTCTGTTAATCTATGTAAAATATACCAAATATAATTATCATCTCTTGATGCAACTTTAGGTAATAATTCACCAATCAAATGATTAATTTCGTTTTCTGAAAATTTTAATTCTTCCATAATTTTATTTTTTTATTTAAGTTTTAATTTAATAATCCGCACTGTGTATAACAAGGTGTATAAGAAAGGTTATGTGTAAGTGTGGCTCTGTCCTCCGAATTAGCATTAGTGTTAGAAAATTTTAGAAAAAACCCACCGCACATTTTTAATAATTTTTTAAGGACACAAAGATAAGTATTAATTTTTCATTTCTTTAACCTTTTCCATATATTCCTCTATAAGAGTTTCTATCAACTTTGATTTATTCAAGTTGTTATCCTCTAT
>Ga0081527_100774_pt1 | contig 11084 bp, 11 predicted proteins | sample HotLakmasection5_FD_70992 | JGI IMG/M metagenome (GOLD analysis project Ga0081527, IMG submission 70992) | Hypersaline microbial mat communities from Hot Lake, Washington, USA - Section #5 (SPADES assembly) (version 2) | ecosystem: Environmental > Aquatic > Non-marine Saline and Alkaline >... | reverse complement strand
CGTTTTAGCCCTGGCTACCCCAGGAAGACTACGTCTGCGCAGCGTGCCGCTACGGGCTCCAACTGCTAACGAGTTCTGAAATTCTACACTGTAATCCTCTTGTTGCACCACATGGAGTAGTAACTTTGTAAGCGCTAGCGCTGAGATGCGATTATCGTGGCTTAGCCCTGAGCCGTCGTGCAGGCTCAGCCCTGGCTCCTCGATATTTAGCCTTCGCAAAAAGCTGGCCATTTCTTGCAATCCCCTACCATGTTGAGCAGGTTGATCCCTTTTATGCGCACTTAAAGCCAGTACAATCTGTTCGGCAACAAAATTACTACTGTAATGATTTAGGTCTCTAATAATATCAGCTAGTGATTTTGATTCATGATAAAACAATAACTGACTACTGGCTCCCGTCGGTCTGATAAAGGGACCACTCTCAATGCGAACGCCTTGATCGTCTAACAAACTCCGAAAGACAATTCCAAGATAGTGTTCTGGATTTGAAATACTTCGATAGACAGTCACACAGGCAACTCGCTGGCCCAGTGTTCCAGTTACACGGAATTTAGCAGGTCCGCCGTTGCTGTCTGAACCAGGAAACTCATCAACTCCGTACTGGCCAGTGCCCTTTGAGATAGTTCTAATCGCTCCTACTATCTCGATCGGATATTCAGGAGGGTCGACTGATACTTTAGCAGGTTGCCCAACAGCACCGGGGCACAGCTCAAAGGCAATGGTGTTGAAATTAAGTGGGAGCGCAGAAGTTCCAGCTTGATAAGCACGTTGACCGGAGCGATCAATACCCTGGATAACACCACCACCATCTAAAACCAACTGGCCAATCGAACGGATCCCTCTAGATCTGATTCGGCGGGCAATAGTCCAGAGATCCTCCACCGTAAAGCTTGGATCGCCTGCGCCCTGCAGTGTAAGAACTTCCGCCCGAGATCCTCTTAACCCCGCTACTAAGATCGGTGTACGGAACCTGTACCCAGGGCCCATTTTCTCAAAGGCAGTCGCAGTTGTCAGGAGCTTTAAGACGCTGGCTGGCTTTAATAGCTTTTGCCCATTTTTCTGATAAATAACTTGGCCGGTTTGGATGTCGGCTACTACTACACCGGTAGAAGATGGTACCTGAAGTGTTCCTTCTAAGCTCTGACTAAGCGCTTCAAGTGACTCTGAGAAACAAGATTGAAGAGGAAATAGAACAACGGTAGAACAAACAAGGGCGAAACAATAAAAAAAAGAGGGATTTATTAACCTTAATAGCACCAACACTCCCAGAGCAAACAATCCTGCTCATTTATAAAAGAGAACTAATAATCACTAAAAGAATAAAATTTTGTTCTTACAAAGAGAGATCTATTTGGCAGTACACCGCAGCTCTTCTAGTTCATCATCGCTAAGGTTAATTGTTTCATCCTCATTGATCTGAACAAAATCTTTAAAATCAGCGGGCACCGCTGAATCTTCATAGATAGCTTCAACAGGACACTCGGTCTCACATGCACCACAGTTAATACATTCATCTGGGTGAATTGCGAGCATACCGATCTCTTCATCGCCATCATCGCCCTCTATGGTCACCCCATATTTATCGTTTAGATTCTTTTTACGGATATCGTAAAAGCAATCAACCGGACAAACCTCAACACAAGACCTGTCCTTGGTGCCAAGACACGGTCTAGTAACAACATAGGTCATCTCTACACACTCCTGTAAAACTCTAAAAAAGCACAATTGGCAGTGCTCCAGGTCATCCTACGATAGCACTAGGGACTTGAAAAGAGGGAGCTCGCTTCTACCCTTTTTCCAGACCAGTATGGGGTTGTCTCAAGTCTGGTTGCCTATCCAGTCTGGAAAGTACCGCGAAATTACTATGGAAAAAGGGTAGAATACAAAAAAAGAGGCGATTCAAATTGCTTTGAATCGCCCCCAACTCGCAGAAAGGATGGTGTCATGCCTACTTACATATAGAGTATCGACCGATTAAAAAAAGCTTTAACGTTTGAGAGCTAAAATTAAGAAAATATTTTCTACAATATATTCAACAGTCTAGGCACTCACCCCGCAACAGGTTGCACAAAACAACCATCCTCTCCTATAACATTCTTTCGGCAATTACTCGGGAGGGCTGGAAGATAATGGATAAAACCGCTATTTATCTACCCTCAGTCAAGCTAAACCGGCCCAATTTTCGACAAGGGAGATAATACCAACAGTATATCGCCCAAAGAAAAAATGAGCCGGTGAAGAGATTGCCCAGAGTTGTACCGCCCAAAAGATGGGGACTACAAGTTTGAGTGAGGTCGAGCCGGGAGTGTTTCTGACGAAGGAGATAATACTGGAAGTATATCGACTGAGGAAGAAGCGCTCCCGGTGAAGAGATCGCTCAAAATTGTAGTCCCCACGGGGCCCGATCGCCAAGTTGGCTAAGGCAATGGTTTGCAAAACCATCATTCGCCGGTTCGAATCCGGCTCGGGCCTTATTTTTTTCCAGTCCATACGGGCTGGAGAAAAATAACCCTGAGCGAGCAACGCGAGTCGAAGGGTTTTTCCCACTCGCAGTCCAAGATCCCCTATGCTCGCTAAACGCTTCACCCCCACTGAACTTTCCGATTCTCGCCCACCCCCACGCCAGATACCCTTTGCCTTACCACCCTCCACTTAGTAACTTTCAAATACCAGCCCGAAGTCGTAATAGATAACAAGGAATAAACTTGGATCTACTTTCTCTCCTAATAACATACTTTGTAGGCTTTATTGCCTCCTTTATTTTTGTAAGCTCAGGTGGGATTACGGCTTTGCTATGATGGCTGGAAAGATGACGGGGAACTATTTTGGTGCAGGTTATGCATTGAAAAAAGGAGAGACGTGGGTTCAAAGGTTATTTGCTGTGGTGGTGGTTGTGATTAGTGCAGGGCTCTTGCTTTACTAATTTCTAATAAACGCAAAGAACTTCTCCGTCTCCGCCTTATACTTGGTCTCAGTAGCAGATGCGGGCAAGATGCCCGCGGTCCAGCAAGATGCCTACGGTCCGCTAAGAAAGAGGCCACGGTCGGGAAAAGCCGCCTATAGTCCCAAAGGGGGCCTGTTTGAGCGCAGGCTATGCTATATAGGGAGGGAAGCTGGTTTAGACAAATCCTTTACTAGCAAAGCCAGCCTGATACACTTTTAGATAGGTGCTGAGCTCTTACTTGAACCAAGAGTTAGATAACAAGAAGTATTTGCCGTGAAGTTTGCCCAAGATCGTATCGATCAAAACCAACTCCCCACAGAGAATAAACACGAGCCCGGATCTAACGGCACCTGGGACGGGCATCGTAACCGTATAGAAAGTGATCTCTGTTATACCGTTCGCTCATCTGGTGCAAGACTAATTCGACTAGACACACTTAGTGATGCAGAGCTAGAGGATCGGTGCCGCTTTCCTGGCTCGGCTGAAGAAGCCCTCTCTGACAATATACCTAATATACCAGTTTCAGCCGAGCCGGAGTTATTTACTCCTCAAGCAATTAGAGAATTTATTACTCTGGTTAATACCGAGGTAGGAGAGATAGATCTTGGGTTTTATTTAGTTGAACAGGATATTACCCGTACACCACTAACAGACTCCCCTTTTAGTGATGAGAGGACTTTCCGCAATCAGGCTCTGCACTCAGTTACAGCTTTTAGCTATAATGGGAAACTGATGGGCGGACCATTTTGTGGATCAGCTGCCAAATATGTTTTGATGCATTGCAAACGGGAACTTTTAGAGCCAGATTTAATGCCTGCGACAAGAGCTCTACTTCAACCCCTAATTGATAGCTTTAGTAGCTTTACCGTAGCTTTTCCTGATAGACAGATCTTTACTCCTCAGAGCGACGCCACTACCGACCACGTATTTGACCTATCTCGATCTCCTACTTTTCAACTTTTATGTGGTAACCCTATTAATAGCACCGTTTTTAAACCTGCCGTTGCTGCTGGGCAAATTAGCTCATCCGCATCCGATCATCTTTATTACTATTCCGGGCCACAAGAGAATCTTTTTGATCCGAAATTTACCACAATCTTGCATGCTATTCGTGCAGCCAGAGATAAAGTCGCGGCACCTGTGCGAGCTACTCCAGAATTTAAAGTTGCCTTAGCCAAAAGAGAAGAGATAGCCCGAGAATACATTCGACGGTTAATATTGCCCCTTGAGTAGCAAGTTATGAGCATCGAAGATAAAATCCCCCATCTTGGAATGTTTGGCCCAGGCGTTGGGGTCTTGCACCTTGCAAGCTCAATCCATCAAAAATTCCCTCAGTTAAGCATCACCTGCTTTAGCGACCGACTAAATTCACCCTACAGCATAAAAGAACCGGCCAAGATCTGCTCCTTAGTTAACTGTGCGATAGAGATACTTAGCTCAAAAGGTGTTTCTCAAATCTTAGCCGGGTGTAACACCTCCTCGCTTTTTTTGGGCAAGGTAATTCAAGAGAGAGACGAGCAGAATATTGTAACCCCTGACACTTTAAATTTACTTGAGCTAACGATATCCCAACTTCAAAAACTTTCCACCGGAAGCACAGCGCTCCTTCTAGGAAGTCCGCTGCTCTCAAAAGCTGGTTACTATACAGAACAGCTGACGGAACTTTCAGTTATCGAGGAAGGTTTAAGTGGAGTTGCTTTAGATGTTGATCAGAATTTACATGCCAAAAGAGAATCAGATTACCGCGCTACGCTGAGAAATATTTACAAGCAGCACCCAAAGATCGATGCAATTGTGATCGTCTGCACACACTTTGAAGTTATTCAGGACATAATTGCAGAGGAGGCTTCTTCCTTCTACGGCCGCCAGATCCCGCTCTATTTGCAAAGCGATCTAATTTTAAATTGCCTAAAAGATTTTCTGGTACCTGCCAGGGACATAGAGTTAACGCGAGAGCCGCCAGCACAATTTTCTGTGCTCACCAATGATATCTCTCAAAAATACATTAGCTACATTGAGCAGATCTGCCCTGAGGCTCTTGTCTCACAGTCTAAATATGCGAACATTACGGCGAGCCTCTATCAGAGTCCAGCCAAAACTCATCGCAAGCCAGCCAAAAGTTTTGTCTCGGTAAAATGAGACATGGGTCGGATCCTGAATGTACCACCAACTCGCAAAGTCTTGGGAATCATCTAAAATCTCTGTCATTAAGGCCAAAAAGCCCCCTGCTCTGATTAACGACGTTATTTGCAAAAACTCTGCAGCTGGATCAAAGAAGTGCTCAATCGTCTCAGTTGAGATAACAAAATCAAAGCGATCTAAGCTTGAAAACTCTCTGGGGTAAAAAAATGGGTCGTATAGCTGAACTTTGCAATCGACTTTTGCCAACATTATCGGGATAGCAGGCCCTGGGCCACAGCCGTAATCCAATCCCAACATACCGGGCTGAAGGTGTTCTTGAAGCGGAGTTACTACCCGCGATAAGAACTGAATGTAATTCGGATCATCTGGTGAATTATTGTGTAACTGGTAACGGGCAAACTCTTGATCTGAACTTATTCGAAACTCCGGGCTTAGAGATATCAGCCCGCACTCAGCGCAATCAATATAGATTCTTGATTCGCCATCTACCACCTGCGAGGTTTTGGCGCTCTTACACAGGACACAATTGGTCATCTAGCAAATATAAGCGGTAAGTGTGGGCGGCGATAGCCCCCATGAAAACTTTAGGTCAAAGATGGTAAGGTTAAGCTGCTATTTGAGCTTCTGAGAGCTGTTTTAATTCTAAGACAGATTGGAGGGCCTCAGCGGTTACACCTTGCCGTGCTAGAGTTTTCCAACTTAAGGGTTCTCTTAACTCGCGCCTACTGGTGTCTTTAGAGATATCAACAGCTTGATGTAAGAGTGGAATATCGTGCTGGCCCTGTCTTAATTGTTCCATAAGAGCGCGATCTGAAACTTCTAGATCAATCATGGCATAGCCTAAAGTAGAGAGGTCCTCTTTTCGACCTCCCAATTCTCGCATCAGCGGTAGATCAACCTCTAGTTGAATCCTACTTTGAGCGCCTCCAATCAGGCCACATAAATCAAATGAGTGACGATCTTTTACAACGCTACCCTTGGATGCCTTTACTTGCATCTGTTTGTATTCTTGCCTGGAGATTTCAAATGTTACCTCATCTTTTTCGGCTACAGAGTGAGAGTTATTTTTTAACTTTACCGTATACTCGTAAGCAACTGTACCATCAAAACTATCGCTCTTGCGTACTCTTGCCTGTAGCACCCGCGAACTCTTATCAAAGAGAGCAGATTCCGAATCCAATGTTGCTAGTAAAATTTCTCTACCTAGCGACCTGGGCAGATAGCTCTGAGTGATCCGAACCCGCCGGGAATCGTCTAATACTCCAAGTTGATCAGGAACAGAGATGAGAGTGAAGTAATGTCGTTCGCGCTCTACCTCGATTGTGGGTATAGTTGATCTAAGATCAGAGGGGAATCTACTTGAACGGCTTAAATTTCCGTCCAGTTCTCGATCTGATTCTGGCAGAGGCATCAATTCGCCACTCGCCAGTCTCGGTTTATTAGGAGTCAACAAAACCATTTACAACTATCCCCAAAGAACCATTTCTAAGCGTTAGATTCACCTGAGCGGAGGACTGGTTCAATATAGAAAATCACCAGCCGGTTTTTACACGTAGTAGGGAATAGATTTTACAAGATTCTAACAATTAAACAGGCAAGCTATCTCCGAAAATAGGGAGTTGATGCCCAGGCTCACTCGCCTTTTTCTCTAAGTTTCTTAACAATCCTTGAGAGAAATCCCAACATTATTCTCATCTCTCTTGGTGAGAGCGGAATACGCCGGTAGAGATTGACTAACTGAGTCATAACACGGGCGGAGGTCCCCCGGTGGCGAAACTCGCTTAGTTCGGCACACTCTGCAATGAGCTTAAAGAGAGTACTGTAAGAGACCATCGGCGCTTTGATTCTAGCAGAGGATAAATCCTGAGAAACAATGCAGTAGCGACGCCACTCATACATCGCAAGCATTGCGGCTTGTGCAAGGTTTAAAGAGTCAAACTCCTCAGAAGAGGGAATCCTGACAACTACAGAACAGTATCCAAGCTCTTTATAGGTCAACCCACTGCTCTCTGGCCCAAATAGAAATGCTGGAGAAATTGCTCCGGCCTCGCTCAACGTTTGAGACAGAAACGGTAGATCAATTACTGGAGGGGTGTTCTTCCCCTGAGTGGTTGAAAATCCAGCTACAAAATCCGCCTGACTGAGTGCTGAATCAAGATCTGAGTATACCCCGGCCCTATCCAGAAGCGAGCTTGCCTTTCTGGCTGTAACTCTAGCTTCCTCCATCCGCTCAGCTGGCGGATCAATCAACGAGAGTGAATCAAAACCTAAATTCACCATAGCACGTGCCACCGCTCCAATATTTAATGGGTTTTCTGGATGAAAGAGTATTATTTGTGGAGAGGTCGACACTGATCTTGGTCTTTATTCTAAAAGGTGCAAATGTAATGCTAAGCTCGCGGTTTTTATTGTGGGTACCATAAGATATCAGGACAAGCTTAAAAATGCCACGTGAATATACACACTGGACAGTTCTTGAACAGGCTCTCTCAGAGTCCATTCCGATGCATAGCGAGAACCGATCGGTGTTGGCTGCGGCTTATCTCGGAGCAATGCTACCAGATCTGCCCGATTTTTACCGGGGTGGCTTTGGCGACTCAAAGGGCGAGCAAATAGCTGCCTATTTGCACGGGGTCTATGGGCAAGATCCGTTGGACTTTGTGCGAGAGCTGGTCGCTTTACTACCAGACAAGCAAGAGCCAGATCATGCAATATTAGTAGGTCTGATTATTGGTTATACTAGCCACATAGTAGTTGACTCGATATTTCACCCACTGGTTCTCTACCTGTGTGGGGATTGGTACGCAAAAGACGATCAGAGCAAAAAGAGGAACCGCGCCCGTCACAGGCTACTTGAAACATACCTGGACATTTGGGCTATGAAAAACTTTGACTTTGAGTTTAAACACGGTCTCAGATCTGCTGTCGGCTATCTTACCCGAAAGCAACAAGATTCTCTCCTGGCTGTTGTCGCTAAGGCCTATTGCCGGCTGGAGCTACCACCACAACTGGGCAACGAGAAAAAGACAAAGGCCTTTTTTAAGACCTCGCTAAGTCATACCATTTGGCTTCAAGAAACTTTTCGCTCAGGATTACCCGGCAAGGCAATTTCCCTACTCTTAAAAAAGTTAAATAGAACAGAGATGTCTACGCTCTTTCACAACGGCAAACACCCCGAGTTAAGTTGGTTTCAAAAGCAGTGGGATTATAACCGGGTAATTTCAGGCGAGCCGTGCCGTGGTAGTTTTTTTGAGCTACTAGAAAAATCAATCTCGGTATCTAAAGGATGGTTTTCACAGCTATCAGGTGAGATTTATGAGAATAAACGCTCGGTATTACTATCAGCAAAGGGACCATCCCTTGACTGCGGCGAGATAAATGGAGATCCGGAGCAATACAAGCATTTCTCTAGTTCACCTCCTCTTTATTTGGAGGAGTAAGCCACTATTCCCCATCACTATCATCCCGCTTAAGGTTGATTACTTCCAACTTTTTCTCAGCGCCGTCTAGCAAGCTTTGCATTCTTTTTATTAGCGCTGCTCCCCGCTCGTAGGATCTTACTGTTTGATCAAGAGGCAGCTCTCCAAGCTCAACACTCTCTACTAACTGCTCTAAGATTTGCATTGCCTCTTCAAAGCTGAGGGTAGCAATCAACTCTTGATAATCATCACCTTCTAGAATCTTTTTAAAAGTTACCTTGCTCTTACTCATTTTTATTTTCCTTTTCTGTAGATTGCGGCTCAATGCCAAGCACACTGGTCTTGATTCTGCTCTTATTGGTCAGCAACACCAGAGCATCACTCTTTGATACCTGCTCAAAGCTATTTAGGATTCTCCCCTCTGATTCAACCATCACGTATCCTCTGTTTAGAATGCTTGAGGGATTAACAGAGTTTAATCTAATCTCGAAATGATTTAACGACTGACGATAGTTATTAACAGACCGCGATGTTGCAGAGAGCAGGCGGAGTCTGTGATTATTTAACCTTTCACCCTTATTTTGAATCAGGCGCTTTAGAGCAGGTTGACGAAGAACAACCTCTGCGCGCTCCGTGCGCGCTCTCAGATTTGCTAAATATGTTTTAAATAAAGCTATAAATCTCTGCTCGCGGTCATCTACTAATTGCCCAAGCGTTGCAATATGATCCTTAACTTTAACCATGCTCTTTTCTGCTCTGGCCAGCATAGCCAATAGCTCACTCCGCATTGGCACTGCTATTTCTGCTGCTGCAGTTGGGGTAGGTGCTCGTTTGTCTGCAACAAGATCACTTAAAGAAATATCAACTTCATGACCCACGGCTGATATCACTGGAAGCCTGGATGCAAAAATTGCCCGACAAACTATTTCTTCGTTAAAGGCCCAAAGATCCTCTAAGGATCCGCCTCCTCGACCAACGATAATTAGATCAACGATGTCCGAGCGCTTATTAAAAGTTTCTATTCCCTTGGCTATCTCTTTAGCAGCTCCCTGGCCCTGAACTCTTGAATCAAAAATATAAATTGGTATCTGAGGCATTCTCTCTTTAAACCGCACCATCATGTCGTGTACGGCAGCTCCAGTGTGAGAAGTGACAAGCCCTATGCCCTTTGGTAAGAAAGGTAATGGACGCTTACGAGATTCTTCAAATAATCCCTCTTGATCTAGCTTTTGCTTTAACTCTAGAAACTTTTTTTGTAATGCTCCTGCACCTGCTGGTTCAATTTTTCTGAGAATTAGCTGCAATCTTCCACTGGCATGATAGACATTCGGCTCCCCGACACAGACCACCATAAGCCCTGCTTCTACTGAAAAGTTAAGCCTCTGAGCCACGCTCCGCCAGATTACTGCTGAAATCTGGCTTCGAGCATCTTTTAGTACAAGGTAAATGTGCCCACTTGCTGCCTGACTACACTGCGAGACCTCTGCTTCTAACTGCACCTCTCCAATTTGATTCTCCAGAGCATCTTGCAGCATCTGATGGAATTGGGTAACTGTCAGAAGTGGCGCAGTATTAGACATAAGATAAGAACTTTTGATAATGCTCAGATGGGCGTTATACTGCCTACACTGGTTGCAGTAAACACTGCTGCATAAAGCACAGCTATCTTTTTAGAGGCTAAATCAAAGCAAGATGAAACTCAATAAAATACGCCGCATAAAGGAGTTTGCTAAAAGCCTCTCGGAATCAACCGCTCGCATACGGGCCTCAGATAGTTCTACTGTCCAAGCCAGAGGGCCTACTACTCTCTACGAGCTTCACATGCAACTTCAGGAGTTAACTTTAAAAGGGATAAGTTATCAGAGAATACTATTACTTGTTTGGGGACTTTTAATTTTATCGGTACCTTTAGATCTAGCTATTTATCCTTTCTTAGAAATTGTTTCGGCAAAAATTCAACTCCCTCCAGATATACTATTTTTAGCTTTATTGATTATGGGAGGGCTATCGTTTTTACTAAGCTTTCACCGCTCTATTCTGCGCTATGGTCACCAGCTCGATCGTGGTTTAGATCTTTTCCAAAGGGGTGCTGGCGACCATCCCTGGGCGATTCTTGGTATATTTGCTATTTTTTTCCTCTTTGAGCTAACGGTTAGACTGGAGAGTTTTGGAATCTGGCCAGTAGTCGGAATATTTGTGGCCGTGATTGTTGCCTTCCCGATGTTCGCAGGTAAGTGGAAAAAGCAGATTCAGGAATTATCAGTCGAACAAAACCGTCGCACTCGAATCCTCCAGGGAGCACAGCGACGAAATTTCATTATCTTAATGATAGGGATCATACTAGCGCGAGGTTTTTCTCTACTTGGCGCCTTGATAGTTGCTCAGGGCTATTTGGACTTTTATGTCTTTCCCCTTGTCATGGTCGCTTCCCTGGCTCTCCTTGCCGCAGCCGTACCAGCTGAGCGGATGTTTATAGATAAATGCAGAAGATGCGGGCGCTCGGTACCTCTCCCACTTGAAAAGCACGATCTCTGCCTTATCTGTACAAAACAGAGGGCGCTACCTAAAACTGTTGGTAA
>Ga0081527_100772_pt1 | contig 11126 bp, 7 predicted proteins | sample HotLakmasection5_FD_70992 | JGI IMG/M metagenome (GOLD analysis project Ga0081527, IMG submission 70992) | Hypersaline microbial mat communities from Hot Lake, Washington, USA - Section #5 (SPADES assembly) (version 2) | ecosystem: Environmental > Aquatic > Non-marine Saline and Alkaline >... | reverse complement strand
TTGTCGGTTTTAGAACAATCTGAAACACGACCACAAGTAAGGTATGATAGTCGAACGATAGAATTCGCATCTTCAAAAAAAGAAGATATTTCCTCTTTTAATTTGTAATTAGCCTACAGGTATTACCCAATGGGCAGAAATCAGTGATCTGGGGGAAAACGGTGAAGTACAGGCCGGTCTGCACGCCTCAGTCCTGGATACGGTTGACAGTATTGTGAAGTGGCAGCGTTATAACATTTTATTCATCAAAAAAAATGATTGGCCAGACGGGGGTCTCTTTACCGTCGTTGATATTGCCGATGTACGACGTGGAGGAAGTGATCAATTTTACGTTTATTTCAATTCACTCTATCGTGAAAATGGCCTGGGTGATCTGAATCATGTCTTTATTGATGACTTTGCTGCATTTGCCGAATCGGGAAGTATCGAGATTACGACGTCAGATGAATCGAGCCTGAGAGCATCATTTTCCCTGGGTCTTACTCTGATTGAAAGGCGTACATGGGACGGTTCGGAAGAGACTGTTGAAACTTCATTTCCGGAACAGCTGAAAGCAGATGGCGCTTTTGATATTGACCTGACAAGAAATAAAGTTCCCGTTCTCTCTTCGGTTTCAGATCAGGAAATGGCAAATATGTGTAAAAAATAAGAGAGGCTTTAACACAGCATCACTGAAAATATGCAGGTATTTTTTCCGCCATCCGCCGTGCACTGTTCACTGCGCCATCCATATACCCCGGAGAAATCGCTGATGTTTCGGCACCGGCAAACCAGAGCTTACCATCCAAATATGGTTTTTGAAAGACGTCATGCCCGTTATTTTGGTGTGGTATAACGCTATCAGCGTACCCGGAAAATGTGAACGGCTCTTGCCTCCACACTTTCTCAACGTAAGAGAGTGGCTGCATCACTTCCTCTCCATAAAATTTTCTAAGTTGCTGCAATGCAGCATTCCTCCTCTCATCTGCAGATACAGAGTAGTACGCACCCGCCATAAACCCTTTCAAAGCAAACCTTTTCGTGTCGAAGGAGGAGTGATCGTACATCTCGGTAATGGGCCCGACATTGCTCATAATGGTTCCGCTTAAACCGGCACCTCTCCAGAATGGCTCGCTGTAGGTTAACCCCACTTTTATCGAGTCGGCCATCCAGGTTTGGGTAGTTGATGCAATCTTCCTGAACTCTTGCGGCAAAGCAGGCTCCACAGAAATCGTATCCAGAAATAGTTCCGGAGGAAGGGTTGAAATCACAATGTCGGCCTCTGCGTCTCCACTGGATGTAGACAGGGTTATTTTGTCTGATGAGTTTGAAATTCTTTTAACGGCAGTGCCTGTTTTCACCATTGAAACGCCATCAAGCTTCTCAGCCAGTGCGTTGATTATAGAGTCCGTTCCATTTTTCAGCCGATAGGTATCATCACTGCCGGGCGGCAGATTTACCAGCTGCGGAGGCGACATCGAATTCATTTCGTAGAAAACCTGATCCCCTATATGCTGTTTTGCACGTTCCACCCCCAGCTCCTGCATCAGCTCAAAAAGCCGTTCGTGCTGATTTCCAAACCATGTGGCACCAAGCTCAACGGGGGCTTCACCCTTTTTTCTGAGGGTGTGAATGCGTCCGCCAAGCCTGTTTCGGGCCTCATAAATCGTGCTGGGATAGCCCGATTTTTGCAGCAGATAAGCGGTTGTAAGACCCGAAAGGCCGGCTCCAAGTATAGTAATTTGCGGTTTTTTCATAATGTGTTTCATACAATAAAGAGTGCTGTGCGATTGATTCATAGCACAGCATTAAAGAACAATAATCAGATAGACGGCCAGACGTATTCGGCTTCCTATGAGGTTTTCTCCAGAAAACCTGTCAATCAGGAACGGTACCGATGAAGTCGTTTTGAAAACCCACGTCGATCAACATTGACCCATTTTTAGGCTGTAGAACTCGTTAAAATAAGAATCGACACGGATAGTTCAGAAAAGTCCACAAAAAATAAACGCTGAGCTCTTTCCTGCTGTTTGAAAATTCGGATACCTGTACCTTTTTTATTTCTGAAGAGCCGTCTGCTTCAAAGTTCATACAGAATCTGCCCCTATACTAATGATCCCAGATACCTTGTTAACCAACTTTACCAAATGCGTAACGGATTACCATTCGCCCTCATAAAATACGGCTTATATTTTGCTGCACTCATTTTACTTGCGTCCTGCGCTTCTCAGCAAAACATGACGGAGATTCCGGTTGATGCACCTGATACGTTTTCGTCCGGCGGGGATGCATTAACGCCGGATCGCTGGTGGACGGTTTTTGAAGATGATAGTCTTACCGCATGGGTCGACTCGGCACTAACCTCCAATTTTACGCTTCTTTCGGCCTGGCAGAGACTGCAGGCCTCGCAGGCAGTTGCCAAACGAGAGCGGGGCCAGTTCTACCCTTCGCTCGAAGCCAGTGCCTCGGTATCGCGTGATCGCTTCCCGGACTCTGGTGAAACCGTTGAGGAACTCGAACTTGGCCTTTCAGCCAATTACGAGATTGATCTCTGGGGCCGGATACGATCGGCAGCAGAAGCCGAAAGTTTTCGTGCAGAAGCCTCACTGTTTGATTACCAGTCGGTCGCCATCACACTCACAGCGGAAATTACACAAATATGGTTTGAGCTGGCCGAAGCACGATCACAGCTTGCGCTGGTGAACAGGCAGGTCGAAACAAATGAACAGGTTCTTTCACTGCTGCGCAATCGTTTTGGAAGCGGGCAGATTCGCAGTGTGGATATTTTGCGCCAGCAGCAGCTTCTGGAAGCCACCAAAGAGCAGAGATTAAACGCTGAAGAGCGAATTTCAATCCTCAGAAACCAATTTTCGGTTTTAACCGGCCGGGCTCCGGACCCTTCATTTTCCATAAACCCAGAACTCTCGGGCCAGCTCCCGCCGCTGCCGGAAACCGGAGTTCCGCTTGATCTTGTAGAGCGCAGGCCCGATGTAAAGTCTGCGTATGCCCGGCTTCTTTCCGCAGACAGGGACCTGGCAACCGCTATCAGCAATCAGTATCCCCGTCTTTCTCTGTCAGTAACTGCTTCTACCTTTGAAAATAGCGCCACCTCACTTTTTGAAGAGTTTGCGCTCTCCTTTGCAGGAAACCTGGTTGCCCCGATTTTTCTGGGCAGAGAGCTTCAGGCCGAGGTGGAGAGATCAGAAGCCGTACAGATGGAATTGCTCTTCGAATACGGACAGACGGTGCTTACTGCATTTCGTGAAGTAGAAGACGCACTCATCAGAGAGCAGAAACAGCGCGAACGCATCGAAAGCATCGACAAACAGGTTAAGCTTGCCCGGCAGGCGTTCGATCAGCTTCGCGTGCAGTACCTCAACGGTGCCATCAACTATTTGGATGTACTCACCGCGCTTACCGAAGTTCAGCAGCTCCAGCGCGATCAGCTTGCCGCAAAACTTGACCTGCTCAGCTTCAGAATATCCCTCTACCGTGCCCTGTCGGGATCAGTTAATACAGAACGGGAGTCGCAGGCCGGGCTGTAAATCAACCCTTTTTTTGAGACAAATTCAGACCTATGAACAGAAAGAAAACATTACTACTCTCTTTAATCATCCTCCTCACCGCCGGCGGAATTACAACAATCATATTTTCCACCGAACCCACAGCTACCCGTGCCGGTGCCACTAAAGAAACGGCCATGCTTGTGGAAGTTATTGGTGCAGAGAAGGGGAATTTCACACCAACCGTTACTGCTCTTGGCGCAGTTGAAGCAGCTGAGGATATTATTCTGAGTCCGCGTGTGGGTGGCGAGATTGTTGAGCGCGCTTCAGATTTTGCTCCCGGCGGATTTGTGAATAAGGGAGATGAGCTGTTGAAAATTGACCCCGCCGATTACAGAAATATTCTCAATCAAAGACAGAGTGAACTGCAGCAGGCAGAAGCCGACTATGAAATTGAACTCGGAAGGCAAAGTATTGCACAGCAGGATTACGAAATGCTGGACGATACAATTTCGAATGAGAACCGCGCGCTGGTTCTGCGTCAGCCGCAGCTCAATGCAGCCCGCTCGCGGGTAGAGTCTGCACGCGCAGCTGTAGAGCAGGCGCAGCTCGACCTGGAAAGAACTACGATCAGGGCTCCCTTCGACGCATACATTATCAGCCAAAATGCCAATCTTGGCTCTCAGGTTGCCGTTGGCGACGAATTGGGAAGGCTCGTTGGCCTCGACACCTACTGGGTGGAGGCTACCATTCCGCTTTCAAAACTCAAATGGCTTTCGATCCCCATTAATGGAACTACGGGATCTGATGTTACTATCCGCAACCGCACAGCCTGGATGCCCGGTGACACCCGAACCGGCAGGCTTTACAGGCTGATCGGTTCACTGGAAGATCAAACCCGCCTTGCAAGGGTTCTGATTACTGTTTCTGACCCGCTTTCGTATCTGGATGAAAACCGCGGAAAACCGCAGCTGATGATCGGGTCCTACGTTGAGGCCGAGATTCAGGCTTCTGAACTTGAAGAGGTTGTTCGGCTGAGCAGAGATTATATTCGCAATAATGACACCGTCTGGGTTATGGAAAATAGTGAGCTTCAAATCCGGGAGGTTTCCATTCTTTTTGAGGATGCAGAATACGCCTACGTCACAGAAGGGCTCGGTGAAGGCGACCAAATTATTACCACAAATCTCGCCACAGTGGTAGAAGGAACACCCGTGCGTCTGGAAGGGCAGGATTCCCCGGCCGCAGCAATGGAAACAGAAGGGGAATAAATCCTGAATTGAAAATAACGACAACCTCTTTTAAGAAATAGATTCAACCATGAGCTCGAAATCTCCCCGACCCACATCCGAAAAGTCCTATACCGGCGCTATTGCGTTTATGGCTCAAAACCCGATTGCAGCGAACCTCCTGATGATTATTCTGCTTGGCGGCGGGATCTGGACAATGTTTAACATACAAAAAGAGGTGTTCCCGCAGTTTCAGCTCGATATTGTGGATGTGAGTGTGGTATATCCCGGCGCGGCACCCGCCGAGGTGGAACAGGGAATTCTGCAGCCCGTTGAGGAAGCGATTCGCGGCGTTCAGGGAATCAAAGAGATTACATCCACAGCGAATGAGGGGTCGGGCACGGTTTCCATCGAGCTGGTGGCCGGAGCAGACCGGATGAAAACCTACCAGGATATTGATCAGGCGGTAAACCGCATCCGAACATTTCCCGACGATATTGAAGAGCCACAGGTAGAGCTGCAGTCGAATCAAACCGAAGTAATGGTAATCGGAATTTACGGTGATGCAGATATCTGGACACTGCGATCTATAGCCGAAGATCTCCGAAACCAGCTTCTGAGCGACCCAAGTATAACTCAGGTCGATATCGGTAACGTACCCGATTATGTAACCCATATTGAAATTCCGAGTGACCGGCTGAGGGAGTACGGGCTTACCCTGGGCGAAGTGGCGTCTATTGTGGAAGAGTCGAGCAGAGACGTGCCGGCGGGCTCGGTTGAAACAAGCTCGGGCGAAATTCTGCTTCGTATGCAGGAGAGAAAACAGTGGGCTGACGAGTTCAGGGATATTGAGCTCATCTCTTCTTCAAATGGCGGATCCATCACCCTCGGGGATATCGCCACCGTCACCGATGGATTTGAAGAGACCGGCTTTCATGGCGAATTTAACCGCCAGCCTACGGTGGATCTTGATATTTACAGAATCGGTCAGCAGTCGCCACTCGAAATTGCCGAAGCCGTACAGACTATTCTTGATGAGGCCGAACTCTCATTTCCGCCCGGTATTCAGTACCGGATTGACAGCAACGCCGCCGATGATTACAGAGAGCGGCTGTCCCTGCTTACCGAAAATGGCGTTCTTGCCATCATGATTGTCCTCTTTATCCTGGCGCTGTTCCTTGAATACAGGCTCGCTTTTTGGGTAATGATGGGGATGACCATTTCCTTCGTAGGTGCTTTGGTGTTTCTCCCGATGGCTGGCCTCAGCATCAATATGATTTCGTTATTCGGATTCCTGGTTGTGCTGGGTATTGTTGTAGATGATGCCATTGTGGTGGGTGAGAATGTTTACGAGTACCGCCAAAAAGGACTGAGCCTGCTCGACGCCTCCATCGAGGCTACTCGCGATATTGGCCGGCCCGTCGTGTTCAGTATACTCACGAATATTATTGCTTTCGTGCCGCTGCTGTTTATTCCGGGTGTTACAGGAAAATATTGGTGGCCTCTTCCCGCCGTCGTTATTATTGTGCTTGCGGTTTCTCTGTTTGAGGCGCTTTTCATCCTGCCGGCCCATCTCGCCCACACATCAGAAAAAAAACCGGGCAAAATTATGCAGCAGGTACAGAATGTGCAGCGGGGATTTGCCCGGCGGTTCAACCTGTTTGTTCACCGGTATTACAAGCGATTTCTGGAGTTTTGCCTGCGCTACCGGTACATCACGATCAGCACGGCCATTGCGCTGCTGGTGGTTGTGGGAGGATACGGCTACAGCGATCACATGGGAATGATTATGATGCCCGAGGTGGCTGCCGACGAAATTGAGGCCGGCGTGTCGCTGCCGGTGGGTACAACAACCATGCAGGCTGCCAAAGTGGCCCGCGATATTACCAATTCGACCCACCAGATGTTCGAAGAGAACAATCTTTATGAGGTGGCCGAAGGCATTAAAACCAATGTGCGCGGACAAAGCTTTATTGATGTGGAGATTGTGATGAAACCGCCGGCAGAAAGGGATATGTCGTCGCAGGAACTGATTGAGCTGTGGCGCGACCAGATTGGCGACATCCCCGGTGTTGACCAGATTACATTTGAGGCAGAGCGCGGGCCCGGCGGCTGGCAGCAGGATATCAGCGTGGATCTGAGCCACTCAAACATTGATGTGCTTGAAGCGGCCAGCCTGGCTTTTGTTGATCGGGTGAATCAGTTTGAATCAACCCGCGATGTAAACGACAATTACGAAAGCGGGAAATCTCAGTTCGATTTTAAACTTCTGCCCGAAGGGCGCCAGCTCGGCTTAACCTCAGAATATGTGGGGCGGCAGATACGCGATGCTTTCTTTGGGGCACTGGCCATGAGGCAGCTGCGGGGAACCAACGAAATTGAAGTTCGGGTAAAACTGCCGCTCGAAGAGCGCCGTAACATCACCAGCCTCGAAAACCTCGTTATTCAAACTCCGCTGGGTATGGAAGTTCCGCTGATGGACGTCGTGGAAATTGTGGAAGGCGAAGCGTTTACCAGCATCAACCGCCGTGACGGACGCAGGGTTGTAAGCGTGGGAATGGACGTGGAACCCAAAAGCGCCATTGGCACCGTTATACAGTCTATAGAAAATGAGGAGCTGCCACAGCTTCGAACCGATTTCCCCGGGCTTACCTGGAGTTTTGAAGGAAGCCAGGCCGAAATGAGAGAATCCACCCAGGTTCTCTGGGGAGGATTTGCCCTCGCCATGATGATTATTTACGCACTCCTTGCCGTTGCTTTCAAAAGCTATCTGCAGCCGGTAATCGTAATGGGAGCTATCCCATTTGGAATCGTTGGTGCTGTAATCGGCCATATTTTACTTGGATATGACCTGTCTCTCGTAAGCCTGATGGGCGTAATTGCGCTTTCCGGCGTGGTACTGAACGACTCCCTCATAATGATTGACTACGCCAACAAAAAGCGCTCTGTTAAATCAGCATTTAAAGCTATTCACGAAGCCGGAGTGCGGCGTTTCAGGCCCATACTTCTCACCACGCTTACTACATTTGGAGGGTTAACACCCATTATTCTTGAGACTTCGGTGCAGGCGACTCAGCTTATTCCCATGGCCATTTCTCTCGGATTCGGCATTGTGTTTGCAACGTCCATCATTTTAATTCTTGTTCCCTGCCTGTATCTTATTCTTGAAGATGTACTAAAACGACTGAACCCTGCAGTGCAATAACCATGAGCCAAACCAAACTTACCGATACTGAAAAATCTAAGCTTCTGTCGCTGATTAGGCCCCACATTGATCCGAAGGTTTTTCATCTGGGGTCAGACCGAACCGAAGTCGCCCGGTTCGACAAAAGAGAGAAGATGTATGGCGGCAAAGGCACAGTCTACCTGCTGCAGATGTTTGAGGACAGCGAACTGGTGAACAACCGAATCGGTGCATTTATGGTCCTGCCCACCGATCAAGACAGCGCCGGGTTTCACACCCATGGCACCCGTCAGGAGCAGGAAATTTACATGGTGGTTCACGGTGAGGGAGAGTATCTGGAAAAAGATGCCTGGGAAAGCAAAGAGAGAGCCTATCCCGTCAAAAAAGGAAATCTTACAACAGTCAGGGGCAGTGCTTTTCACTCAGTCCGCAATACCGGTAAAGAGCCCCTGATTATTTTCGTGATTACAACAAATGAGCCGCAGCCACCCAATGCCCGCAGTTAATCAAATGAGCCTCTCTTTATTGAGCCATTCACTGGCATCATAATCCTGTTTTACTTTTTTTGACGTATTTGCTTTAAATCCAACTCCCGAATTCAATTCTGCATTTGAACTCCTGCTGAATCCGACTATTTTAGCTCTGTCTCGTTAATTAACCTCTTGCCTTATGATCCGATTAAATAAAATAGTATCCGCACCCGCAGTGCTGCTCATTTTAACCACACTCACGATTTTGCTAAATGCATGCAGTGCCGGCACGGGTACGGCAGAAGAGCCCGTAACCGAAGAAGACTACAAACGGGCTGAGTCATTTCTGGCGTCCAATACCTCTCCGCTTGTATCAAATACCATCTCATCGGTCAACTGGCAGGATGACGGACGGGTCGTCTATCAGCGGTCCGTTTCCGGAGGATCAGAATTTATGGTGGCCGATCCTGAGTCACAGGAAAAAAACCTCGCTTTTGATCATGATCAGCTGGCTGAATCAATCAGTAACCTTACAGAAAATGACGTGTCACCTGACGACCTGCCATTTAATACCTTTGAATTTTCTGATAATGGCGAAGCGATTCTCCTTTCCGTACAGGGTGATCTCTATCGCTGCGGCCTGAATGATTATAGCTGTGAACCGGACAACTCTTCAATCAACCCATTCAGGAGCGGAGCAGCTATCTCGCCTGACGGCACCAAAGAGGCGTTTATTCGGGAATTCAATCTATGGGTCAGAGATATTCAAACCGGAGTGGAAACCCGGTTAACCACAGATGGTGAGGAAAATTACGGTTACGCAACCAATAACGCCGGCTGGACCAAGCGCGACACGCCTGTGCTTCTCTGGTCGCCTGATTCGCAGCGAATAGCAACGTTTCGTCACGACAGCCGAAATGTTGGTGAAATGTACCTGGTATCCACCGCCGTTGGCCACTCCGAGCTGGAGCAGTGGAAATATCCCCTGCCGGGCGATGAGCATATTTTTATGATTGAGCGCGTGGTTATTAACCTCGGCGGCCAGCAGCCAGAACTGGTCCGCCTCGATATGCAGCCCGACGCACACCGTTCCACGATTACGGACCACGTAGCGGGCAGAGACGGCACATTTCTGGATGTTCAGTGGAGCAGCGACAGTAACGAACTCGCTTTTGTCTCTTCTTCACGAGATCATAAGCAAGCCCACCTTCAAACGGCAAACCCAAATACCGGACAAATCACATCTGTATTTACTGAAGAGGAGGAAACCTTTTTTGAGTCAGGGATCGACGGAATCAGCTGGCGCTACCTGCCCGAGTCAAATGAAGCGATCTGGTTTTCGCAGCGCGACAACTGGGGGCACCTCTACCTGTATGATCTCGAAACCAGCGAGCTCAAAAATCAAATAACCGAAGGCGAGTGGAATGTTCGGGAAGTGCTGCATACAGACACTGAAAACCGGATTATCTACTTTATTGGGTCTGTGAGGGAAGCGGGCGATCCCTATTTCGAATACCTCTACAAAGTAAACTTCGACGGCAGCGGATTAACACTTCTAACCCCCGGTGAATTCAATCACGACGTGGAGCTCTCCGTTGATGCAGGCTTTCTTGTTGATACCTACTCCACTCCCGATACACCACCCGTTTCCGTGATCCGCGATCTGGAAGGCAACCAAATTATGGAGCTCGAACGGGCTGATATTTCTCAGCTGACCGCAGCAGGCTGGCAGCCACCCGTGCCGTTTTCAGTGAAAGCCCGCGATGGCGAAACCGATCTCTATGGCTTGATGTATAAGCCCACGAATATGGATGAGTCATTATCGTATCCCGTGCTCAACTATCTCTATCCAGGCCCGCAAACCGGCAGTGTTCGCGGTCGCTCTTTTACGTCCTCACGTTCCGACAAACAGGCCCTGGCCGAACTTGGTTTTATTGTCGTGGAAGTGGACGCCATGGGTACACCCGGACGATCGAAAGAGTTTCACGAATTTTATTATGGAAATATGGGCGATAACGGATTGCCCGATCAGATCACCATGATTGAACAGCTTGCCGAACGCCACTCCTGGATGGACATCAGCCGCGTGGGTATTTTTGGCCACTCAGGCGGCGGGTTTGCATCAACCCGGGCCATTCTTGAATATCCAGATTTCTATAAAGTTGCCGTTTCCGGTGCAGGAAATCACGACAACCGAAACTATGCTGATGACTGGGGTGAAAAATGGCACGGGCTCCTTGTGAAAAATGATGAGGTAACTGCCAATGAAGACGGTGTTCAGATTGGTAATAGTGAAACAAGTACAAACTACGATAGCCAGGCTAACCAGCTATTGGCAGGAAATCTGAAAGGTAAACTTCTGCTAACCCACGGAACGCTCGACAACAACGTGCCGCCATTTAACACGCTGCTGGTTGTGGACGCGCTCATCGAAGCCAACAAAGACTTCGACATGATCATGTTTCCAAACAGGCGACACGGCTACTACAGTGAACCATACATGATGCGTAAACGCTGGGACTACTTTGTTCGTCATCTTAAGAATACCGAGCCACCCCAAGAGTTTGAGTTTGGGGGTGAGTAAAGTTGGCTCTATGTTGATCGGTGTGGGTACTTGAATCATCCTGCAATACGAATGACTCTTGGAGAGTTTGTTTTTTTAAACCTTTTTATGAGTCAGGATCCGGAAAGTAAATCGCTAATAAAAGAGGTTTCTTCAGACCCTGCCCCAAAGGGGCTATATAACAAAGCCTGGGGCAGC
>Ga0081527_100770_pt1 | contig 11158 bp, 9 predicted proteins | sample HotLakmasection5_FD_70992 | JGI IMG/M metagenome (GOLD analysis project Ga0081527, IMG submission 70992) | Hypersaline microbial mat communities from Hot Lake, Washington, USA - Section #5 (SPADES assembly) (version 2) | ecosystem: Environmental > Aquatic > Non-marine Saline and Alkaline >... | reverse complement strand
CCCCCCCCCCCCCCCCCCTCGGGCGGCCCCCGCGGCCCCCGCCCCCCACCGCCCGGCGGCCCGGGACGGGGCCCGCCCCCGACGGGCCCGCCGGGAGCGCCTCGGTGAGCTCCAGGGACGCCGAGCCGCCTGCCAGCGCGGCGATCCTCGCCGCCTCCGAGTGGTCGACGTGCACCCAGCGTCCCCGCCAGCGCACCAGCGGGGCCTGCAGGCTGACGATGCGGGTGAACTCCTCCTCGGTGAGGGTGTCCTCGCCGAGGGCGACCTCGTAGCGCAGGTCGGTCAGCGATGCGGCGCCCAAGCCGTCCTCGACCCCACTGCGCAGGGCTGAAGGGCCGGTGGCTCCGATCCGCGCACGCAAACGCAGGCGACGGGTCGAGGCGTCGATGAGCTCGCCCGGCACGGCGACGACCACGCCGGCGGCACCGAGCGCATCGCGGGCGTCACCGAGCAGCGCCGCCACCTCGTGGGTCGCCAGCTCCAACCGCCACGGCGCCTGCTCGTCGAGGGCACGCTCGAGCGGTGGGAACAGGCGGGCGGCCGCCGACAAACCCCGAACGAGCGTCGCCTCGGGGTCGTCCAGCCGACGACCGGCGAGCGTGAGCGTGCGCCCCGCGCGTGCCCACACCTGGCGGGCGGTGATCTGCTGGGTCGGATCCGCGGCGGCACACAGCCCGATCGCCAGGTGCCAGGCGCCGCCGTCGGTGCGGGCACCGTCCCTGCGCCCTCCGTCGTCCGGCGGCGGCTCGAGACCGAGTGTCAACCTGGCGACGGTGTGACGGGAGCTGCCGAGGACCGGAGCCGCCCAGGAGTCCACGTCCTCGACCACGTCCTCGGCGGTGACCCGCAGATGGCTGACGGTGGGATCGCTGCCGCCGAGCGCATCCGCCCACATCTGCGCCCAGGGGCGTCGCGGGCCTCGTCGGCGGGGGTCGAGCTCGGGTCGCCGTCCCTCACGAGCGCAGGCATCCGCCACGGCGTCCAGGAACGCCATGAGCAGCTCCTGGGCCGTCCATGGCTCCCCGCCCGGAAGCCGGAGGGCATGCGCCGCGACCGGCATCGCGGCGGCCAAGAGCTCGGGTCGGGGGTCCGAGCGGGCGACGGCCCGCCACACCGCGCGCACCTCGCCCGGCATCTCGGTGACGACCGTACTCGGCAGCAGCCGACCGGCAGCCACCAGTTCGAGCGCCAGCTTGGCGGCCACGCTCCAGGCCAGCACCGAGGCGGCTGGCCGGGACCACGCGGGTTGGTCGGCACCGGGCGGCATCGCCGCCAGCACCCGCAGTGCGGGGAGCATGGGCAGCCGTCGCGCCGGGACCGTCGCCGGTCGGAACCCTTCCGGCGTGGCACGGAAGGTGGGCAACTCCATGGGCACGCCGGCCGGCAGGCCCAGCGCCTGCCCCGCTGCGGCCAGTTCCTCGCTGCCCGCAGCCCTCGCGTCCTCCTCGGGCACCGACCACAGCGCGAATCCCCCTGCGGCGGGTGCGGGCTCGCCCGGGACGAAGGTGAGCTGTGGGCGAGCGGTCACGAGGGCTCCCGGTCGGGGTGCACGGCAGGACAGCGTAAGGGTTCGAGGCGCGGGCGCCGGTGGCCGGGTCGTCGTCCGGCACCTTGCGTCCACGTCCCGCAGGTCATGGACAACGGGGACGGACCCGGTGCATCCTGGTGGTGCCGGGCACCGAACCCCCCGCGATGACGCGATCGAGGTCGCCCGCCCGCCACCTCGCACCCTGCCGCGCCGTCTACCGCTCCCCCACTGGCACCCCGTACCATCCGCTCCCACCCCCCCGGAGGCGATCGTGTCCCACCCCACGCACGCGGCCGATACGACGGTGGCCCGCTCGGAGACCGCGGCGGACCGTGCCGTCGCCTGGCTCGAGGACGAGTTCCCCGGCTGGACCATCGACATCGACGAGACCGCCACCTGGGAGGGCGACCTGCGGTCGCTGTGGATCGCCCGCCGGGAGGGCCACCACCCCCAGGCCGAGCTCTCCGCGGCGAAGCTCCACAGCCGGCTGAGCGACTACCTCCAACGGGAGGAGCGTCGCAGGGCGTTCTCCAACTGAACGACGCGCGGCGACCGCACGGAACGCGGTTCACGACCCCGGTGACCCGGCTGGCTCCCAGCCGGGTCGCTCTGCAGGTGTGGGCCCGGTGACCGCGCTGGACCTGGCGCTGATCCTCGTCCTGATGATCGCCGTCGGGTCGGGCTGGCGCGCCGGGCTGATCACGCGCGGCGCCGTGTGGTTCGGTCTCGGCCTCGGGATGGTGGCCGCAGCCTGGTCCGTGCCCCTGGTCCTCGACCTGCTGCCCTCCGCAGCGGCGGCGACCCGCTTCATCGTGGCCGTCAGCACGCTGGCGGCCACCGTGACCCTGATCGCCACGACGCTCGGGCAGCTCGGTCGCTGGCTCGGCCGCCGGGTCGGCGGCACCCCGCTGGCCGGCCTCGACCGCCTCGCAGGAGCAGTGACCGGTGTGGCGCTGGTGCTGGTGGGTGCGTGGCTGCTCCTGCCGATGACCAGCGAACTGCCCGGTGCGTTCGGACGCCAGGCCAGTGGCGCCCTGAGCACGCAGCTGCTGACGGAGCACGCCCCGTTGCCCCCGCACATCGGCGACACGATGCGCCGTCTGGTGACCGCCAGCCGCTTCCCGGAGGTCATCGCCGAGCTCGGACCGGTCCGCGCCGCCGGCCCGCCACCCGAGACCGTCGAGGTGGACGACGACGTCCTCACCCGCGCCACGGCTGCCACCGTGCGGGTGACCGCCCGCGGCTGCGGGGCACGACACGACGGCTCGGGGGTGACCATCGCCGGCGGCCTGGTCCTGACCAACGCCCACGTGGTGGCAGGCTCCGATCAGGTCCAGGTGCGGCGTCCGGACGGCGCGGTGCGGAGCGGACGGGTGGTCAGCTTCGATCCCGACCGCGATCTGGCGCTCGTGGAGGTCAGCGACCTCGGGCAGCAGCCGCTGCCGCTGGGCACCGCCAGGCCTGGCGATGAAGGGGCGGTCATCGGGTACCCGGGTGGTCAACCGGATCCGAGGGCGGCGGCGGTCCGCGTCCAGCAACGACGTGCGGCCGTGGGCCAGGACATCCACCAGCGCACGGAGACCAGTCGGGAGATCCTGTTCCTGGCCGCCGCGCTGCGACAGGGGGATTCCGGCGCGCCGGTGATCGACGACGAGGGCAGGGTGGTCGGGCTGGTCTTCGCGATCAGTCCGGATCACGCGACGACCGCCTACGCCCTCGACCGCACGGAGATCGACGCGATCCTGGTCGCTCCGCGCGTCACGGGGGCGACGGGACGCTGCCTGGCGATCTCCGCGCCTGCGCTGTCCGCGCCTGCGCTGTCCGCGCAGCACTGAGCAGCGGCTCCCCCCGGACGCATCGGGGCCTGGTGTCGCACCCCGGACGTAGCGTAGGTGCACGAGCCATCGGCGAACACCTGGTGTCCGCCAGCATCCCTGCGGACGCCGCGGCGAAGCGAAGGTCCGGTGGCGGAGGATCAGATCATGGACGCGCTCAGCTCCACCATGCTCCTTGCGGTCGCCAGCGCCGCCGACGGCGGCCACGCCTGGGAGCTGTCGGCACTGGCCGTCGCCTGGGGGCTCGCCACCTGGTGGGCAGCCCGGTGGCTGACCCGCGGCGAGCCCTCCCGCGGCTCCGCTCCACCGGCCGGAGGTCGATCCGCCGGTGGCGACCCGACCGCCGACGGGGCCCGTCCCGATCGTGACGGCGCCGATCAGCCGATCGTGCGCCGCACGAAGCCGCGCAACCCGATCAGCGCGAGCAGCGCGGTCGACAGCGCCAGCGCGGCCAGCACCACGGCCGGCGGCATGGTCGCGATGGTCGGCGTCATGGCCGCCCGCAGCCCCTCGCTGACGTACACCAGCGGGTTCAGCAGCACGAGCCACTGCAGCCAGGGCACCGGCCCGAGCGCTGTCCACGGGTAGTACACGGCACCGAGGAAGGTCAACGGCAGGACGACCACGGAGAACATCAGGCCGATCTGTCGCGGGCTGACGTAGGTGCCGAGTGCGAGGCCGAGCGCTCCGGACAGCAGGGCCGAGAGCACCACGACCGCGAGCAGCAGCGGCACGCTGGTGACGGTGAGGGCCACCGGTGTCGCCGGGATCGCGGCGACCATCGGGAGCACGAGCACCCCGGCGGCGACGCTCTGCAGGCCACCGAACAGGATCTTCTCGACGGCCACGGTGGAGACCGGCACCGGCGCCAGGATGCGGTCCTCGATCTCCTTCGTTCCACCGAACTCGGTCGACAGCGGCAGCGCGACCGCGATGATGCCCTGGAAGATGACCGCGACCGCGACGAGGCCTGGGACGAGCACGGTCGCGAACTCCGCGCCGCCACCGGCCCCGACCCCCTGCCCGATGCGGGGGAACAGGTAGGCGAACACGAACACGAACAGCAGCGGCTGCATGACCGTGCGGGTCAGGAAGGCGGGGAGCTCGCGGCGCAGCACCCTGAGGTCGCGCAGCATCAGCCCCCCGATGGCCTGCGTCGCGGCACGCAGCGGGGTGGGCTCCGTCACCTGCCCTCCCGCGTCGTCGCTCCGCGCCGTCCGGCTGGGCGCGGCCGTTGCGCTCGGAGCGTCACTCACGCAGGTCCCTCCCCGTCAGGTTGATGAACACCGCTTCCAGCGTCGACCCCTTGACCGACACGTCGCTGACACCGGCCGGCCCGGCGACCTGGATCACCGGCGCGAGCAGCCCGTCCCCGTCAGCCGCCATGACCCGCACGCCGGTGTCGGTGGCCTCCACCGAGCTCACCCCGGCCAGATCGCTCAGCTCCGCGCGCAGCTGCGGTGTCAGGGCCTGCTCCAGGACGAGGTCGAGCACGGCGCCGGCCCCGTGGGCGTCCTTGAGCGCCTCCGGGGTGTCACACACCAGCACACGTCCGTGGTCGATGATGGCGACCCGGTCGCACAGCTGATCCGCCTCCTCCATGTAGTGCGTGGTCAGCACCACCGTGAGCCCGTCCTGACGCAGCTCCCCGACCAGCTCCCACAACGCGATGCGGCTCTGGGGATCGAGCCCGGCGGTGGGTTCGTCGAGGAAGAGCAGCTGTGGCCGGTGCGCGATGGCCCGGGCCACCTGGAGCCGCTGGGCCATCCCCCCCGAGATCTGGCTCGGGAAGGCGCCGGCCCGGTCTGCCAGGCGGAAGCGCTCGAGGAGTTCCTGCGCCCGCGCCCGGGCGGACCGCCCCGACCAGCCGAAGTACCGGCAGTGGTAGTACAGGTTCTCCTCCAGGGTGAGCGAGCGGTCCAGGGTGTTGTCCTGGGTGACCACCCCGAGCCGTCGCTTGACGCGCGCGGGGTCGGCCACGACGTCGAGCCCGAACACGGTGGCGGACCCCCCGGTGGGCCGGATCCGCGTGGTGCAGACCCCCACCGTGGTCGACTTCCCGGCGCCGTTGGGGCCGAGCAGCCCGAACAGCTCGCCCGGTGCCACCTCGAGGTCGACGCCGTCGATCGCGTCCACCACCGGCGGCCCCGGATAGCGCTTGGCCAGGCCCCGCAGCGCGAGTGCCGGGGCCGTGGAGGTGGTGGCAGCGAGCGGGTCGGCGTAGGCGACCGTCATCGGTGTCCTCCTCGGTGCTCTCATCGGCGGGCCCATCCGCACGGGTTCGATGCCCGCGCCGACGTGGACCGTGCGACCCGTCGTGCACCGCTCACGGTGCGGGCAGAGCACGCACCAGGGTCTCGATCATGACCGTGTGCACGATGACCGCGGCGATGACGAGCAGGTGGAACACCTCGTGGTAGCCGAACCAGGTCGGAGAGGGGTCTGGCCGTCGCAGCCCGACGACGGTCGCCCCGATGGTGTAGAGCACACCGCCGGCCAGCAGCAGGGCGACCACGATGGGCCCCGAGGTGAACCACAGCCACGGCAGCAGGACCACCGGCAACCAGCCGAGTGTGAGGTACACGGCGTTGTTGAAGCCCTTCGGCGGCGCGAACGGCAGCCACTCGACGACGATGCCGAGCAGCGAGCCGATCGCCATGCCGACCAGGAGGGCGGCGGAGGCCCACCCCTCGAGTCCGAGCAGGGCGATCGCGATGCCGGTGCCGCCGATCGCGAGGTAGATGCCGGTGTGGTCGAGGCGGAACAGGCGCTCGTAGGTGCTGGCGTCCCAGCGCTTGAGGTGCAGCAGGGCGCTGCAGGTGAACATGGCCGCCATGCCGGCGCTGAAGACACCGACCGCCAAGCGCCCACCCGCAGGGGTGGCGGCGGTCCACACCGCGGCGCCCGGGATCGCGACGATGGCGGCGAGCAGGTGGGAGCGTCCCCGCAGACGGGGTCGGGGCAGCGTCAGGGCACGCTCGGTGTTGACCGAACGCTCGAGGATCTGTCGTTCTTCGGCGGGCTGCTCGACCACGCGCGAACGATACCCCGCGCCCGGGTCGGGTGGCCCTGCGCGCCCGGGCCGAGGGCCATGGTCGACACCGGGGCTCGTCCACCTAGACTCGGGCGAGATGAGCCCACGGGGCCGCATCGTCCGACCGCGTTCCATCGGGTCGGACCCGAGCGATGCGCGACCGGGGCGCCTGCCGGCTGCACGTGTCCGGTGCGCGGCCGGGATCGATCGCGTCCGGCGGGCCCCACGCCGAGTGAGCGGATGAGCGACGTGACCACCAACGCCCCGACACGCCTGCCCACACTCGAGCGGGTCCAGTCGATCGGTCTGGCCGTCGGCCTGGCGGTGTTCGTGGCCACGCTGGTGCTCGACCTGCCGGGCATCGAACCGGCCGCCCAGCGCATGCTGGCGATCTTCCTGCTGGCGATCGTGCTCTGGATCACCGAGGCCATCCCGCTGGTGGCGACGTCGCTGGTGGTGATCCTGCTGCAGGTGCTGCTGCTCTCCGACCAGGCGCTGGTGCCCCTCGAGGAGCCGGCGGTGACCGCAAGCGAGGTGTTCGCCACCCTCGCGGATCCGGTGATCATCCTGTTCATCGGAGGCTTCCTCATCGCTGACGGAGCCGCCAAGTACGCCGTCGACCGCAACCTCGCCGCGCTGCTGCTGCGCCCGTTCGCCGCCGGCGGCGCCCGCCGGACGGTGCTCGGACTGATGCTGATCACCGCGCTGCTGTCGATGTTCGTGTCGAACACGGCCACGACGGCCACGATGTTCGCGGTCCTGCTGCCGGTGCTGTCCGGTCTGCCGCCCGGGACGGCCCGGACCGGCCTCGCGCTGTCGATCCCGATCGCGGCCAACATCGGCGGGATCGGCACCCCGGTCGGCACGCCCCCGAACGCGATCGCGCTGGGCCAGCTCGCCAGCCAGGGGATCTCGATCTCCTTCCTGGACTGGATGCTGCTGGCCATCCCGCTCATGCTGCTGCTGCTGATCGGTTCGTGGTGGATGCTGACCCGCCGCTTCATCCCTGCTGACACCCCGCTCGAGATCGACATGACCGCGAGGTTCAACCGGACCCCACCGGCCATGCTCTTCAGCGTCGTGGCCGGGCTGACCGTCCTGCTGTGGCTGACCGAGCCGCTGCACGGACTGGCCTCCTCGACGGTCGGGTTCATCCCCGTCGTGCTGCTGCTGGCCACCGGGGTCCTCGGCGCCAAGGACCTCCAGGGGCTGCAGTGGCACGTGCTGTGGCTGGTCGCCGGCGGCATCGCGCTGGGAGCTGGCATCGGCGCCTCGGGGATGGACGTGTGGCTGCTGGAGCTGGTCGAGTGGGACGCTCTGCCGTCGGTCGCGCTGATCGCGTTGCTGGTCCTGGCCGGCCTCGCGATGTCGACCGTGATCTCCTCCTCGGCGGCCTCCAACCTGCTGATCCCGCTCGCGTTGAGCCTGGCCGTCGGCCTGTCCCTGAACGCAGCGCTGGTGGCGGTGCTGGTCGCGCTCGCCTGTGGTCTGGCCATGTCACTGCCGATCAGCACCCCACCGAACGCGATCGCCTACGCGACCGGCGAGGTACCCCAGTCCGCCATGATCTTCACCGGCGGGGCGATCGCGGTGGTCGCGTTCGCCCTGCTGTCGTTCGTGATGCCGACCTGGTGGACCTGGCTGGGCCTGCTGTGACCGCCCCACCGGAGCTCGCGGTGGTGGTCGCCGGGCCCGACGGGACGGTCCGCGATGCGCTGACGGACGAGCTGGAGCAGGAGCTCGAGGGTCTGGCGACCGTCCACATCGGGGTGGACGCCCTCTCCGTGGCGCGTGCCCTCCCCGACGGGGTACTGCTCGGGCTGGTGTGCCTGGTCGACGACAGCGCCTCGGTGGACAAGCGCATCGCCACCCTGACCACCGACCCGCACGCGCGGGCCGCAACGACGGTGCTCGTGACCGAACGCGAGGTGCACGACGACGTGAGCCACGCGATGGACGCGGACGTGCTGGCCGCCATCGTCGCCGTGCCGTGGTCGCCGGGTTGGCTCGGGGCCCACGTCCGGTCCCAGCTCGGCCGGTGGTTGCACGCCCGGCGCCCCGACGACCCCCGGCTCGCCGGCCTGGAGCAGCCGGCGCTCCCGGACGCGCTGCCCCCGAGCGCGCTGCTGCAGCACCTCGAGCTCGACGAGGAGGCACTCGCCGGCCGGCTCGTCGAGGCACTCGACCGTTCCCTCGGGACCAGGCCGCGCCTGCGTCTGCGCGCCGGGACCCGGCTGACCCATCAGGGGTCCGGGGTCCACGGACTGTTCGTGGTGCTCGACGGATCCGTGGCGCTGGACCGCTCCAGCGAGATCGGTGAGCTGCGCCTGCACCACGCCTCCACCGGCCCGGTGGTCGGGCTGCTCTCGCTCACCCAGCAGCGGCAGGCCTTCTTCACCGCCCGGGCCACCACCGACGTGGAGTTGATCCACATCAGCCTCGAGCAGCTCGAGCACGCCCTGGCCGTCGAGCCCGAGGTCGGCTCGGTGATGGCGGCGGCGACCGCGCGGGCGCTGGCCACCCGCCTGCGCCGTTCGGAGCAGCTGCAGGTGGAGAAGGTCCGTCTGAACGGCGAACTCGACCGCGAGCGCCAGCGGCTCGCCGACGCCCTCGAGCAGCTCGAGGGCGCTCGCCTGGAGCTGGTCGAGTCGGCGCGCATGGCCACCCTCGGTGAACTGTCGGCGGGGGTCGCCCACGAGCTCAACAACCCCGCTGCCGCCGTCACCCGCGCCGCCAGCTTCATCACCGACGATCTCGACGTCCTCCTCGCCGCACACCCGCGCGCCGCCACGCTGCGCGAGATCATGTCGTCGACCCGGGGGCGTTCCCCACTGGGCACGGCACGACAGCGTCAGCTGCGGCGTGAGCTGACCTCCTCCCTCGACTCGGAGCAGCTGGCGCGCCGGCTCGCCAGCGCCGGCGTCGACGATGCGGCCCGCACCGCCGAGTTGGCCCGTGGCCTCAGCGCGGGGGAACTCGAGGAGTTCGTCGCCGCCGCCGAACTCGGCGGGGCGCTGCGCAACCTCGCGCTCGGCTCCGAGCGCATCACCGACCTGGTCGACAGCCTGCGCAGCTACGCCCGTCCGAGCGAGACGCTCGTCGACGAGCTCGACGTCCGGACCACGATCGACGACGCCCTGCACCTGGTCGCGCACCGTCTCGACGGCATCGAGCTGGAGCGCAACGATGACCCGGAGCTTCCCCCGGTCAGGGGCCACCCGGGACCGCTCGGCCAGGTCTGGACCAACCTGGTGCTGAACGCCGTCGACGCCATGCAGGGCCAGGGCCACCTCGAGGTGACCACCCGTCACGAGGACGGTGAGGTCGTCGTCGAGGTGGTCGACGATGGGCCCGGCATCGCCCCCGACGTACTGCCCCGCCTGTTCGAGCCCCGGTTCACGACCAAGCACGGTCGGGTCCGCTACGGGCTCGGACTGGGCCTGGCCATCAGCCAACGCATCATCCACAGCCACGGTGGCACCATCACCGTGACATCCGAGCCGGGACGCACGGTCGCGACCGTACGCTTGCCGGCACGCTGAGCAGGGAGGCGACGACGTGCAGCTCGCCGTACTGGTACTCGAGGACGAACCCGAGGTCCGCGATGCGATCGTGCGTGATCTCGATCCGCTCGCAGGCGCGATCCGGGTGGAGGCCGCTGAGGACGTTCCGGACGCCCACGAGGTGCTGGCCGAGCTGCGACAGGACGGCGACCCCCTGGCCGTGGTGCTGGCGGATCACCGGCTTCCCGGCGTCACCGGCGTCGACTTCCTGGTCGAGCTGTGCCGGGACGAGGACCACGGCCGGAGCCGCAAGGTGCTGGTCACCGGTCAGGCCGACCAGCAGGACACCATCCGGGCCGTCAACGAGGCTGGTCTCGACCACTACGTCACCAAGCCGTGGGATGCCGACGTCCTGCGCGGCCTGGTGCGCGACGAGCTGACCACCTACGTGCTCGAGCAGGAGGTCGACCCGCTGCCGTTCCTCGCGGTCCTGGACGCCCGGCGGGTCATGCCCGCACTCCGTGGCCGCGGCGACCCGTGAACGGCCCCCTCCGCAACACGATCGGTCTCCTGGTCTACGACGGTTGCGATCTGCTCGATGTCGGGGGTCCGCACGAAGCGCTGCTCACCGCTGCTCGCCTGCTGGCCCGAACCGGGACCGGACCCGAGCTGTCGGTGGCCACGGTCGGGCTCCGCCCGAGCCCGATCACGGTCTACGGCGGCCTCGAGCTCGGCGGGCATCGGCTGGTCGACGACGTCGAGCGGCTCGACGTGTTGCTCGTCCCCGGCACGGTCGACGTCACGGCGGCGCTCGCGGACACCGCCCTGGTGCGCGCCGTCGCCACGCTCGCCGCCCGCAGCGCGCTGGTGACCTCGGTGTGCACGGGCAGCTTCCTGCTGGCAGCGGCGGGGCTGCTGCACGGCCGGACGGCGCCCCCCCACCATGAGGACCTGGCCGGACTCGCCGCCCGCAGCGACGTCGGCAACGTGGTCGGAGGTGTCCGCTTCGTCGGCGACGGCCGGGTCGTGACGGCGGCGGGCCTGAGCAGCGGCCTCTCGCTCGGGCTGCATCTGGTCGACCGCCTGGTGGATCGCGACCTGGCCGTGGCCACGGCCCGCCAGCTGGAACACCCCTTCGACCCGGAGGGTCGGGACGGGGTCCCCCTAGCCACCGGCGGGGCATGACGTGAGCTCCGACGGGCCCCCGTCGGCTCCCGCCGCGCCGCCCCTCCCCCCGCCGGTCGGCCGCCGCCAGGAC
>Ga0081527_100768_pt1 | contig 11230 bp, 7 predicted proteins | sample HotLakmasection5_FD_70992 | JGI IMG/M metagenome (GOLD analysis project Ga0081527, IMG submission 70992) | Hypersaline microbial mat communities from Hot Lake, Washington, USA - Section #5 (SPADES assembly) (version 2) | ecosystem: Environmental > Aquatic > Non-marine Saline and Alkaline >... | reverse complement strand
CCGCGGTGCGGCGGCGCCGCGGGGACGGGCTGCCTCCGGCAGGTCCAGCCCGCCGGGGAGCAGGTCGACAGCCACCGCGGCGACGTCGGCGGGCAGCGCCCGGTCGGCCCAGCCCTTGCGCAGCGGGCTGGGGCTGTCGCCCCCCGCAGGGACACCTCCGGCCTCGCGGGTGACGACCCGGAGCCGCAGCGCTGCCCCCCCGGCGGGATCGTGGAGCCGGTCGCCGTGGTGGGCGGCGACGGTGTGATAGGGCACGTCGTCGGTGGCGAAGGCGGCGGGCTGGCCGAACAGGTGGTTGCAGGCCGCCACGTACCGGAGGTCGCTGCGACGGTTGGTCGCGAGCGTCGCCAGCTGCGGTCGGCTGTCGCGGGCGTGCACGTAGGTGTGCAGATCGGCCCCGCGGAAGCCGTAGATGGCCTGCTTGGGATCACCGATGAGCACGAACGGCTCCGCCGCGGTGAACAGCGAGGAGAAGATGCGCCACTGCACCGGATCGGTGTCCTGGAACTCGTCGATCAACGCGACCCGGAAGCGCCGACGGATCGCGGCGTGCACGGCGTGGCGGGTCCCGGCGTCCTCGAGCGCGGCCGCGAGCCGGCGGAGCAGATCGTCGAAGGTCAGGACCGTGCGCTGCCGCTTGCGCGCCTGCAGCTCCCGCCGGAAGTGGCGCGCCGAACGGTGCAGGAACCGGGTGGCCGGCGCGGCCGCGGCGGCCAGGAGGGCATCCGCCGCCCCGACGAGGGGGGCGTCGGGCGGCGGAAGGTCCTCCCGCAGGAACGGTGTGAGGGCGCGGCTGGACAGGCAGGCGTACGGGTGGGCGCGCTGGCGGTGCAGCGGCGTGCTCCGCTGCAGGGGCCCGGGCGGGTAGGGGTGGGGGACCTCCAGCCAGGCGGTGATCTCGGTCGCGTGGGCGGCCATCCGCTGCTCGGTGTAGGTGCGCTGGCGCGTGGAGCGGAACGCGCCGTCGGCGCGCAGCCCGGCAACCAGGATCCGGCTGCGCTCCGCACCCTCGTCCCGCCAGCAGGCCTCGAAGGCGGTCAGCGCCTCGCGCCAGGGCTCCCAGTCGGGGCCGTCCTGCTGCGGTGCCGACGGACGCAGTTGGAGCGTGGGCAGGGACGAGACCTCCCGGGCCAGGCGCACGAGCCGGTCGCGTCCGACCGCGCCGCAGTCCTGCAGGTAACGGATCCAGTCCGGCTCGGCGCCCCGCAGCTCCCGGGCGAGGTGGTCGTCGACGATCTCGTCCAGCAGTGCCGCGTCGTCCTCGAGCAGCACCGCATCGAAGTCGACCCCAGCCTCCAGCGCGGCGTGGTGGAGCATCGCCTGACAGAAGCCGTGGATGGTGGAGATGGTGGCCTCGTCGAGCTGTGCCGTGGCCGTCCGCAGGCGTGCCGCCCGCGTGGCGAGCTCGGCTGCGGGGTCGGGGGCCGCCACCGCGTCGCCGACGAGGCGATCGAGGACCGGGTCGGTGCTCGTCGGTCGCCACGCGGCGGGGTCACGCTCGGCCCGCTCCGTCGCCTCCAGCACCGTGACCAGCCGCCGACGCACGCGGTCCCTGAGCTCGGCGGTGGCCGCGCGGGTGAAGGTGACCAGCAGCAGCTCGGGAAGCTCGACCACCCCTTCGGCGACGTAACGGACCGCCAGGGAGGTCAGGGTCCAGGTCTTGCCGGTCCCGGCGCTGGCCTCCAGCGCCAGTGACGCGGCCGGGAGCGGTCCGTCGGCGGCGAAGGCGGGCACCGCCGTCATGGCCGCACCTCCCCGGCCAGGATCGGTCGCCACAGCAGGTCGGCCACGTCACCGAACGGGTGACGGGCGTCGATGGCCGCCAGGTCGCTGTCCCGACCGAAGGCCTGCACCACGTAGGCGTCGTCCCGTTCGCCGCGCACGGCGCCGTTGCCCGCCCAGGCCCGGTGCTCGGCGGCCGCGAGCGCTGCCGGGTGCTCGGCCCCCCCGGCCCGTTCGGTGGCGTAGGCCGCCGCCGTCTCCGGCAGCAGCGCGAGCACCTCGAGGTGGCCGCGCAGGTAGAGCGACACGAGGGCGGCCAGGTGGTCACGAGCGAGCTCGGCCAACCCCGCGAGCTCCCGGGGTCCGGGTGGATCGGCTTCGGTCGCCTCACGCCGGCCAGCCAGCCCGGCCACGGGGTCGAGAGCGATCCGCCGCACCCCCGACTGCCGGGTGCGGTCGCCACCGATCAGGACCGCCCGTGGAGCGAGCTTGGGCGCTGCCGCCAACAACGCGACCGTCCGCACCCAGGCGGCCAGCCGATGCCTGGCCCGGAGCCGGGACACCCCGACGTGCAGGACGGTGCTCCCGACCAGCTCGACCGAGCCGACCAGCCGGACCTCCCCCGGGTCCACATCCGAGGTCGGCACGACGAGCTCGATGGGTCGCAGCCGACGATCGCCCGGGATGCCGTCGGCCTCGCCCACCACCCGGTCGACGAGCTCCTCCACCCCGGTGAGCGCCACCTCGCCGAGACCGCCGACGGGCACCGTCCCCGTCGCCATGGTCAGCCTGCGCCACGGACCGGGATCGACACCGGCCAGCCGGAGCTCCAGCAGCTGCTGCCCGAGCTGCCACCGCTGCAGCGCCCCCAGCTCGGTCGGGTCCCGGGTCGCCAGCCGCCGATCGTCCTCGCCGAGCGACAGCCCCAGCCGGCGCCGCAGCAGGAACCGGATCGGGTGCTCGAGGAAGCGGACCAGCTCCTCCAGCTCGACCAGGTCCGGCTCGGTGGGCTCCGCGCCGGCGGTCGGCAGCGGCGTGGCCAGGAAGCCGGGCGGCGGACCCGTGGCGCCCGTGGCAGCGCGAGCGGCGGCGAGGTGGTGGGGGTCGAAGGCGTGCAGCACCGGGGCCTCGCCGGGAGCGGCAGGGCGGAAGTAGCGGGGGCTGTGGGGCTGCAGGGGGTGGGAGTGGACCACCGGAGCACCACCGACGAACGAGGCATCGAGCACGTCGAGGAGCTCGCTGACCGGGACGGCTGGCTGGAACCGCTCGTTGGTGCGGGGGTCGTAGCCGGAGTAGGTGATGACGAGGTGGTCCGTCGCGGAGAGCACGGCGTCCAACACCAGCTGTCGCTCCTCCAGCCGGGGGTCGGGGTCACCGGGACGGCTGGGCGACTCGAGCAGGTCGAAGCCGTGCCGGGCTGCCGTCCGGGGCACGGCGCCGTCGTCCATGCCGACCAGGCACACGACGCGATGCGGCACGTTGCGCAGCGGCTGGAGCCCGGTGAGCGTGATCGCACCGGTCCCGGTCGCGCCCGACCGGCGACCAGCGGCCAGCAGGTCGGTGAGGATCCCGCGGAGCTCCTCGAGGGACAGCGCCACGGCGCTGCCCTCGCCGCCCGCCACCACGGCGTCGGTGCCGAGCTCATCGAGCTGTCCGCGCACGGTCGCGAGCCCGGCGCTCAACACCACGTCGCGGCCGGGTCCGGGCCCCGGATCGAACAGCCGCGACAGCACGTCGTCGAGGGCAGCGCACCACGCACCGATCGGCCGGGGATCCCTGAGGGTGCGGATCGCCGCGAACACCGCCTCGGCCGCCGCGGTGACACGGCCGAGCAGCTCGACCCCGCCAGCCTCCACCTCGTCGTAGGGCCGGACGTCACCCACCAGGCGGGTCCCGTCGTCCGCCATGGCGGCACCGAGCGTCCACCGGTCGAGGGCAGCGGACCAGGTGTGCGCGTCGTCGGACACCTCGATGAGCTCCCGGCGGTGGTCGGCGTCGATCCCCCAGCTCACCCCGGTGTCGAGCAACCAGCGCTGCAGCTCGTCGAGGTCCGCTTCCGAGAGCGCGAACCTGGCCCGGACGGCGGCGGTGGCCAGCACGTCCAGCACCTGGGAAGCCGTCACCCGGGCGGTCGCGAGTTCGAGGAGCGCGAGCAACGCCGCCCCCACGGCCTCGTCCTGCCCGGCCTGGTCCGCGACCACGACCGGCAGGTCGGGTGGCCCGTCCGACGCGGCACCAGCGCCCTCCGGCTGCCGACGTGGGAACGCCGCGGGCACGATCGGGGCGTACGCCTCCACGTCGGGCGTGACCACGACGATGTCACGCGGCTCGAGCGTCGGGTCGTCCTCGAGCAGCCCGAGCAGCACCTCGCGCAGGACCTCCAGCTGCCGCAGCGGACCGTGGCAGGCATGCACCTGGACCGAGTCGTCGGCCGCGGGCCAGACCAGGGCGGGGGCGTCCGGATCCCGACCCCGTCGGCGGTCCTGCCTGAGATCGTCCTGGAGCACCCCGAGCACCGTCGTGGGTGCTGTCCGGGCCGCGGGCAGCGGCTCCACCCGGCCAGCGTGCGGCGAGAGCACGGTGTGGGCTGCACGTGCCACGCCGCCGCTGGCCACCAGCAGGGGGTGGCGCGGTCGCGGCGCCGCCATCGCCGCCGGCCACGCGGGACACGGCGCGAGGGTGTAGAGGGTGACGGGCGCGTGCTGCGCGAGGGCGGTCAGGAGCTCGAGGTGCCGGGGTGGCACGGCCAGCACCCCGAAGACCGTCACCGATCCGGGTAGCCCGCCGGTGCGCGCCACCTCGCCACGTCGGAGGCCACGGATGCTGTCCGAGGTCCGCAGGTCCGGGCTCGGGACCGGGAGCTCGTCGCTGAGCCGACGCCACAGGGGCGGCTGCCACGCGAGGCTCGGAGCGAGCGCCGCGCCGTTGCCGTCGACGTCCTCGCCAGCGCGCCACGCCGCGACCATCTCCGGCCGGTACAGCGCGTACCGGTCGAACAGATCGGCGATGCGCCTGGCGAGCGGGAAGCGGCGGCGCGGGGCGGGGGCGCGGCCACGGCCCCGCCGGGCCGCCCGCGCCGCCTTCGCCCACCTGGGCCACGCCTACCAGATCCTGGACGACGTCCAGGACCTGGTGCCGGAAGGGGCGCGCCCGGCCGGGCAGGACCTGCGCCGCCGGGTGCCCAACGCGGCGCTGGCCGCCTTCCGGGAGCGGGCCGGGTCCCTCGACTGTGCCCGGCTGGACCGCGACTGGCGGGACGGCCGGATGGCCGAACGGGCGGACGCCTGGGCGGCCCGCATCGCCGCCTCCCCGGCGCCGGCCGACGCCCTGGCCCGCGCCGGCGAGCGGATCGCCGCGGCCCGCGCGGCGGCGGCCGAGGCTCCCCCCGCGGCGCGGCCCGGCTTCGCCGAGCTGGCCGGCACCCTGTCCGGCTGGCTGGCCCGCCTGGAGGCCGCGACCGGACCCGCGGCACCCGGCCGACGCGCCGCCGGGGCCTGATCCATCCTGCCGAGGAGGAGACGAGCGTGACACCCCGCGACGACGTCCTGCCTGCCCGCCGCCCGGCCCGAACCGCCGGCACCGGCGCGCGCGTGGACGACGGCAACCGCATCGTCGTCATCGGCGGCGGCTTCGGCGGCATTGCCGCGGCGCTGCGGCTGCGCGCGCAGGGCCGGCCGGTGACGCTGATCGACCGGCTCGACCGCCTGGGCGGCCGGGCGCAGGTCTATGAGATCGACGGCGTCCGCCACGACGCCGGCCCGACCGTGGTCACCGCGCCGCACCTGTTCGACGAGCTGTTCGCCCTGTTCGGCCGGCGGCGCGAGGACTATGTGCGGTTCCTGCCGGTGGCGCCGTGGTACCGGATCCGCTTCGCCGACCGGGAGCACCTGGACTACGGGCCGGGCGAGGACGCCACCCTGGCCGAGGTGCAGCGGCTGAGCCCCGGCGACGTGGACGGGTTCCGCCGCCTGCGCGCCCACGCCGGCCGGCTGTTCGCGCGCGGGTTCGAGGACCTGGGCGCGCACCCGTTCCACCGCGTGGGCGACCTGGTGCGGGAGGCGCCGCAGCTGCTGCGGCTCGGCGCGCACCGGTCGGTGTACGCTACCGTGTCGCGCTACCTGAAGGACCCGCGGCTGCGCCAGGCGTTCTCGCTGCAGCCGCTGCTGATCGGCGGCGACCCGTTCCGGACCACGGCGATCTACCTGCTGATCCAGGAGCTGGAGATGCGCTGGGGCGTGGTCTACCCGCAGGGCGGCACCGGCGCGCTGGTCGACGCGCTGACCGCGCTGCTGCGCGAGGCCGGCGTCGACCTGCGCCTCGGCACCACGGTGGAGGCGATCGAGACCGAGGGCCGGCGCGTCCGCGGCGTGCGGCTGGAAGGAGGCGGGCGGCTGCCGGCCGCGGCGGTCGTGGTCAACGGCGACCCGGCGCACGTCCACGCCCGCATGCTGCCCGGCCTCGCCCGCCGGCGCTGGACCGACCGGCGGCTGGCGCGGCTGAAGTACACGGCGGGCCTGGTGGTGCTGTACTTCGCCACCGACGTGCCGTACCCGGACGTGGCGCACCACACGATCCTGCTGGGCGGCGACTTCCGCGGCGAACTGGACGCGATCTTCCGGCGCCGGGCGCTGGTGCCGCGGCCCAGCCTGTACCTGCACCGGCCGGCGGCGACCGACCCGGCCATGGCCCCGCCGGGCGGCGACGCGTTCTATGCCCTCGCCGTGGTGCCCAATCTGCAGGCCGGGATCGACTGGGCGGCGGCCGAACCCGCGGTGCGCGCCGGCATGATCGGCCACCTGGAGGCGACCGTGCTGCCGGGGCTGCGCCGGCACCTGGTGTCCGCCGCGGTGCGCACGCCGGAGGACTTCCGCGACGCCTATCTGTCCCACCACGGGACCGGGTTCACCATTCAGCCGCTGTTCACCCAGTCCGCCTGGTTCCGGTTCCACAACCGGTCGGAGGAGGCGGCCGGGCTGTATTTCGTCGGCGCCGGCACGCATCCGGGGGCGGGGCTGCCGGGGGTGGTGACCTCCGCAAAGATCGTCGAGCGGCTGGTCGCCGAGGACCTGCCCCCCAAAGACCTGCCCGTTCCCGCGGCGGCCCGCCATGGCTGAGCCCGCGCCGGAGCGGCCCGAGGCGGTGCTGGCCCGCCACGGCCGCAGCTTCCACTGGGCGGCGGCCCTGCTGCCGGCGGATGCGGCGCGCGACGCGGCGGCGCTGTACGCGTTCTGCCGGCACGTGGACGACCTGAGCGACGCCGGCACCGACCCGGCCGCCGCCGGCGCGGCGCTGGTGCGCCTGCGCGCCGAGCTGGCCGACGGGCGCGGCGCCGATCCGCACGCGGCGGCCTTCCTGGACCTGGCCCGGCGGCGCGCCATCCCGGTGGCGCCGGCGCTGGACCTGATCGACGGCGCGCTGGGAGACCTGTCCGGCCCGCGGCTGGAGACCGTGGACGCGCTGGTCGCCTACGCCTACCGCATGGCCGGCACCGTCGGGCTGATGATGTGCCCGCTGCTGGGCGCGCACGACCCGGCGGCGCGGCCGTTCGCGGTCGACCTGGGCATCGCCATGCAGCTCACCAACATTGCGCGCGACGTGGCGGAGGACGCGCGGCTCGGCCGGCGCTATCTGCCCGCGGCGCTGCTCGGCACGGCGCCGGCGCCGGCGCTGCTGGCCGACCCGCCGCCGGACCTGGCGGCGCGCGCCCATGCGGCGGTGCTGGCGGTGCTGGACCTGGCCGATGCGTACTACCGCAGTGCCGACGCCGGCATGGCCTTCCTGCCGCCGCGGGTCCGGCTGGGGATCCTGACCGCCGCGCGCGTCTACGAGGCGATCGGCACGCGCATCCGCCGCGCCGGGCCGGAGCGTCCCTGGCAGCGCCGCGCCGTGGTGCCGGCGCGGCTCAAGGCCTGGCACACCGCGCGCGCGGCGGCGACCTGGGCGGCCACGGCGGGCGCCCGGCCGCCGGCGCACGACGCCGAGCTGCACCGGCCGCTCGCCGGGCTGGCCGGGGCGGGCGATGGGTGGCGCGGGGCGACGGCGGCTCCGGCGGGGGCCGGGATATGACGGCGCCGCGGCACATCGCGATCCTGGGCGGCGGGCTGGCCGGGCTGAGCCTGGCTTTGCAGCTCCGCCGCCACGGGGTCGGGGCGCGGCTGACCGTGGTCGAGCCGCGCGCGGCCTACGCCGACGACCGCACCTGGGGGTTCTGGGATACCGACCGGCACCCGTTCGAGGACCTGGTCGCCCGGCGCTGGCCCTGCTGGCGGGTGCGCACCGCGGCCGGCGAGGCCGCGGCCGGCGGCGGGCGGTACCGGTACTGCCGGCTGCCGGCGCCGGCGGTGTACGCGCGCGCGCTGGACGTACTGAGCAGGGATCCGGAGGTGGACCTGCGGATGGGCGCGGCGGCGCGCGGCATTGCCTGCGAGTCCGGCGGCTATCGCGTGCAGACCGATGCCGGCGACCTGCGCGCCGACCTGGTGTTCGACGGCCGCCCGCCGCCCCCGAACGCCGGCGCCGCGGAGCGTTACCCGTTCCTGTGGCAGCAGTTCGAGGGCTGGCGCGTCCGCGTGGACGGCGCCGCCTTCCGGCCCGACGCGGTCGACCTGATGGACTTCCGCGGGCCGCAGGACCTGGGCCTGCATTTCCTGTACGTGCTGCCGGAGGCGCCCGACGAGGCGCTGGTCGAGGCGACCTGGCTGGTCCCGGACGCGCTGTCGGCGGAGGCCGTCACGGCGCGCCTGGCCGCCGCCGTCGAGCGGCTGGCCGGCGGCCGGTCGTACGCCGTGCCGGGCCGCGAGCGGGGCCGCATCCCGATGACCACCGCGCCGCCGCCCCCGCCCGCGGCGCCGGGCGTCGTGCCGATCGGCACCCGCGCCGGCGCGCCGCGCCCGAGCACCGGCTATGCCTTCCTGCCCATCCAGCGGCACGGCGCCCGCATCGCCGCCGCCGTCGCGCGCGGACGGCCCCCGCTGGTGCCGATGCGCGGCGCGGGGACGGTCTGGCTGGACACGGTGTTCCTGCGCCGCCTGCTGGCCGACCCGGCCGGCGCGCCGGAGCTGTTCCTGCGGCTGTTTCGGCGGGTCCCGGCCGACCGGCTGGTCCGCTTCCTGTCGGAGACCGGCACGCCGGCCGACGTGCTGGCGGCGGTCCTCGCGCTGCCGGCCGGGCCGATGCTGCGGGCGGCGTTGCCCCGCATCGGGCAGGCCCATGGCCGGGCGGCCCTGCCCGGAGGACGGGGGACGGCGTGAGGAGCGGCGGCGCGACGGCCGCCGGCGCGTTCGCTGGCCGACGGTCGGCGGACCGCGGACCCGGCCGCAGGGGCGGCGAAGCCCGTATGCCGCAGGGCGACAGCCGGGACGCCGACACGACGACCGGACGCGCCGCGGCCCGCCGCGACCTGTCCGCCGGCCCGAGCGCGGCGCAGGACACGATCGGGACGCCGGGCGCCGCGGCGCAGGACACGATCGGGACGCCGGGCGCCGCGGCGCCGGTCGCGGTCCCGGATCGCTGGCGCCGGATGCACTTCGCCTCGGCCGCGGCGGTCACCCTGGCCGCCGTCGCGGCCGGCGCCGTCTGGCCGGACCCCGCCCTGCCGGTCCAGCTCGCCGTCACCGCCGCGGCGGTCGGCCTGCTCGGCCTGCCGCACGGAGCCGTCGACCACCTGTACGGGCGGGCCCGCTTCGCGCCGCGGTTCGGGCGGGCCTGGCCGGCGGTGTTCGCGGCCGGCTATCTGGGTCTGGCGGCGCTGGTCGTCGCGCTGTGGCTCGTGGTGCCGGCGGTCGCGCTGATCGGCTCCCGGGCCCGGGGCCCCCGCCACTTCGGCGCCGAGGACGCCGCCTTCGCCCCCGCCGCCGCGCCGGGCTCGGGTCCCGCACCGCCCAATGCCCCGCCCGCACGGCCGGAGCCGGCACCGCCCGAGGCCGCACGCGCGTCGCAGGCCGATGTCGGGCCGCCGGGCGCGGCCCTGCGCGCCGTCCGGTCTGCGGGATCGGCAACTTGGGCCGGCGCCGAGGTCTGGGCGCGCGGTGTCCTGCCGATCCTGCTGCCGGTTGCCCTGCACCCGGCGGAGACCGGCCGGCTGTTCGCCTGGCTGCTGCCGGGCAGCGAGCCCGCGAGCGTGGCGGCGCTGCTGACTGCCGGACAGCCCGCGACGGCGGCACTCGCCCTGGTCCTGGTCCTCGGCCTGTGCGGCGTGGCCGCGGTACGGCGGCGCTGGCCGATTGCGGCCGAGGTCGCGCTGCTGACGGCAATGTTCGCGGCACTGCCGCCGCTGCTCGGGTTTGCCGTGTATTTCTGCTTCTGGCATGCCCCGCGCCACAGCCTGCGCGTGATCGCCGACCACCACCCCGGCCGCCTGGCCCGGGGCCTGACCCGTTTCGCCCGCAGCGCCGCCGCCCTGACCGCCGCAACGGCTGTCGCGGCGGGTCTCGCCTGGGTCCTCCTCGCCCCCACCGGCGGCCCCGGCCCGGCCGCCACCCGGGTCCTGTTCATCGGCCTGGCCGCGCTGACCCTCCCCCACGCCGCGCTGCACGCGGGCGCCCCGAGGCGCCGGGCAGCTGGGCGCTGACCGCACCCGCGCGCCGCGTCTGCCCGGAGTCGGAACGCAAAGGGGGGACTCGAAAACGAGCGTCCGGGGCGAACCCCGAGTCAGACCGGGAAGCCTTCCCACAGGTCATCGACGCGGCCCTGGTCGCGGGCCAGGTCGTCCACCGCGGCGCGCAGGAGGTCGCGGACCGAGGCGATGCCGACGATGCCGCTCGGGTCGATCACCGGCAGGTGGCGGGCCCGCAGGTGGTTCATCGCCCTGAGCGCGTGCAGGCCGGTGGCGGTGGCGGGAATGGTCACCGGATCCCGGGTCATGACCTCCTCCACCGTGGTCGCCGCCGGGTCGCGGGCCGGCGCGACCACCCGGTCGAGCATGTCGCGGTCCGTGAGAATGCCGCACAGCGCGTCGTTGTCGTCGAAGATGAGCAGCGCCCCGACGCGGTGCAGGGTCATCGCGTGCGCCGCTTCGGCGACCGTTTCGTGGGGCGACAACCGGACCAGCGTCTGGATGCCGATGATCTCGCGAATGGTCCTGTCCAGCATGTACGGACTCCTTTACCGGGATGTGGCCGGGATGCGGCCAGCATGGGCCGGCCCGAAACCGGCGTAGCGCCTGTTGCGGGCGCGTGCAAGCCGCACGTTCGCCGCGCGCCCCGGCGCCCGCCGGTCCCTGCCGGATGCGGGACCGCGATGGACCCGAACCGGCCGCCGCGGCGTTTCCTACGGTTCCATACAGCGGCCGGGCCGCTTGGGCCACCGGCTCCGTGCACCGTGCGGGGCGGCGGGCCATCCGCGGGAGCGAGGGACATGCCGCAGATCGACGCGCCACCGCTCATTCACGGCCCCGACGGCGCCCCGCGCCGCGTCGGGGTCGAGCTGGAGTTCGGCGTCATCACCGCCGACGTCGCGGCCGACGTGGTCGCCCGGGTGTTCGGCGGCCGGGCCGAGCGCCTGGGGCCGC